>Ga0210398_10000296_pt1 | contig 60236 bp, 51 predicted proteins | sample IncBWC4OmetaG_FD_161047 | JGI IMG/M metagenome (GOLD analysis project Ga0210398, IMG submission 161047) | Forest soil microbial communities from Barre Woods Harvard Forest LTER site, Petersham, Massachusetts, United States - Inc-BW-C-4-O | ecosystem: Environmental > Terrestrial > Soil >... | reverse complement strand
GCGTGCCCTGCGGCTTGCGCCAAGCCATCTATATACGCCGCAAAGCGCTTCTCCTGTGGGCCTGGCGCCGAAGAAGTGGCGCTCATGAGCACAGCATATCACACTTTATAACACAGTAGTACTAGTCAAGTCCGGAGTGATTTCCGAGGCGCAACTCGATGACGCGCTCGCTTACCAGCGTGCCCAGGGGGGCAGGCTGGGCGCGGTGCTCGTGAACCTCGGCCTCGCAACCGAGGATCAAGTTACCAAGGCCCTGGCAGAGCGTCTGGGAGCTGCGGCCCAGAATCTGGCTGACTTCCAGCCGGGACCCGACATCCTGCGACTGGTGCCGGTCGAGGCCGCCCGCAAGCATCAACTCGTTCCTCTGGAGCGCGTAGGCTCCACGCTTCGGGTCGCCATGACGGACCCCACGGATATGCTGGCGCTCGACGAGATCCGGTTCATGACGGGTCTGGACGTGGAGGGGCTCCTGGCCTCGGAAACCGCGATTCTGCAGGCCCTCGGGCGTTGGTATGGCACGGCCGAGGACGACGCGCGCAAGAAGCAACTTCAGGATCTGGTGGGCTTCATCGATGCCGAACACGCCGCCAGCGTGGAGCTCGAAGGCGAAGACGACTCCGCCCTCAATCTCGCCTCGTTCGAGAAGGCCGCCGAGGAGGCGCCGGTGATCCGCCTGGTCAACTACATCCTGATGGACGCTGTCCGGCGCGGTGCGAGCGATATTCACCTCGAGCCTTACGAGCGCCAGTACCGCGTTCGCTACAGAATCGACGGCGTGCTGCAGGAGGTGATGGAGCCTCCGCTGAGACTGCGGGACACCATCACCAGCCGGGTCAAGATCATGGCGCGCCTGGATATCGCGGAGAAGCGCCTGCCGCAGGACGGCCGCATCATGCTGCAGTTGCAGCTCGAGGGCCGCAAGAAGCAGATCGATCTGAGGGTTTCGGTGTTGCCCACCCTGTATGGTGAGAAAGTCGTAATGCGGCTGCTCGATAAGGAAAACCTGCAGCTGGACATGACGAGACTGGGTTTTGAGCCCGAATCGCTCGAGAAATTTCAGAAAGCCATCTTCAAGCCTTACGGCATGGTGCTGGTGACGGGTCCCACGGGCAGCGGCAAGACCAACACGCTCTATTCCTCCATCTCGCAATTGAACAAGCCGGAGACCAACATTCTGACGGCGGAGGATCCGGTGGAGTTTCATCTGCCGGGCATCAATCAAGTGCAGATGAAGGAGCAGATCGGGCTGAATTTTGCCGCCGCGCTGCGCTCCTTCTTGCGGCAGGACCCCAACATCATCCTGGTGGGTGAGATCAGGGACTTCGAGACGGCCGAAATCGCGATCAAAGCGGCGCTCACCGGCCATCTGGTGCTCTCGACCCTGCACACGAATGACGCCCCGTCCAGCGTCACCCGCTTGATGAACATGGGCGTGGAAGCCTTTCTGGTGGCGACCTCGGTCCATTTGATCTGCGCGCAACGCCTGGTGCGAAGGCTCTGCCGCGCGTGCAGCGTCGCCGACAACCCCGGGTTCAAGGCGCTGGTTGACGCCGGATACGCGCCCGAGGAGGCCCATACGGTCACGCCGTACAAGGCGCGCGGCTGCCCGGCCTGCCAGGGGCGCGGCTACAAGGGACGTGTGGGCCTTTACGAGGTTTTGGAGATCACCGAAGAACTGCGGGAAATGATCCTCGCCGGAGCCTCGTCGCTCGACCTGCGGCGGCGGGCGATCGAACTGGGAATGGTGACCTTGCGACGCAGCGGCCTGATCAAGGTGGCGGCGGGCATGACCAGCCTGGAAGAAGTGATGAGGGAGTCGGTGGCGTAGGGACGAACCTGTCGCCGGCCTGTGTTACAAGCGGCCCGCCCCAGCCGCCGCCGCCCTGGGCGCGGCGACGGGCGCCATCAGGTGGGAATCGAAGGAGCGGATATGACTGCACCGGCACTGCCGGAATTGTTGAAACGGCTGGTGGAACAGCATGGGTCTGACCTTCACCTGACCGCCGCCAGCCCCCCAAGGCTGCGCATCAACGGCGAGCTTCTGCCCTGCGAGGATCTTCAGGCGCTTGCCCCGGGCGACACCCGGGAGCTTGCCTACAGCGTCCTCACGGATTCGCAGAAGCATCGGTTCGAAGAGGACCGCGAGCTCGACTTCTCCTTCGGTGTGAAAAACCTCGGACGTTTCCGCGCCAATCTCTTCATGCAGCGAGGTTCGGTCGGAATGGTGCTGCGCCTGATCCCCTGGGAGACCCGCAGCTTCGAAGACCTGGGCCTTCCCCCGGTGGTGCGCGCGCTTTGCGACAAACCGCGCGGCTTGGTCCTGGTCACCGGGCCGACCGGCAGCGGAAAATCGACCACGCTCGCCACCATGATCGACCTGATCAACAGCACCCGCCACGGGCACATCGTCACTATCGAGGACCCTATCGAATTCGTCCACGGCCACAAGAACTGCCTGGTGAACCAGCGGGAACTCGGAAGCGACACGTCGTCGTTTGCGATCGCGCTGCGGGCGGTGCTGCGGGAGGACCCTGACGTGGTGCTCATCGGAGAAATGCGCGACCTCGAGACCGTGGAAGCCGCGCTGCGCATCGCCGAGACGGGTCATCTGACATTCGGAACCCTGCACACGAACTCTGCGGCTTCGACGATCAATCGCATTATCGATGTCTTTCCCGCCTACCAGCAGTCGCAAATCCGCACGCAGCTTTCCATGGTGCTCGAGGCCGTCCTCTGCCAGACTTTGCTGCCGCGCTCCGACGGCTCGGGGCGCGTCATGGCGATGGAGGTGCTGGTGCCCACCGGCGCCGTCCGCAATCTTATCCGGGAAGACAAGGTTCACCAGATCTATTCCGCCATGCAGTCGGGCCAGGACAAGCATGGGATGCAGACGCTTAATCAGGCCTTATGCTGGCTTTACCAACAGGGCGCGATTGCCCTGGAGGTTGCGCGCCAGTGCTCGCACAACGTCGAGGAATTGGACGCCATGGTGCGCCGGTCGACTGCGCAGCAGCCCACCCAATCGCGCGCGGAGCGAGGTCCGGCGCGATGAGCGCGCGCTGCACAAAATCCGGCCAGGAGGCCGATCGCCAATGGCAATCGTGAGGTCACAGACCGCTCCGCCCGGTCGCGGACACCTTACTGGGCGCTTCGGTGCGCACCCGGTCACGCGCGCCGCTACTCGAAGGAACTCAGCGGCGGCCGAGGACAAGTCGGCGGCCGGGACTGCCTGGCTCGCCCGGCTAGGGGTCGGGAAGCTCAAAGTCAAGAGCAAGGACCTTGCCATATTTACGCGACAGTTTGGCGTGATGCTGGGATCGGGCCTGCCCTTGGTCCAGGCGCTTGAGATTCTCGCGGAGCAGCAGCAGAACAAGGGCTTTGGAAAAGCGTTGAGTGCCATCCGCAGCTCGGTGGAGAGCGGCTCCACGCTTTCCGGCGCCTGCCGGCAATACCCCCGCGTTTTCGACCCCTTGTACACCAACATGCTCGAAGCCGGAGAAACGGGCGGGGTGCTCGAAGCTGTGCTGCAGCGTCTGGCCGCCCACCTGGAGAAGAGCGTCAAGCTCCGGGCGGCGGTGAAGTCCGCCTTGATCTATCCGGTGGCGGTTCTGGTGATTGCGCTGGGCGTAGTGGTGATGCTGCTCTGGAAGGTCGTGCCGATCTTCGGCACCTTGTTCGCGGGACTGAACGCTACGCTGCCCCTGCCCACGCGCCTGGTGATGGCGCTCAGCAACTTCGTGAGCCATTATATCGCCGTGCTCGGGCTGGGCGTGGCGGGCGGCGTGGTGGCGCTCAAGCGATACTACCGCACGCCTCGCGGCCGGCGCGTGCTTGACGGCGTCGTGCTCAAGCTTCCCGCCGTCGGCGTCCTGCTGCGCAAGATCGCCGTGGCGCGCTTTTCACGCACGCTCTCCACGCTGATCACGAGCGGTGTGCCCATGCTCGAATCGCTCGAGATCACGTCGCGCACCGCCGGCAATGCCGTCATCGAGGAAGCCGTCAACATGGTGCGTCGCGAAGTTGAGGCGGGGCACGACGTGTCCACCCCCATGCGCCGCAAGCGGAGCCTTCCCGCACATGGCGGTCCAGATGGTGGCCGTGGGGGAACAGACCGGCGCGCTCGACTCCATGCTGCAAAAGGTCGCGGAGTTCTACGAGGACGAAGTGGACGTGGCCGTGGCCGACCTGCTGGCGGCAATGGAACCCGCCATCATCGTCTTCCTGGGCACAGTGGTGGGCGGCATTGTGATCTCCATGTACCTGCCGCTCTTTAGCCTGATTTCTAAACTGGCGGGTTGAGCCACCGCGCGCTTCTCACCTTGGTCACGGCGCCGCGACGCGCCTGCTTCGCTCAGATCTCGCGCCGGCCTTCGATAGACTTGACCATGGTCACTTCGTCCGCGAACTCCAGCTCCGAGCCCACCGGGATCCCCATGGCGATGCGCGTCACCTTCACGCCCAGCGGCTTGATGAGCTTCGAGAGGTAGACCGCCGTCGCCTCGCCCTCCACGTTGGGGTTGGTGGCCACGATCAATTCGCGAATCTTGCCGTCCTTCAGGCGCTCGATCAGGCTCTTGAGCTTGAGTTGCTCGGGACCGATGCCCTGGAGCGGCGACAGGCTCCCGTGCAGCACGTGATAGAGCCCGTGAAACTCGCGCGTCTTCTCGATCGAGATGGCGTTGTAGGGAGTCTCGACGACGCAGACCACGGTAGGGTCGCGGCCCGGGTCGATGCACCACGCGCAAGGGTCAGAGTCCGCAAGGTTATTGCAGACGCTGCACAGGCGCACTTTGTCTTTGGCTTCGATGAGCGCGACCGCCAGGCGTTCCACGTCTTCGCGCGGACCGCGCTCGAGGTGAAAAGCGATGCGCTGTGCCGATTTCTGGCCGATGCCCGGCAGGCGCTTCAGCTCGTCGATCAGATCGGCCAGGGGCTGAGGGAAATCCTTCATCGTATAGGCTGCGGATTAGCCGAGACCGGGCAGGTTGAGCCCCCCGGCCAGGTTGCCCACCCGGCTGGAGAGTTGCTCGTCCACGCGGCGCGCGGCCTCGTTTACCGCCGTCAGCACCAGGTCCTGCAGCATTTCCGCGTCTTTGCCCGCGAACACTTCGGGATCGATCTGCACGCTTACCAGATGCTTCCCACCGTTCATGCGCACGGTCACCATGCCGCCACCGGCCGACGCTTCCACCAACAGGTCGTCCAGTTGCTTTTGCAGTTGCTCCTGCATCTGCTGGACTTGCTTCATGATCTGCTGCATCTGTTGCAGATTCTTCATTGGTTCAGTACCCCCGGAGGTCTTCAACCTCCAACCAGACACATTCGAACCGCTGCTCAAAGGCCCGGACTACCGGATCACTTGCGGCACGACCGCGCGCGTCCGGCACAGCGCGAGCGGGCCTAACTTCTTCATCCCGCAGTGTAACACGGATGCTGACCGGCTCGCCGAGCACCTGGGAACAGACCTGGCGCAGCGCCTCCTGGTTCTCCTTGTTGTTGAGCACGTCGGCCCAAAAGCTTCCCGAGTTCTGCCGCGAAAAGACGAAGTGGACGGCGCCCGCTTCGGCGCGCCACTCCGCCACATGCTCGAGACAACTGCTGACGAATTTCTTCGATTGCTCGAACAACAGGCGCTTCACTTCCGCGAGCCTCGGATCCTGCGGGGTTTCGGCGCGCAGAGGCTCGTCAGCCTGCGTGGCCGGCGCCTGCGCGGGAACCGCGGCAGCGCCCGTCCTGGAGGTTGGGCTGCCTGCCGGTGTAACTGCCGGCGTAATTGCCGATGCCCCGGTGGGAGCGCCCGTTTGAGCCCGCGTTTGAGTTCCCGCTTGGGCGCCCATTTGGGCCCCTGTTTGAACTGACGTCCGGCTCGAGGCGGTAGTGGGCGTAGCGCTCAGTGCTGTCCGGGCAGGCGGCGCGTATCCCGTTCCGCCGGACGATGTGGGACGGGCGGGCGCCGGCACTGAACCGACGGCGCGGCCCGGCGCCGGGCCTGATTCCTTCAACTCCGCAAGCACGTTTTCGAGCGAAATCAGCCGGCGGGCGTGCACCAGCTTCAGCAGCGCCAGTTCCAGATGAAAGCGTGGCTGAAGCGCGTAGCGCAGGTCGCTCTGTGCCCGCAGCAGGATTTGAAAGGCGCGCAGCCAGTCCTCCTCCGCGAGCGAACCCGCCAGGCGCCCGAGCGTGGCGCGCATGTCGCCCGGAACCTCGATCAGCGGGCTTTCGATGCCTACGCTGCGCGCGATCATGAGATTGCGGATGAAACGCGTGAGGTCGCCGAGGAAAGCCGCAGGCTCGTATCCCTCGGCCGCCAGGCGCTGGATCTGGCCGAGCACGCGTTCGGCATCGGCGGCCACGATAGCCTCCACAATCTCGATCAGCAGTCTTCCCGGCACCACGCCCAGCAGCCGCTGCACTTCCGTGTCAACCAGCTTCTCGCCGCACCCGGCGATCACCTGATCCAGCATGGATAGGGCGTCGCGAAGGCTCCCGGCGGCGGCCTCGGCGAGGGCCGCGAGCGACCCTTCGTCCGCTTCCACCTTTTCGGCAACGCATACTTCCTTGAGGCGCGCCACCACCTCCGAATAGTCGAGCAGGCGGAAAGCGAAATGCTGGCAGCGCGACTGGATGGTGGTCGGCAACTTGTGGGCTTCCGTGGTGGCCAGGATGAAGAGGCACCTCGGGGGGGGCTCCTCCAGCGTTTTCAGGAGCGCATTGAAGGCCTCGTTGGTCAGCATGTGCGCTTCGTCGATGATGAACACCTTGTAGCGGTCGCGCGCCGGAAGGTAGCGCGCGGTCTCACGCAACTCACGAATCTCGTCGATGCCGCGATTGGAGGCGGCGTCGATCTCGATCACGTCCACCGAGTTTCCGGCTGTGATCTCGCGGCAGGAGTCGCAGGTGCCGTCCGGCGTGACGGTGGGCCCCTGGGCGCAATTGAGCGCCTTGGCGAGGATGCGGGCTGTCGTGGTCTTGCCCACGCCGCGCGCGCCGGAAAAGATGTAGCCGTGGGCCACGCGATCATGCAGGATGGCGTTCTTCAGGGTGCCGGTGACGCCCCCCTGGCCCACCACATCGTCGAACGTCTGCGGCCGGTATTTACGGGCGATGACTTGGTAAGACATAAGTCAAAGTTAACAATCGACAGTTAACAGTCAAAGTCGCAGAGCCGTGTGCTGCTGAAAGTCCCGAAGGGGAAAACTGTCGACCGTAAACTGTTGACTGTCGACTTGCTTTCTTGGGTCATAAGTCAAAGTTAACAGTCGACAGTTAACAGTCGAAAGTCGCAGAGCCGTGTGCTGCTGAAAGTCCCGAAGGGGAAAACTGTCGACTGTAAACTGTCGACTGTCGACTTGCTTTCTTGGACGCCAGACTTCGGGTTGCTGCGGCACACGGAGAGGCTCGCTACCGTTGCTTCCTTCCGGACCTGGCGGGGTTCACAAGCATCCGTCGCACAGCGCCCGAAGTCTGACATAAGGCCTTGCGGCTGGTCAACCGTTCTGCAACTGAAATGTTAGCACGGGCCGCACAAGTTGTGCAGGAAGAATTCGAGCAAGAAGTCGAGAATCGGGAAACATCGTAACAGGCCGTCAACGGCGCAGGGGCTCGGAATTCACGATTGACATGGGATGAGATCCAGCGGCTGGAACATCCGAGGGGCGCCATTCGTACAGTAGAGTGTAGCCGGAGGGAATCGCATGACCGCCTTTCTGCTTTGGTGCATTCTGCTGCTGTTGTGCTGGCCGCTTGCGCTTCTGGCGCTCGTACTCTACCCGATCGTATGGCTGATCTTGTTGCCATTTCGCATCGTGGGCATCGCCGTAGGTGGTGTCTTGGAACTGCTGTGGGCTATGATGACACTCCCGGCCAGGGTCCTGCGGGGACCGCGGCGGGCCTGAAACTGACGATTGACGATCGCCGGTTTGCGGTCACCGGTTGGTGACTGAAGGTTGCTCTCGGACGGCGCTTCCGAGTTCTGGCTTCTGACTCCTCTCACATTGGAGACCACCATGAATACCCGAAATCGACGCCTGGCTCTGACCGCGGCTCTCGCCTTTGCCGCGGTGCTGATTTTGAGCGCGGCGGGTTGCATCCTGTCGAGTGGGCCCCGCGTTGGGGAAACCCACACCATCTCGCAATCGGTGCCGCTTGGCCCCGCGGCGTCTGTTGCTGTCGACGTCAAGATGGGTGCGGGCGAGTTGAAGGTTGCCGGCGGAGCTACCGGCCTGATGGATGGGGAGTTCACCTACAACGTTGACGCGTGGAAGCCGGGCGTTCATTACGAGGCGAACGGCGACCAGGGCCACCTGACGATCGAGCAGCCTGAGTCCCACGGTCACAGGGGCAACACGCGTTATGAGTGGAACCTGAGATTGAACAACCATGTTCCTATGGAAATGAATGTGAACCTGGGTGCGGGCAAGGCCCAGCTCAACCTGGTGGGACTGAACCTGTCCCGGTTCGAAATGAACCTGGGGGCGGGAGAAACCGACGTCGACCTGGATGGTCCGTGGAAGCACGACCTCACGGCTTCCGTGCAAGGCGGCGTGGGCAAGGCGACGTTGCACCTGCCACGCGACGTGGGCGTACAGGTGACGGCTCAAGGTGGCCTGGGCGCCATCAATGCCAACGGACTTACGAAGAACGGCGACGTCTACACCAATGACGCTTATGGCAAAGCGCACGTGAATCTCACGATCAACGTTCAGGGTGGCGTGGGCGAAATCGACCTCGTGCTCGGCGGCGGGGGCGGAACGGTGTAGCCGACCGCGAGCTCACGCCTTCGGTACCTCTTCGGGAGCCGGCGGCGCGGGCCGAACTCAGTCCTGTGAGCCGTCGCTTGCGTTGACGGCCGCTTTTTTTGCTATACTGGCGCTTTGGTGAGTCACGAATCCCTTATATCGAGCCTCTCCTGCATCATCCTTAATCCTCCTGACATGATCGAGGACGCGTGGAATCGTCGACGTGCAAGAAAGAATTGATTATCGAGGTGCCCCCGGAAGCGGTGGCGCGGGAAAGCGAGCAGATTACCTCGCAATACGCGCGCGTGGCGCGGATTCCGGGCTTTCGTCCGGGCCGGGCTCCGCGAGCCCTGGTAGGAAAGCGATTCCGCGAGGAGATACGGAGCGAAATCGTGCAGACCCTGGTGCCACGGTACTTTGAGGACCGTCTGCGCGACGAGAAGCTGCACCTGGCGGGCGAGCCGCGCTTTGAGGATCTCAAGTTCGAGGAAGGCCAGCCGATACGGGCGAAGGCCACTTTCGAGGTCTATCCCGATTTTGAGCTGAAAGACTACAAGGGCCTCGAAGTTGATCTGGACGCCGCCACCGTGACGGACCCGGATGTGGACAAGGCGATTGGCCGGCTGCGGGAGCGCGCCGCGACTTTCGAAGTGGTCGAGGACCGGCCCGCTGCGGACGGCGATTACGTCATGGTCAACTATCGCGGCCAGAACCTGCAGGACGCCGCGGCCGAGCCCATCGAAGCCCAGGAAGGACTGATTCTTCTGGGCGGCGAGCGCACCGTGCCTGGCTTCACGGAGAACCTGACGGGCTCCCGGGCCGGCGAGGTCCGGGAATTTGACGTGCCCTACCCGGCGGAATTTCCGAGGAAGAACCTGGCCGGCCAGACCCTCCGGTATCGAGTGGAGATCCAGGGCATCAAAAAGAAGGTGGTCCCCGCGGCGGACGACGAGTTCGCCAAGACGGTGAGTGATTTCCAGACACTGGACGAACTCCGTCACAAGGTGCGCGGAGACCTGGAGGCGCAGAAGCAGAAGAGCGCTGAAAATGCCGCCAGGCGAAAGCTGGTTGACCAATTGACCGCTGCCCATAGCTTTCCTGTCCCGGAGGGACTGGTCGAAGACCGGCTGCGACGCAGGCTGGAGCGTTTTGCGGAGGGCTTGGCGTCACAAGGCGTGGATCCTGAAAGTGCCCAGATTGATTGGCGTGCTCTGCGCGATGAGGTGCGGGGCGATGCGGAGCGGGACGTACGCGAGTCGCTTATTCTCGACGCCGTTGCGGAGGCCGAGAAGATCAGCGTCACTCCCGAAGAAATTGACGAAACGGTGCGCGAGCTTGCGGAAGGCCTGCACGAGACGCCTGCGGCTCTCAAGACGCGCTTGACACGGGACGGGGAGCTCAGTAAACTAGAATCTAGTCGTAGGAATCTCAAGGCCCTGGATTTCATCTACCGGAACGCCAAAATCAATCAGCCAACGACAGCAACACTATCGGAACCGGTTAAGGGCGAAAACCCCGCGCAACACATGAGCACGGCCGGGGACCGGGTAGTGCCGCAGGGAGAAGACAAAAGCTCATGAAAGGTAGTGGAGCACAGATGACGCTGGTGCCCATGGTGGTGGAGCAGACGAACCGCGGCGAGCGGGCCTATGATATCTATTCGCGCCTGCTGCGAGACAATATCATCTTCATTGGCACCCCGATCGACGACAATGTCGCCAATCTGATTACCGCTCAACTGCTCTATCTGGCTGCCGAGGATCCGGAAAAGGACGTGCAGCTCTACATTAATTCACCGGGCGGCAGCGTCTCGGCCGGTATGGCGATCTACGACACCATGCAGTTCATACGCCCGGACGTCTGCACCACGTGTATTGGTATGGCCGCGAGCATCGCGGCCGTGCTCCTGTGCTCCGGCACCCCCGGGAAACGATTCGCTTTGCCCAATTCCCGCGTCTTGATCCATCAGCCGTGGATCGGAGGCGTCTCCGGGCAAGCTACGGACATCGACATTCATGCTCGCGAGATTCTGCGCCTGCGCGCCAGCATCAACGAGATTCTGGCCCAACACACCAAGCAAACGGTGGCGAAGGTTGAGCACGACGTGGAGCGGGATTTCTGGATGAGCGCACAACAGGCGCTTGAATACGGAATGGTCGATGAAATCGTCTACAAGCACAAATAGGCGCGTCAGTCCAGTGAATCAATTGAAGGCTTAAGGGAGCCTGTTGTGAAAAAGACGGGTCCGGAAGAGCCCTTGCGCTGTTCGTTTTGCCACAAGAGCCAGGAAAGCGTGCGCCGCCTGATTTCGTCTCCCGACGAGCGTCCGCGAGCGTACATTTGTGACGAGTGCGTGGCGGTTTGCAACAGCATCCTGGAAGAGGAAGCCCCGGAACGCCCGGTGGCGCTGCAGACCACGACCCTACCGCGGCCTGTGGATGTGAAGGTTTTCCTTGAGCAGTACGTCGTGGGCCAGGACAAGGCCAAGAAGAAGCTGGCCGTGGCCGTCTACAATCACTACAAGCGCATTTTGCTGAGCCGCCAAAGGGCGGAAGTGGAGCTTACCAAGTCCAATATCCTGCTGATCGGACCTACCGGCACGGGCAAGACCCTGCTCGCGCAGACGCTGGCACGCATGCTTGACGTGCCTTTCGCCATTGTGGACGCCACCACACTGACCGAAGCGGGCTACGTGGGCGAAGATGTTGAGAACATCATTCTCAAGCTGCTGCAGAGCGCGAACTATGACGTGCAGCGCGCCCAACAGGGAATCATTTACATCGACGAGATCGACAAGATTTCCAAGAAGGACGAAAACCCGTCGATCACCCGCGACGTGTCAGGGGAGGGTGTGCAGCAGGCGTTGCTGAAGATTCTGGAAGGAACGATCGCCAACGTGCCGCCCCAAGGCGGACGCAAGCACCCGCATCAGGAGTTTACTCCGGTGGACACCACGAACATCCTCTTCATTTGCGGGGGAGCGTTCGTCGGCCTGGAGCGGATCATCGAGCGGCGGATCGGGCGCCGCAGCGTGGGATTCCATACGGATACCGCCGGAGCGCCGGGGCCGAGCCGCAGAAACTACGAACTGCTCGATCAGGTGCAACCCCTCGATCTGATCAAATACGGGTTGATTCCGGAGTTTGTCGGCCGCCTGCCGGTGCTGAGCGTGTTGAATGACCTGGACGAAGAGGCGCTGGTGGAGATCCTGACGCGCCCCAAGAATGCTCTGGCACGCCAGTACCAGCGGTTGTTCGAGTTTGAGAACGTCAAGCTGCGGTTCTCGGAGGGCGCGCTTCGGGCGATCGCGCGCGAAGCCCTGGTGCGCAAAGTCGGAGCGCGGGGCTTGCGTATGATCCTGGAAGACCTCATGCTGGATCTGATGTACAACCTGCCCAGCCAGCGGAAGCTGCGCGAGTTCGTGATTACCGAGGAGATGGTCCGCAACCGCGAGATCAATTTCAGCTCCGCGCTGCTCGAGAAGGTGGGATAGAAAGCAGAATTCAGAAGGCATGCCGCCGCCGGTATGGAAGTAATCGATCAGGGTGGGGAGCCGGACAAGTCCGTTTGGGGCGAGATTCTGATTTCTGGGTCCGGGTAAGAGGCACGAAATGAGTTCAACTTTGTTCGCGGGACGTGAGAAAAGCGATACACGCGCGCTGCCCATGATGCCGTTGCGCGACGTGGTGATTTTCCCCTATATGATGTCGGCGTTTGTGGTCGGGCGGGAGAGCTCCATCCGCGCGCTCGAAGACGCCCTGGCAGCCGACAAGAAGATTTTTCTCGCCACCCAGCACGATGCTTCCGTGGACGAGCCCAAACCCAACGAGATTTACCAGGTGGGAACCATCGCCAATATCGTCCAGAGCGTGAAACTGCCGGACGGGAACATCAAGGTTCTGGTGGAGGGCGCCGAGCGGGGCAAGATCCTGAAAGTGGCCAATGAGGAAGGGTACTTCCGGGTGACGGTACGCACCACCGCGTATCGTCCGGTATCGACCCCCAGCCTGGAACAACTTCAGCAGCGAGTGACGTCGCTCTTCGAGCAGTACGTGAAGCTCTCGCAAAGCCTGAACTATGAGACCATGATCGCGGCCGTGAAATCCGACGACATCGGAAAATTCACGGATACAGTGGCCGCCAATCTCAATATTTCCATTGAGGAGAAGCAGGAACTGCTCGAAATCTTCGATCCTGTAGACCGCCTGACCCGGGTGGCGGACATCCTTGACATCGAGATCGAGAAATTGAACGTGGATCGCACCATTCAGGGCCGCGTGAAGCGCCAGATGGAACGCGCCCAGCGCGAGTACTACCTGAACGAAAAGATCAAGGCGATTCAGAAGGAACTCGGACGCAACGAAAAGAACGAAATCGACGAGTTGCGCAAGCGGATTGAAGCCTCGGGCATGACCAAGGACGCGCACGAGAAGGCCGATGCCGAGCTCGGCCGCCTCGAGATGATGCCGCCCATGTCGGCAGAGACCACGGTTTCGCGGAATTACCTGGAATGGCTGCTTTCCGTGCCGTGGAAGAAAAAGTCGAAGGAAGTGCGCAACATCCGCGCGGCCGAGAAGATCCTCGAAGAGGATCACTACGGGCTGGAGAAGATCAAGGAACGCATTCTGGAGTTTCTGGCGGTACGCCAGCTCGTCAAGGTGCCCAAGGGCTCGATTCTATGTTTCGTGGGACCGCCCGGCGTGGGAAAGACATCCCTCGGACGCTCGATCGCCCGGGCCACGGGGCGCAAATTCGTGAGGCTCTCCCTCGGCGGTGTGCGCGATGAGGCGGAGATCCGCGGTCACCGGCGCACGTACATCGGCGCCTTGCCCGGCCAGATCCTGCAAATGATGAAGAAGGCCGGCACCGTGAATCCCGTCTTCCTGCTCGACGAAGTTGACAAGATGAGCATGGATTTCCGCGGAGATCCCTCGGCGGCTTTGCTCGAGGTGCTGGATCCGGAGCAGAACAGCACCTTTATGGACCATTACCTGGACGTGGAGTACGACCTCTCCAAGGTCTTTTTCATCACCACGGCCAATGTGATCCACACCATTCCCCAGCCGTTGCAGGACCGCATGGAGATCCTGCGCCTTTCAGGGTATACCGAGCCCGAGAAGCTGGAGATCGCCAAACGATTCCTGGTGCGTAAGCAGCGCGAAGCCTGCGGCCTGAAGCCTGAGAATCTGACTTTTGCCGATGATGCCCTCCGAGGCGTGATCCGCAACTACACGCGCGAGGCCGGGGTCCGCAACCTCGAGCGGGAAGTCTCCAACATTTCCCGGAAGGTGGCCCGCAAAGTAGTTGCCGAGGGTCCGAAGCTGCAGGTCGAGGTCAAGGGCGAGGATCTCAGGGACTACCTGGGCGTGGTGAAGTTCCGCGACACGCGCGCCGAAGAGAAGAACGAGATCGGGCTGGCCGTCGGTCTTGCATGGACCGAAGTCGGCGGCGAGATTCTGCACATCGAAGCCACCATCATGCAGGGCAAGGGCCGTCCGCTGTTTACGGGAAAACTTGGCGAGGTGATGCAGGAATCGGGCCAGGCCGCCATGAGCTATGTGCGCTCGCGCGCGGCGCGCCTGGGTCTCGATCCCGATTTCTACCGCCGCTACGACATTCACGTTCACATACCTGAAGGCGCTATTCCCAAGGACGGCCCGTCGGCGGGAATCACCCTGGCCACTGCCATCGTCAGCGCCCTCACCCGGATTCCGGTGCGCCGCGACGTGGCCATGACGGGTGAGATTACCCTGCGGGGCAAGGTTCTGCCTATCGGCGGAATCAAGGAGAAGGTGCTGGCGGCGCATCGCCTGGGCGTGGCCACGGTGCTCCTGCCGCGCGACAACGAGAAGGACCTTCAGGAGATTCCTGCCAATATCCAGCAGGAGATCTCGCTTCGCTTTGTGGACACTATGGACGAGGTGCTCGAACTGGCCCTGGAACGTAAGATCGAGGAACAGTCTGTGCTGGTTCCCGAGGTCCTGCCGTCTCCTGCCGAGGCCAGGCCGGAGCTCGATGTTCCGGGCGAAGCCGAGCGCGGGCGATTGACCAATTAGCGTTGTGGAAGGTCGAGTCCAAAGAGCAGATTTCGTGAAAAAAAGAGCCTGCGGGCAGAAACCAAACGGCGTCGAGTTGCATCGAATCGCCGGAAGTAGTAACCTGAACACTGAGCCGCACTGTTTCCCCGTCGGGTTTAGCTGTGCTGATGCCTGTCGTCGAAGATCCACGTTGAGGCCCGTTGAGACCACCCTGAAACTGTTGAACGTGTGTCCAGTTGCGGCCTCGCTGGTGTAAAAATCCCACTGTGCCACCCAATATGATGAGTGAACCTGAAGAGAACGGCCAAGGCCAAGCGGGCCGCGCCGTACCGAAGAGGGGTGCGCCCGCTCGCCACCCCGCCAAGAAGAGAGAAACCGAAATGCCCGCCAAACACGCCGAAGAAGTCCAAGAGGAGAAGATCGCCGAGTTGAAGGAAGGCGAAGTCCTCGACATCGCCAAGCTGAAAGAGATGAACATCACCACGCTGGTGAACGTCGCCAAGGACCTGGGGGTGCCGGGCGCGAGCGCCTTGCGCAAGCAGGAACTGATCTTCAAGATCCTCCAGGCGCAGACTGAAAAGAGCGGGCTGATCTTCTCCGAGGGTGTTCTCGAGTGCCTGCCGGACGGCTTCGGCTTCCTGCGCGCGCCGGACTACAACTACCTGCCTGGTCCGGATGACATCTATGTCTCGCCTTCCCAGATCCGCAAGTTCGACCTGCGCACCGGCGACACGGTCTCGGGCCAGATCCGGCCGCCCAAGGAGGGCGAGCGCTACTTCGCGCTCATCAAGGTCGAGGCCATCAACTTCGAGCCGCCCGAGGAATCACGCGACAAGATCTTCTTTGACAACCTCACGCCGCTCTATCCGCAGGAGCGCATCCGCCTGGAGACTCTCAGGGAAAACATCTCCGCGCGGGTGCTCGATCTGCTGACGCCGATCGGCAAGGGCCAACGCGGCCTGATCGTGGCGCCGCCGCGCACCGGCAAGACCATGTTGCTGCAGACCATCGCCAACTCGGTCAGCACCAATCACCCCGAGGTCACCCTCATCGTGCTGCTCATCGACGAGCGTCCGGAAGAAGTCACGGACATGCAGCGCACGGTCAAGGGTGAGGTGATCAGCTCCACTTTCGACGAACCCGCGGCGCGCCACGTTCAAGTGGCGGAGATGGTGATTGAGAAAGCCAAGCGGCTGGTGGAACATAAGCGCGACGTGGTGATCCTGCTCGACTCCATCACCCGGCTGGCGCGCGCTTACAACACCGTTGTGCCGCCCTCGGGCAAGGTGCTTTCCGGCGGCGTGGATTCGAACGCGCTGCAGCGTCCCAAGCGCTTTTTCGGCGCCGCCCGCAACATCGAGGAGGGCGGCAGCCTCACCATCATCGCGACGGCCCTGATTGACACGGGCAGCCGCATGGACGACGTGATCTTCGAAGAGTTCAAAGGCACCGGCAACATGGAAATCAACCTCGACCGGAAGCTCGTCGACAAGCGCGTCTTTCCGGCCATCGACATCAACCGCTCCGCCACCCGCAAGGAAGAGTTGCTGGTCCCGAAGGATGAACTCAACCGCATCTGGGTGCTCCGCAAGGTGCTGAGCCCGCTTTCGCCGGTGGAAAGCATGGAGCTCATCATCGACAAGCTCGCCAAGTCCAAATCGAACGGCGACTTTCTGGCCTCGATGAGCAACGGCGGACGATAATGCGAACGATGAATTCTGAGTGATGAAGAATGAACGGTCCTCGTTCGTTCTTCATTGTTCGGCGTTCATCCTTCCGCGTTCCCAATCAACCCTCTTTCCCTCGCCAGATTCAAGATTCGTTCCACAACTTCGTCAGCGCTGAGCCCGGTTGAATCGATGCGCACCGCGTCCGCGGCGGGCATGAGCGGTGAGACCTTGCGCTCGGCGTCGAGTTGGTCGCGCACGCGGATCTCCTCCGCTGTTTGCGCGAGGCTCGTGCCGCCCTGTCCGCCCTCCTGATCCAGCCTGCGCCGGGCTCGCTCCTGGGGATCGGCCTCGAGAAAGATCTTCAGCGATGCGTCCGGAAAGACCACGGTTCCGATATCGCGGCCTTCCATGACCACGCCCGCGCCGGCGGCGGCTTGACGCTGCAAGGCCACGAGCCTTTGCCGCACTTCGGGCACGCGCGACACCCACGCGGCAGCCTGGGTGACCTGAGCCGTGCGGATCAAACCCGTCACGTCGCGCCCGTCGAGCAGAATGCGCCGATCGCCGTCCGGAGCCGCGAAGTCGATCTTGCTGCGATTCATCAGCGCCGTCACCGCCGCCGGATCGGCGGGCGAGACGCCGCTTTCCACCACCTTGAGCGCGGCCGCGCGATAGGACGCTCCGCTGTCGACGTAGGCTAGTCCAATACGCTCTGCCAGGGTCCGCGCCACGGTGCTCTTCCCGGCTCCGGCCGGCCCGTCAATGGCAATAATCAAAGGTTTTCGCATGGTCTTCGCATGGTTTTCGCATGATTGCGCCGAACCGGAAATATCCCTCGGGGCGAACAACTCAACCGGCGGAGTCCGGGCGCACCCGTGGCCTCAGACCCGCCGGAAGGCCCGCTCCAGATCCTTGATGGTATAACGCAGCATCACCGGGCGCCCGTGCGGACAGGCCATGGGCGACTCGGCGCGCGCGAGCTCGGTCAGCAGCCATTCCATCTTGGTGCGATCGAGCGCCATGTGGATCTTGATGGCGGCGCGGCACGCGAGTGAGGCGCTGATGCGGCCGCGCAGCACCTCCAGCGTCACGTCGCCGGATTCCCGGCTCACTCCGTCCAGAATCTCGACGAGCAGCCGCTCCACATCCGCGGCGGCAAGCTCCGCCGGCGCCGTCTTGACGGCCACCGTTCGTTGGCCGAAAGGCTCCACGTCAAAGCCATTGGCCCGGAGTTCCCCGGCGATCTCTTCAAAGACCGCCTGCTGGCCGGGCTTGAGCTCGATGATGATCGGCAACAGCAGCCGCTGAGCCTCCACGGTGCGTTCGCACACCTGCCGCAGGTGCTTCTCAAACAGAACCCGCTCATGGGCAGCGTGTTGATCCAAGATCCACAGGCCGGTGCCGTTGGTCGCCACGATGTAGCTTTCCTCCACCTGCCCGAGCGGTCGCAGGTCAGCGGGGAACTCCGGACCGGACGCTGAGGGCGCTGCCTGCTGCCCGCGCGGCGAGACCGCGGGAGCGTCGCCCGGCGCGCATGACCCCGGCGACGCCGTGGCAGCGCCGTCGGCGGTTGGGCCTGACGCAGCCGGAAATGGCCCGGCAACAGGCGCCCACGCGGGAGTCAACCCGACGGGTCCGGACGATTCTTCGGGCCGCGCCGCAACGAGCGGCAGTCGGCCGGTGACGGGCACGGGCCTGGGCGCCGTCAGGCTGAATCCTGCGGGGGTAGGTTTCGCTCGCGCAGCCGCCAAAGCGGAAGGCAGGGACGCTTCGGGACCGCGCTCTGCGCGCGGCGAAGAGCCGGACGGAGCCTGGACCCGAGGCGGAACGCCGGCGGGCGCGCCCAAACGCGGGGTCTCTTCCGCCAGCGTTTCCATGGCCTCGAGATCTTCAATGGCGGTTTCCGCGACAGCGCGGCGCAGCGGGAAGGGAGCCACGGGGCGCGCCGCCACCAGCGCCTGGCGGATCACGTCGCGGGTGAAATCGTGGATGAAGCTCGAGCGCCGGAAGCGCACCTCGGTTTTCGAGGGATGAACGTTGACGTCGACTTCCTGGGGCGGCAGTTCGAGAAAGATCAGCGCCACAGGAAACATCCGGGGCGGCAGAATGTTGCGATACGCCTCGGTGATGGCGTGCAGGATCAAGCGGTCGCGCACCAGGCGGCGATTGACGAAGAAGTAGACCTCGTTGCGATTCAGCCTCTGCACTTCGGGCTTCGATACGAAGCCGCTGATGCGTACGATGCCGGCGGGCTCCGGGACCTCGTTCTCTTCGAGCGCGCCGAAGGAGGACTCGCTCGGCAGGCGGCGCTCCACCGGCGCCATCTCGATCAACTGGTCGAGCGTCTGCCCGCCCAGTAACTGGTAGACCCGCGTTCGGGCATCGGGCGCGGGCGGGGCGTTCAGCACCTCGTGCGTCATGGAGGTCAGCCGGAAGCTCTTTTCGGGGTGCGCGAGCGCGTAGTGCGTAACCAGGCTCGCAATGTGGCCTAGTTCCGTGGATTCCGATTTCAGAAATTTGCGGCGCGCCGGAGTATTGAAGAAAAGGTCGCGCGCCTCGATGCGCGTGCCCTGCGGCCAGGCGATTTCCTTGACGTCGCGCAGCTTGCCGCCCGCGATTTCCACCCGCGTCCCGGCCCCTTCCGACGCCGCGCGCGTTTCGAGCCCCACCCGCGCCACGGCGGCGATGGAGGGCAGGGCCTCGCCGCGAAAACCAAGCGTCGCGATCTCGAGCAGGTCCTGGGCCTCGCGGATCTTGCTGGTGGCGTGGCGCTCGAAGGCCAGCAGCGCGTCGTCACGGCCCATGCCGCAGCCGTCGTCGGTCACGCGAATCAGGCGCTTTCCGCCGGCCTCGACCTCGATTTCAAGCCGCGACGCTCCGGCGTCGAGCGAGTTTTCGAGGAGTTCCTTCACGATGGACGCCGGACGCTCCACCACCTCGCCGGCGGCGATCTGGTTGGCAACGCGGTCAGGCAGGATGTGGATGACTGACATTGAGCAATTTGGTGATCGGGCGATTGAGTGATTGACTCATTGAATCAATGAGCCAATGAGTCAATAAATAAATCGGCTGAATTCTAACTTTGCAATTCTAGCGCCCGCGAAGCGTAAGCCCTGAAAGGGCGTGGTCAAGTGCGCAAATTTAGTCAGCCCCGAAGGGGCGCAACATCACAGCCCTGGGCAACGCCCAGGGTTGAAGTTCAGCGCCCGCAAACCGTAAGCCCTGAAAGGGCGCAACAAAAATCGCGATCAATCCGAAACGTACCTTTCATCGTACTCGACCTTGTACTTCGCCAGGAACTTCCGGTACTCGTCCTGAAAACTCACCCCCGTATGGTGCGCTTCCTGTTGCTCGATATACCCGGCGACCTCATCCGCCTCTGCCGGACTCACCGCCATAGCCGCTCTGCCAGTGGAATCCTCCGAGGCCCCGCTGCTGAGTCTTGATCCATTTTGACGAACTCGTTTTGATTTCCTCGACAACTTTGGCGAGCCCCAGGTTTTTCGAGAGGCGGAAAAGAATGTGCACGTGGTCGCTCATGCCTCCGGCCTTGACAGCCGCGCAGTCCTGACTGTTGAGGACGGTGGCCAGATACGCATGCACGCGAGGGCGGAGGGAGCCGAGGAGCATGGGTTCGCGATCCTTGGTGCTGAATATGAGGTGGACGTAGATCATGGATAGCGATTGGCTCATCTGTTTATGTGGGCCGCCCTTTCAGGGCTCGATTCCTACAAATGCCTGTACCCGGCCCAGGCCGTTGGCCTGGGCTGTGATGGACCGCCCTTTCAGGGCTCGATTCCTGGAAGGCACGTTAACCTCACCCAGGCCGTTGGCCTGGGCTATGATGGATCGCCTCTTCGGGGCTGCGTCGGCTGCGCGACATGAGCGGATACCGTTCCGGGTTGCTCGATCGATTCAACCGCCAGATCGACGTCAAGATTGGGCCAATAAAGGTGACCCGGATGAGGCCGCTCGACCTTAAGAATGCCCGAAACGGGCGCCTGCTTGAACCACGGGAACTCACGGAACGGAACGAATAACTCTCGCTCATCGAGCATCAGCCAGAAGCCGTGGCTCGAAATGTTCGTGACCTCAACGGCTAAAGGACTCGACCCAAGCTCTTCGGATCTCATCTTGATGCTCCTCCACCAATTTCTTGTGTCGCTCTCAAATCTGCATCCCTTAGACCATAGTTCCGAGCCAATTCGATAGCCGGTTCGAGCCAGACCTTAACCCCGCCCCGGGCGACGGAGCTGTGGGAACCGCTCATAAACCTCCCGAATAATGTCTCCAGCGGCGTAATCGGGGCCTGCGGACGGGCGTATTGGGGCGAAGACGCCCAGTTGTTCCTTCGGTACGGTCCATCTGCTGAATTCCTCCTCACTCATCTGAACTTGCTCGTGAAAACTGAGCTCGGCTCCGTGCTCTAACTCATCGTGGATCACATTAAGGTGATGTAGTCCCTTGAAGAGAAACTGCACGCGTTTGCCGTCCGGGTTCTCGTAAGACGTTTCGCTCTGCTTTCCTAGGGCAAGTGACTTATCGTACGCTTCCTCTGGCGAGTCGGCTCGCACCAAAACTGTGTTGGTGTGCACCACGCTCCTTGGATCATCGTCAATGGTGATTTCTAGAACGATCTCAGCCAGATACCACTTCGCATCTGCGGGTATGAATCCCAAGCCTCACCTCACTGACGAGCCGAAGAGGGCTACCGAACATCGGTTCTTACCCTTCCGATGTATCACTCTCCCTTTTGCGGCGTTTCAAGCTGAAGTGACAGTTCCCGAAGCTGCTCCGGATCCACCGTTCCCGGCGCGTCGCACATCAGGTCCACGGCGCTCGCGGTCTTGGGAAACGCGATCACCTCGCGGATATTGGTCTCGCCGCACATCAACTCGATGATGCGGTCCCACCCGAGCGCGATTCCGCCGTGGGGCGGGGCGCCGCTTTCGAGCGCGTCCAGAAAGAACCCGAAGCGCTCCCGCGCCTTCTCGGGCGTGATGCCGAGCGTCTGGAACACGCGCCGTTGGATATCGGGCCGGTGGATACGTATCGAGCCGCCGCCGATTTCCGAACCGTTCAGCACCAAGTCATAGGCCCGGGCCTTGCACGCCGAAGGGTCGGACTCGATCTTGTCGAGGTCTTCCTCGCGCGGCGACGTGAACGGATGGTGCATGGCGCCGTATCGCCGTTCCTTTTCGTCGTACTCGAACATCGGAAAGTCTGCCACCCAGCAGAAGGCCCAGGCGCCGGGCTTGATCAAGTCAAGCTTGCGCGCGAGATCCAGGCGCAGGTCGCCCGAGGCAGAGTCCAGGTGGCGCAGCTTTTCGATGCTGAGGCCGGCTGGCTCTCCTCCCGCCGTGGAGTCTGCCGGGCCGGCGGCAGCCGCTTCGGACTTCAGTCCGAGCAGGACCACCAGATCGCCCTCCGCCGCCTCGACCGCGCCCGCCAGCGACCGCACTGCGTCTTCGCCCACTACTTTGGTCAAAGAGGATTGCGCCGCGCCGGCCATCTTGATGGTCGCGAACCAGTCCGCGCCCGCATGTTTGGCCGTCTCGTGGAGTTTGTCGAGCTGGCTGCGCGACAAAGCGGCGCCGCCCGGCACGCGCAGCGCCTTGACGGGCTCCGCGACGTGAATCTTGCCGCGCGCGGTCTCGGGGAGCGGCAGACGCTTCCAAGCCAGTTCGAAACGAAGATCCGGCTTGTCCGATCCGTACTTCTCCATGGCCTCGTCGTAGGGCAGGATGGCGAAAGGGCGTGACACGTTCACGTCCACCATGGCAAAGAGCTTCCCGATCAGGCTCTCAATGATGCCGAACAGCTCTTCGCGCCGCGGGAAGGCCATCTCAATATCGATCTGCGTGAACTCCGGCTGCCGGTCGGCGCGCAAGTCCTCGTCGCGGAAGCAGCGCACGATCTGGAAATAGCGGTCGAAGCCTGCGATCATCAGGATCTGTTTAAAGAGCTGCGGCGACTGGGGCAGGGCATAGAAGTGCCCCGGATGAACGCGGCTCGGCACCAGGTAATCGCGCGCGCCTTCGGGCGTGCTGCGGGTCAGGAACGGGGTTTCGATGTCCACGAAGCCGTGTTCAGTCATGTGCTCGCGCACCACCAGGCCCGCCCGGTGGCGCAGCCTCAGGTGATGCTGCATTCGGGCCCGGCGCAGATCGAGATAGCGATAGCGCAGCCGCGGCTCCTCGTTCGTGCGTCCCTCGTCATCGAGAGGGAAGGGAGGCGTGCGCGCTTCGTTCAGCACCAGGAGTTCCTGCACCACCACCTCAACCTCGCCGGTCGGGATGTCCCGATTCACCGTCTCGGGGGTGCGCAACGCGACCGTGCCCTCGATGCCGATCACGTACTCGCTCCGGACCTGCTCGGCCTTGGCGTGGGCCACCGCGCTCAGCTCCGGACGGCACACCACCTGGGTGATGCCCGTGTGATCGCGCAGGTCGATGAAGATCAGGCTGCCGAGGTCGCGGCGCCGCGCCACCCATCCCGCCAGAAATACCTTCTGCCCCGCGTGCTCGCGACGCAGTTCGCCGCAATGCTGGGTTCGCTGCCGATTTCCGAGAAGATCGAGTTCCACGTGGATTCATACCTCTTTCTTGCTGCTTCTCAAAACAAAGAGCTTATAACGGCCACATGAGTTGGGTTCGGTGTTGCCGGAGCGCGATGCGTCGTCGACCGTTTATTGATTCTAGGATACTTAACACAGTGCAGTCTTGCGCCAAGTTGGCTTCGGTCGGGTTCGCTTTGCGTCGCTTTTGTCATGATTTTGTTGATTATAAATGACTTAATTGGGTTCGCTTCCTACATTTTCGATGGGGGTGGGGGTCGCCGCCACGTCAATCCTGCCCGATGGTCTCTAGATTCGCCCTGTTCCTCCCTGTCACGCCCTCTCCCTTGGACCAAAAGTTCCCACGCCAGGCCTCTTGTGGCTGGCATGCTCGCGCCTCGCAACCCTTAAGGCGTCGGGGCCGGGAAGCGGCTCTCGGATTGCCACAGGACCCGCCTGACGCATCGCTGTTTTGGGAAGCGCACCAAAATGATAGCGTAACCGCAAAGGACGGCAAAGTCGAGGTAGCGGCGGGCTTATCCGGCCATTTTCTTGGCGGCATAAAGCCGCCGTTATGCGGCCGGCATGAAGTCCGCTGTCGGGTGGCGGCATGAACCGCCGCTACCCTGCAGATTCTGAGGACTTGGGATTAAGGACTCGTCTGGAGAGTTCGACTCGGACGAGCTAAGGCCCGACTCTCCCCCCGATGAGGCTCCCCCCTCTCGGGGTAAATCGGGCCTTTTCAACGAATAATAAAACTATTCACGATCCCGTAACTCCTGTCTGTTCCGTCGGGAACACTCCCTAAGGGGCACCCGCAGGGTGCGGCCGCGAACGGGGCGGGCAGGGGGGGCTGCACTGCATGCGCAGTCAAAGTAGACGGCTACGCATCCAACATCTGTGGTTGTTGGCGGCCTGGGGCGTTCCACGGCGTCAGGGAGCGGCCCGGGTGGAACTTTCGGCGGACCGGATGGCATCTTGGAGGGGAAGAAGCATGCCTGCAGTTGAAAAGCAGTCTGAAGTTCGGGGTGAAATCCAGGCGCGTCTCGACGGCGCCCGGGTGGAGACGGACAGGCTTTTCGATCTCGTGCGGCCGGACTCGCTTTACGAGCGGCCGATCCCGGAACGTCACCGCATCGTGTTCTATCTCGGGCATCTCGAGGCGTTCGACTGGAATCTTCTTCGCGATCCTATCGGACTGAAGGCCTTTCGTCCCGAGTTTGACCACCTTTTCGCTTTCGGTATTGATCCGGTGGACGGTGGGCTCCCTTCCGACAAGCCCTCGGACTGGCCTTCCCTCGATGAAGTGCGGCGATACAACCAGCGCGTCCGCCAGGCCCTGGACCATGCGATCGGCGAGACCCGGGGGACGGCTGGCGACGGTGGGGAGCGCGGCGTGCTGCTGAACGTCGCCATCGAACACCGCTTGATGCACGCCGAAACCCTAGCCTACATGTTTCACCAGCTTCCGCTCGCGCGCAAGGTGAAACCGCCGATTACGCCTGTCGCGGAAGGGGGACCGGTGGCGCCCGGCATGGTCGAAGTGCCGGCCGGGAGCGCCACGCTCGGGATTCCGCGGGGTAAAGACCGCTTCGGCTGGGACAACGAATTCGAGGCCAACGCGGTCGAGGTTCCGGCGTTCGCAATCGACCGCTACAAAGTCACCAACCGTGACTTCCTTCGGTTCATGGCCTCAGGCGGTTATGAGGAGCGCTCCTTGTGGCAGGAACGGGATTGGGCATGGCGCGCCGGCCAAGACGTCCGTCACCCCGGATTCTGGGTTCCCGCTGAGCGCGGCTGGCGGCTGCGGACGATGTTCGATGAGATCGCACTTCCGCTCGATTGGCCCGTTTACGTGAGTCACGCCGAGGCGAGCGCCTACGCGCGCTGGGCGGGCAAGAAGCTGCCCACTGAATCGCAGTGGCATCGGGCGGGTTACGGCACGCCGCAGGGCGAGGAAAGGGCGTATCCGTGGGGAGCCGCATCTCCCGAGGCTCCGAAGCGCGGAAACTTCGATTTCCGAAGTTGGGACCCGGCGCCGGTGAACGCTTTTCCCGGGAGCCGCAGCGCCTTCGGAGCCGAAGACCTGCTCGGCAACGGGTGGGAATGGACCGCGAGCGTGTTTGAGCCTTTCCCCGGATTCGAGGCTTTTCCGTTTTATCCCGGCTACTCCGCCAACTTTTTCGACGGGCAGCATTACGTGATGAAAGGCGGCTCGCCACGCACCGCTTCCTGCATGTTGCGGCGGTCGTTCCGCAACTGGTTCCAGCCGCACTACCCCTACGTCTACGCGGGGTTCCGCTGCGTCAGCAACTGACCTCTTTGGGAGCGCTCAAATGATCACGCACGCCATCGCTGCCGCCCAGCTCACCGAGTTTGCGTCTGACGTCCGCGCGGGGCTGACGAAACCGGGGCAGAAGGAATTGCTCTCGAAGTACCTTTACGACCGGGTAGGGTCTACGCTCTTCGAGGTGATCGGCGCGCTTCCGGAGTATGGCCTCACCCGTGCGGATGAGCGTCTTTTAAGGCGGCACGCGTCCGAGATCGTGGCGCGGCTGCCCCGGCCCGTGGCCGTGGCGGAACTCGGAAGCGGCAGCGGCAAAAAGACGCGGTGGATTCTGGAGGCGTTCGCGCGCTCCCAGCGCACTTTTTACTACCCCATCGAGATTTCACCCACCGCTTTGGCCGAGGTCGAGCGCGAGCTTGGCCGCATGGACTCCGTGAGCATCGTGGGCCTCGAACGCGAATACCTGGACGGATTGCTCGAAGTGGCGGCGCGGCGCCAGCACGGCGCGCACCTGATGGTCTTATTCCTTGGCAGCACGGTCGGCAACTTTGATCGTCCCCAAGGCCTGCAGTTCCTGCGGGAGGTGCGGCACGTGCTTGTGCCGGGCGACTCTCTGCTGCTCGGCACCGATCTCGAGAAGCCGGTCCCGCAACTGCTGGATGCCTATGACGATCCGCTGGGCGTAACTGCGGCTTTCAACCTCAACCTTCTGGCCCGCGTCAATCGTGATCTCGACGCCAACTTCGACCTGCGCCGCTTCGCGCACAGCGCCCGGTTTAATCCCGAGGCGCGCAGCGTGGAAATGCATCTGCGCTCGACCGAGCGCCAGACGGTCGACGTTCCCGGCGCCCGCATCTCGGTCGCGCTGGCCAAAGACGAGACCATCTGGACGGAGAGCAGTCACAAGTATTCTCCGGGTGAGGTCGATTCCATGGCCGGGCAGTCGGGGTTCCGCTGCGACGCCCAATGGATCGATCGCGAGTGGCCTTTTGCCGAGAGTCTTCTGATTGCGGAGTGAGCCGGCCTTGCGGAACCGGCGCTTCAGCCCTCCGGCGGCATAGGCTATCCTGGTAGGCTTTTGAGAAATATTCAGGACCTTGTCATTCCGAGCGCAGCGAGGAATCTCGCGCTAAGAAATTAAGACGTACGAGATTCCTCGCTGCGCTCGGAATGACAGTATGCGCTCGGAATGACAAGGCATAGAGTCTTTCCCGCAATCTTCCCTTCTACGCCCGCAGCACCGGCAAGCCTTTCTTCCAGACGCTCCTGATGGTCTGTCCGGCCACCCGCGCCAGGTGTTCGGCGAACGCGCCCTGATAACGAAAACGCGCGGTCGCGAGGCCGCTTGATTCCCGCCCGCCGGTTTCGCGGCCCGCAAGTTCGCGGCCCACCGGTTCGCGGTCGATCCTGAGCTCCCATGCCTCGGCGCGCGGATTGCCATTCGCTGCCACGGGGCCGGTCGAGATCTCGCGCACGGAGTTGAGGGGGATCTCGGCGAGGCGCTGGAATGAGCGCGTCAGCACGACCAGGCGCTCCGAGTGAACGAAGATACTTACCTCGCGGCGCGGGGGCGAGCCGTCCGCGGAAAACGCGCCTCCGTTGAGGACTACCAGGGCCTCCAACTCGCGTGCCACATCGTCGACGGTCTTCGATTCGCGACGCGTTCCGACGAACGCTGCGAAGGCCGCGAGCGCGGCGCCGGCAATCCCTGAGGCCGGACCGCCGCCGTCGCGAGCGCATCTCCAGATAAGTCCGGCTCCCGCGAGGCCGGCCACGATGCGGACGGTGAGCCACGCCCGGGGTTGCCGGTGCCAGCGCCGCACGCGGGATATCAGCAGAATGGCGCCGAACAGGACAGCGAGCGCGATCCGCCGGGCTCGCTCCGAGGCGGGCTGGCGCGCGGGTGCGGTTAGGTCAGGCACGGTCCTCCTTACGTTTGTAACGGCGAGCCTTGAGCTCGTAGCGCGGCAGGCTGCCCAAGGGCACGCGCCGCACGGCGACGCGAATGTTCAGCCGCCGCAGGATAGTCCTCTCGACCTGATCGAGCGTGTCCGTGTTCAGCGCGGAGTCCGCGGCGGCGTCCGGAGCTTCGATCTTCAGCAGCAATTCGTCGAGCCCGCCCACCCTTGTGACTTCCACCTCGTACTCCGCGGCGCCGACATGACTGCGGACCAGATCATCGATGGTAGCAGGATAGACGTTCACACCGCGCACAATGAGCATATCGTCCGTGCGCCCGAGCACGCCGCCCCGCGCGCGCGCAAAGGTTCGCCCGCAGGGGCAGGGTTCGCGGTCGAGCAGCACCAGGTCGCCGGTCCGGTAGCGCACCGCCGGCATGCCCGCGCGGCCGAGCGCCGTGGCCACGAGTTCAGCCGGCGCGTCGATCTCACCGGGCGCAGCCGCGGCGCCCGTGGCGGGATCGATGACTTCGAACACGAACTCGGCCTCGTTGAGATGGATCGCGCCCGGATGGGCCGCGCACTCGAAGCCCCAAGCGCCGAGTTCGGTGGCGCCCGCATGATCGAAGCAGCACGCGCCCCAGGCGCTCTCGATGCAGCCGCGGACGTGCGGGACGCTCGCCCCCGGCTCACCGGCGTGGATGGTCGCGCGCACGGCCCCACTCGCGAGATCGAGGCCGTTCTCACGCGCCACCTCCGCGAGGCGCAGCGCATAAGTAGGCGTTGACAGCACGACCGTGGCGCGGTGATCCAGGATCGCCTGCACGCGCTGCAGCGAACTCATGCCGCCGCCGGGGAGGCAGCGCACGCCCAATCGCCGCGCGCCGTCCAGGGCGGCCCAATGGCTGACGTAGGGGCCGAAGGAGAAGGCGAAGAAGGCGGTGTCGCGCTCCGTGACTCCGGCGGCGCGGTAGACGTAGCCCCAGCATCGCAGCCAGGTCTCCCAGTCGTCGGCCGTGTCGAGCCAGAGCAGGGGATTCCCGCTCGTGCCCGAGGTCTGATGGATGTACGGGTAATGCGAATGCGGATCGGCGAGCAGACGCCCGAACGGAGGGAATGCCCGCTGGTCTTCGGCGAGTTCGGCCTTGGTCGTGAACGGTATCTTCCCGAGGTCCTCGAGGCCGCGCGCCGCCGGATCCGCGCCGTTCGCCGAGAGCCTTTCGCGATAGAAGGCGTTGTCCCGGATCGCATGCGCGAGGCGGCGCAGCCGTTCGTCCTGATGGCGCCGCAAGTCCTCGCGGCCGGCAGTCTCGAGAGCCTGATCGTAAAAGTGATGGTCGGGAGGCATCGGGCCTCGAGAAGTTGAAAGTCAAAAGTCGAAAGTCGAAAAGCGAAAGTCGAAAGGCGAAATTCGAAATCCGAAACTCGAAATTCGAAACTCGAAATCCGAAATTCGAAATTCGCAATACAAGAGTCGAAGGTCAAACGTCGAAAGGCTTTCTAACTTCGAGTTTCGGTTTTCGCTTTTCGATTTTCGTCTTTCGCGCTTCGATTCTCGCCGTTCGGATTTCGGTTCTCCAGGCCGGCGTCTTCCGCCACCACGCGGCTGAGCGCCGACCAGTCGATTTCGCCCATGCCGCGCGCCACCCCGGAGATCAGGTGGTCACGAATCAGGCTGGCGAGCGGCATGGGGACGGCCGCGGCGTCGCCCGCCGCAAGCACCAGCCGGACGTCCTTCAAGCCGAGCAGCATTTTGAATCCTGCGGGCTCGAAGATCTCTTCGGCGATGATCCGGCTGTAGGTCTCGTAGACCGGAGATTGAAACACCGTGTTCAGGATTTCAAGGCACTTCCCGGGCTCAACACCGGACTTCCGGGCAAGGGCAAGCGCCTCGCTGAGCGCCTCGATCATGGAGGCGATCAGAAAATTGCCGGCCAGCTTTACAACGTTGGCTTGAGGCGCGCGCGATCCAACGGTGAATAGCTTGCGTCCGATCGCTTCGAGCAGCGGACGAGCCGTTTCGACCGCTTCGGCAGGACCGGCCGCCAGCACCACCAACTGCGCGGATTGGGCAGCCTGAGGACGGCCAAATACCGGGGCCGCCACGTAGTGTTGTCCGTGCCTGGCGTGCTCTTCAGCCAGGCGTTCGGAGAGGGCAACACTGATAGTGCTGAGCGAGACGTGCAGGCCGCCGCGCGGCAGGGCGGCGAGCACTCCGCCTTCTCCGAAGACAGACTGCTCCACGGCGCGGTCATCGGCAAGCATAGTCAGCACCGTGCCGGGCGCCGCCGCCTCAGTGATCGTCCTTGCCACATGAGCGCCGTCCGCTGCGAGTTCCTCCGCCCGGCTGGTCGTTCGATTATAGGCATGCACTTCGTGGCCGGCCTTCAACAGGTTGCGAGCGATCCCCTTGCCCATGCTGCCGAGGCCGATGAATCCGGTCTTCATGTCAACCCTCCGGTCGTAGTCGAAAGTCGAAAGTCAAAAGTCAAAAGCTAAGAGTCGAAGATCAAGAGTCCAAGATCAAGAGTCGAACAGTCTGCAAATCGCCTGACGCCTGGCACCTAATACCTGACACTTAACACCTAAGCCTTGGCCCAGCCTTTTGCGCGCTCCACCGCCCGCTGCCAGTCCGCGTAGAGATCCTGGCGGCGTCCGTCCGGCATGGCGGGCTCAAAGCGCGCGCCGATGCGAAGCTGCGTGGCCAGTTCCCGGGTGTTTTTCCAGAAGCCCGTGGCGAGGCCCGCCAGGTAAGCGGCTCCGAGCGAAGTGGTTTCGGTGGTGGCCGGACGCTCCACGGGCGCGCCCAGGATATCGGCCTGAAACTGGCACATGAAGTCGTTGCGTGCTGCGCCGCCGTCCACGCGCAGCACTTGCGGCCGGATTCCGGAATCGGCCGTCATGCCGTCGACCACGGAACGGGTCTGGTAGGCCATCGCTTCGAGCGCGGCGCGGGCGAGATGCTGACGATTGGTGCCGCGCGTGATCCCGACGATGGTCCCGCGGGCGTAGGCGTCCCAGTACGGCGCTCCCAAACCCACGAACGCCGGAACAAAGTAGACGCCGCCCGTGTCCGGCACGGCGGCCGCCAGCGCCGCGGTCTCTTCGGCGCTGTGTACGAGTTGGAGCCCGTCGCGCAGCCATTGGATGGCGGCGCCCGCCACGAACACGCTGCCCTCGATCGCGTAAACCGGGGCTCGCGTCCCGAGGCGCCATGCCACGGTCGAGAGCAGGCCGTGCTGCGAGACCGCCGGCGCCCCGGCCGTATTCATCAGCAGGAAGCAACCCGTCCCGTAGGTGTTCTTCAGGCTGCCTGCCTCGAAGCATTGATGGCCGAACAGCGACGCCTGCTGGTCGCCGGCCACCCCCGCCAGCGGGAGCGCGTGGCCGGGAGTGAGCAGATGGGACACACCCACGATCTCGCTCGAGGAGCGTACCTCGGGCAGCAGAGAGCGGGGAATCTTGAAATAGGCCAGTATTTCGTCGTCCCAGGCGAGCGTGTGAATGTTAAAGAGCAGCGTGCGTGAGGCATTGCTGACGTCGGTGGCGTGCACGCGTCCGCCGGTGAGCTGCCAGATCAGCCAGGTGTCGATCGTGCCGCACGCGAGCTCGCCGCGCTCGGCGCGCTCCCGCACTCCCGGCACGTTCTCGAGCGTCCAGGCAATCTTGGTGCCGGAGAAATAGGCGTCGGTCACGAGGCCCGTGCGCTCGCGCAGCGTCACGTCAAAGCCCTCCTGCCGGATGCGGTCGCACATCGCTGCCGTACGGCGGCACTGCCAGACGATGGCGTGGTAGACCGGCTCCGAGGTGCGGCGGTCCCAGAGCACGACGGTCTCGCGTTGATTGGTAATGCCGATGGCCGCGACCTCGTCCCGACGTATGCCCGCGAGCGCCCGCTCGGCCACGCGGCGTTGGGAACCCCAGATCTCACCGGCGTCGTGCTCCACCCACCCCGGCTGCGGATAGTACTGGCGGAGCTCCTCGGCGGCGGAAGCGCGCACGTGACCTTCGCGATCGAAAAGGACGGCCCGCGAACTGGTGGTTCCCTGGTCCAGAGCCAGAATGTAGTCCGGCATGCGTTAATCCTTCCCGGCGCCGCCTCGGGCGGGCGCGCGACCGCCGGAGCTTGATTGTCGTCTCCATCGCATTATCTCTCACATACCACAAACCGGTCTGACATACCACAAACCGGCCTCACATAGCACAAACCGGGTGGACGGGTAATGGGCCAAATTAACCCATTACCGGGAGACGCTGGGCAAAAGTACGACGTTTTTGGTTCCTTTTTTGAGACGGCCGAGGGTCGGGCATGAACGCCAAAGCCCCCGGGCCGCGTCCCGAATCGAGCGAGCGGACGCCGAATCGGCCCTGATGACCGCCTTGAAAGACGGGCCGGGGCAATGCAATACTCGAATTTGGTCAGAGTAAGAACTCGTCAACGCCTTGTCGAGTTTAGGCATCTTAGCGAGAGAACTGGCGGCGGCTGGGCAGCCGTCGAGCGGTCGTCAGTTTATCCACGGGTCAGGCTGACTCCGTGCGGAGGAGAGAGAAACCAATGGCAGAGCAATCACGAAACGCAAGCAACGCTGTGTTTGGCCTCAGCGATCCCCCAAGCAGCCCTTCAGGCCCGTCCCAAAGCAGCCCTCCGGCCCCGGCCGGACCGGCACCCACTGCTTATGTCCCTTATCCTCCGCCAGCGGCGCCCTCGCGCACGCCGATCGTGCTGCTGACGATTCTGGTGATCCTGCTCGTGATCATGGCCGGCGTCAACTTGTACCTGGTTATGACCTTGCAGAAGAACGTCCAGCAAGGCGCGAATCAGACGGCCGACCAGCTCAATGTGCTCAACCATCGCATGGATTCGAGCGATGCGCGCTACGCCCAGTTGCGGGCGCAGTTTCAAGTGACCTCGGAACGGCTGGGGATGACGCAGCAGGAGCTTAACCGGGCGCGGAGTCTGGCGGCGAACATCCAGCAGCAGCAGCAGCAAGCCGTGACGCAGTTGAACCAGGCGATCGCGCAGAAGGCCAGTGCCGAAGACGTGACCAAGATGCAGGCCGACGCCAATGCCAAATTCGGCGGCATCGACACCGACATCACGGGTATCAACAAGAAAATCGGCGACACCAATGATGCCTTGAACGGCGCGAAAGGCGAACTCTCGGGCGCCATCGCCAAGACCCACGACGAGTTGGTGGCCCTCGCGCACAAGACGGACCGCGATTATTTTGAATTCACTCTGACGCGCGGCCCGCAGCAGAAGGTGGGGAACATCTCGATCAGGCTGGAGAAGACCAACCCCAAGAAAAACAACTACACGGCCGACCTGTTCTTCGACGATAAGCGCACCGTGCGCAAAGACCAGGCTGTGGATTCGCCCGTCCTCTTCTACATGACGGGAGCGCCGAGCGCGTTGGAACTCGTGGTCAACAAGCTGGATAAGAACAGCGTCAGCGGATACCTGAGCGCGCCCAAGGGATTCTTCGCCAACACCCCGAACGTGCTGCAGGCCCGGCCCGGAGGCAGTTCGTAAGATATTCGATTCCAGGGCGCCGCGCCCGGGACCTGTGAGGCTGAGCCATGAAGTGGCTGCTGAAATCCGACCCGGACACCTATTCGTTTGCCGATCTTGAGCGCGACGGCCAGACGCGCTGGGACGGCGTCTCGAACAACCTGGCCCTCAAGAATCTGCGAAGCGCGCACCGCGGCGACGCGGTCCTCGTCTATCACACGGGCGATGAAAAGGCTGTGGTGGGGTTGGCGGAAGTTACGAGCGACCCGTATCCGGACCCGAAGCAGAACGACCCGCGTCTGGTGGTGGTCGTCCTCAAAGCCGGACGGCGTCTGTCGCGCCCGGTCCCGCTCGCCGAAATCAAGCAGCAGGCTTCCCTCAAAGACTTCGAACTCGTGCGATTGCCGAGGCTCTCCGTGATGCCCGTCAGCGACGCGCAGTGGAAGGCCATCCTGGAACTGGGCAAGTGATAAGCTCGCGTGCCCGCGTTTGAGAGGCTCGCGGATTCAAGGAATCACCCGAAACGATTCGTTGCTTACCAGCGTGCCGCTGGACGTTGCCACCTCAATCTTGCCGCTCGTCGCGCCTTCGGGCACGGGCGTTTCGATTGCGGTGCCGCCTGCATTCACCGTGAACTCCGCCGGCGTTCCGTTGAAGGTGACGAGGCTTGCGCCCTGCAAATCATTTCCGAGGATGATGACGGATCGTCCGACGTGGCCGAGGGCGGGCACCGCCTTGACAAATGGGCCGAGACCGAGCGAAAGGCTGAAAATGGTGCCATCGCCGGATGCTCCTCCCGAGTTGGCTGCTCCGTACAGGATCCCGTTGGTCGCCTGAATAAGACCTGCTAGGACGAACATCCCGTCGATGCGGTCGAAGCTATGCAGGACGGTCTCGTCGCCGTCCGGGGTGATTCCGAAGATTGTGCCATAGGCGTAGGCGCCGCCGAAATAGGTGGTGCCGTATAAGTTTCCGTCGGTGGCGCGGACCAGGCCGGCCTCGGGTCCCACGCCGTCACCGGTCGAGCCAAAGTTGTGCAGCGTAATCGCTCGTCCCCCAGGGACAATCTTGAAGACCGTGCCCGCGTTGTATTCTCCTCCCTGTGACGTTGTTCCGTAGAAGGCTCCATCTTCGCCCTGGAGGAGCGACCCGGAGGGATAGCCGCCGTCCGTCAGATCAAAGGTGTAGAGCACGCTTAAGGTGCCGGTGGCGCTGATTTTGAAAATCGTTCCCGCCCCGGAGCAGTTCGGCAGGGTGCCGCCGTACTCGGAGGTGCCGTAAAAGGCGCCGTCCGGGCCCTGGATCAGCGCGTCAAGAGGGTCCGCGCCGGTATGGCACCAATTGAAACTGTACAACAGCGTCAACTTGCCGCCGGGAGTCATGCTGTAAACGGTGCCATCGTTGTTTGGCCCGTCGTACTGCCCGCCCGTCGTGCCATAGAAATTGCCATCCGCACCGAGGACGAGGCCGGAAAAAGGAAATCCGCCGGTTGTGGCCGAATCGAGATTGGCGAGCGTCGTGAGCTGGCCCTCCTGGCTGAGCTTGAATACGGTGCCGAACTCGGAGGCGCCGCCGCCGCTGGTTGTGCCATAGAAGTTCTGGTCAGGGCCGAGAATCAGCGCCGCGTCAGGGCTGGCGCCTTGTTTGAAGTCGAAACTGTAAACGCTGCTGACTGTTCCTGAGGGCGTGACCTTAAAAATCGCGCCGCAACCATGGCTGCAGAGCCTCGAACTCCCGCCGATGGCGCCGGTTCCATATAGACTGCCGTCTATCCCCTGGGCCAGGGCAGCCTCAGGATTAGCAGCGTCCGTACCGTTCAGATCAGCGAGCTTGGTGAATGTCTGCGCAGGCGCGATCAGCGCCGCCGAGAGCATCATCAACGGAGCAATCGACAAAGCCGCCAGCCTGCCATGTCCTTGTGCGTCAGCCATTTGACCTCCGCGGCGTGCATTAGTGTTGGGCTTGTAATGGGTTGGCGACGAGTAACCGGTGATCGGTGACGGGTGGGCGGCCATGCCTGCCTGTTGCCCACCCGTCACTCGCTGCCGGATCTGACTAGTTCCCGACCATGGCGGTCGCCAGGCCGAGGGCCTGCTCGCCCGTCGGAACGCTGAGGACCGTGGGGACGTTCGGCTCGGTGATTTCACCGGTCGTTGCGCTGACCGTCAAGACATGGAGGACGGAATTCGCGCTGTCAAGGCAGTAGAGGAATGCGCCGGTCGGATCAAACGCCAGGTTTGCGGCCGAGGGCGTCTCACCCTTCGAAGACTTCTCGAGCGAATAGTGCTGGACCATCGTTGGAGTCTGGTAGTGCAGGAGACTGTACACTGAGACGGTCCCGGTGCCGGGCTCCGCTGTGTAAAGATAGGCCCCGGTGCTGTCGGTGGTCAGCCATCCTACGCCTTTCCCCGTGTTCGCCACCGCCCGGATGTACGACACGGCCCCGGTGGTCGCGTCATAGCTGTACACGCCGACTTCGTTGAGCGTAGGAAGCCCGGCGTAGATGATCCTCTCCTTGGGATTGAAAACGAGCCCTTGCAGTTCGGCGCCGGTCGGGACGTTTACGGAGTTGATGGATTGCAACTGGCCCGTCTGGCGGATCTTGTAGGCCGTGAGGGTACCGGTGGTCAGCATGGTATCGAGGTAGGCGAAGTGTCCGTTCTTGTTGGACACCTCCAGGATCTCGGAGGGAGAGCTGCCTTCGGTCAGCTCATCGGTGGCGACCGTGACCAATTGCGGCTTGCCGAAGGAGTTCAACTTGAAAATGCTGACGTTGGTCGCGTTCTTGTTGCCCATGTCCTGCCCGGGGTCCTCGTTCTTGTTAACGACCGGAAGCCAGGACACACCGCCGGTGAGAAGCTGATAAGCCAATCCGAAACTGACGGGGTCCTGCCCGTTGGAACTCGCGGGCGTACCCGCCACTTGCGTGAGGCTGCCATCCGTATTGACGGAAAAGGAGGTGAAGTTGTTGCTGTGTCCGTTCACCGCGAGTACGTAGGCGATTCCGCTGGTATTCGCGGGCGTGATAATCACTTCCCGGTCGGCATCGAGCGCCGTGGAGCCGGCTCCGGGGTCGAAAATGCCGGTGCCACCGGTCAGATAAGGCGAGCTCGGCAGCGCCGTCAGGTTACCGGTGCCGTCGTTGCTGAAGCCAAACACCGAGTTCATATTTGCGGTCGATCCGATGTTACTTTCGAGGTAAACCGCGTTGATAGATTGGGCGCGGAGCGCAGTTACCGAGCCCGAAGCTGCGACTAAAGCTGCCAAGCCCAACCACAATACCGTTCTCCGGGCCTTTTGCTGTTTCATTTAGTTCTCCCTCAGATATGAATTGTGGAGCCGCAGTGGGGTTCCACCCCACCGTTTCCCCCTACCCTTGTTCGCGCCTACGAATGCGAGAGCCAAAAAACTACGAAGACCTCTTTCCACCCGGGGCGCGAGTCCCGCAAGGAGTTGCCGCGAGCACCGCCGGCTGCCAGTGAAACGGGGCAGCGTTGAACCAGTATCCGTGAAAAGCCAGCGCTTTGGCAATGAGCGAAGACGGTATTGACTGGCCAAGTAACGAGCATCCCATTATGAAATGACATGTTGGAGGCTGTGCCGCCGTCTGCCCCGCCGTTGCAGGACGGGTGCCGTATAATAAACCCGACCAGAGCCTGACTCGCAGATCCGTATGAGGCTGGCCCTGGCGGCGACTCACAATGATCCAAGAAAATGATCTGAGCGTACAAGCCCTCAACCGCCGGGTGATTGCCTGCACCGCCTGTCCCAGGTTGATTGAGTACTGCCGGCAAGTGGCTCGCGACAAGCGCCGCATGTACCTCGGCTGGGAGTATTGGGGCAAGCCGCTGCCAGGCTTCGGCGATCCCAGGGCGGAACTCCTGCTGGTGGGCCTGGCGCCCGCCGCGCACGGCGGCAACCGGACGGGCCGCATGTTTACCGGCGACCGCTCGGGTGACTTTCTGTATCGGGCTCTCTACGAGGCGGGTTGGGCCAATCAGCCGTCCTCGCGCGAGCGGGACGACGGTCTCGAGTTGCGCGGCTGTTACATCACCGCGGCGTTGCGCTGCGCTCCGCCTGGCAACAAGCCGCTGCCCGAAGAGATCCGGCGCTGCCGCCAGTGGCTCGGGGCTGAGCTGGAATTGCTCAAGCGCGTGCGGGCCGTGCTCGCGCTCGGACGCATCGCCTTTGACGCTTACCTCAACGCCGTGTCTCGCACCGAAGGGTTCCCCCCGCGCGGCTCGCTGCGGTTTGCCCACGGGGCCAGTTTCGAGCTGCCGGCAGGACTTCCGCGCCTTTTCTCGAGCTACCACCCGAGCCAGCAGAACACGCAGACTGGCAGGCTCACCCCGGAGATGATGAACCGGGTGCTCCGCGACATCCGCCAGTTCCTGGCGTGACCATACCCGGTGAGCATCCTGGGTCCGGAGTGCAGCCCTTAGCGTAACGCTTCAACGGTCCTCTGGGCCCCAGTTGATGCGCAAACCAAGGAAGCGTTATCGTCGCGTTGGGCGACCCTAAAACGATTTGAAAGCCGTTGCGCGATCTGTTATGGTAGGCGGCATGACGTTCCCAGGCAGGGACGCATTGACCGCGCCGGCCCCGGACGTGACCGGACCTGAATTGACTGCATCCGTGGGCGAGCGGCGGGAAGTCGAATGATCGTCGGGATTGGGGTCGATCTGGTAGAGACGGCCCGTGTGGGAGAAGGAATCGAGCGTTACGGCGACCGCTTCATTCGCCGGCTGTACACGCAAGGCGAGGTCGATTACTGCGAGAAGTTCAAGAACCGGGCGGAGCGCTACGCGGCCCGGTTCGCAGCCAAAGAGGCTGCTTTCAAGGCGCTCGGCACGGGCTGGCGGGAAGGCATTCGCTGGGTGGATGTCGAGGTGATGAATCAGCCCAGCGGCAAGCCTGAGTTGTTGTTGCACGGACGAGCGGCGGAGCTGGCGCAGGCGCTCGGGGTTACACGGACGGCGGTCTCGATTTCTCACGCGGACCATTACGCAGTGGTCCAGGTGGTCTTCGAATCCGATGGGTAAGCGCGGAGCGGCAAGGACGGCAGGCTGGACAGCCCTTCTGACTGTTGGGCTCGCGGCCCAGGGGCTGGCGCAGTCGCTCGCTCCCGTGGCGCCGACGGTACTCGACAGTCGTGAGGCTACGCGGCTATTGATGAGCCAGGTTTCTCCTGAATATCCTGCAGTAGCGCACACCAACTACATCCAGGGACCCGTGCAGATGGAATTGCTCGTCGGGAGCGACGGCTACGTGCGGAAGGCCCACGTGCTGCATGGGAATCCGTTGCTGGCCGCTTCCGCGCTCAAGGCCGTCTATCACTGGATTTACCGCCCTTGCGTGACCGCGCAAGGGCCGGTGCCCTTCCGGACCCAGGTCAAAGTGGTCTTCGACCTGCGCCGGCGCGCTGACGATCATTTTCCCACCACGCCGGAGCGCGACCTCGAAGAGCGGGTAACTCTGCCCCAGCTTGCCGAGAATTTCGCGCGGCCCTCCGGCCCTTCTGTGCGCCTGCGCGTATTGGTCAGCGCCGACGGACGCGCCATGGATTCGATGTTGGTTTCGGGCTCCACTTCGCTGTTTGAGTCAGCGCAGGAGAGCGTGGCGCAGTGGAGATTCGAGCCCGCGCGCTGGGGTAATTTGGCCGTGCCGTGGTATCTGGACGTGGACGTTCCCGTAAAGAGCGATTACCGCCCCCAGGCATCCGCGGGCCCAGGCACGCCTTGAGATCCGAGAGTCGTATTCCCGCGAGCTCTGGGTGGAGGCGCTCCGGCCGCTGGGCCGGATCCGGGAGTTCTGCGGTCAGCGCGGCTGCGATCTTCCTCCTGTTGTTTACGGGCTTGATCTCACTGACCCGCCTTGCCTCCGCGCAGCGGAACCAGGCATCCCGATTCACTTATGTCGGCGGTACTGAGAGCGCTCCGTGGGGCTGCGTGGGCGAACTCGAGCTCACCCCGGACACGTTGATCTACAAGTGCGGTCAATACACGGTCAAAGCGCCTTACTCTGCCATCGAGACGATGCAGTTCCGGGACGACATCCCTAGTCACATTCGGAGAATGAAGGTGAAATGGGCGGTGAAACTGCCTCCCGGGGAGCGCGGAAACAACAAGAACCACTTTTTCATCGTTCTGTATCGCGGCGCCGGGGGTGCGCGCGTGCTTGTCTTCGATATTCCCTCTGACCAGATGCGTCCCTACCTCGCGGAACTCGACCTCAAGGTGGGCCGCCGCGTGGAGGTCCAGAGCCACGAGAATTATGAGCCGTGATCGTCTGGGTGTGACGCTTTGTTCGAGGCTCTTTGACGCGGGCGCGCCCGGGCTCAGCGCTGCTGGTAGAAATACCCGGCGCGTGCCCGCACCTTCAGGTTCGGCTTCTCAATCTCCACGTCAATGCGGTGAAAGCCGTTCTGGGCGAGGGTCGTAGGTTTGTAAGCGATCTCGTACTGCGAGTGGATCTCGGCGCTGATTTGGTTGAGCTGGTCCTCGAGCTTGTTCTTGGTCCAGTGGGAGTAGTAGACGCCGCCCGTGAATCCGGCGTAATACTCGAGCGCGTTCTTGATGAACACGGAGCTGACCGTTTCACCTGCAGCCGTCAGGATCGGAACGCCCTGAATGGGCGTGCCCCAGACGTTGGCGGAGTTCGTCGATGTGGGAACCACCCCGGGCGGCAGGGGACGCGTGACGTTAGCGTCGAGCGGATCCAGTGGGTGATCCTGCTCCGGCTCGCGCACCAGGGCCTCGGTGCGGCTCAGGTGCAGGCCGTAGATCGTCACCTCGTCGGCGGTGGCCCGGTGCACCACGTCGGCTTTGCTGTTTTCGCTGCCGTGATCGGAGCCGTCGGAGAACGCCACGATCACGCGGCGCTCGGTCTCGGGCCGGTCCTCAAGCAGTCTCATGGCCTGCATCAGGGCATCGTTCAGCCGCGCCTTCATCCCGAACCCTTCGAGCCGCCCAAGGGTCCCCTTCAACTGATCACGATCGTTCGAGAACCCTTGCAGGAGGGTGACCTTGTCGGAGACTCCCATAACCGCAGTGTGGCCGTCGGGCCCGACGAGAAGGTCGGAGAACATCGGGCCGAGCCCCCGCAGTTGATACAGAAGGCTGGCCATGGAGTTGTCCGTTTGCACCAGGATGACCAGCGCAACCGGTTCTGACGCGACTTCGAACCGCTGCAACGGTTGTTGGACCCCGTTGTCGTAGACCTTGAAATCCTTCTCGTCAAGATCGGAGACGTACTCGCCGCTGTGATCGATCACTGTGACCGGTGTGGTCACCAGGATTGATTGCACGCGGATGTTGGGCGCCTTGGGGTTACCCTGCGACTCTGAGGCTGCCGGCTGTGCGCCTTGCGGCTGTGCAGGTTGCGCGGGCTTGGACTGAAACACGGGTTGCGCGCCGTCGGTCCCGCTTTGTGCCCGGCTGAACGAAGACCATGAGGCAACAAGGACCAGCGCGGCCAAGCCAACGCCGGCGCGAGAGGCCCTTCGGGTGATCACAGCGCTCACTTGCAGTTCTCCTGGCTCGTTGGATGAACGGTCGAAGAGGCGAGTTGCAGATAAATACAGCCGCATCTTGAGCCGTTGAGCGTTCCGTACTGAGATTCTTGAGCTTCACTCGTTCGTCGTTCAATCATTCATCATTCATTGTTCATCATTCATCGGTGGTTTGTCGTGCCTCTGGCGCGCGGCCTCATAGAGGACCACGGCTGCGGCCACGGAGACGTTCAGCGATTCGACAGGACCATAGAGCGGGATGCGCGCCAGATCATCGCAGGTTTCGCGCACCAACCGGTGCAGGCCGTCGCCTTCGCCGCCCAGAACCAGGGCGCAGCCGCCGGAATAGTCGAGATCCAGGTAGGACTTGGTGGCAGCGGCCTCGAAGCCGAAGACCCAGATATTGTGCTCCTTGAGCTCGTTCAGGGCCCGGGTGAGATTCGTGACCCGCGCCACCTTCAAGTGCTCAAGCGCTCCGGCGGCCGCATGGGCCGCGGCGGCGGTCAATCCGGCGGCGCGCCGCTCGGGGACCACGATTCCATGAGCGCCGGCCGCGACGGCCGTGCGAGCCACCGCGCCCAGGTTGGCCGGATCCTCCACCCCGTCGAGCGCCACCAGCAGCGGCGCCGGTGAGGCGCCGGCCAGGGCCTCGAGATCGTCATAAGCCTTGGCCGCGCACACGGCCACCACGTTCTGATGCTGCGGGCTGCCTGCCGCGCGTTCGACGGCGATGTCGGGGGCAAAACGAATCGGAACGCTGCGCGCGCGCGCGAGTTGCATGATCTCTTCCACGCGCGGCGAATGATGGCCCTGCGCCACCAGCAGGTGGTCGACGGGGCGCGAGCCCAGGGCTTCCTTGACGGCGTTAATGCCGTAAAGCGTATCCAGCCGTTCAGCGGTCACGCGCCCTGCCGGCTTGAGGAACTCTTTCATGAAGGCGCCTGAGGCCGCGGCCGGCCGGCGATTTTGGATGTGAGAAGGCAACCCTGCGAAGCGCTTTTCAAGAACAGCGGCAGCGATTCCCGGTTAGAAATCTGCGCCCGCGGCGCTGACGGGCGCAACTGTCTCTCCCTCGGGGCGGCTCGGCGCCGGGACCTTCAGGCTGGCCGCCCAGCCGGAAAGGCGCCTCAGGCTCGGGTAGTCCGTGCGATCCGCCTGCAGCGGAGTGATCGAGATCTCATGCGCGATGATGGCGGAGTAGTCAGATTCCGGTTCCACGTTCTCGAGGGCCACCTGTTCATCCTGCCAGTAGTAAGGGCGCCCGCGCGGGTCGTGCTTCTCGTGGACGACGTTCTGCGTGATCTTGCGGCTTTGGCACGTGAAGCGCACGCCGCGGACGTCGCCGCGCGGCACGTTTACGTTCAGCATCACGCCCGGCGGAAGCCCCTCCCGCAGCACGTGGGCGGCGAGTTCGGCCGCAAACGCCGCCGCCGCCGAAAAGTCGAGATTCTGGCGCGAAGCGAGCGACATGGCGATGGCCGGCACGCCGTGCAGCGTGGCTTCGAGGGCGCCCGCCACGGTGCCCGAGTAAATCAGGTTTTCGCCCAGGTTGGCGCCGGGATTGATGCCGGAGACCACCAGGTCGGGAGGCGACTTCATTAACTGGTGCAGTGCCAGAATGACGGCGTCCGCGGGCGTGCCGGAGACGGCGTAGTGGCGCTCGTCGATGGCGTAGACGCGCAGCGGGGAATGGATGGTGATGGACTGGCTGGTGGCGCTGCGCTCCGAATCCGGGGCCACCACAAGCACGTCACCGAGCGGCTGCAGCGCCTTTTCGAGCGCCTTCAATCCGTCGGCATGGATGCCGTCGTCATTGGTTACGAGAATTCGGGTCATGTAATGGACTACGCACGATCACTGTTTCGGCAGGTGCGCTCAGAAACCAGTTTAGCACGGGATGCACGCGCCGGCCTCTTAGCCGTGGGTTCACCCGAGCCCGGGCCTTCGATCTGACTGGCCAAGTTCAAGGGGAGGGCTGGACACGTCGCTGCGCCGATGGTATTCGCGCGTGGCGATGACATACAGAATAATGCTCGCAACCACCCGCCAATAGCGCTTGTGTTTGATGTTGCTCAAGCATATAGTGTCGGCCGGAAGAAGATCGCACGATTGAAAGTTCGGATTAGGCATGCGGAACGGGTCATGCCTGACCTTAGCCCGAATCAAAAAGGGAGAAACTTGATGCTCAAGCCGGTTAGAACAATCCTGCTCGTCGGGTTCGCGGTATGCGGCCTTTCCGTAAGCAGCTTCGCCCAGATGTCGGTCAACCCCTCTACGTGGTCGTATGGCGCCTTTAATGGCCCCCCGTACTGGGCGCAGGAGATTCCACAGTCTTGCGCTCAGCCGGCGCCGCCAGCGCCGGCAACCCAGCAGTCGCCGATTACCATTGCCGGTACTTTTGCTCAGATCAGTGATCAGATTACGTTCAACTATAACTCCCCTCCCAGTGGCCAATCCGAATACGTGGTGTACAACAACTACGCTGTCGAGGTCGAAGCCCAAAACGGCCAGACGATGAACAGTACGGTCACCTATGAGAATGATACCTATACGTTGCAAAACGTCCACTTCCACTTTCCGGCCGAACACGCGACTCCCGAAATCCCTTCTGGCCAGGCCGTCGTGGAAGTACATTTTGTTAACAAAGATGCGAGCGGGAACGTGTTGGTCATCGCGATCCTGGGGAAAATAGGCAACACGAACGGGACCATCGGTACAATCTGGGGCAGTCTCCCATCTTCATATGGCGGGCACGGCGCGGTGTCTATAAACTCCATAAAATTAACGCCCGACGAGGGCGCGGGGGACACGAGCAAGCTGAATTACTACAAGTATAAGGGTTCCTTGACGGTGCCGCCCTGCACGGGAGGAGTCACATGGTTGGTGTTGAAGAGGTATATTCAAGTTTCGCAGGCGCAGCTAAACAACACGATTCAGTGCAACACTTTCAAATACCTTCCGGGTCCGCCTCCACTCTCGGGTTGCCAAAATGCCCGGCCAGCGCAAACCCTGCTAAGCGGTACGACGATAAGCGACACCAGCTTCCCGCAGTGAAGCGTCGCTTTGTCGCACCCACGCGATTTGTCTAAACCTCGCCCGGCTATCGCGCCGCAGCGCGATTCCGCATCTCGCGCCGGAGGACTTGGTTCATGTAGGTCTGGTACTTTCCGCCCCGCGACCGGAACCAAGCCAACACGTCGGCATCCACGCGCAAGCTGATCTGCTGCTTCACCGGACGATAGAATCTTCCCACATGAATTTCGGGCGGGAAGGGCACCACGGCTGGAGCGTCAGAGTAATCGATGGCGGAATCCGGCATGCGGGCGAGCGCCTTGAGCTCCGCCAGCCCGCGCTTACTGATGGGACGGGTAAAGACCCTGCTCGCGGGAATCCGCTTTTCTTGCCGAGATGATCCGGATTGCTTCTTCGCCATTTTCCTCCTCCACCGTGTGAGCGACGAGCATCAGAACAGCGCCCCCGGCGGAACCCGATCGTGTGCCAGCGCCCCTCGCCCTCAATTACTCGCTCAACATACGAAACGGCGTTGCGATCATTGAACACGCGCGCGGCGACCTCGAACGAGACGCCATGCTTTCGTCGGTTAATCCGATCCTTCTTCGGATCCCAGGCGAAAACCATTGTATATTCAATCTCGTATCACATCGCCACTCGGGGCTGCATCCGGATTCAGGAATAACAGGCGACGCCCGCACGCGGGGCGTGCCGTGAAAAACGGGGCTTGGTGTGACTGGGCATTCCGCGCGGCAGGTCGACCGAAGTCACCGCGACGATCGCGCACGGCCAAGCCAGCGAGCGATAGTCAAGAGGCAGTTCCGGCCGCTACCCGACTCGGCTTACACGTTGCCGCGCTTCATCTCGCCCATCAGGTAGTCCATGGAGCGTACGCAGAGGGTCATGATGGTCAGGGTGGGATTCTGGCAGGCCGTGGACGTGAAGCCTGCGCCGTCGCACACGAAGACGTTCTTCACGTCGTGAGTTTGTTGGAACTGGTTCAGGACTGACTTCTTGGGATCATTGCCCATGCGCGCGATGCCCACCTCGTGGATCGCCCATCCCGGGCTCGAGGGGTGTTCGTTCTTGCGCACGTTCTTCGCTCCGGCGGCTTCCATCATCTCGGCGGCGGACTCGGCCATGTCTTTCACCATGGCGGTTTCGTTGTCGCCGTAGGTCATGTGGATGCGCAGCACGGGAATTCCAAAGGTGTCTTTCACTTCAGGATCGATTTCGACGAAATTTTCCTGGCGCGCCAGGCACTCGCCGAAGCCGCCGATGCCCACATACGACTGGCTTTGCCAGAGAGCTTCCTTGTAAGCCTTGCCGAAGCCCACGGCTCCCCAGTTGAAGCCCGACCCGCCGCCGCCCTCGTAGCCGTAGCCGCGCAGAAAGTCCTTGGACTTGGGGACGCCGGGCAGGTTGCGGAAGCGAGCCACGTACAAGCCGGCCGGCCGGTTCGGCCCGTTGATGCTGGGCTTGCCGGCGATGTCCGGAAACTCGCCGCTGGCGCCGCCGCCCATGATGTGGTCCATCAGGTAATGTCCGAGCACGCCGCTCGAGTTTCCGAGTCCGTTCGGATACTGCGAATTAGCCGAGTTCAGCAGGATGCGCACGGACTCGAGCGCCTGCGCGCAGAGCACAACCGCGCGGGCGTTGACCTCCTGCGGCTGGCGTGTGACGCGATCGATATAGAGAACGCCCCGTGCGCGATTGCGTTCCTTGTCCATCAAAACCTGGTAGCCCATGGCGTTGTGAATGTGCGTGCAGTTGCCGGACTTCACGGCGTCCGTCACGGTGGTGAAGGCCGAATTGAAATAGGAGTGCGTCACGCAGCCGCGCTCGCAAGGGCCGCAATAGTGGCAGGCGGCGCGTCCGTTGATGGCCTTGGTCAGGTTGGCGCTGCGCGTCGGCATCGGCACCCAGCCTAGTTTCTCCTTCACGCGGTTCCGGAATTGCGCTTCGACGCAGGTCAGGGGCATGGCCGGCTGGAAATGGCCATCGGGCAGGTGCGGCAGTCCCTGGGCATCGCCGCAGATGCCGACGTATTCTTCCACCAGGTCGTAGTAAGGCTCCAGATCCTTGTAGCTGATCGGCCAGTCTTCGCCGTAGCCGTCGCGCGAGGCGGCCTTGAAGTCGAGATCGCTCAAACGCAGGCTGACGCGTCCCCACACATTGGTGCGGCCGCCGGTCATCCGCAACCGTCCCTGCCAACTGAAGGGCTTGTTCTCGCCGGTGGTGTAAGGCTCGTCGAGATCATTGGCGAACCAGTCGTAGTTGTACTCCATGCAGGCGTAGCAGTCCTTCTGGATGGGGCGGGTCTTGCGAATCACGGAATCGGCCTGATCGCGATATTTCAATTCGAAGGCGGGCTTATGCTCGCTGAAATTCGCATCCGACTGCGGCCGGCCGCAATCCACCAGCGCCACCTTGAGCCCCGCTTCGGACAAGCGCTTGCATGCCCACCCTCCCGATGCGCCGGAACCGACCACCGCCACGTCAAACATCGTCTTCGATTGGTCTGCCATATGAGTCCTCTCATGCCTCCGAGGAATTGATCATACGCCAATTCAGGCGCGAATTTCGACGATTCGCTGACCCGTACGTCCTTCCTTGTTAAGTTGCCAGTGGAATGATAGCATCGGACCGAGGCGCTCAAAGAGGAGCGCAATTCGCCTTAAGGCAGGGTTGCCATGAAAGACTCACCGTTCGAGATGCCGGAGAACAATCAGACCCGCGAGGCGCGTGGTCCGAGCCGCCGCCAGGTGGTTCAAACCCTGCTCGGAGGCGCCGCCGCCGGACTCGGGTCCGGTCTGGCTTTCCCGGGTGTGGCTGCCGGTCACCCGATCCACAAGCACCTGACAAGCGACACCGCTGTAGCCGCCGCCGGCGCTCAGGCCGCCGATGCCGATTGGCAGCCGACATTTTTCGATGCTCACCAGAACGAGACGCTGATCGTACTCTCCGAGCTCATCATCCCCAACTCCGGACAGGCGCAAGTGAACCGGTTTATCGACACGCTGATCTCGGTGGACACGCCCGAGAACCAGAAGAAGCTGATCGCGTCGCTCAGCGCCTTCGACCACGAGGCGATTTCGAGCCACAGCCAGCCCTTCAAGGACCTGACCGCGGAACAGCAGGTCGCCATCCTGACGGCGGCCTCGACCGGCGAGCCTTCCCAGACGGGCGCCGGTGGGCGGCGGCGCCGGCGGCCGGTCCCGCCGCGAGCTGGTACCACGGCCGCTGCGCTCACCATGCGCGATCACTTTGACGACATCAAGGGTTGGGTCAGCGGCGCGTTCTACTCGTCAGAGGTCGGGATGAAGGAACTCGGTTGGACCGGCCAGGTGGCCTGGGACAGCTATCCGGGCTGCGACCATCCCGAAGGACACACATAGCCTCGGCCCATCCAGACGAAGCCTCGCCTTAGAAGCGTATCCGAGCACTTTCATCAACACTGCTAGCGCAGCACCGCGAAGGCGCGCTCGATCAGCGCGTTGAAGCCATCGTCGGAGCGGCGCAGGGCGGCTTGGGCTGCCGGCGATTGCGCGTCGTCATGCGCGGTGTTGAAAGCGGCGATCATGACCCGGCCATTCTTCGGATTGAAGACCATAAACGTGCGGAAGGCCGCCTGGTGGCCCGTGTGTCCGACGAAGGTCACCGCGTCCGTCCCGCTGCCCCGCGGATAGAGAAAGAATGACAGGCCCATAAAGCTCTGCGTCGCCGTATCCGCCTTGACCTGAACCACGGGGCGCCACATCTCCTCAAGAGATTTTCGATCGAGGATCGTCGCGCCCGGCGAAGCGTCGGGCCCCGCCAAAAACGCCGCCCAGCGCGCCATGTCCGCGAGCGGCGCGTTGAGGCCGCCGTTGGGCGTGGTGATGCCGGTGTTGAACTCGCGGCCGTTGGGTGTGGCATGGTCACCCGCAGCATCGGTGCCAATCGTGTAATTGTTCGAGCGATCGCGCGCCAGGTGGTAGGGTGAGACGTTGAAGTAGCTGCGCGTCATGGCAAGCGGCGTCAGGATGTTCTTCTGGACGTAAGTCTGGTAGGGGTCGCCCGTCAGGGCCTCGATAACGCGCGCCAGATAAACGAATCCGGGATTCGAATACTGGAACCGCGTGCCCGGAGCAAAAGAGAGTTCCTGGTAGGGCATCATGGCGACCAGTTGGGACCATTCCGTGGGCTCGAAAGGTTGCCACGCCTTGCTGTCGTCGCGATAAGGCCAGGTCGGGCTTTGAAAGCCCGAGCTGTGCGAGAGAAGGTGGCGAAGCGTGACGTGCTCGATGGCGCCGCCTTCGCTGTGGACGCGCGCCAGCTCCGGGACGTATTTCACGATCGGATCGTCGAGCGAAAGCCGGCCCCGATCCCGCAACTGCATGATCGACACCGCGGTCAAGGTCTTGGTGACCGAGGCCCAGTGGAAAATGGTGTTCGCGTCCACCGGCTGGTTGCGCTCGCGGTCGGCCATGCCGACGTTGTGTGCGGCGGTGATTTGTCCCCGGTCCACTACCACGTAACTGGCCCCGACCACTCCGTCAGCCTGGACGTAGTCATCGAACGCACTTTGGAAAGTCTTTTCCTGAGCCGGCGCCCTTCCGACGGCCTCGAGCACGACGATGGTCGAAGCAACCAGGAGTGCGTATAATTGGCGGCTAAATGGGGTTTTCATGATCAACTCGTGCTGAGCGGCCAACATACACTTGGGCGGCCCGGAAATGCAATCGCCTGAATTCGTCGAGTAGTTAATCATACGAGTCAGCCCGGAGCAAACGGATCTCGGGCGGCTTCGAGTCAACTGTGTTGACTCTAATCAAGTCCCATCAGTCGCTGTAGCCTATATGAGCCTACCTACAGGGCTTGACATAAGCGCTAGCCCTCTGCTATGCTCCCGGCGTCGTTTTCCGATGGGCGGACTTGCCGCCCTGGAGGCTCTTGATGCTTCGCAGTCCCTCGTGCGGCGCCCCGGTGTTGCGATCCAAGGGCAACCCGGTGCTATCGGGCCCGCCGCCACATCACACAGAGCCTATCACAATAGCCTCTAGTGAACCCTGCGCGCGTGCGGCGAACTCGCCCCGCCGGTACGAACTGCCACGAACCTCTCAAAAAGCAGAAAAAAAGAATCTAAATTTTTGCAAAACGAAGCCACTAAGCCCAATAGAATCAATAAATCAGTGTGAAAAATAGGTCAAAACGAAGCCAAACGAAGCGAAACTCGGTTCCCATAAGTCTTTTGGAATCAATCAGCGGCATGTTAGGGTGGCTTCGTTTTTCCAATTCAAAGTCAAACTTGTCCTACGCGCGGCCGGTTCGATGAAAAACGCTTTGCACCATCGGCATCACAGTCCGACCAATTTTCGAGACCGATGGTTTCGCGCGGTCGCAGTTGCCCCTCATCACACCAGCCCACCGGTCCCCGACAGGTGCGGCCGAGGCCGGGTTCATGCCTAGTGAGACCTCGGTCGGGAGCGTCGCGCCGGCGCAGGCACAGGACCCCTTGGTCCTCGCCCTCGACGTCGGCACGTCTTCGGTGCGAGCCATCCTCTATGACGCGCTGGGCCGCGCCGTAGAGGGCGCCGAGGCGCACGTGCCGTATCAGATGGACACAACGCCCGACGGCGGCGTGGAGATCGACGCACGCCGGCTGCTTGCCATCACCAGCGAGAGTATCGACGGCCTGCTGCCGAACGCGCCGGGCCTTCTCGATCGCACGTGCGGCGTTGCGTGCAGCACTTTCTGGCACAGCCTCATGGGCGTGAGTGCCGAGGGAGAGGCGTTGACGCCGCTCTATAGTTGGAACGACACCCGCAGCCGCGACGACGCCGCGGCGCTCGCGCAGCGACGGGGCGTGGACTGGGTCCACTCGCGCACGGGCGCCGTGCCGCACGCCAGCTACTATCCGGCAAAGCTCCTCTGGCTGCGCCGCACAAAGCCCGCCGTGTTCGAGCGCGTTGCCTGTTGGATGTCGTTTGGAGAGTACCTGCACCTCCGGCTGTTCGGCCACACCTTGTACAGCGTCTCCATGGCGTCGGGCACCGGCTTGTTCAATCCCAACACGTGTGCCTGGGAACCGGAGATGCTCGCGGAGTCGGGAATCGAAGCGCACCAGCTCTCGCCCCTGGCCGATGATCACGAATCCATGAGCGGCCTGGTCGACGAGCACGCCGCGCGCTGGCCGGCCCTCGCGCAAATACCTTGGACGCCCGCCGTCGGGGACGGCGCGTGCAGCAATGTAGGCTCCGGTTGCGTCACGAAGAAGTTCGTGAGCCTGATGGTGGGCACGTCCGGCGCGATGCGCGTTTGCTGGCCCGCCGCGCGCGTGCGCATCCCGCGCGGACTGTGGTGCTATCGCGCCAACCGGCGCTACGTGCTGCTCGGCGGCGCTCTCTCCAATGCCGGCGACGTGTACGCCTGGTGCACCCACAATCTGCGGCTCGACCCCGAGGGCCCCGAGGGCCCCGTGGACCCCGAGGACCTCGAATCGAAACTTGCCGCGCTCGCGCCTGACGCGCACGGCCTCACCGTGTTGCCGTTTTTCTCGGGGGAGCGCAGCACGGGCTGGGCAGACCACGCGCGGGCCGCGATCACCGGCATGAGCCTGGGCACGCGGCCGGTCGACATCCTGCGCGCCGCGCTCGAGTCTGTGGCCTACCGCTTCGCGGCCATCTACGAGCGTTTGCGCGAGGAAGTCCCGGGCGGCGCCACCATCGTGGCGAGCGGCGGCGGGATTCTGCACTCTCCCGTCTGGACCCAGATGATGGCCGACGTGATGGGCGTGCCGGTGATGGCCTCGGCCGTCCCCGAGTCCTCGAGCCGTGGGGCCGCGCTTCTGGCGCTCGAGTCGCTCGGTTATCTCGCCGATCTCAGCTCGGCTCCGATGCCGGCGGGCCGGACTTATGAGCCCGACTCCTCACTCGAAGAGACCTATCGCCGGGCACGAAAGCGGCAAGAGGCGCTCTACGACCTGTTGATCGCGCCCGGTCCGAGCGTGCTGCGCTCGCAGAACGATGACTAGCGTCGTCGGAGTGCGCCAGCTTGCCGCTTCGCCCCGGCCAACTTGCTCAAGGCCGGTTCGGGGTCGCGACTCGGGATAAGGCTCTTCCCGAGCCCCGAATCCCGGACCCCGAGTCCCGGCCTAGAAGATGCGGATGTGAACCGTCAGGTATTTCTTGGGGTTCTTGCGAAACTCGGTGAGGAACTCGCGCAGCGATTCACTGCTGCTGCTCAGGTTCTTGTAAAGGGTATCGTCGGTCGAGAGTTTACCGAGCGTTCCTGTGCCCTGGTCCATGCGCGCCGTCACGTTGTTCACATGCCCCATGGTGGAGTTCATACGGTCGTAGAGTTCCTTGTCGGTGACCAACTGGCCGAGCGTGCCCTGGCCCTTGTTGACATTGTCGATCATGGCGTTCAGCTTGGTTGAGAGGTCCTTCAGTTGATTATACAGAGCGGGATCGCTCATCACTCTACCGAGGGTCCCCTGGCCGTTCTGGGCCTGATCGAGAAACTGGTTCAGCTTGTCGACGGTCGCGACCGTCCTGTCGTAGAGGGTCTTGTCGACCATGAACTTTCCGATCGTGCCCTGGCCTTGCTGGATGCCGGCGATCAGTTGCTGGGCCTCTTTCGCGGTGGCGTTCAACTGGTTGTAAAACGTCTCGTCGTAGAGCAACTTGCCGAGTGATCCCTTGCCTTGCGTAATCTGGTTGGTGATATCGTTCAGCCGCTCACTGAGCACGGTGAGATTCGAAACCACGTCGTTGGCATTCTGCATCACCTGTTTGATGTCCGCCTCCTGATGGGTTCTGATCTCGCCGTTATCGGGAATCACGGGCTGGTTTTGCGAGCCGCGCGTGATGTCGAGGTAGGTCTCACCGAGCAGGCCGGCATTGGTTTCGTTGACCACGGAATCCTGCCGGATTTCGTCCTGGTATTGGCGGGACACGCTGATTTCGATTTTGACCGCCCGCCGCGGGTCCTGGGAGTCGGAGATGTCGACGGACTTCACCGTGCCGACGGGGATTCCGGTGAGATCGACCTGGGACCCCGGCCGAAGCTGGGCGGCGGTCGAGAAATAAGCGCGCAGGGTGTACCTGCGCGTGATAAAGCCGATCTGGCCGCTGACGAGGAATACGCCGAGGACCAGAATGATCAGGCACACCGTGACCGTTACGCCGACGCGCAGTTGCGCCCACTGGATTTCCTTCCGTTGAGGCATGTTGCGTCTCCGTTTCCGAGCGATCCCCGGCCGCTCTGCCAGCACCGCGCGTCACTTGACGAATCCGCGCAGATAGGGGTCCTTCGCGGCCAAGATTTCCTCCCTGCTGCCGTGGAAATACAGACCCGCATCCTTGAGAACGAGAAACTGCGTGTGCTCGGCCGCCTGGCTTTCGGCGTCGGAGGTGACCGGGCGCAAACCCTGCGCGGAGGCGGAATAGACAAACCCCGAGAGCATCAAGGCGTCTTGAATCCGGTGCGTGACCACGATCGAGGTCACGTGCTGGACGTCGCGCATCTTGGCCATGAGGGCGTTGATCGTATGGGCCGTGACCGGGTCGAGGCCCGCTGTCGGGGAATCGTACAGCATGATCGAGGGCTGGCTGACGATCGCCCGCGCGATGGCCACCCGCCGCCGCATGCCCCCCGAAAGCTCCGCCGGCATCTTGTACATGGCGTCTTCCAGTTCCACGAATCCGAGCATCTGGCGCACCCGGCTCTCGATTGCGTCCTCTTCCAGTTTGCCCTTCTCGCGCAGGCGGTAGGAAACGTTTTCGTACACCGAGAGCGAGTCGAAAAGGGCGCCTTCCTGGAAGACGATCCCCATGCGCCGGCGGAAAGCGTCGAGGTCGGCTTCACTGAGGGGCACGATGTTCTCGCCCTCGATCAGAATCTCGCCCGAATCAGGCTTGAGCAGGCCCAGCACCAGCTTGAGCAGAACGGACTTGCCCGTGCCTGACACGCCCATCAGCACGGCGGTCGCGCCCGGGGTGATCTCGAAGGAGATCTCCTCGAGGACGCGCTTCTCATCGAACGAGAGTGAGATGTTGCGCAATTCGATGGAGGGAGTCGGAAGGGCGACCGCCGCAGGTGGGATGTTGGAAGGCGCCGCCACCCTTAACCTCTTGCTTGGGGCATCCGCGCGCTCGGAGCCCGCACCCGCTGACAGCACGCCTGCCGCTCGAAAGTCTCGATGCGCATCGATGAGCCATGCCTCACAGTGTGTCCTGCCTCCTGGTGCCCGCTCAAGCGAACCCGATGCCGATCAGGAACTGCGTTATCAGGAAATCCAGCATGATGATGAGCACAATCGACACGACCACAGCCTGGGTCGTCGACCGGCCCACGCCCTCTGTGCCGCCCGTGGTGTGCAGGCCGAAGTAGCAGCCGACCAGAGCGACGACCAGGGCGAACACCACCGGCTTGATCAGGCCCTGGGTGATGTCGTGGTAGTTCAGGTTCTGGTAGAAGGAGCTCCAGTATTGGGCGCTGGTCAGGTGCGCGATGGTTATGGCGATGAAGTAGCCCCCAACCAGGGCTACAAAGTCAGAGAGAATGGTGAGCAGCGGAAGCATGATCATGGTGGCGAACAGGCGCGGCGCCACCAGCTTGCGCACCGGGTCCGTTCCCATGGCCCGCAGCGCGTCCACCTGCTCGCTGACCAGCATCGATCCAAGCTCGGAGGCTATCCCGGAGCTGTTCCGGCCGGCCATGACCACCGCGGTCAGCACGGGGCCGAGCTCGAGCACCGTCGACAGGCCTACCATCTGCCCCAGAATCCCGACCTCGCCGAAGCTCTCGAGGCTGCGGTAGCTTTGCAGGGCCAGCACGGCCCCGGTGAAGAATCCCACCAGCAGCACAATGGGCAGGGAAGCCACGCCGATCGCATCCAGCTGCACAAGCGTGTCAACGTAGTATCGCGGCGGGCTGAAGAGCGCGCGGACTGCGTTGACCAGCAGGTAGGTGCCGTCCTGGACGGCAAGGACCTTGCGCTTGATATAGCTCAAGACCCTCCCTCGTGCGAGGAGCGCCGGAACAAGTTGTGGAATCCTCCCTCTTGGGAATGTAGACAGCGCCCGCTTTGAAAGTCAAGGCGTGGACGCCGTCCGGCGGAGTGCGCTAGATTTGAGAATCCGAATCGCCGCACTCCTTCACGGCGCGAGTCACGGCCTGGGGCTCCGGGGTCTTTCGCCGGCCTCGAGCGAGGATTGCGGTCACGGACCGAACCGTGCAGCCAAGGGTCACAATCGGCCTGGTGCAGATGGCGTGCTCTCCGGACGCGCAGGAGAATCTCGCGCGGGCGATGGATCGCATCGAGCAGGCCGCGCGCTCCGGCGCCCAGGTGATCTGCCTGCCGGAACTCTTCCGGTCCCAGTACTTCTGCCAGCGCGAGGACGCTGCCTTCTTCGATCTTGCCGAACCCGTTCCCGGGCCCACCACCGAGGCGCTCGGCGCGGTCGCGAAGAGGCTGGGTGTGGTCGTCGTGGCGCCCGTCTTCGAACGCCGCGCCGCAGGGCTCTATCACAACAGCGTCGCGATCATCGATGCCGACGGCGAAAGCCGGGGCCTGTACCGCAAAATGCATATCCCGGATGATCCGGCGTATTACGAGAAGTTCTACTTCACACCCGGCGATCTGGGTTTCCGCGCTTTCGACACGCGCGCCGGACGCATCGGGTCGCTGATCTGCTGGGACCAGTGGTACCCCGAAGGAGCGCGGCTGACCGCTCTGCGCGGCGCCAATGTCCTGTTTTATCCCACCGCCATCGGCTGGCATCCGCACGAGAAAGAGCAATGGGGCGCCGTGCAGCGCGACGCCTGGCGCACGATTCAGCGGAGCCACGCCATCGCCAACGGCGTGTACGTGGCGGTCGTCAATCGCGTGGGGCACGAGAAGCTGACGCCGCCCGCGGGCGTCCCCGACGTCTCGTCCGGCATTGAGTTCTGGGGCTCGTCCTTTGTCGCTGATCCCTTCGGCGTGGTTGTGGCGGAGGCTTCGGCTGACCGGGAGGAGATCCTGCTTGCCGAAGTCGATCAGCGCCGCATCGAGGAAGTGCGGCGTAATTGGCCTTTCCTGCGCGACCGGCGCGTGGATGCTTACCAGGGCCTCGGAAAGCGCTATCTGGACGACGACACAGAGTGAGCCCTCCTTCGATCTCCTCAGGATCCTCCGGCCGCCCCGGATACCGCTTCCCCGCCGAGTGGGAGCAGCACGAAGGCACCTGGATCGGCTGGCCGCACAACACGGACGATTGGCCCGGTAAGTTCGCGCCCATCCCGTGGGTCTATGGCGAGATTGTTCGCAACCTAGCGCGCGGTGAGGCGGTCCGGGTGCTTGTCAGCTCGGCCGCGCATGAACACCGGGCGCGGCTTGTCCTCACGCGCTCGGGAGCTGACCTTACGCGCGTTGAGTTCTTCCAGGTGCCGACCGACCGTGGTTGGACGCGCGATTTCGGCCCGGTGTTTGTGCGGCCCGGGGTTCGGCACGGGCCGCGGCGCGGGCTGCAGCGCGCACCGGGGGCCGCGGGGAATGCTGCCGGTCGCCTTGCGATCGCGGGTTTCCGATTCAACGGCTGGGCCAAGTACCGCGATCACCGGCTGGATGCGCGCGTGGCGCGGCAACTTGCCCGCCGGCTCGGCATTCCGTTTGTCCCCGTCGAAGTCAACGGTCACGATTTCGTGCTCGAGGGCGGTGCCATCGACGCAAACGGCTGCGGGACGATCGTCTCGACCGAGGAGTGCCTGCTCGATCCGCACGTCCAGACGCGCAATCCCGGGCTCGGCCGCGGCGAAATCGAGCGGGTCTTTGCGGATTATCTGGGGGCCCGGAACGCCATCTGGCTCGGCCGCGGGATTGCCGGCGATGATACGCACGGTCACGTAGACGACCTGTGCCGCTTCGTGGGTCCGCGCACCCTCGCGCTTTGCCGCGAGCGCAACGAGCGCGACGCGAATTACGGTCCGCTCGAAGAAAACTGGGAGCGGATGCAAGATGTGCGGCTCGAGGACGGGTCGAAGCCCGAGGTCGTTCCTCTACCCATGCCGGCTCCGCTTTACTTTGAAGGGCGGCGTCTTCCCGCGAGCTACGCGAACTTTTACATCTGCAACGCCGGGGTGCTGGTGCCGACCTTCAACGATCCGAGCGACCGCATCGCGCTTGGCGTCCTCGCCGAACTCGTTCCCGACCGGCCAGTGATCGGAATTCACTCTGTCGATCTCGTCTGGGGTCTCGGAACCCTGCATTGTCTCACGCAGCAGCAGCCTGCACCTGCCTGAGCGCTCACATTGATCGAGTGGGGGATTAGCGGCTTAGCTGCCTGGGGGACAAAAAAATTGGGGGGATTTTACTCCCCCCAAAAGCGTCGGGTGTTGGGTCTAAAATCTGAGCTACGCGTCACCGTTCTCTCGAACAAATGCTTCGCAAGCTCCCCCTTCTATTGGCACGCGGCGTTCCAATGCGGGTGTGCAATACCATTTGCTTCAGGATTCCGTCAAGCATCCTATTATCAGACACTTATCGCTTGACGTTCATTGCCGAGACGAGGGGACGAGCAGCTTTGAAATCCGCAATCTTGTATTTCGAAGAGTCTGGATACGTGAACCCGTAGGCTTTCCGGCCGCAGGCCGGCGGCTGTCTGGGTTTGCCTTTCTCAGCGCCAGAGGCGGCCCTCCTCCGATGCCCAGCGCCGTCCCGGACCTTGACGGGCATCCGGCTACACGGTACGTTGGTTTGAAAGGAATCGCCCCGGCGCAGCGCGCCTGAATCTTCGCTCGACCATGATCGACATTCACTGCCATCAGTTGCCTGGGGTCGATGACGGGGCCAAGACATTCGACGACGCGGTCGCCATGTGCCGCATGGCGGCTGACGACGGTACCACGCATCTGGTGGCGACTCCTCACTGCAGCTACGAGTACGCCTTTCAACCTGAGGTGAACGAGCAGAAGCTACGGGAGCTGCAGGAGGCCGTGGGCCCTGAGCCCAAGCTGTTGCTCGGCTGTGATTTTCATCTGTCGTACGACAACATCCAGCAAATCATTCGCGATCGCGGCAGCTTTACCATCAATCATACCCGTTACGTGCTGGTGGAGTTTGATGACCACTTCGTGCCGCAGAACATGGACAACGTGTTCTACGATCTGCAGGTGGCGGGCCTGATTCCGATCCTCACGCATCCCGAGCGCAACCCGGTCTTCCATCGCAAACCCGAGATGCTCTACCAGTGGGTCACGCGAGGGTGCCTCGTCCAGATCACGGGCAAGTCGTTCACGGGCGGGTTCGGCAGCCGGGCGCGCGAGCTCTCGGAAATGTGGCTCGATCGCAATCTGGTCCACTTCTTTGCTTCCGACGCGCACGACACGAAGCACCGTCCGCCCCTGCTCTCGGTCTGCTATGAGAAGCTGACCGCTTCCAAGGGCCAGGCCGAGGCGGATCGAATCATGAAGCGCAACCCCGAGGCGGTCATCAACGGCGGCCGCTTGCCGGCCGGCCCGGAACCCGTCGCCCCGGACGAACGCAAGCGCAGCTGGTTGTCCCTGCTGCGCCGCCGCACCTGAGAAACGCCGCACCTGAGAGGGGAGCACGGGCGGGGCTCCTTCAGTGCCCGGCATCGTGCTCGACCAGCGCCACCGATGTTCGCTCGTAAAATCCAAGTTGACGTTCTTGGCGCCGCCGGATCGCGCCCCTGCCCGCTTGCCTGGCTCGACAGTTTCGCCATGCGGAGTTTCACCGGACGTTCAGCCTTCGACGACGTACTGCCCGCCGGGGAAGGACAGATCGAAGCCAGCTTCGAGGTGGACGCTGAGGCGTTGCGCGCCGACATGGAAGATTGGTTCACTCGCAAGTTCGGCCAAGGGCAAGCGGTGAAACTGCGCCTCTCTGAAGCGCAAAGCCCCGGCCGGTGATTCCGTGATCTCGTCGCGGACCCCAAAGACATTTCCCACACGCACGGCCGCCTGTGAGTGCCACGCCGCGCCGCGCTGATGCGCCGCCGAGAGACTCACTTACCAGCAACCCTTTCGGGTCGCCGCGCGAATTCGAGCGCTAGGCACGCGCCAGCCCAAACATCTCCCGAAAGGAGGTGATGAGGACTTTGGTAAGACCAGGAAGGAGGAAGTGGATAACTTGGTTGCCCTAGGCGCTATCCACTTCCCCAGGTAGTCATAAGTGTTGGTTTGATATCTTGAATACACCATCGCCCAATTCGATGCAAGTCTTTTTTTTGAATCGGTCAAATTTTTTTCGGCCAACCCACGGTAAAGGCGTATTCTTGGGGCGTCTGGACGAGGAAAACGAGCCAGGCGTGCCGGTTTCCAGTATCCGCATCCGGTATAATAAGGCGGCTGCATCGAACCTCGTGGGCGCCGCCGCGGGCGTACCGGCCTCCGGCCATTTGGAGTCTTGAATGAGCTACATCGTGACACCCTTTGAAGTCAGCGCCAAAGCCCTGCCGGCTCCGGCTCATTGCCGGTTTGTGCATCTGTTTCCAGCGATTGCCACCCGCCACAGCGACACGATCGATTGCTGGTTTCGGGTGAATGGCCAGCGCGTGACGGTCTCAATCTCGTGTCCTGCCCTGACCGAGCTACGGCAGCGGGAGGGGAAGTACCTGGCGGACCAGCAACTCGCCGAGATCGCCGCGCTTTGTCTGCGGCGGACGCTCGAACGCGGCTACGATCCCACGCAGGCCGAGCTTTTCATCGACTTGGCGCAACTGCGGAAACTCGGCGCCGAGCTCGGTTACCTGTAGGAACAGAGGGGCGGCCTGATGTGCGGCATTGTGGCGTACACCGGCAGGCAGAACGCCGCTGATGTGCTGATCGAGGGCTTGAGACGGCTGGAGTATCGCGGGTATGACTCGAGCGGCGCCGCCATTTTGAACGGAGGCGCGCCTTATCTCGCGCGCACGGTGGGCAAGGTCGCGACTCTCGAGGAGCGGCTGCGCCGGGACGCCCCGCCCGGTTCCACGGGTATTGCCCACACGCGCTGGGCGACGCACGGCAAGCCCACTGAAGCCAACGCGCATCCGCACGCGGACTGCACGGGACGCATTCTGCTGGTCCACAACGGCATCATCGAGAACTACCAATCCCTGAAGAAAACGCTTGAGGCTCAGGGTCACACCTTCCGCAGCGAGACTGACACCGAGGTGCTGGTGCACCTGGTCGAGGCCGCCTACTCGGGAGATCTCGAAGCGGCTGTGCAGAAGGCCCTGCGGCAGGTGCAGGGAACCTTCGGGCTGGCCGTCATGCACGCCGGCACTCCGGCGGAGATCGTGGTGGCGCGGCGCGGCAGCCCCATCGTGCTCGGCATCGGCCGGGACGAGTCGCTGGCGGCGTCGGACGTGGCGGCGCTCGCGCAGCATACCGATCAGGCGGTCTACCTCGAGGACAACGAGATCGCGCGTCTGAGGCCGGGAGAATTCCACATCAAGACTCTCGACAACCGCGCCGTGGACCGCGAGCCCACGCTGCTCGAGCCGGGAATGGAGTCCGCCGATCGCGGCGGCTTCCCGCACTACATGCTCAAGGAGATCTTCGAGCAGCCTGAAGCCGTGGAGAACGCGCTGCGCGGCCGGCTGAACCACTCGGAAGGCGTGGCCAAGCTCGGAGGCCTCGAGTCAGTCTTCGATCGCCTGCTCGAGGCGCGCCACCTGATCATTGTGAGCTGCGGCACCAGCTACTACGCCGGCCTCTTTGGCCGATACGTCTTCGAGGCGCTCACCGACTTGACGGTGGAAACCGAGCTCGCATCGGAATTCCGCTACCGCAAGCTGAACATCCGGCAGAATACCGCCGTGCTCGCCATCAGCCAGAGCGGCGAGACTGCAGACACGCTGGCCGCTCTGCGCGAGGCCAGGCGCAAAGGCGCGCTGGTGCTCGGCCTCGTCAACGTGGTGGGCAGCACGATCGCGCGCGAGACGCACGCCGGCGTCTACTCGCACGCCGGACTCGAGATCGGCGTGGCCAGCACCAAGTCATTCACGTCCCAGCTCACGATCCTGGTCCTGATGGCCGTGCTGCTCGGACGCAGCCGCGACCTCTCCTACGAGCAGGGCGAGCGGGTGCTGCGCGCGCTCGAACTCCTGCCCGACCAGATCCGCGAGGTCCTCGCAGACGCGGCGCGCATTCGCGGCCTCGCGGAGAAATACTGCGAGGCCGCTCATTTTCTCTACGTCGGCCGCAAATACCATTACCCCATCGCGCTCGAGGGGGCGTTGAAACTCAAAGAAGTGGCCTACATCCACGCCGAGGGTTACGCCGCCGGCGAGATGAAGCACGGGCCCATCGCTTTGATCAGCCCTTCCTTCCCGACCATCGCTCTCGCGCCCGAAGACGGGTCCTACGAGAAGGTGGTCGGGAACATTCAGGAGATTCGCGCGCGCGAGGGTCCGGTGATCGCGGTGACCACCGCCGGCAATTCGCGCCTGGCCCCGCTCGTCGACGACGTGGTGGAAGTGCCCGCGAGCCACGAAATCCTAACGCCGCTGCTGAGCGTGGTCCCGTTGCAGTTGTTCGCCTACTACTGCGCCGTGCTGCGCGGCTGCGACGTGGACAAACCCCGCAACCTCGCCAAAAGCGTCACCGTGGAGTAGGACGGACCGGCCTCGCCGGGGCCCGAACTCCGTAAATGTGAGCTAAAACCAGGAGTCCAGAATTTGAACCCCAAGATGCTCATCGTAAAGGGTTTAACGGCCCGCCGGGGGGCTTTGCGAGTTTCGCTTCGTTTGGCTTCGTTTTGACCTATTTTTCACACTGTTTTACTGATTCTATTGGGCTTAGTGGCTTCGTTTTGCAAAATTTTAGATTCTTTATTTTTTGACGTAAAACGGGCGAGTGCAGGGCTAGCTTCGAGGCTACACAGTCCCGGTTGTCTCACATCGGATATGCACTCGCAGCAGGCCCGCCTGACACCTGGCACCTAACACTAGTGTCATGTCTCATAAATATGTTGAATAAGTGTGGGCATCCTGCTATGCTCTTCGCATGCCCACAGGACGCCCCAAGAAGCCCCTGGTTTTGAC
>Ga0210398_10000295_pt1 | contig 60333 bp, 53 predicted proteins | sample IncBWC4OmetaG_FD_161047 | JGI IMG/M metagenome (GOLD analysis project Ga0210398, IMG submission 161047) | Forest soil microbial communities from Barre Woods Harvard Forest LTER site, Petersham, Massachusetts, United States - Inc-BW-C-4-O | ecosystem: Environmental > Terrestrial > Soil >... | reverse complement strand
AATGCAAATCGATCCGCGTTCACTCCGAAAGTACTTCTCCCGCGCCATTTTGAAAGAGGCATCGTCTCCACTTCGGGCCCCCCTCGCCCAACAATTTTCTCCTTCCCTGACCTCGCTCCCGTCAACGGCCCGCACACAAAACACCAGACACCCAAACGCCCAAACGCAGCGACAGCCAGGTTCACCCCACAGCAAGAAGCAAACGCTCCCACCGGCCGCTCCCGTCAACAGCCCGCACACGAAAGCCCCAAACACCCAAACGCAGCGACAGCCAGGTTCACCCCACAGCAAGAAGCAAACGCTCCCACCGGCCCCATATCAACGCAAATCGATCCGCGTTCACTCCGAAAGTACTTCTCCTGCACCATTCTGAAAGAGGCATCGTCTCCACTTCGGGCCCCGGCCGACCGCATCGCAAAGCAAATTCCCTCCCCCCACCCAACTGCACTCGCCCCCTGCCCATTCGTCACAAAATCTCCAACCTACGAAAATCTTCGTTGACAACTACGAACCCCTTCGTATACCTTCACGATCATGAAGCGTACCCACCCCCTCCCGCGGCCCACCGAAGGCGAACTCGAGCTCCTCCGCATCCTCTGGGACCGCGGCCCTTCCACCGTTCGCGACATTCACGACCAGATCAACGCGAAGCGCGCCCTCGGCTACACCTCGGTCCTCAAGCTCCTCCAGATCATGACCGAGAAAGGCCTCGTCGAGCGCGAGGAATCCGGCAAGGCGCACATCTACCATCCCGCCGCTTCGCAAAACGAAACCCAGGACCAGCTCGTTCGCGATATCAGCGAGCGCCTCTTCGCCGGCTCCGCCGCGCAGCTCGCCATGCACGCGCTCTCCCTTGAGTCCGTCAACGATCAGGAACTCGAAGCACTCCGCAACCTCATCGACCAAAAGAGACAAAGCCTATGACACACCACTGGCAAGCCCTCGGCTGGACCCTCGTCCACTTCCTCTGGCAAGGCGCGGCCATCGCGCTCGTCTATCGCGTCGCCGACGTCGCCCTCGCGCGCCGCTCCGCCAACGCCCGCTACCTGCTCGCCCTCGGTGCCCTCCTCGGCATGCTCGCCGTCTCCGTCGCGACCCTTGCCTTCGAAGAATCCGCCTTCTATCAGCCGATCCCGCATTCTTCCGCCACCGCTCGCGACGTCGTCGCGACCCGCACCCAGCCCTTCCACCTCGACCTCTCCAGCACGCCGGCCACTGCGCCGCTGCGCCAGGCGGACCGCTTCGTGCTCGGTCATCTCATGCCGTATCTCGACGGACTCTGGCTCATCGGCGTTCTCTTCCTCAGCATCCGCACCCTCGGCGGATGGTGGCTCATCCGCCGCATGCGCGCCCGTCTCCAACAAGCCCCGCACACCCTGCTCCTCCGCCTCGACGTCCTCCGCCGCCAGATGAACATCCCCCGCTTCGTCGACCTGCGCCTCTCCACCCGCATCACCAACCCGCTCACCGCCGGCGTCCTCCGTCCGTGGATCCTGCTCCCCATCACCGCCCTCACCAGCCTCAGCCCCGAGCAGATTGAAGTCGTCCTCGCCCACGAGCTCGCCCACATCCGCCGCGCCGACTACGCCTGGAACCTCCTCCAGACCATCGTCGAAACCCTCTTCTTCTTCCACCCCGCCGTCTGGTGGATCAGCCGCCGCGTCCGTGAAGAGCGCGAGCTCTGCTGCGACGACGTCGCCCTCCGCTCCTGCTCCGATCCCACCGTCTACGCTTCCGCGCTCCTCCGTCTCGAAGAAGAGCGCCGCACCCGCCTGCACCTCGCCATGGCTCTGGACGGACATCAGTCCCGCGCCGGTCTTCGTGCCCGCATCCTGCGCATTCTCGGCGATCGTGAAGCCAGCCCGCGCAGCTTCCGCCCCATCTCGCTGGCCGGAATCGCCACCGCCCTCATCGTCTTCCTCTGCCCGCTGCCCAAAGTTTTTGCCAGCTTCCGCGCCGTTCCCCAGGTCGCTGCGCACATCGCTCCGGTAGCCAGTCACGTCGCCAGGACCGTGATGTACCGCGCTACCCATCCCGCGCTCCAGGCCGCCGCGCCCGCCCCCAAACCCAGCGCCGACCACCCCACGCCTTCCTCCGACCAGGCGCAGAACGCCGAACCCAGCCCCGAGCCCCGGACATCCTCAACCTCCGCCCACTCCGACTACATCGATGCCATGCGCGCCGCCGGCTATGACGTCGACCTCGACAAATACATTGCGATGAAGGTCCAGGGCATCACGCCCGAATACGCAGCGGAAATGGCCAAAGCCTTCGGCACCAAAATTTCCGCCGACAAACTCATCGCCATGAAAGTCCAGGACATCACCGCCGACTACATCAGCAAAATGCGCGCCGCCGGCTTCGACGTCGACGCCAGCAAGTTCATCGCCATGCGCGTGCAGAACATCACGCCCGAATACGCTGCCGAGATGGCCAAAGCCACCGGCGCCGACAAGCTCTCCGTCGACCAGCTCATCGCCATGCGCGTCCAGGACCTCACGCCCGACTACATCGCCAAAATGCACGCCGCCGGGTATGACGCCGATGTCTCGAAGCTCATTGCCATGCGCGTCCAGAACATCACGCCCGAGTACGCCGCCGAGATGGCCAAAGCTACCGGCGCCACCCTTTCCGCCGACAAGCTCATCGCCATGCGCGTCCAGGATGTCACCCCTGACTACATCGCCAAAATGCACGCTGAAGGCTACGATGCCGACGTCAACAAAATCATCGCGATGAAGGTCCAGGACATCATGCCGGAGTACGCGGACGCCATGGCGAAAATCGGCTTCGGCAAACCCACCCTTAACCAGCTCATCAGCATGAAAGTCCAGGGCGTCACCCCCGAATGGGCTGCCCAGCTCCACACCAACGGCATCGACGCCGCTTCCTTCAACGACCTCATTCAGTACCGCATCTTTAATGTCTCGCCCGACTTCGTCGCCGGCATGAAAGCCGCCGGCTTCGGTGACATCCTCACAAAGAAACTCGTCGAGCTGCGCGTGCAAAACGTTACCCCCGACTTCGCGAAGACCGTCAAAGCCCAGTTCCCCGACGCCACCGTCGATGACCTCATCCGCATGCGCATCTTCAATATCGACGGAGACTTCATCGCCTCCGCCAAACGGCACGGCTTCGACCAGCTCACCATCGACAAGCTCGTCAAGCTGCGCATCTCCGGCATCCTCGACGACGACGCCGACGCCGGAGAGAAATAGGAAATTGCTGACCGAGCCGCCGTTCTGAAGCGGCTTTTGTCTCAGGGCGCGACTTCAGTCGTGCCGTAATGGGCCCAGATTGAATCGGGGCTTTAGCCCCTGAGAACCACCCGCAACCAGGAACATCGGGACAGACCCGTAACTCCCAGGAGATCCGCCATGAGCGTTCGCTCTGCCGTTCTCATAGCCGTCCTCTGCCTCGCCGGCAGCCGCCTCTTCTCCGCTCCCCTCTTCTTAGCGGACGATGCGTTGCAGACCCTTCACGGCACCTGCACCATCGCCCCTTCCACCACGCCCGACCACGTCCGCTACGAGTTCGAACAGGGCGACTGCCAGAACGCCGACGGCGACAGGCATTGTCACGAGAACGATTCCGACGCCCCCCTGAGCAACTTCATCGGCCTCGCTCTCACCGACTTCGAACATGAAGGCGCGCACCTCGAAGCCAAAATCGTTGCCGAAGCCGGCACCATCTCCTGCTCCGGCGCTGTCCACGGCGCCATCCTCTCCGGAGACTTCACCTTCACCCCCAACGCCGCCTTCCTGCAGAGCATGCAGCGCCTCGGCTTCTCCGATCTCAGCTCCGAGAAACTCGAAACCTACACCCTCTTCCACATCGATACCGCCTGGATTCAGCAGCTCCAGGCCGCCGGCGTCACCGACATGAACTCCGGCAACCTCATCGCCCTCCACATCTTCAAAATCACCCCCGACTTCGTCCACAGCATGGCCGCGCTCGGCTACGCGAACCTCCCCGCCGGCAAACTCATCGCCTTCGGCGTCCACCACGTCAATCCCGACGAGGTCAAAGAGTACCGCAGCATGGGCTACGATCCCACTGCCGACCAGCTCATCCAGATGCGCATCTTCAAAGTCACGCCTGACTTCATCCACCGCATGCAGGCCCGCGGCTTTCAGAACCTCACCATCAGCAAACTAGTCCAGATCCGCATCTTCAACCTCGCGGACTAAGCCAACCTCATCCTGAGCAAAGCTCTGGGGAAGAACCTTCCAGCGGTGGGGCATGGCCTCGGATCGCACGCAGATCGGAACCCTGAAAAACCTGATCGCGGAAGCCGACCCATCCTCGCTGCGCTTCCGTCTCTGCCAGAAAACCACAGCGCCAGATGCCGGGAACTGCTCGGTTCCACGCTGGTGCTGACGGATCACATACTACGCAGTTCCCGCTTACCGGGATAACCATCACATCCGTCCCCTTGGGCGGCATGGCATTCTCAGACCGCTCGTTAACCCGGATGTTGCGTTCAGGCCGCCACTTTTCCTGGGGAGGATTGGCGGCCCGTTTCCTTCTCTGCCGCGCTTGCCTTGACACTCCCGCCGCATAGGACTACAAAGCCTCAACCCTTCCAGGGGGGGCCAATGCAGATTGATGATTGGAACCAAATGGCAACCAAGGCTCTCTTGGCTGACGCAGAGCGCGCTGTGGCGCTCACCCAGGCCAATACCCATGAAAGCGACGCCGCGCTGGAGATGGTTGCGAACGCCCGCAAGAACTACATAGACCTTCAGCGGCGCAGCCGTCCGCTCATCATGTCGGATGGAGACCTGATCGCTTTCCAGCACCTGCTGGATCGCCTCAGGGCCTGTCTGCGCTTCTTCGGGGAATCGGTCTAGCGGGCACTCTTCCATACACGCACATTTACATTTCAGACGCTACCAGATGTTAATACCCTGCGCCGGAGTTGGCGGACAGGCCGACAGGCCCGTCACACTTGGCGCTCCATCATTGCCTCTCATTCGGGCGTAATACCGCCAACTAGGAAGTTTCGCCGACCGGCGACCCTGAGAGATCGAAACTTCCCTATTTGCCGACTTTACGGCCGGAATCCGTGCGCGGAATCCTAGAAGCGATAATCAGGCGGTTTGATGTCTTTCAGGCGCAAATAAACTTCTGCCTGACCGCGATGGTGCGCTGTGTGCGTGAAGTAGGCCCAGAGCCACTCGAAACCGGTCATGTTTCGCGCTGGCGGTCCGACGACAGTGTCCATCCGCTCAGGAGTCATGGCTGCCACGGCCTTGTCGCAGAAATCGAACGATTCCTTCAGGAATGGTATCGCGGTCTCCTTCGAGACTTCGGCCTTCGTGGTTGCCTTGCTCCATTCGACGATCTTCGACGGTAGGTCTGGCATCGACAGACCGCTCGCGTTGGCGCAGCCGTATTCATTGATAGCAGCAATGTGCGCCATCAACTCGCCGAAACTCATCTCCACGGGATTTGGCCGGAAGGCGTAACCGTCGGCAGGCATGGCTTCGGCCACGGCGATGGTAAATTCTCCGGAAGTCTTCCAATGCTTCACGAGTGTGTCCTTCAAATTGCCTTGAGCGAGGATCGGAAGCACATAAAGCGCCAGCACAAGACTCATAATCAGCTTCATCTTCATCAGAAATCTCTCTTTCGGGGATCGATTCGCCGAGATTGTACAGCCTCCCATCGGTATCGTCCGGCCAAACTTCAATCTCGTTGACTAGCGGCTGAAGGAGCGGGCTCGCCCACTCATCGGGCGCCTGCCGGGCGTGCCGGAAAATCGGCCAAACTTCCATGTTGGCGACTTTACGGCCAAGATGCGTCAATGAGTGCATTGCCCTTCCATGAGAAGGCCGGTCGATGTCAAGAGCTTTTGTGGTCGGGTAAGTTCATGTCTGATGTTTTCCTTTGCCCGGATATCAGGCGATTTGTGGTTGGCTTCGGTGGCCGTCAAGGCCGAGCCCAGCGAGTTCATCTGGAGCCTTGACGGGCGCCGCAGCCAGCCATAGCTGGGTGATCCGGGCGAAGGAAAACACACGTATGCTCCTTTCGCGGCCTGCGCTCACCACTCTCGAGCCGGAGTTAAGCTGTCGTCCACCCTTCCATCCGCACTCTTCGTGAGCGACTCATGCGCTCGGTGCACATTGGTGTTCCCGATACAGCCGGCGCTGCTATCTGAAGTACGCCCTCCTGCTCCAGCTGGATCCGCTGGGCGATGGCGTAACCGTGAATTGGCCCGAACGCAACCACCCGCATGATGAGGAGATCGAGCGTGCCTTGGGGGAGATCGAATCGGTCTTCAGTCTTCATACCTGTGACTTCTACATATAACGCCACACATGTAGAAGGTCAAGGCATGTCCAGAATTTCCTCGGGTCGACGAGATGACCCGCCGGACAACCAGGCGGAGTGTTTCGTTGACCAAGAGGGCAATGCGTTTGAAGCGCACTGAGAAACGAGCTCTGATTCAGCAGTCCGCTGGAGGTAGCGGCAGGATCTCGGTTCACGCATAATCGCCGAGTTACTCGTCCACTGAAACCCGAGTTCCGGCCGCATCCCAGGCGCGCTGACCTCTGAAGAGTCTTAGCCTTTCGGAGACGCTTGCATTCAAATAAGAGCCTGGTACGCAGCTTTTCTTCCTCCGAAAGACCTGATCACCGGCTCGGGCACGATCAGGTACGAACCCCTTCAGCGGCTTCCTGCAATCATAGTCCGAGGCAGCCTGTCGCTACGATTGACCATAAGCGTTCTGATAACGGATGAAGAAGCAAGCAGTGATCGCAAACCTTAAGAAGCTCCAAATCCAAAGCTGAGACCTACAAAAACCATGAGCGGCAAGGTCAACATCTACCGCCGTGGGAAAAGCAATAGTTGGCATTGCTCGACCTTCCTCAACGGGCGCAACCGTCCTTCGACAATACGAAGCATCTCCCCTTCCGTGACAGGCGGTTGTAACCCCAGCCAATCAGCGATTCGCGTATTCGCGATATTCATGAGCAACATTATGCATAGAATCAGCGACAGAATGATCGAACCGCAACGCATGCGGATTTTGCGCGATCACTCTCGTCTGGTTGTGGTCAATCGCGGCAGTCGATCTAATGCAGTCTGGCAGCTCAGGATTCCCGATTGAGAATGTCGAGATAACTGCCGTAGAGAAACAGGCGGCCTCTTCGCTTTCCGCTGGACTCCAGCAGGATGCCGGCTTCAGTCATCCGAACCACCGCCGCGGACGCGGTTGGAAAGCTCACCTTCATTTCGCGGGCTGCGTTCCTGATCGAGAAAAGCGGGTTGGCCTGGGCATACCTATAGACCAGGAGCGCAGAAGCTGCACCGCGGCCGAAGCGCTCGATCTTTTCCTTGTCTGCATTGAAGAGTCTGTCGATGTTGCGAGCCGTCCGCGCCGCCTGATTGGCGGTGTCGCGCACACCTTGCAGGAAGAAGTCGAGCCACGCCCTCCAACCTTCGCTTTCTCGCGTTTCATTGAGCCGGTCATAGTAAAGGCGCCGATGCTTTTTGAAGAAAAGGCTGAGATAGAGAACGGGTTCGCGCAGCACTTCCTCGGCACGGAGCATGAAGGTAATGAGTAGCCTGCCGACTCTGCCATTGCCGTCGAGGAAAGGATGGATCGATTCGAACTGTGCATGTACAAAGCCGGCCTTTATCAGCAGGGGCAGCGATGAGCCCTCTTGATGGATGAAGGTCTCCAATTGGCCCATGCATTCCGTGACATATTCAGGTGGAGGTGGGACGTACGCCGCGTTACCGGGCCGGCTGCCGCCGATCCAGTTCTGGCTTTTTCTGAATTGCCCCGGCTGTGCGTGGCTGCCGCGCCCCTTCGCCAGGAGCACCTCGTGAATTTCGCGGATGAAGCGAAGGGAAAGAGGAAAGCCGTCCCGCATTCGTTTCAGACCATGATTCAGGGCCGCCACATAGTTGGAGACTTCCTGCACGTCGTCCAGCGGAACGCCAGGTGTTTCTGCGTTCTCATAAAGCAAGAGGTCGAAGAGAGAAGATTGCGTCCCCTCGATCTGGGACGAGAGCACGGCCTCCTTACGAACGTAAGAGTAGAGGAAGAGCTTCAGGTCAGGGAGGGAGGAGGTCGTGCCATCCAGCCGGCCGATGGCCTGGTTCGCTTCGGCAAGGATGGCTTGAAGCGATGCCAAATCAAGTGCCCGCTGATTTGGAGGCAAGGGCGGGGGAAGGAACGCGCGGACTCTCTCACCGGAGAGAGTTGAAATAACGTATCGGTTTCGGGGAACCGTGTTGGGATGTCTGGACATGCTTTAACTAGGCCGCCTGCTATTAAAACATATCCCGATTAACTTTAATAACGAAATCCGCTATTTAAGGATGTCCCGTTATCGGCTGGCGCAAGGACCCAGCTGCAGCTAAGCAGCGGAAGATTCTCAGGCGGCCCCGCCTGTTTTTCAACAAAAGCCTGGTACGCAGCTTTTCTTCTTTCGAAAAACCTCATCATCGGCCCGGTCGTTCCCAAATCCACCGTCCGTTTTTCAACAAAAGCCTGGTATGCAGCTTTTCTTCTTTCGAAACCCTCGTCATCGGCCGGGTTGTCTCTGGAGGCGAGCCGCCTGATTTGGAACATGAGCCTGTACCGTCAAGGTTGTTCTGCATTCGCAGATTGGTTGAGGCCGTTCTTCATCTCGTGCAGAGCTTGATTCGTCTTCTCTGAAGCGGAGGTACTCGCTACCGCAGACTTTGCAAAGACGATGTAGATCTCCGTCCCGGCAGGAACGCTGACGACGATGTGCTCGAGGGTGAGCATTTGCATGATCTGCTCGTCGCCGGCGTTTCCGATATTGTTTGCGACCTGCGTCCGCATCAGATCTCCCTCGCTGAAGGAGCTGTTCACGCTGGGTGCGCCCACAACCATCGCAGCTGTTTCGCCAATCCCGGACAGGGAACGGACCAGCATGCCCTTGCCTCTCTGCCGTCCCGTGACTGTGCCCTTCACAGCCTGAAGGCTCATATTGGCGGCCACGGCATCGATCGGGACAGCAGAGCCATCCGGGAATTCAAGAGAGGAGAATTCGATGTTCACGAGTCCCGAGGGATCCGCCTGCGTGATCTTGCCCACGGCACGCGCTCCGGCCGGAATGATGACTTCTCCATGGCGCTCGTAGTTGTACTCGATCACGGCGACGACAGGTGCGTGCACAGCCGTTGTCGCCATCGATTCGAGGCGCGCCGCCACATGGTATCCCGGGGCCAGGCCAAGATTGTCGACAGCCGGCAACAAGTTCTGTGTCTGAATGGCCGACTGCTCATGCACCGTGAAGACCAAAGATGGAGCGTCGAGCGCATTCTCGGTCTTCCTCTCCGCATGCTGATCCCCGGCGTCCTCGCTTCTGTAAGGCGGAGGCGCCCACTGAGATTGGGCATTGGGAGCGGTGTTCGGTTCATCGAATTTCGCCACCTCGCCGAGAGTTCTGGGATTCTGGGATGGATTTGCTCCGACCCCTTCGCGAGACAGGGCCCGTGTGGTCCCTGGCGATTTTGTGCGCTCGATGTCAGCAGCATCGACGGTGCCAGGTTCCGGCGCAGAATTGGGAGCTGGCTTCACCACGTTGTTGGGCAGAAGATTTGTGCCGGGGCCTGTAGTCTGCGATTGTCCGAGATTGGGCTTGCTAGCCTGAGAGAGCTGCCTTTTCGTGACTGTTCCTTTGGTCGAAAGGAACGCGACCATCCCGATTCCAAGCACAGCGATCGCCCCGAGGACAATCAGCATCGTTGCCAAATTGCCGCCGCCTGAACCACGGCTCTTCTTAAGGACAAATGGCCGTTTGATTACCGATCCCGGCGGCGTCTCACTCTCCTCAGCGGGAGCAGTTCCAGGGTCCACCTTCTGGAGCGATTCATCCATCTCTACCGTCTGCGCCTGACCCATGGTCCACCTCATTTCCTGAACTACTTCTTTATTCACTGTCCGGGAGCGACGAAGGGCAACTGGAGCATCAATGGGTGATCCACAGCGCTGGCTGTGCCCAGCTCCAGTACCAGATGGTCCGCGCTCTGCTTGAAGCCCGGCCGCGAAAACTCCACCGCGCCGTCTGCTCGCTCACCGGGAGCGAGGCGGCGCGCAGTCAGGCGATATCCGGCCACCGGTACCTCGTCAGCCAGAACCTGATCTTTTCTCTTCTTCTTGCTCGCATCGAGGTTTGGGCCTCTGAGTTCGACCTGTGGCGGAAGCACTTCGATCCAGTGACCGGACGCGTTCTCAATCGAATAGGCCGCCAGCATAAACTGTCCCTGCTCCTGGACCGCTCCCAGAGCACCAAGGATCGGCTTTCCGAGGTCGGTTCGGTCCGAATCCCTTGCATTCTTGCTGTTGCCGGTTGACCAGTCCGGGCTTGCAATCTGGGACTCCTGTTTGAGCGCCAGGTCGATCGCCGAAGGTTTGGCCGTCGCATCGGGATCGGTTGCGGAACTCCCGGCAACTTCATCTGTCGCTCCGATCAGAAAACTCTGTCTAGGCTCATAGTTCAGAACGAAGTCAATCGGGGACCTGCTGTTTGCGCCATCCGACAGCAGGCGCAGGCTGATCTCCTGCCCTGACTGGAGGGCGATGATCAAATTGCTGGTTGCGCTCGCTGCGGTAGTCGGCTTAATAAAAACGAGCCGTGGACTGTCCGCCGAATGCTCGACCTTGAACAGGGTTGGCGCGCCGACCGCGACCGACGTCACCGCATCGGGCAGGCGAATCGTCGTGGTAAAGAACGGATGGAGATGTACGTCGGTCACCGTGTTGGAGTCGATCGGCAGATCGATGATTGCGGGATCCACTTGCTGTGCGCCGCCTCCGCCCTGGTAGGACTGCTGCGCACAGATAGTACTCGTCACTGCCGCGACAATGATGAGACTGGCGATGACGAATCGCTGAGGTTTCATGTCAGTTTTCTCCCTCCGGCCCGGAAGCCTGCTGTCCTGTCTGAGTGAGGAGGTTGCGCTGGTAGCGGCGACGCACGGATTGCACGTAGGCCACGACATCTCGATTCCCGTAGGAGAGTCCTCGCTGAAGAATGTGCTGGGACCCGCAGTAGTAGGCTGCTACGGCGAGCCGCATGTCGCCGTGGAACTCGCCGAGCAGATCGGCCAGATACCGAACCCCGCCGCTCAGGTTTTCCAAAATGTCGTACCGATTGCGGACACCGTACATGGCGGCGGTACCCGGCATGAGTTGCATCAGACCCCCGGCATCTTTCACTGACCGCGCAAGAGGATTCCAGTCCGATTCCTGCTCTATGATGGCGTCAACGAACGCCTGGGGAACGCCATAGTGGTCTGCATAGGCGTTTGCGTAGTACATCGTTGCCTGATCTTGTGCGTACGCAGCCGGGGGCAGGGCGATAGCGAAGCAGACAGCCGCAAACAGATAGAGAAGCGGTGGTTTGGTCATTGACCCAACTCGCTTCCCGCAAGGACCTTCACATCCTCACCTGGAGAGTCTTGCGTGATCTGTTCAGCGTACTTCGCGGCCATACGGACAATGGACTCGAATGCTTCCTTCATGAGCAGGCGCTTCCGGTCGCCCTCTGTCTTGGCGATCAGGGGCAACATGATCTCCTTGTGCGCAGGCAGGATCCGGTCGATTCCCAGTAGTTCCATCGCCATCGCCACGTCATTCATCTCGGAGATCGAGGGTGGCTTCTCGAGCGTGTAAGCCCGCAGACTCCTGGCAAGTCCAGCGATGAACCGGTGCGTCGCAGCACCCACGTGGGGCGTACGCCTTGCCACGATCGCGGCTTCCCGGTCCGCGTTCGGGTGTTCTACAACGAGGTAGAAGCATCGCCGGCGCAGCGGATCACCGAGCCTGCGTTCCTGATTCGAGGTGAGAAACACTATAGGAATGGAAGTCGCGCGCACTGTGCCCATCCTCGGAATCGACAACGTCCAGACGGAAAGGAGTTCCAGCAGCATGGCCTCGAAGGAGTAATCCACTTTGTCGATTTCGTCGATGAGCAGAACGCAACGCTCGTCTTGTTCGATCGCTTCAAGCAGTGGGCCGGCCATAAAATATGCCCGGCTGGTAATCTCGCGCTTGATCTGTGCCCAGTCAGGCGTCTCGGCGCTTTTGCTCATCAGCAGGACATACAACTCCTGTAGACTCCTGTCGTACTGCCCGATGGCTTTGTCTTCGTCGATTCCCTGGTAGCACTGCAGGCGAAGCAGCGGTACACGTAGTGTTTGCGCCGTAGATGATGCCAGTTCCGTTTTGCCCGCGCCAGCAGGGCCTTCCAGCAGGATGGGGCGATGGATGCTGTCCGCCAGGAACACGGCGGTCGCGACCTTGATGTCAGTAAGGTAGCCAGCACCTTCAAGTCCGGCTAGCGTTTCTGCGGGTGAACCAAACATCCGACTCGTCCTCCCCAACGCGTCTAACGTGGGGAGAGCCTAGGACGGAACTGAGCTTTGGTCAAATCACTCGGAGAGGTACGCTATCGGGGCGGATAAACCTGGTTGTCGGGCCCCATCCATCCCTGTTCGGTCCAATGAAAGGCGTAGTTGCTCTGGTATGTTTCGATCGTGTCAGGGGTCCTGTTCCCCCACTGGACAATGTCTTTCACCTTCGCCTCGTAATAGAGCGTGTAGACATCGTTTCCGTCGATCTTCTGCATTTGCCCGTTCGTCTTCGTCAGTGTGAGCAAGTCCTGTGTATGCAGATTCTTGTGAACGTCCCTCCATACTGCGATCGCATCCTGAGCAGTTGGGGGTGCCGGCGCTTTTTTGCAAGCGGTTAGCTGCCAAGCGAAAAGGCCAAAGGTCGCGAAGAGGAGAGGTGAGGGAATGAGTCTCTTCACAGGGGAGGAGATCCTTTGCGAGATTTCATTCTTTCGAGCAGCGGTTTCATTTGTTCGAGCGTGCTTTCGAAAGCGTCCCGCGCCTCGGCCATCCCTCGTTCCGGTCCGTAGCGGATGACCAGGTGCACGATCAGAGCGCGAGCCAAAGCAAGATCCGTCAAGAGCGGCAGGAACGGTTCAGGTGCCGCTTTTTCCAGGCCCTGAACGAAGGCAAGAATCTTCTCCGTATATTCGTCGCTGCGTGCCTTTCCCAGTTCGGTGATCCATTCGGACTCCATGTCGAACTCGTTGCTCATCATTCACCCGGGCGAAGAGGAAATGAGAAACCGAATCGCGCGCAGCTCTTCGTAGCACCATTTTCACCTCTAGGCTTCGGGTGTCAATGTTGGTGGCAAAACGTGACGAATTCGAGAATGCCCACCGGCACGTCTCTCGACAACGCGAGTTGAGTGAGTCGCCGCGGTTCGTGAACCGGACCTCCTCGTTGATGGACTTTGCCGAAGCGAACTCTTTGAGACGTGCGGTTTGGTAGCCCAGAACCTCGGCTTCGGTACTCTTGCGGTCCACAACTGACTAGTGCGAACATCGCTCATTCCACTACCTCAGATGTGCGTTCGGCCCGTTGCCCTTGGTGGGGTGGTGGGCCTTTTTCGTTGTCGCTACATGGCGCTATGAGCTAACCGCACTTACCTGTACCGTCAGGACGGCTCGCGTCTCGCTTGCGCCGCTGAGCGTACCGAACGGTTTGCGGGCCGGACCGCCTGTTTGCTCAACCAGGCAGGCGGTCTCCCCTTCCATAAATCCCGAACACTCCAACGCTGCCTGCCTCCAGGTGGCGTTCTTTTTTCCCGTTCAGATTTCAAACTGCACCACTACCCAGAATTCTGACGATTTGACGGAATTCGCTCTTGATCGTACGTTCTCAAGACCGACCAGTGGAGAAGCTCATGACTGACTCGACGAAAAAATCTCCAGGAAACTCGACAAACGGCGCCTTGAGAGTTGACGACAAGCTTCTCGTAAGTCGTCGTGAGGCAGCAACTCGGCTGTCCATAAGCGAGCGCGCAGTCGACTACTTGATAGCAAATAGAGCCCTGAGCACAAAGCGCATTGGCGCGCGGGTCTTAATTCCAGTCGCAGATCTGAGGCGATTCGCAAACGGTGATCACCCAGAACGTCTCGCGAGTTGAATACTGAGGTCATGTCATGGCAACGACTTTCACGCAAGACGATGCAAAAGCCTGCTTTCGGTGTAATTTCAAGCAGCCTTCATTCCGGCTGATCTCACTTGAGAGTTTTCCAACCGAGGATGGCGGTCTGGAGCCCGACTATCTGGTCGGGCTCTTCTGCGAGGAGTGTCTGCGAGTCGAGGTTGATGGTCTCTGCGAATCTTTCGCACAATCGAGGATTCCTCTAGGGGCAGATGAATCGCCCGAAGCCAAATCGGCTTCATCGTAGTGCCTCTCCATTTTGGTGGGCGAGAGTCCGAATTGATCTTCTAGGAACTCACAACGGACGGCATCGAGGTGGTCGTAAATTAGCGCTCTCCGAGGATGAAGCTTCAGCCCGAATTCAACGGCGATCGTCCCTTCTTGAATCATCCTTTTGCAATGAACTTCGGTGACCGATTTGGTGACCACTTGCCCCGTTGCGCATGCAGTTCCTTGCGCCTCGATGCAATCGAACGTCGGGGCATAACTACTGAAACCATAGATGTTTGGCAAGAACTTGCAAGCACATGCGATACCATGCGCGAGGCTCCAAATCAGTTTAGGAAACTGCTGCTCTATCCACCTGAGCTACGGGGCCACGCTTAGAATCAATGATTTAACAAAGGTGTGGGGCAACGACCTATGCACTTTAACTCAACGTGAAAACGAGGCGCACACGGTAGGTACAGGGTAGCATTTGTCGCGTTTCCTGAACCAAGGAACGTTCGGGATCCGATGACGAAATGGGGCGCTATGTCGTTTCGCGCTGCTCGGGCTTGTCGGGCCTGAGGAAGATCACCCTCGATGCACAATCGCCCTCAGTACACGCCCGGGATCAGCCGCTTGGTGCTGCGGCTGTAGTCTTCGTAATCGGCTCCAAAAGCCAGGCGGAGCGCCGTCTCTTCAACATGCATGCGATACAGCACCGCCAGAGTCGGTGGAACAAGAACGACAGCGAAACAGGCCCAGGTGCGTGCGTGAAGGGCAAATGCCAGGAGAATCAGTTCCAGACCAAGATAAGAAGGATGCCGGACGAGACTATAGAGTCCGCTTCGCTGGAGTCTTTGCCCGGCGCGGGTGGCTACGTTCGTGCTGAAGGCTCGGCCCAGGTTCATGATGGCTGCGGCACGCACGCCCAGACCGAGCAGCAAAATGCCCAAGGCCGCCGGCAGCAGCCAGCTATGGCTTCCGGGCATATCGATGGGGACCCGTCGATGCAGCCATTCGTCCATCTTGAACGATGCAATAATCACGATCCAGAGAATGATCTGCTTTCCGCGATCCTGGATCTTGCCCTGACCCCGGCGTGTTTGGGTGAGCACGACGATGAGGATTTCCCCCGCCAGCCATACGTCGGTCAGCACGTTAAAAAAGAATTCGAGATTCATGATGCGCCCTCGCCTCAGCGTAAGAAAAGCATGCGCTCACGCGACCAGGAAAAAACAGTAGCAGCTGTCATCGATGAAAGATGACAGCTGTCACCATGACACCTGTCATGCCTCGGCTATGACAGCGATGGGTACCAGGGCCGTGGACGAGGTGGGATGATGAAGGCATGAGCGAAGGGCATCTCCGCGCACCGGAACGACTGGGACCGGGACCGGGTGCGCACATCACCGAAGCGAAACGGCAGTTTCTCCCTGGCCGCTGGATCGTACGCGCGGTGGCGTTGCTGTATGCCGCCTATGTGTTTGGCCTTCCCGCTTACGGGCACTCGTTTGCGATGTGGATGGAATGCACGTGCCTTTATGCGGTGCTGCTTCTTTTGTTTTTTCTGACCGCGCGGTGGACGGGGCGGCGACAAACCGTGACGTTTGTGCTGTACTTTCTCTTCGCCTTTCTCTATTACCCGCTCAACCAGGGAGCCTACGCAATTTTTGTCTACCCTTTTGCAATGCTTTGTCTTTTCCTCCGTCATCTGAGCGCATTCTTCCTGGTGCTGGCTGCGCTGACGGCTGGAGTCGTGATAGAAACCCGATACTTCGGTCATTCTTTTGCCACCGCCGAAGCGATTGTCTTCTGCTGCGTGATTATTGGGCTGACGAACTTTGCCTTCTCCCAGCAGGAACGAACCAATCTTCTTCTGGAGCGTGCCAGTTCCGAGATCGAGCGTCTGACGCAGGAAGCGGAGCGCGAGCGCATCGCGCGCGACCTGCACGATCTGCTCGGCCATACGCTGACCGTCATCACGGTGAAGCTTGACCTGGCCCGACGGCTCCTGTCCCGGGACTCGGACCGCGCGCGCACCGAGATCGTGGAGGCGGAGCAGACGGCGCGGACTGCCCTCGCCGAAGTTCGGGAAGCCGTCTCCGGCTATCGCGCGGAAGGACTGGACGCGGAGATTCGTCGCGCCCGGCGAAGCCTGCTATCCGCCGATGTCGAGCTGACCACGAATCTCGCTCGGATCCATCTCTCCTCTCGCCAGGCCGGCGTGCTTTGCCTCGCCCTGCGCGAAGCCGTCACAAACATCGTCCGCCATGCTCACGCAACGCTCTGCAAAGTGACGCTCTTCGAAAAGGACAGGACGATCCATTTCACGATTGAGGACAATGGTCGGGGCGGGCCGATTCGTGAAGGCAATGGCCTGCGTGGCATGCGGGAGCGGCTTCAATCCATGGCGGGTGCGATGAAGCTGACAGGCTCCGCTGATGGAGGAACCATCCTTGAACTCGCCTTGCCGTTGGAAACTGAGCTACCGGCACAACGGGCGTCCCAGATGGTGAGAGAGGCGGACACCCTTTGACGCAAAAGATACGCGTTGTGCTGGCGGAGGACCAAAGTATGCTGCGGGGTGCACTCGCAGCGTTGCTCTCGATCGAACCCGATATGGAGGTGCTCGGGTCTTTTCCCGATGGAGAGCAGGCTCTTCAGGCCGTCGGGAAACACCGGCCGGACGTTTTAGTCGCAGACATTGAGATGCCCAGGATGACCGGCCTCGAACTCACCGCGCGTGTGAAAGAGCTTTACCCGGACACACGCGTCCTGATCCTGACGACCTTCGCGCGTCCGGGATATTTGCGGCGAGCCCTGGATGCAGGTGCCTCCGGTTATCTGCTCAAGGACCGGCCGTCGGAAGAACTGGCGGACGCGGTCCGGGGAGTCAGCCGCGGGACGCGCATCGTTGATCCCCAACTGGCCTCGCAGATATGGAGCGCGGAAAAGGATCCGCTCACCGATCGGGAACGATTGATCCTGCGCCGCGCCGGCGACGGTGAGACTACGGCTGAGCTGGCGAAGTCGTTGCGACTGAGCGAGGGGACCGTACGCAACTATCTCTCCGAAGCCATCTCGAAGTTGCACGCCTCCAGCCGGTTTGAAGCGGCCCGGATTGCTCGCAACAAAGGGTGGCTCTGAGGTGGAATGCGAACCCTCGAGGGTCTTTCAAGCAGGAGCGGGTTGCCGTATCGATCATCGTTCCATGCGCCAGTTCAGAATCACGTTGAGGGACGAGGTGTCGCTCGAGGTCGCGGTGATGATCAGGAATCGCTTCCCGTCAGGGGCGATATCCCAGCTGATGGGGCCGGTGAGAATGCCGGTATCGACCATGTCGGTGTCGAACAGAGGGTGCGGTGTGCCGGCCTGGAAGGTGGGGGTGGTGGTTCACACCAAGATCTTCGGTGCCCGCTCCGTTTGCCGCAGGGAAAAAAGAAACAGGAGTTCCCGGAGGCAAGGGGAACTCCTGCCGGACAATTCTGAACGGAGGTTCAGTTGCCGAAGGGGTGCTGGGGCAGCAGCGCCAGTGCGACCTGGGTCGCTTCCTGGCCGCGCATCGCCAGTTCGCGAGCAGCGTGCTTTTCCGCCTGCGACTCGTACACGGAGACGTGGGCATCGCTGCCGGCGATCGAGACTTCTTCGAGGAAGTAGCGGTCGCCATACTTTTTGAAGGTCACCACGCTGCTTTTCGCAGCACTAGGTTCGAAGCTCAGCTGGGCCATCACCATCGTGGTTTTTCCCTCGACGGTGCGAATCGACAGCACGTTCTGGTCGATCATGTTGATGACGTAGGTTCCCTGGCCGAAGTGGGCCTTCCCGTAATCGAACGAGAAAGGGACAGTCACCTGGGAGTGGATGAGGTCGCTTTGCGCATGCAGTGTCTGCGACAGGGACGCGACCGCGACGAGGGCGGCAAGAGCGATGCTGCGAAGATTCGATGTCATGGCGGTTCTCCTGGGGAAGGCGCTTAACAACCGCCTTCACTGGAGAACGCGCTGCCAGCCTGGGAAAAGGGCAACCGAATTGAAAATTATTTTTCGTCCCTGGTGGTTTCCGACTCCGGCCGGTCCTCGTCGGGTACGGGTTCGCCCGGACGCAGGTGCCGAAATAGCCAGATACGCGCCAGCGACCAGTCGCGCTTCACGGAGCGAGGAGAGACCTCGAGAATCCGCGCAATCTCCTCCACCGATAATCCTCCGAAGTAGCGGAGCTCGACCACCCGTCCCTGCCGTGCATTCTCCGCCGTCAGTAGTTTGAGCGCCTCATCCAGCCAGACCACCTCGTCCAGGCGCTCGGGAGCGATGGCGAGATCGTCCTCCATCTCCACCCGTTGCAGACCGCCGGCACGCCGTTGCGCGGCGTGCGCCCGTGCGTAATCGACCAGGACCTGGCGCATCACATGGGCAGCCAGCCCGATAAAGTGTGCGCGGCTGTTCCAGTCGATGTCCTCTCCGACCAGACGCAGGTACGCTTCGTTGATGAGCGCTGTTGCCTGCAGGGTATGGTCGGGCCGCTCGCGGCGCATATAGGCCTGCGCCAGCCGGTGGAGTTCGGAATAGACCAGAGGCAGCAGGTGCTCCGCAGCCGAAGAGTCTCCGCCACGCATGGCTTTGAGCAGTTGAGTCACTTCTCCGGAGACTGGTTCCATGACCGCTCCCAGGCCATCCAATACCGCTGCGAAGGCTCGAGGCCCCATTTTAGGCTGTATCCAGGCTGCGTGTTGGTGAGAATCGAGAACTACTCGAATTTGGAGGGAGCATCGGACTGCCAGAAAAGGTCTCGTATCTTCGTGAGCAGTGTCCTGCGAACCGTTCGGGTCTTGCGAAAGATAATGCTTCCGGGAACGACCAGCCTGAGTTCTGTTCCCGAGTTGGCGGAACTCACCAGGCTGAGCTTTCCTCCGATGCGGGCGCCCCTCTCGCGCATCCCCTGAAGGCCAAAGTGGCCGTCCTTCCCGGCGGCGATAACTGCAGGATCAATGCCGATTCCATTGTCTTTCACGCGAAAGGTTAGATCCTGGCCATAACTGAGTTCTACTTCCAGTTGGCTGGCCAGTGAATGGAGGGAAGCATTACGAATCGCCTCATAGCCGATCCGATAGACCTCGTCGCGAACAATCGGGTGCATATCGCCGGGTGTGCCAATTACTGAAAGCGAGACCGACATGGACGCAGGGATAAGGCCGCTCTCCATGGCACGTTCGAAGGCCTCAGCGAGGTCGTTTCTCTGCGTCACCGAAGTGCGCAAAGAATTGAGTGCCGCCCGCCCCTCCTCAGCAGCCTCTCCCATCCACGCGGACAGTTTCTCCAGCGCGTGATGCATATGTTCCGGATCGGCCGGTGCATCGAGCGCATCGTCGGCGACCATCTTACTGCCCTGAATCGTCTGCAGCAGAGTGTCATGAAATTCGCGAGCCAGGCGAGTCCGCTCATTCATCCGCTCATCGAAACGGGCGTTCATGGCTGCGGCGATCTGCCGCAAGCGCACACGGTAAAGCGTCCACACAACGAAGACGCCGACCAGAGTGCATAACAGCTGGAACCACATCGTCTGGTACCAGGCAGGTGCAATGCTGAAGGCGAGCAAAGCGCCCTCGTCGTTCCAGATACCGTCGTTGTTACACGCGATCACTCGAAAGCGGTATCGGCCCGGTTTAAGGTCGCTGTAGAAAGCCTGGCGTCGGCTCCCCGGCTCCTGCCAGGCGACGTCGCGACCTTCCAGCTTGTATCGAAAACGTACTTTTTGCGGAGCCACGAAACTCAGTGCGGTGTACTGGATTTCCAGATCGCGGGTGAGCGGGGGCAGATGGAGACCCTCTTGCGGTGAATAGGTCTCTCGATCGGCAATAACGGATTCCACATGGACCGGAGGAGGAACGATGTTTTTCCCAGGATGTTCGGGGTCGATCTCCTGCAGCAGGTGCCCGTTCGCGAACCACAAGTGGCCATCGGAGGTCCGGGTAGCTTGTGGTTTCAGTGTCAGCCCTGGCTGTACTCCATCCCCTTCGTCATAGAGTTGGGTATGTACGACGGTATGCGGATTCTGCCACCACCGGTTCAGTTCGGATCGTGCAATGCGGATGAGTCCGCATTGTGAGTAGAGCCAAATGGCGTCTGTCTCGTCTTCGACCAGAGCGAAAAGACCATCGCAGGGCAGACCATTGCGAACGGTAAGATTCTCTCGCGTGGATCCCCGCAGGCTGAAGAGCTCGTCCAGGGTCGTTCCCCACACCGTTCCGTCGGGGTCAACCAGCAGGTCGCGGATCTGTCGGGTATTACCGACCTCATTCGAGGCGATGGACTGCATTTGGCCGTCCCTGTACTTCAAGAGATCGCCATCGACAAACCCGATTACGATACCGCCGTCGGGAGTGGTGGTCAGAATGTAAGAAGTGGAGATAGGGGGCGCCGTCAGCTCTTGTCGAGCCGTAAGCTGATCGATCTCATCCAGGTTCGGCCCAGCTCGAACCCAGATCTTATGGCGGGTATCTTCCGTGATGGAAAAAACAATTCCCAAAGGTCTTCCGTCGGCGCTTCTGATGGTGCGGAATACGCCGTTGTCGTAAACGCAGAGGTCATGATCGAGGCCAAACCAGAGCCGTCCCGCATGATCCTCGAACATGGTGGTCACGTGCCGGCCTGGTAAGTCAGGCCGGGGCAGAAATACCGCGAATTTTCCCTTTTCCAGCTTCTCCGCGGTATCGTAATCGTCGATGACCCACAGGCCCCCGTTGTGCGAAGCCAAAACGGATACCGCACCGTCCGCGGTTAGGCCTTCGCGCATGGAATAGCTGACAACATGCAAATCGCGAAAGTTATCGATGCCGGATGAAGTTACTACCCACAAAGTTCCTTCCTTATCCTGGTAGAACCCCTCGACTGTGTTGCTGGACAATCCGTCCGTTCTGTCAAAATGATCAACCCGATCGCCCTGTACTCGAAAGACGCCATGCCCGTTGGTGCCAATCCACATTTGATTGTCGCGGTCGACGAATATGGTGCTAATTTCGGAGTTCTTCGCGGGAATCGTTCTGAAAAGCTGACTTGTCCAGCGGCCATAGGTAAAGTGTTCGAGGCGCAACGTCGGGCTCGATCTGTCGACGACAACCCACGTAGACCCATCCGGTCCGGTAGCAATGGCATTGAACAGGGCAAAGCCTTCCTGTCGGCCCGTGCGGTTTGGAAAGTAGATTGTCGATTCTCCTGGTTTCCAGCGACAGAGTTCAGAGTAACCACTCAGCCATAAATCTCCGTCTCCATTTTTCGCCAGTTGCAGGACATTAGGAAACGGAACACCATCGCTGACTCCGAAGCACCGCAAACGTCCAGGTTCGATGCGGCAGACCGGACCCATGCCATCGGTTATTTGCGTGCGCGCCAGCCATATGGTTCCGGCATCGTCTTCGAGAAGAGCTTCAATTCTTCCGCTCAGCTCGGGATAGTTCGTCAGCCGCCCATCCTTCCATCGAGAGACGCTGTATCCTGTGCCGATCCAAAGGCTGCCATCCCGCGACCCCAACAACGAGAATATTCTCGAGTCGAGAAGTCGCTGCCCCGCGGGCGGGTTCCACTGAACAAAGCGAACGCCATCAAACCGAACCAGCCCAAGATTGGTTCCGATCCACAAATATCCATCGGTGGTCTGCGCGACCGTGGTTGGCGTACCGAAAAAGACGCCGTCTCCGATTTTCCAGGTAGTGTGAGCGTATTGGGAGATCAAACTTCCGGGGGTTACCGCCCAGGCTGAACTGAGGACAAACATCGTGAACAGGAGCCAGTACGAGCCAGCGCGCACGATTCTCAACATGTTCACCTTACTGGCCGCAAGCCAACAATACTGTTAACCGTAGGCTCAGATGCAGGTTCGCATAACATCAGGAGCTACAGCTGTCACACTATCATTTTCTACAGGTGCGATCACAGGGGAAGCAAACCCCGCCGGATCGCAATGGTGACGGCGTGTGTTCTGTCGTTAGCTCCCAGCTTTTCAACAAGGTTCTTGATATGAAAATTGACTGTGGTTTCGGCGATCGAGAGACAGTCAGCAATCTGTTTGTTGCGATGACCATCGCGGATGAGCCGTAGAACCTCGAGCTCCCGAGTGGTCAGGTTCTCTTCTCCAAGGTGTTCAGCAATACGCGCAGCTATCTGAGGAGGGATATAACGTCCTCGATCATGAACGCGCCGCACAACACCAAGAATCTCGTCTTTCGGCATGCTCTTCAGAATGTAGGCAGAGGCGCCGGCGCGCAACGCCGTCTGGATGTCGCCATCGCTGTCCGAGGTTGTCAGCATGACAATCCGCGCGTCTCGAAACTCACCTCGGATCGCGATCAGAGCGTCCGTGCCGTTGGTACCGGGAAGCCGAAGATCCATCAGGGTGATGTCCGGACGGTGCTGCCGGAACTGTGCAATGGCTTCCTGCGCGTCCGTGGCTTGCCCGACCAGCAGCATGTCTGGCTGCGATTTGATGATGGTGATCAGACCTTCACGGAAGATTGGATGATCCTCTACCGTGAGGATACGGATTGGCTTTCCCTCGGGCGTGGCAGCCTCCCTGGGGCGATCGGGGGCCGGAATGGCAATAGTATCTGACCAGCATACAATGAACTGGCCTGGCAGGCATTCCCCAACCAGCCGCCTCCCTCTGCCGCTCCCGGCGGGGGATCGCTCCCCGGCAAATCGGCGGTTCCGCGCGCGGCTCACCTGTTGAAAAATTCAGGACAATTTCTGACGTTTCTGGGGTACCGATCGAGCCGGTGTTCGGTCTAATGTTGGAGCATTCCTGAACCGAAGGGCGAGGAAGGCGATGACCACTCTAAAAACCAATCCGAACAACGATCGATTGCAATGGCCCGTTGATCTTGTTGCAGAGTTGTTACTTTCCGCCGAGAAGGAATGCGCGGCGTTCTACTTTGCCGTCGGCGCGTTGTTTGGATGCGATCAGGCTCGGCTGGCAGTGGAAGACTGGTTGCGTGAATTCGAGGAAATGGAGTGGCTACCCGGTCCGCACCATCATATTTGGCGGCATCTTACGCGGGTTGCCGTGTCGCGCCTGGCGGATAGGATGAACAGTGCCAGCCTCGCTTGCGCCGTGACAGGAGTTGCGGCACACTGACCATGAAGTGTTTCGATCTCGTTCACCAGACGAAACAAAAACCGCCAACCCAAAAAGGGGCGGTTTTTGTGGCACTTCGCTTGCAGAAATCCTTTTATTGTCACTGTAAAAAATCATGAGAGACTACTGGTCTATCCGTCTGAGTTACGGAACCAGGCCGCTTCGATGCTATCGTATCGCGTGACATGAGCAGCCAGCATGCGACCGGGGCCAGGGCCGTCCGACCCCGAACTTCCGCGATCGGAATCATCCACAGCATCGAAAGGCCGGGCTCACGCATGTACGGAGCGTTCTTCAGCGGAAGCACGCGAGGGATTGTCCTCCGTGCGGCGGTTCTGATCGCAGCTATCGCCGTGCTCGACTGGCGCATCGTGGACGAGATTCCACTTCGCCTGCTTTATCTGCTTCCCATGCTGATGGTCGGCAATGTGCTGGGGCCGTGGCGGCTTGCCGCAGTGGCAGCCTTATGCACCTTCCTGGCGGAGACCTTCGACGATTTCCCGTGGAACCCGCGCACCGGAATTTCTCGTGACGTGCTGTACTTTGTCGCGTTTTTCGGCGCGGGTTTGTTCGTTCGCGAGGTCAACCGAAACCGCAGGACCGTGCAGCAGCAGATCGAGGAGATCGAACGGCAAAGCGAGGCACGCCGCGAAGCAGAAGAGCAGCTCAAGATTATTATTGAGAGCAGTCCGGCGGCCATTCTTACCGCCGACGCCCAGGGCACCGTGCTGATGGCGAACGAAGCCGCCCATCGCATGCTGGCGGTCACCTCAGGCCAATTGCCGGGAAAACTGATCCAGCTCTATCTGCCCTCTCTGCGTAATGTATCGGGACCTCACGTTCCTCAGCAGTTTTTTCGTACAGTTATGCAGGCCCGGGGCCAGCGCGACGATGGCGAAACTTTTCTTGCCGATATTTGCTTCTCTACTTATCGGACAAATGCGGGAGCGCGGCTTGCTGCAATGGTGCTGGATGCGTCAGAAGAACTGAGGACCCAGGAGGTTTCCGGTTTGCATCAGTTGCTGGCGGGATCGCGCATCGTGATTGGCGCGGTTTCCCACGAGATACGCAACATTTCCGGCGCCGTCGCCGCCGTTCACCAGAATCTCTCGCTCGACGGACTACTCGCCGGCAACCGTGATTTCGAAGCGCTGGGCAATCTGATCGCGGCGCTGGAGCGTATCGCCAATCTCAACATGCAGCAGTCCATCAACCAGGCTGCGGACATCGACCTCGGGGTTCTGCTCGACGAACTGAGAATCGTCATCAGTCCGATGCTGGAGGAGGAGAGTATTGAGGCGCGGTGGTTCGTGGAGCCGCCCTTGCCGCCGGTTTGGGCGGATCGTTCCAGCCTGATGCAGGTGTTTCTCAACCTCGTCACGAACAGCATCCGTGCTCTTTCCACGCATGACAAGCGCATCCTGTCCGTAACCGCGAAGGCCGAAGGAAACCGTGTCCAGGTGGAATTCGCCGACAATGGAGGAGGCGTTACCCATCCGGAGCAACTCTTCCGGCCTTTTCAGGACGGAGCGCAGTCATCTGGCCTGGGTTTGTACCTGTCCCGCGCATTCCTGCATTCATTCGGCGGGGAGATCCGCTATGTCGCTCTTCCGGACGGAGCATGTTTTATCGTGAACCTGAAAACTGCCGGGTAGCGGTGCTAGCGCTGGAAAATTCGCTGGAGTCGACCCAGAGAACTGTTCCACATCTCCTGCTGCCAGAGATATTCCTGCTCGGACGACAATCCCCTGTGATGGAGTTCCAGGATCGTACTCGTGAAGTTGCCATGCAGGCCAACATAGATGAGGCTCTCGGGACTGTTCAGCTCCCCACTCATTCTCCAGGTGAAAAGCAGTTTGCGCCGGCGGCAGATACGATAGTCGCCGCGAATCATAAGGTCCCGGCTTCCATCCCGGTAGTGATCGAGTTGGTAGCCGCCGTCCTGTTGCCAGGCCACCAGATAGCAGGCAACATCATCGCCGGGGAGAGTAATCCATGTTTCCAGAAACTCCGGCCGTGTTAGCGCCTGGAAGACGCGCACCGCGTCGGAATGAAGGGTAACGCTGCAGGCGATATTTAAGCCGCTGTTAACATCCCGATCTGCAGTCTGGAAATATCGTGTCAGCTTTCGGTCCGCTGTAATGGCCTGGGTACTCATGACCCGGCTTGAATGCAAGCCCAGGCCCAGACTGATCAGCGTGGACCCCTTTGTGACAGAAGATCGCCAGCTGGGATGAGCAGTGTTCCCGCCAGGATGGTTCATCCAGATCAACAGCCAGCGAAAAACAGTTCAGGGTTAGATTGTTCCGTTCGTGGAAGAATGGCTGATTAGAGTCTGCTTTTTCATATCAGGGATGAAGGGCCTGGTACTCGGGATGGATCGCGTAGCCCGACTGATGAGTGGATTGTGCATTCTTCCGATCGGGTGTAAGTGGAGGAGGCGACCATCCGGAAATATGGATTGTGAATTCAACGTTGCAGTAACTGTTGGATTCGCGACCGATAACTCCGGCTTATGGGGATTTTGTATCCGTCGACCAGGATAACAGCAGCCCCGCCATCGGATTCGATGCGCGCTTCTTTCACGTGTTGCAGGTTCACGATCGATGAACGATGGACGCGAAGGAAGAACTGTGGATCCAGCCTTTTTTCGAGGTGGGCCATGGTCTCTCGCAGAAGGTGAGTCTCATCGCCAGTGGAAATCCGCACATAATTTTCTTCCGCTGCGATCCATCGAATTTCCGAAACCGGCAGAAAGAGTATGCGCCCTTTGGATTTGAACACGATGCGCGTCGCATATCGCCCGGCAGTCTGCAGGCTGGCCTCGTCGGCGAGCCAGCCGTTCGCGTGTTCGCGAACGCGCTGCAAAGCTTTCCACAATCGCTCCGGAGCAAACGGCTTGAGCAGATAATCTGCAGCGTGAACCTCAAAAGCGCGCAGCGCGTACTGGTCGTAGGCAGTGGTAAAGACGATGCGCGGCATGGGAAGCTCGGTTTCTGCCGACAGCGCCTCGATCACGTCAAAGCCGTCCATGTCCGGCATGCGGATGTCGAGAAAAACCAGGTCGGGGTGCGCGGCCCGTACCAACTCAATGGTCTCCGCTGCGCTTGCGCATTCTCCCACGACCTCACAGTCCGCCTGTTCCTTCAGGAGGAGACGCAGCTTCTGCCGCGCCAGGACCTCGTCGTCGGCCAACACAACCTGAATCGTCATAAGTCGAAACGTGCAGCGGTTATTTCCGCACCGGTTTCCCTGATTTGTAAGGGCAGGGCAATCGTCACATTGACGCGACCCGCTCCCACCTCGCGGACCGAAAGCGACCCGCGCTCGCCGTAATGCAGACGAAGACGGTCTCTCACGTTAGCCAGCCCCACTCCCCGGCGGGTTGCTCCACCATTTTCCGAATGCAAACCGTTACCACTATTGACGACACTCATCCTCATTCGTTTGCCATCCCGGCGAATATCGATCGACAGGTCTCCTTGGCCCGCACATCTGGAAAGGCCATGGACAAAAGCGTTCTCGACGATTGGCTGCAGGATTAACGCGGGAACCAGGGCGTCGTGGAGTTCCGGTTCAACCGCCAGAGTCTGCTTGACTGTTCCCGAATAGCGCTGCTGCTGCATGGCCAGGTAGATCTCGATGAACTCTATTTCTTTCCGTAGCGGGATCAGCTGGACTTCTCCGCGCTCGAGTGTGATCCGGAGGAGGCTGCTGAGCTGCTCGAGCATGGTGTCGGCTGCGTCTACGTCAATACGCATCAGACTGGAAATCGTGTTCATCGCATTGAACAGAAAGTGGGGATTCAGCTGCATGCGCAGAGCCGACAGCCGGGCCTCAACTAACTGCACCTGGAGCCGGGTCGCGGTAGTCTCCTTCTCGCGGAATTGCTGATAGTAAGCGACGCCGCGAAACAAGAGGAATGCACACCAGAAAATCGCCATGCTGTCGACGAATTCGGCATTCAACTGGAATGTCAGTCGGTGCCAGTAATCCATCGGCGGACGGTCTACAGGTACCCGGGGGAAGAACAGGACCCAGGTCATCTCTTCCAAAATGCTGAGGACGATACTGAGAGGAAGGACACGCGTGAGAAGAGCTGAGAGTCTGGCACGAACGATGAAGGAGGACAGGAATCGCCACATCAGCCAGCAAATGATTCCCCAGAGAAGAAACTGCATCCCCCACATCTCGCCGAGGAAGAACAGGCCGATCCTGTAACCCCAGCGGCGAGCGTTGAGAAACTCCTGCAGGGCGAACAACATTCCCACCAGCACTGAGGCGCCGATGAAGATGGCGGGGTGCATGAAAAACGGCGACTCGGGCTGGCGTGTTTCTGTGGACTCTGTCACTGTTTCTTTCTTAATCCGGCTGCGGTGCTTCAGTAATTGAATGATAATGCGGAGCTGAATCAGGACGCGGGTTGCATCACGAGTAACTGACCAGCATGAGCGCCGGCAAGGAGAGCAGCGACAGCCCTCCTCGAGGAGGAAGTCTCACCGGCCTTCGGGGGAACGAACCCGATGGCGTTCTGGTCGTGCTGATGCCACGCCTGTGCTGCAGCCTTGAGTTTAGCGGCCCGCTCGTCGCCCGGCTCCGAAGAAAGTAACTGCGTCGCCTGATTGGGCTTTTCTTTTTTCACCTGTTTGACGAAGCGATCGTGATGAGTGCGTGGCATAGATCGACTCCCGCGGCTCGGTTGCCCGTGCAAGGTTCCGCGTGGGAACCGCTGCTGGTGTTCCTGAGACAACCGGCAGTACGCGCTGGATAGCGGTCGGGTTCGTGCGAACCCATCGCATTCATCCCCGTAGCCGTTCGCTGTGGCGGAGATGAGGGTTGCCCGGTCCCCGCAAATGCGCAGTTCGTCACAAATCTCCGCAGTCCGGTATTTGGAAGCGAGCGGAATTCCACTTTACTCGCGACCAGTGCAAAGCTATCCGGACGAAGTGACAATCGGGTACGGACCGCAGTGTTCAAAGTTGGACGCTTTCGTCCGGTTTCGGGCACCCGCTCGAGCGCGAGGGAAGAATCCAGGACGCTACCCGGCATATTTTTCAGGAGGATACGTTTGGCTGGTGTTTGGCAATGAACAGGCACTCTTCCGACGCAGCCGGACAGACCGCATCCCTCGTTCGCGAGTCCAGCGCCGGCTCCTGCAACTCAGGGAGGGTCCATGATGCTCCAGACGGTCCTGGCGGATGATGAACCGCTCGCGCGGCAGAAACTACGGCAAATGCTCGGCGAAAGCCCCGAAGTACAGGTGGTTGGAGAGGGGGCTTGCGCGGCTGAAGTGCTGGATGTTGTGCGGGAAACGGCACCGCATCTCCTTTTTCTCGATATTTGCATGCCGGGCAGCGACGGTTTCGCATTGCTGGATCAGCTGAAGGCGCTTCCCGGCATTAACCCGCCTCGCGTCATCTTCACTACGGCCTACGATACGTACGCACTTCGCGCCTTCGACATGAATGCGGTGGACTACCTGCTGAAGCCGTTTACAGCAGACCGTCTGCGTACGGCCGTCGACCGCGCCCGCAGCGAGATTCTCGGAAATGCAAGCACCCCCGGCCGTCGCGACGTGCCCAACAGCAATGGCGGCCAGTACACCACCCGGATGGTATTCAAGTCCCGGGGGAGGATTCTCTTTCTTCCGGTCTCCGACATTCGCTGGATCGGCGCCGAAGAGAATTACGTGCGTATTTGCACGAAGACAGAAACCCACTTGCTCCGCCAGACAATGAACGATATCGAGGAAAAGCTCGACCCGGAAATGTTCGCGCGCGTGCACCGCTCAGCGATTGTGAATCTACAGTACGTCAAGGAAGTGCGCACAGAATCGCGTCGAGACTTTGCTGTTCTGCTGGTGAACGGACAGAAGATACCGATGAGCCGGAGTTATCACGCGCGGATTCTCCAGTCTTTTAAAGCGGCGAGACCTCAGGTTGCCTAAGTCAGGCGACAGTTTCGTGGGGATTTGCAGCTAGATACAGTTACTCGCGAGCAAGCTGTGTCAGCTGGCGGTTCTGGCGGGGTACTCTTGATCCTTACTCGATTTCCGTGACCGGAGACGGCAATTCGCCGGAATTTCTTCTGAGCAGCTATTGCACCCGACCGATGTAGACTCCGTAAGGTCCGAGCTGCACCGAGTGGAGAGACGAAGGGTCCGCTGCGCCGGGGGTTTTCAACAATGTCCTGACACTGACGCCGTGCACGTTCTGTGCCGACAGATTGACACTAATTGTTTGCGGCTGATCCGTCAGGTTGCAGGCGACAACGACGGTTTCTCTATCGTCCGCTTTGCGCATCCAGGAAAGGACGTGCTCGTCGCTGGTATTCAGCATCGTCTCCGCCCCGTCGCGCAGAGCAGCATCCTGCCTTTTGAGCGCGATGAGTTGCTGATACCAGTGCAGCATCGAATCAGGCTCATGTTCTTCCGCGGCGACGTTGACGGTTGCATAACTCGGCGGTATCGGCAACCACGTTTTCACGCCACGCGGTGAGAAGCCTGCGTCGGGACCGTCGTTCCACTGCATGGGCGTGCGCTCGCCGTCACGTCCCTTTTCTTTAGGCCAGCCGGTAATGCCGATGGGATCCTTGACGTCCTCTTTGCGCGTGGGTGGCGTGGTGACCATGCCGATTTCGTCGCCGTAGTACATCATGGCGGTGTCGCGCGAGGCAAAGAGCAGCGCGGCAATGACGCGGCCTACATCGTCCTTGTGGTCATGGGTAACGAAGCGGTCCCAGCGGGGATTGTCATGGTTATCGAAGACAAAAAGTGGCATATTTCCGCCGATTCCGGTCTCGGCCTCATCGATGCGCTGACGGAATCGACTTGCGTCCAGAAGGTTCACGCGACCGGGCGGGAAGCCAACCTGCATATCCATGGGCAGGTCGAGCTCGTCGTTATGTGGGCCGTACATTCTCCGCAAGTCATCCACCGATCGCAAATAGGTTTCGCCAATCAGAATCACTTTGCGTCCCTGCGTCTGGTCAGCGACCTGGCGCAGTTCGCGCAGCACGTCATGAACCTCAGGAAGATTGTCGGTTTTGTCGGTCTTCACTTCCTTGTCGCCATAAGCGTTGATGAGCGGCTTGCCGTCGGGCCCGAGAACGTAGTCTTCGTCGCTGAAGGTGGGATCTTCGAAGAGCGACGTGATGGCATCGAGACGGAAGCCGGCAACGCCGTGCTGGATCCAGAAGCGCTCGACGTTGTACATGGCTTTGCGAACTGCGGGGTTATTCCAGTTAAGGTCGGGCTGCTGAATGTAGAAACGATGGTAGTAGTACTGCTTGCGCGCGGGATCCCATTCCCACGCGGAGTGGCCGAAGACGGAGAGCCAGTTATTGGGAGGCTCGCGATGGCCGTTGACCATTTTCGGGTCGCGCCACATGTACCAGTCGGCCTTTGGGTTGGTGCGTGAGCTTGCGGACTGAATGAACCATGGATGTTTGTCGGAGGTGTGATTCAGGACGAGATCCATGATGATGCCAATGTTGCGTTGGCGCGCCTCCGCGACCAGCCGGTCGAAATCGGCCAGCGTGCCGTATTGCGGATCGATGGCGTTGTAGTCGGAGATGTCGTAGCCGAAGTCCACCTGGGGCGAGGGATAAATCGGTGTAAGCCAGATGGCATCGATGCCAAGCGAGCGCAGGTAGTCGAGGCGCGAGGTGATGCCATTCAGATCGCCGATGCCATCGCCGTTGGAGTCCTGAAAACTGCGCGGATAAATCTCGTAGATGACTGCGTTCTTCCACCAGTTCGGATTGGACTGCGGAGAGGGTTCGGTCGACTGGGCGAAGAGGGGCGCGCTGAGAGCGATCGCAACAAGGACTGATAAGAGGCCACGGGCCGCTGCAGGCATCGCGGTAAAACTCCCGGTCGCAACAGAGTGCTCGTCACCGACCGGCTGCTTCGATGACGGGCTGCGATCCAGTCCCGAATGCTAACACGTCGGACAGCGTCAATGCGGAGGAAGCCGGGCTAAATTGGCGCGGGCCTGCGCGTCGTCGGGAGCGAGTTGCAAAGCGTGCTGAAAATCGGCTCGCGCGGAATCGGGCTTCCCGATGCGCGCTTCGAGAACGCCGAGATTGTTCCAGCCATCGGGGTCCTGCGGACGCAGCCGCAGCGCCTGATTCTGCTCGTCGATGGCCTCCGTCAGCCGGGCGGTTCCGGCCAAAAGCTGCGCGAGCAGGGCGTGCAGATCGGGATTGTCCGGCGCGATTCTTTCCGCTTCGCGAAGCTGCGCGAGAGCATCCGCTGGAAGACCCGATTGCGCAAAGGCCATGGCCAGACGCTCGCGCGTGTCGATGTCGGCAGGTTGTTCCTTCGCGGCGACAGAGAGCAGATCGACGGCCTTAGCGGGTTGGCCCGCTGCAATCGCAATCTCACCCAGTTGATAATGCGCGGTGAAATTCTGCGGATCGAGTGCGAGCGCAGCCTTGAACTGCGATTCGGCCGATGCGGCGTCCCCTTCTCCGGCCAGTGCGATACCGAGCCCATCGTGAGCGGCCGCGTCGCCAGAGCAATTTTCGAGCAGGGCTCGGAACTGATGTTCCGCCTCCGCGAATTGATTCTGTTTCAACTGAAGGCTCGCCAGATTGAAGCGCGCATCGCAGTTGCCGGTGCGGGTTGCAATCGCCTGGTGGAAAGCCTGGTCCGCTCCTTTCGGATCACCGGCGTTCTCCAGCGCGGCGCCCAGGCTGTTGAGAGCGCGAGCATCATCGGGATGTTCCTGCAGGATGACTTGATAGACAGCGGTTGCTTTGTCATAGTGGCCGAGACCTGCTTCCGCTGAGGCAAGGTTGTACTGGGCGATCCAATCGCCAGGCTGCTCGCGTACGCGGTGCTCCATCCATGCCTGCTCCAGCAGAAGACGCGGATCGGGACTTCCCTTTGGGACATTGACGGGCAGAACCTGAATCCACAGGTGTGCCATTTCGTCGACCGAGCGATTGCCTGCGCGCACGCGAACCGGCGGTGAGTTCGGATTGTGAATGTTCTGATCGGAGTTGTCATAGACGTAATGCATGTGCAGGACGGAGCCGCGAGGGAGAAAGACCGGCTTGCGGTAGCGATAGACGGACTGCCGATCGATGTCCCAGCTGGGAATGCGGATGAGCCACTTCTTTTGTCCGTCCGGCAGGATGGCCCAGCCGTCCAGTTCGCGGCCGAGGTAGTGCGCGTGTGGATAAATGCCCAGGACTTCCACATCGACGGGAAGATTCAGCTGATCACTTACAACGAAGTTGCGCGCGCCTGCCGGTATATCGAGGTCCTTATCGTCTTCTAACTGCAACAGCATTGGATTTTTCGACGGTGGGTTGTCAGCGAAATACAAGCCTACCTGGGCATTAATCGTTTCCGGTTTGCCGCTGGGCTTGAGGTGCATGTTGAGGATCAGATCATTGCCCGGATCGAGCTTCCACGGCATCTCGCTGGGTTCCACGAGCAGCGGTGTGTCTGGCTTCCAGAACAGAAAATGGCTGTCGGGATCGAAGGTGTTGCCTCCATCCAGTTCCAGCTCCATGCCGGGCACTCCGTCTCTCCAGTGATTGGGGTGGTCGCGTCGGTACGATGCGGTTCGATCGATGAGCACATTGGCGTGATGGACCACCTGGGGAGTTCCTGGCAGGATCTCCATCGCGCGGATGAAGTGGGTTTGCGCCAGGGGATAGGGAAGAACGAAGTTGCGGAAGACATCGGTGCCCGATGCGGGCAGCGTCCACGGGTGTTCGATGGAAAGAATCAGATCCGGCTTGCCCATCTCCCAGGTCTGGTCGTAATGCGGTGGCAGCGGAGCTTCGGCAGGGTCGCCTTCCGGCATTCCGGATTCGACCCACTTGCGGATCAGCGCCAAATCATCGTCAGAGAGCCTTCGTTCACCGGAAAAATCGCCATATCCCGGAGCGGGCAGCCACGGTGGCATGTAGCGCGATTGCGTGGCATCGAGAATCTGCGGGGCGCGCCGGCGAGCGTCCGCGTAGGAAAGCAGGCTGAAGGGTCCCGCCCCGCCGGGATGATGGCAGACCGCGCAGTTGCGATAGACAACAGGAGCGATTTGCCGGCTCCACGTCACCGGAGTTTCCGCTGCGCGAATGGCGCGACTGGAAACCGCGAAGTTCATGAGGGTGCAGGCCGCCAGGGCTGCCGCCGCAGGAAGCAGAATTCTCATGGATCACTTCGTGGAACGATCGAACAACCGACGGGTGGTCCGCCCGGGGAGGGCACAGGACGATTCGACGTCAGCGCGCGAAGGGCATCCTCCAGATCATGCTTTTGAGCGGAGGGACGCTCCTGACCCAGCGAAAGATAGCGATCGTCGACGCGCCCGCGATAAACCTCGCGCAACCCGGATCTCTCCGGAACGAAGACCGCAACCTCTGGCGTGATGGTGACATGTGCCATCGCCACCAGGTGCTGCTCATCGTCCAGCACCACACCGCCGTGAATAACGAACTGCTGCTGGTGATGCCGAACCACTTCCGCCGTGTCGCTGGGATTGGGATAAACCCACCAGAAATGAACGCCATTCGAAGCGAATTCGCGGTCGAGCCGCTCGATTTCAGGGATGTAGCGATTGGAAATCGGACAATCCGATGCGGCAAAGAACAGGACCACCGCGCGCGAACCGGGCGGCGCCAGTCGATCAACGGGTCGACCCTCAAGGTCGACTCCGAAGGGCTGTGCTGCCCATGCCGCTGCCGATGTACAACAACAAAGCAGCACGAGGGCGCGAAGCACCATAGTCAGCAACGGTAGCATGTCCAGGTGCTCCATTGAAACAGCGCAAGTGCTCAATCGATTCATCCCCGCAGGACGCGGGAATCTTTTTCCTAAGTGGAAGGCCGGCAAGAAAGTAAGGAGGTACCGCAGGGTTCTTCCCTCTTGACAACAGAAGCAGTGCGCGCCTACAGTCACTGCCGCAGCATAGAAGTGTTGCCGAGTCTTGCGGCTTTCCCCGGAACGAAGCGGTTGAACAACCGTGGGCCGCGATCAGAACGTCAACGCATTTTTAAAAACAACAGCTGTCAACGCATGTCAGCAAGTAACTACGACGCGGCCGAGAAGTGGAGAGGCCGCATTTGGCTTTTGCGCAGATAATGTCAGCGCAAACTGCTGTCGGATGTTGATAAGAAATCGGGACGGGGGCGCTACGCTCTCGGAAAGTCTTTGGAGGCAATTATGCGATTTTCCAGGCTCATCGTGGCCTGTGCTGCGTTCGCGGCGCTGTGCGTCTCCGTTACAACGACACAAGGGCAAGCGGTCTACGGCTCCATCAACGGAACGGTGACCGATAACACCGGGGCGGTTGTTCCCAACGCCACCATCACTGTTACAGACGTGTCGAAAGGCACTTCGACCACAGCCAAGGCAAACGCCTCGGGTGAATACGTTGTCGAGCATCTCATCCCGGACACTTACAACGTGAAAGTGGAGGCTCAGGGATTCGAGACTTTCGAGGCCACGGGCGTCCTGGTGCAGGCCGATACTTCGCCGAAGATCGACGCATCGCTCAAGGTCGGAGCCTCCACGCAGACCGTCAACGTGAGCGCGGACAGCATTCCGGAACTGAAGACGGATCGCGCCGACGTAGCAACCGAGTTCACCACTGCTGAAGTTGAAAATCTCCCTATTCCCGATCGCAATTTTGCTAACTTACAGCTGCTGCTGCCTGGCGCGCAATCGCTGAGCTGGAACCATGCCGCGGACGAGAACCCGCAGGCCAGCAAACAGATTCAGGTCGATGGTCAGGCCTTCGGCGGGGTGGCTTACCAGCTGGACGGCACCGACAACCAGGACCCGATCCTCGGAATCATCGTCATCAATCCGCCGCTGGACGCGATCCAGGACACCAAAATCACCACGCAGAATTTCGACGCGGAGTTCGGAAAGGCCGTATCCTCGTTTATCTCCGCGCAGACGAAGTCCGGGTCCAACAACTTCCACGGAAGCGCGTTCGATTATCGCGAGAGCAGCGCCAACCTGGGAACCGATCCGTACACACAATTTCCGGGAACAACGTTTCCTCCCGGGCTGAAGAACCAGTTCGGCGGATCGATTGGCGGCCCCTTCCTGAAGGACAAGCTTTTCGGCTTCGGTGACTATCAGGGGGTGCGGCAGAAGGTGGGAACCGCGGCTACGGCAACGGTGCCGACAGCACACCTGATATCGACCTGCCTCGGGCAGGCCACGGCCAGCAATGGCGTGGCCGGCTGCGACTTCAGTGAGTATGCAGCCGCGGACGGGGTAACCCAGCTGATTTACCAGCAGACGGCGGGCGGATCGGTAGCGTACCCGGGCAACGTGATTCCCGCGGCGCAGTTGTCGAGCCAGGCGCTGGCCCTGATGAAGCTGCTGCAGCCTTATGCTCCGAACAAAGGCGGAGCCGGCGCCGTGATGGACAATTACGCGGCTGGCGGCACGGGCCTGTTCAATAACAACCAGTGGGATTTACGCGTGGACGATACGCTGACCGCCACGATGCACGCGTTCACTCGCTTCAGCCGCTTTACTGACGTGTTGTCGGGAACGACGATGTTCGGGGCGGCGGGCGGACCGGGGTTCGGCATCGGCGGCTACGGCGGCGTCTCGCAGGGAGCCGACGACAGCCTGGCAGCGGGCATGGATATTGCCATCAGCCCGAAGCTGCTGACTGACTGGCGGATCGGCTACTACCGTTACAACGTGATCGATCACAAATACGATCAGTCGACCGAGTTTGCCACGCAGCTGGGAATTCCGGGAGAGAACATTCCCGGGAATGCGTTCACCAGCGGAGCGCCAGGCTTCAACATCGCGGACGCAAACATTTTCGGGGCTAACGGACCCAATAACCCCACCGGGGGTGGGGCGCAGTACGGTTCGGGGCTAAACATCACGCGGTGCAACTGCCCGCTGACAGAGCGTGAGGATCAGTTCCAGATCGTGAACAACTGGACGAAGCTGATGGGGAACCATGCGTACAAATTCGGGGTGGATCTGCGTTATGCGCGCAACCTGCGAGTGCCCAGCGACTCGGATCGCGCGGGGTTGAACAACTTCGCACCGGGACCGACCTCGGACAATGGCAGCAGCGGTGGTCTGGGCATGGCCACCTTTGCGCTGGGCGATGTGACCAGCTTTAACCGCTACGTGAGCGTTTCGACCAATGCGAAGGAGTTCCAGAAGCGGTTGTTCTATTACGCACAGGACACATGGCGCCCGCGGCCCTCGCTGACCGTAAATTATGGGCTGCGGTACGAGTTGTACTTCCCCGAGGCGGTGAACGGCAAAGGCAACGGCGCACTGATGGAACTGAACGACGGCTCGGGCGGCTACCAGACGGATGGGTATCTGCGGGTGGCCGGTTACGGCAATATTCCTACGGATATGGGATGGGGGCCGGCCACGAATGCGTGGAATCCGCGCATTGGCATCGCGTGGTCACCGGATTCCAAGACGGTGGTGCGCACCGGGTACGGGCGGAGCTTCGATCTGGGAGTATTCGGATCGATCTTCGGGCACGTGGTGACGCAGAACCTGCCGGTGCTGGCGAACCAGTCGGTGAGCTCGCCCACCACGACCAGCGACGCCTTCACGCTGGCCACGGGACCTCCGGCCAATGTCTTCCCGACGGTTCCCTCCGACGGCCTTTTGCCGGCTCCGGGGTACGCAGTAAGCCCGAAGGCGAGACCGAATACGCTGCGGCTGCCCACTCTCGATGCCTGGAACATGAGCGTGCAGCGCGCGATCACGCCAACGATGTCGCTGACCGTCGCCTATGTCGGCAACAAGGGAACACATACGCTGAGCGCAGGCGACGGCAACAACACGAATCCGAACGAGGAGGGGATGTTCCTGCCTGCCAACTACAGCGTCAACGGGACGGCGTTGCATTACGACCCCAGCGTCGCGGGGGGCGCGATTGCGGCCAATGGCGGTACCTCGACATCGAACTTCCTTTCCCGCTTCTACGGCGGAGGGCTGCAAGCCTGTACGGATCCAAGCTACGAGGCGGGACTGGCGGCACAGGCTGAACCTATGATCACCGCAGGTATGTGCGGCTGGACGCAGGGCATCAGTTACTACGGCGACGATCAGAACACGAACTTCAATGCACTGGATGTTACGCTGGCCAAGCAATACACCCATGGGTTATCGTTCAATGCGCAGTATGCCTGGCAGCGCTCGTTCAATTTCAACAGTGGTTTCTATACGTGGGATAAGGCGTCGACGTATGGGCCGGACGACTGGCTGCGCACTCAGCAGTTTGTGGTTTATGGCTTATACCAACTTCCCTTTGGAAAGGGACAGATGTGGGCGGCTAATGTTCCGCGCTGGGAGGACGAGGTGATCGGGGGCTGGCAATTCAGTCCCGTGCTGAACTGGTCCAACGGTCTGCCGTTTACGCTCAATTTAGGCGGCGGATGCGGCGCGTCGGTTCCGGGCAGCGCGCCGTGTTACCCGGTGGGCAGGAGGAGCGACCTGCATACCAGCTTGTCGGGGTTCAATGCGATCACCCACACCCGGACCTTCTGGCAGACGCCAGCCGCGGGAACGTTCAGCGAGGCGGCTCTGGATACGTTCGGCAACATCGGACGCAACAGCTTTTATGGCCCGGGGTACTTCAACGGCGATCTGACGCTCATGAAGAACTTCCCCATCTATGAAACCGTTACTGCCCAGTTCCGCATCGATGCGTTCAACGGCTTCAACCACATCAACCCGGGCACGCCGTCGACGACCCTAACCAACGCGCCCGGCACCATCACCGGCGAGCCGGCGCTGGGCATCTACACCAATCCGCGGCAACTGCAGTTCTCGCTGCGGGTGGATTTCTAACTGGATTGTCCCCAGTCAGGGAGGGGAGTGCGCTCCCCTCCTTTGCTGTTTCAGGAGTACACTTCCCGCATCATGTCTCGGGCTGTTCGGCTCTGCGCGCTTACTTTGTTTGCTGTCGCTGCGGGGGCGCCGGCACAGAATAATGCCGCGGCCATGCCGCCTTCGCTGGCCGACGTGCGATCGCTCATGGCTCAGGGCAAGCTGGACGATGCACGACGGGAACTGGACGCGCTGGCCAGGGTGCAGCCGGAGCCCGCCGATGTGGAGCGACTGCGCGGCATCGTGTCGTACGAAAACAATCGCATGGCAGAGGCGGACGCCTCGTTTGCGCGGGCGATGGCACAGGATCCAGCGGATTTAGAGGCTATGCAGATGCGCGGTGTGGTTCTTTACCGCATGGGCAAGCCGGAGGACGCAATTCCTTTGCTGGAGAAGGCCCACGCCGCTGGACCAATCGCCAACGCCGATCCCAATTACGTTTTGGCGCTCTGCTATATCAGCGCGAAACGATACGACGATGCTCGCCATGCTTTCGCTGCCCAGTATGGTTTCGCCCCGGAGTCGGCGGCGGCATGGCTGATCACGGGGCGCATCCTGTTTCGCCAGGAACTGACGGCTGCGGCAACAGCAGACGCTCAGCAGGCGGTGCACCTGGATCCGCGCCTGCCGCTGGCACATCGTCTGCTGGGCGAGATCGACCTGGCCAATGGCGACGTGTCCGGCGCGATTACGGAGCTGGAGACGGAGGTCAGGTTGAATCCGCTCGACGGCGAGACTTACGACCGGATGGGCGACGCGTACCTGCGCGCGGGGCAGTATGCGCGCGCCCAGCAGGTTCTGGATCGCGCCGTGCTGCTGGAACCGAACGCCAGCGGCCCGTATATTCTGCTGGGAAAGGCGCTGCTCGAAGAGCAGGACCCGGTGACGGCGACGATGTATCTGGAACGCGCGGAGAAAATGGATCCGTCCAATTCGATGACCCACATGCTGCTGGGCCGGGCCTTTGCCGCGACCGGGCGCAAAGACGATGCCAACCGCGAGTTTCAGGCCCTGCAGAAATTGCAGGCAGCGGCGACGCCTGCATCGTCGAACCCGTAGCAGGAGCGCCCGGAGATGTCCCTGAGATCAACGTGGCTTCACCGGGCAATTGCATTCTGTTCGCTGTCGGCGGCCATGTTGGCCGGCGCGCAGCAGACGACCATGCAGCAGGCAGACCAGGCCTTTCGCGCGGGTACGGACGCCTATGCGCGAGGAGATTTGAGTACCGCGCGCACACAGTTTGGTTTGGCGACACAACTTGCGCCTGGAATCGAAGAGGGGCACAGCGCCCTGGGTGTGGTTCTCTACGCGCTGGGTCAGTATCCGCAGGCTATCGCTGAGCTGGAAACGGCGCTGAAGCTGAACCCCGACGATCGCAATGCCGAGGAGAATCTGGCGCAGGCCTACAGCCAGACTGGATCTCCAGATAAGGCGGTTGTGCTCTTCGAGAAGATGGACGGCGAATCTCCACTGCGCGCCGATCTGCTCGCCGTCTGGGCGCGGGACCTGGCGACAGGTTCGAACACAACGGCCGCCATTGAGATCATGCGGCGAGCCGTCACCGCCGAGCCGCAGAATGCCTCGCTGGTGGACCAACTGGGGTCCCTCTACGCGCAGGCGGGCCGCTGGAGCGATGCGGAAGCCGCATTCAGCAGCGCATTGCAGATGGATGCACAACTTACCTCAGCCCATATGCACCTGGCCGTGGTGCTCAGCCATGAGCAGCAGATGGGTCGCGCTGCGGGGGAGTTCGGCCAGGCCGCGCAGTTAGATCCCCATAATGCCGCCGTGCAGTTCGAATGGGGAAATGCGCTGGTCGCCGCGAATGACGACGACGGAGCGATCCCGCATTTTCAGCAGGCGATCGGCATGGATCCGAATCTGCTGGACGCCGAGTATCAACTGGCGCTGGCGTTGCAGCGCAGCGGCCGGGCAACCGAAGCGATTCCGCTTTTCCAGAAAGTGGTTGAGGCGCGTCCGCAGCAGGCCGAACCGCTCACCAACCTGGGGCTGGCTCTGGTACAGGTGGGCCGGGCAAAAGAGGCGGTCCCTCTCTATCTGCGGGCCGGCGCCCTTACGCCGGAGAATGCGACGATCCATCAGGATCTGGGCGCCGCCTATGTCCAGGAGAACAATGTCGACGACGCCATTCGCGAATTTCAAACCGGATTGAAGCTCGCACCCCAGGACCCTCATCTCCACTACGATCTGGGATTGGCGTTCAAGCTGAAGGATGACTTGCCCGACGCGATCGCCGAACTGGAATCGGCGCTGCGCCTCGATCCGGCCTCTCCCGACGCCCCCTACACGCTGGGCATCCTGTATATGCAGGATGGCCGCTTCGACGATGCAGTGCGGAATCTTCGCGCCGCGCTCGAGCTTCGTCCGCGCAACGGCGACGGATGGTCGATCCTCGGAAGCATCTATCGGCAACAGGGCAAGTACGAGGATGCAGCAGCCGCCTTAAAGAAAGCGATCGAGCTGCTTCCCGAACAGCCCGGCCCGCACATCACGCTGGCCAGCGTTCTGCAGGAGGAAGGCAAGCAGGACGATGCGGTGGCAGAGCGGAAGAAGGCAGCGGATCTCACGCGGGTCGCGGTGAACCGGCAGCGCGCCGTGTTCGCGACGAATGCCGGCAATGCGCTGCTCAACAAAGGACAGATTGCCGATGCGATTGCGCGCTATCAGGACGCGATCGGCAGCGATCCGAACTATCCAGAGGCGCACCGGCAGCTAAGCGCGGCCCTGGCCGAGCAGGGCCGCAGCACAGAAGCCGCGGCGGAGCGGCAAAAAGCGGATGCGCTGACTGCGAAGAATCCATAACCATGGCTGTGATACTTTTCTCCCGATGAATCGCAGGCAGTTTTTGTCTTCGCTCAGCCGTACTGCGCTCGTGTTGCCCTTCGCTGACGTGCTGCGGCTGGCAACACCGCCGTGGAAACGCGCTGCGACGGCTGCGACGCAACAGGCGCCGACCAAACCTGGCGCGCAGCAATCCTACGAAGCCAGGCCCATGCCGCCGCCCCCTGGACCCGCTTCGCCCATTGCCGGAACGCCTCTCGGGGTCCAGTTTGTGGATGTCGCCGCGCAAAGCGGACTGAATGCGAAAACAATCTTCGGGGGTGAAGGAACCAATAAGTATCTGCTGGAAACCACGGGCTGCGGCGTGGCGTTCTACGACTACGACCAGGACGGCTGGCTGGATATTTTTCTGGTGAACGGCTGGCGGCTGGAGGGTTTCGCGAAAGGAGCGGAGCCCACCTGTCATCTGTTCAAAAACAATCATGACGGGACCTTTACCGACGTCACAGCCAGGGCCGGAGTCGGCCATAGCGGATGGGGTCAGGCCTGTTGCGTCGGCGATTACGATAACGACGGCTGGGACGATCTCTTCGTTACCTATTACGGACAGAACGTGCTGTTTCGTAACAATGGCAATGGCACATTCACCGATGTGACAGCGAGAGCAGGGCTGATGCAACCTTCGACGCGATGGAATTCCGGCTGCGCATTTCTTGATTACGATCGCGACGGACATCTGGACCTGTTTGTCGGCAACTACATCGATCTGGACCTGAAAACCGCGCCCGTGCCGGAGTCCGGCCCCTGCTTGTACAAGGGAATCCTTGTCGCCTGCGGCCCTCCAGGACTGAATCCCGGAAAAAACATTCTCTATCACAACAACGGCAACGGCACATTCAGCGACGTCTCAGAGAAATCCGGCATGGGGACGACGCTCGGCAATTACGCGCTCAGTGTGGCCGTCGCCGATTTCGACAACGATGGCTGGCCGGACATCTACGTCGCTAACGACTCGACGGCGGCCACGCTGTATCAGAACCAAAAGGACGGCACGTTTCGCGATGTTGCCATTGAGTCGGGCGTGGCATTCTCCCCCGATGGCAGGCCGCAGGCGGGCATGGGTGTGACCTTGGTCGACTACAATCGCGACGGCTGGCTCGACATCGCGAAGACGAATTTTGCCGGCGACACGGATTCCCTGTACGCGGGCCTGGGCGGCGGCAATTTCGAAGACCGTACCTATCAGGCAGGACTGGGCGTGAACACACGCTATCTCGGCTGGGGCATCGGCTTTCTCGACATGGACAACGACGCGTGGCTCGACCTTTTTGTCGCCAATGGTCATGTCTATCCGGAAGTGAGTACCGTCAGGACGGAAGCACCGTATGCCGAGCACAAATACCTCTATCGCAACCTGCGCAATGGCCGTTTTGAAGATGACAGCGCACTGGGAGGCCCGGGGATTACCGCCGCGGTTCCGGCGCGCGGCTGTGCCTTTGGGGACTATGACAACGATGGAGACATCGATGTTGTCGTGAATTGCGTCAACACATTGCCGCAATTGCTGCGCTGCGATTCCACCTGGCGGCGCCACTGGGTGAAGGTCAAGCTCAAAGGAGTGCGATCGAACCGCACCGGAATTGGGGCACGGGTCCGCCTGGTCGCACGGCCCCAACCCGACAAACCGGATCCGCTCATCCTGATCGACGAAGTACGCAGCGGCGGTAGTTACTTTTCTCAGAACGATCTGCGTCTGCATTTCGGACTGGATCAGGCAAAGACGATCGACGAGATCGAGGTCCGCTGGCCCTCCGGTCAGATCGACACTTTCAAAGCTCTTCCTGCCGATCGCCTGTATCTGATCGAGGAAGGCGCGAAGGAGCCGAAGGCCTTTCCGTTGCCGGCGATGAGGCAGGTCTAAGTGCGGCTACGGCGCATGATTCTTCCCGCCACCTGCTGGCTCGCGGGTTGCGTGATGGCCGGTGCATCGGCGCAACCCGCCGCGCAGGATACCGACGCCGTTTGTGCCGGCTGTCATCGGCAGATTTACGAGTCGTGGAAGCGCTCGCCCATGGCGAACGCAAGCGGCCCGGCAGAGGAAGGATTTATTCCGGCCGACTTCACTCATGCCGCTTCCGGCGTGCATTACCGTATCTATCGCGACCAGGACCAGGTTTGGCTTTCGTATGAACGGCCCAATGCTCCTCCCGATCGCGCGCTGCAGGGGAAACAGCTGCTCAGCTACTACTTGGGTTCCGGAAAACGCGGACGTACATGGATTTTCGAGCGCGAGGGCTACTGGTACGAAATTCCCATCAACTGGTACGCGAAGAAGAAGCTGTGGGACATGACGCCGAACTTCCTCAACGCCCGCGAGATGCCCTTCACTCTGCCCGTCGACCCGGGCTGCCTGCACTGCCACGCCACCGGCGTCCGGGAATCGCTGCCCGATGCGCGCAATCACTTCGCCGGTCCGCCTTTTCCGCGCGGCGGAATCTCCTGCTCATCCTGCCATGGCGATCCATCGCAACACCTCACAACTGGCGGCAAAGGGCCGATCCTGAATCCAGCTCAGCTCGATCCGGTTCGGCGCGACTCCATCTGCCTTGAGTGCCACCTTGAAGGGGAAGTGGCTGTGGTGAAGCAGGGTCAGCGGCTGGCGGCATTCCGCCCCGGAGATAATCTCTTCGACGAGGCAGTGTATTTCGAAGATGGACGCAAGGCCGGACCTGGAGGCCGCGCTACGAGCCAGTGGGAATCGCTGCTGGAGAGCGCCTGCAGGCGCGCCAGCGGCGATCGCCTTACCTGCACCAGCTGTCACGATCCCCACTCCTCACCCGCCTTCGAAGAGCGCATCAGCTTTTATCGCGCGAAATGCCTCGCCTGTCATGAGAGGCTGGCGACCCGGCATCACGCAGAGAATCCAGATTGCACGTCATGCCATATGCCGCGGGAGGAAACCCAGGATATCGCCCACGAACAGGTGACCGATCATCGCATTCAGATCGTCTCCAAACCGTTTGTGAGCCCGACTTCTGCGGAAGAGCTGGTGCCTATCGGCGGCGTTCATCCTGGTGTTCGCGACGAGGGACTCGCGTGGGCGCAGCTGGCCTTGCAGGGCGACCGCGCCGCTGGCGAACGCGCGATGCGGCTCTTGCTCGAGGCCGAAACGGCCGACCTCCGACAGGCTTCCGATGCGGATCTCCACATGGAGCTGGGATTTCTCGAGCAAATGAGCGGAAATCGCGAGCAGGCGAAGGCCGAATATCAGCAGGCCCTGCGCGCGAACCAGTTCAACGAAACCGCTGCCGGCGATCTCGCCGTTCTGGATGCGCAAGGCGGCGATTTCGGAGCGGCGTTGCCGTTGTGGCAATCGGTTTTTCAGCGCGATCCAGGAGCCAGCGCCGCAGGCATCGATCTTGCCGTGGCGCAGTGCCGCTCGTCAGGAAAAGCAGCCGCAGCCGAGACTCTGCGCCGCGTGTTGCTGTTCTCCCCGGACAATGACGCAGCCCGCCGTTTCTCCCTGGCGCTTGCCGCAGGCACGCTACACTGCGCCGCTCCATGACAGGGTTTCTCTGTGAGCTCTCAAAGGGGCCACTCCGTCCGTTGGTTTCGCAGCAAGAGTCGCAGAAGGCAGCGAAGATTCGCTGGCGGAGAGAGTGGATTCGAACTTGAGCCGCTTTGCGGGCGTCTGAGCCCGCAGGCGAAATCCTGAGCGAAGTCGAAGGATCTCAGGCGCTGCAGGCTTTTCGGGGAACCTGGCGGAGAGAGTGGGATTCGAACCCACGTTAGAGTTTCCCCTAAACACGCTTTCCAAGCGTGCGCCTTCAGCCACTCGGCCATCTCTCCGCGCACCGGCCTCGTTGTGCACGCGGGCGGTAAGCGTCTTGCACGCTACTGTCGAGCGTACCACAGGGTTCCGGGGCCGGCCCCCGCCTAAAATGAGCCATCGCCATGTCCCCGGAAGGTCCAATCGAGCGCCCCGAAATTCCGGCCGGCCAGGTACCAGACCTCCCGGTCCAGGCCAGCGATACCCCATCGCCCGAGCTCCGGGTTTTCGAACAGCACCAGCATCCTGCACACCTCGGCGAAGAGCTGAGAGCCCTGCTTTCGCTCGCCATTCCCGTCGTGCTTTCTGAGCTGGGCTGGATGACGATGACCATCGTGGACCTGATCATGGTCGGTCGTCTGGGGCCTGACGCGATCGGCGCGGTCGGGCTTGGCAACGCCATCTACTATGCGCCCTCGCTCTTCGGCATCGGCCTGCTGCTCGGTCTCGATACCCTGGTCTCGCAATCCTGGGGCGCGGGCCGCTTCGACGACTGTCATCGCTCGCTGGCCCAGGCGATGTATATCGCGCTCGCCTTCACCCCGCTGCTGATGGTTTCGATGCTCGCGGCACAGTGGATTTTTACCGGCCGCGGCGTGGATACCACGGTAGCCGCGCTCACCCGCTCCTACGTCATCATCCTCAACTGGGGCACGTTTCCGCTGCTCGTGTATGGCGGATTCCGCCGCTATCTCCAGGGAGTTGGCCGCGTCCGCCCCGTCACCTTCGCCCTCATCAGCGCCAACCTCGTCAACCTCGCCTTCAACTGGATTTTCATCTACGGGCACTTTGGCTTCCCCGCCCTCGGCGTACGCGGCTCCGCAATGTCGACGGTCATTGCCCGCATCTACATGGCGGCTGTGCTGGTTTATGCGGCATGGGCGCACGAGTCCGGTCGCGGCCACGCGCTGTTCACGCACTGGCCCGCACCAGACTGGAGCCGCATCCGCGCACTCCTTCAACTTGGCCTGCCAGCGGCGTCCCAGGTCGTTCTTGAAGTCGCGGCCTTTGGCGCGGCGACCGTGATGGCGTCGCACCTGACACCCATCGCGCTCGCCACGCATGAAATCGTCCTGAGCTGCGCGGCCTACACCTATATGGTTCCGCTGGGAATCTCGGCAGCAGCCGCGGTCGCTGTCGGCCATGCGATCGGAGCGGGCAATCCCGCGCGCGCACGACGTGCCGGTACCCTCGCCATCGGCATCGGAGCGGGCTTCATGGCGCTGATGGCCATTTTGCTCCTGGTGATGCCAGAGCCCATCATCCATATATGGACGCATGACCGCGCCGTCGTCACTCTCGGCGCGCATGTCCTCGCGATCGTCGCCGGCTTCCAGATTTTCGATGGCATCCAGACCGTCTCCACCGGCGCACTTCGCGGCCTGGGCGAAACGCGCTTCCCCATGCTCATGAACCTCATGGGCTATTGGGTCCTCGGGCTACCCTTCGGAGCTCTGCTCTGTTTCCGGCTGCAATGGGGGCTCTCCGGGCTCTGGACGGGCCTGACAGTTTCGCTGATTCTCATCGCGCTGGTGCTGATCGCAAGGTGGCTGAAGGATTCACGGAGATCGCTGGCAGTCTCGCAGCAGATCGGCTGACTTACTTCTTGCTCTTCTTGCCGGCCTTCTTGGCCAGATCGCTGAGGCGGGTCTTTTCCAGCTCCTCGCGCAGCGCGACTTCCGCGTCGTCGAATACCTTCTTCAGTGCGGAGCCGACTTTAGCCGTCTGTGCCGGCGAAAGCGATGCCGTGTGGAACAGGTCTCCTCCGTCCAGCGCCGAATAGATGTCTGCCAGCGTGATCGCTTTTGCCGGTCGCGCCAGTTTCGATCCGCCATGCGGACCCTTCTGGCTTTCCAGCAATCCAGCCTGGTGGAGGAGCGAAAAAACGCGGCGAATGACGACAGGATTGATGCTCAGCTTGCCCGCTACATCTTCCGAGGTCTGCAGCCCATCCGGTTCGGCAGCGAGCAAAACCATGGCGTGAACGCCAGTTGCGAATCGGGTATTTGCGGCCATTGATTCAACCTACCACAGCTTTTTCCACACAGGATGAAATCTGTAACAATCCCAGTGCCCTGTGCCCGCCACCCTGTACCCTGATCGTATGCGCATCCTCTTTGTCGGCGACGTCTTTGGCAGCGCCGGTCGCCGCATTGTGCGCGAGCACATCGGCCACATCGTCGCCGGCCGCTCCGTCGACCTCGTGATCATCAACGGAGAAAACGCTGCCGGCGGATTCGGCCTCACCCCTGCCATCGCGGACGAACTCTTCGATCTTGGCGCGCACGTCCTCACCACCGGCAATCACGTGTGGGACAAAAAGGAAATCATCGACTACCTCAAGTCCGCCGCTCCGGACAGCCACGATCGGCCCCGCCGCATCCTGCGCCCCGCGAACTACGCGCCGGACACGCCTGGCTACGGTGTTTACCAGGGAACGCTGCCTTCAGGAGAAGCCTATGCCGTGGTCGACCTGCAGGGCCGCGTGTTCATGACCAACAACGAAGACCCTTTCCGCACCGCGGATCGCCTGCTGGCCGGGATTACCGCCAAGGTCATCGTCGTCGACTTCCACGCAGAGGCGACCTCGGAAAAATGTGCCATGGGCTGGTATCTCGACGGCCGGGTGACGGCGGTCATCGGCACGCACACGCACATTCCCACGGCCGACGATCGTGTCCTGCCCGGCGGCACCGCCTATCAGACCGATGTGGGCATGAGCGGCCCGTACGACAGCATTATTGGCGTGCAGAAAGAGCTGGTGCTCGAGCGATTCCTGACCTCGATGCCTTCGAAATTCGAAGCCGCCAAAGGCGATCCCCGCATGGCCGCACTGCTGATCGAATGCGACCCCGTAAGCGGCCGCGCCCGGTCGACCGAGCGCCTGCTGCTGGGAGAATAGCTTCCTTTGCAGAATCAAGTTCCGTCCAGCACGTGCGCCTGAGAAAATAGAAGCAGAGGTAGCACCGTTGTCCATCCATAGTCCCGAAGAACTGGCCGCCATGCGCGAATCCGGCCACATCGTCCGTCTTATGCTCGAAGCCATGAAAGCTGCCGCGCGCTCCGGCGTCACCACCGAGCAGCTCGACGAGATCGGTGGCGATCTCATGCGCCGGCACGGCGCTGTCTCCGGACCGACCACCGTCTATCAGTTCCCCGGCGTCAGCTGCATCAGCGTGAATGACGAGATCGTCCATGGAATCCCCTCGGACCGGCGCCTGCGCAACGGCGACCTGCTGAAGCTCGACGTCACGATCTCGAAAGATGGGTTCATGGCCGATGCTGCCGAAACCGTCATCGTCGGCCCGCCCATTACCCAGTCGGCCATCGGCAGCCGCCTCGCGGCCTGCGCCCAGCGCGCCTTCCGCGAAGCCATGCAGGTGGCTCGCGCCGGCCATCGCGTTCGCGACATCGGCCGGGTTGTCGAAAAAGAAGTGACCACCTCCGGCTTTCACGTGATTCGCGACCTGTGCGGGCACGGCATCGGCCGCACGATCCACGAGAGCCCCAGCGTTCCCAACTGGCCCGACCCCTCCGCCTCCGACATCCTCACCGAAGGCCTCGTCATTACCGTCGAGCCCATCATTGCCAGCCGCTCCGGCAAGTCCGTCCTCGCCAGGGACGGATGGACTGTCCGTACTGCGGACCGCGGCCTCGCCGCCCACTACGAGCACACCCTCGTCATCACGAAGAACGAGCCGCTGCTGTTGACCGCCGCCTGAGCGAGCTGTTGTTCGTTTCCGAACAGCTCGTCGCCTGATCGGGCGATTCGCAACCCGCAGGTTGCATTTCTGCGTGAGCCTGGAATATTATGCAACCCGGAGGTTGCCTATGACCCCGGCTCACACCGCTACCCGCACTCCCGACCGCATCGAGAAAAGTATTGAGCTGAAAGCTCCCGTTTCCCGCGTCTGGCGCGCCATCACCGACTCCGGCGAGTTTGGCGAATGGTTTCGCGTGAAGTTTGACGTCCCGTTCAGGGTCGGCGAGCCCGCCGTCGGCCAGATCACCTGGCCCGGCTACGAAAACGTCACCTTTCACGCCGTAGTTCAGGCCATCGATCCCGAACAATACTTTGCTTTCACCTGGCACCCCTATTCCGTCGATCCGGCCACCGACTATTCCGAAGAAACGCCCACCCTGGTCGAATTCCACCTCGAGAAAACGGCTTCCGGGACCCTGCTCAAAGTCACCGAGTCCGGTTTCACCGACGTTCCCGACAAGCGCCGTGATGAAGCATACCGCCGCAACAACGAGGGCTGGGATCAGCAGATGAAGAACATCGAGGCCTATGTCGCCCAGAACCCCTAAGTCCGGGGATCATGGCACTGTGCTCCGCGGGAAATCCCCCTCCCGCGCCAGCCGGCCCGCGGCTTCCATGGTGAGACGTGGAGAGGCCCATGCGGCCAGCACCTTCGCGGCGCTCGGCGATCGGACCCGCCTGTCCCTTCTGGCCAGGCTCAGCCGCGGCGGGCCCTACTCCATTTCGCAGCTCACGCACGGCTCGCATCTCACGCGCCAGGCCATCAGCAAGCACCTGCGCGTCCTCGAGCACGCGCGCATTGTCCGCTCAGTCCGGTCCGGACGGCACAGCCTCTTCGAGCTTGACCCTGTGCGCGTCCACGAGCTGCGCGATTACCTTGACCGCATTTCTGCTGAATGGGACGCGGCTCTCGGCCGCCTCAAATCTTTCGTCGAAGACTAAGTCAATGCTTCGACCCCGGGTCCGAACAGGCGTCGTCCACAGCGTCCGCCAACTCCGCGAACAGGTGCATCGGCGGTTCCAGCCCGCCCTTCTCCGACTTCTTCCAGATTGGCGAGCTCAGGCTCTCATCTCCGGGTGGCATGTAGACAGCCAGCAGATCGCCTGGCGGCACGATCGCACCTCCCAGAGGGGCTCCCCCGCCGCTGCGCCCTAACCCCACCCCATCTGGTCCGTCGCTGATTCCCCCGGGATTCTGCCCGCCCGGTCCCGATTGCGGTCCTCCCGGATACTGTCCTCGGCCTCCCACTTGCGGCCCACCGGTTCCCGGGTCGGGCACGTTAGGATTGCCTCCCGGGCTGCCTCCGATGGGGGGTAAACCGGTCGGCTGCCCGGGCAACCGGTTGCCGCCCCTTCTCTCCTTCCACACCACCCACACCAAATCCGCCTGCTGCTGCTCGTAAACCAGCATGTAGCGGCCCCACCGTTGAATCCGTTTTTGCACCGCGATCGCCGCGTCGTAGTCTTCCTGCGATACATTCCGATTCAGCGTGTCTCCCTCATACGTCTCGACGTAGACGTACTGGGCGTGGCAGAACATCTTCGACAGGGGTGCTTCTTTTTTCGCTTTGGCGGGAGCGGTCCCGACCACGCCGCCAAATATGAGCACCAGTACCAGCACCGACTTTCTCATGGCGCACCTCGCTCAGTTCGACTTCCCCCCGGCATTGTTGCACTGCGCATCCACGGCGCTGCGGATCTGCTGAAACAGCGGCATATTCGGATCCAGCAGCCCGTCCTTCTCCGCCTTCCGCCACAGCCATGTGTGTTGAGGCGTGCCCTCGGCCGGACCCATAAAGACGGTGAGCAGGTCTTTCGGATCGCCGGTCTGCGCAGCAACACCTCCCGGTGTGCCACCGCCTCCCGCAGTCCGGCTGGAATCGGCGGGGTCCTCGCGATTCGTCCCCAGATTGGGCGTGCCGCCGGGCGCCGGTCCAATCCCGCTCCCTCCCGGGGCCGGACGGCCGCCGATCTGCCCCGTGGCGCTGGAATTTCCCGTCGGATAACCGGTGTCGACGCCGACGCCCCCACTGCGTCCCCGGCGCACCACCCACACCAAATCCGCCTGCTCGGGTCTCTCCACCAGGGTGTACCGTTTCCAGGCCTGCAGATGGTCGTACAAGGCAGAGGCCGCATCGCGATCCGCCGGCAAGGTATTCGGATCCAGGACGTCCCCGCCGGCGGTCTCGACATAGACAAAATGCGCCTGGCAGAACATTTTCGACACCGCCGGGGCTTTCTTCGCCTTCGCAGGAGCGGTCCCGACCACGCCACCCCATATGAGCACCAGTACCAGCATGGACTTTCTCATGGCGCACCCCCTCCGGAGAAGCCCCGCACCTGCCAATCCGGGCCCGGTTTGTATCGTTGACGGAATGGCCGTCGCGCTGGACCCCTCCGTCCGTGTCGCAGGCTCTTTATAGACCCTCAGGACTCAGCACCGTCAACCGGTAATTCGCAGGTTTCACAGGGGAGGCTCACCGAGCGTCGGCAGCGGCGCGCTTTTCTTCTTCGGTCATCGGAGCGTTGATCTCCAGCAGACCCTCAGGCAACCGCATTTCCAGAACGCGACCTGGCGCGTCGATGCGGACCACGTATTCCGCCACGAAGGGGATCAGCAGTTCCTCCGCACCCTTGCCTGTTTCACGGCGCACCACCAGCAGTTCGGTGCTGGAGGAATCGCGATCCACCGCGATGACCTGACCGGCTTCGCCGCCACCGTTCAGATCGATCAACCGGCATCCGATCAGGTCGCTCACGTAGACGGAGCCTGCCTGCAGCGGAGCCCGCTCGGCTGCAGGGATCGCCACCTCGAAACCTCGCAGCGCCTCTGCATCGTTGATCGAATCGACTCCCTGAAATTTCATCACGACCCGGCTGCGCAGGAACCAGAAATTCTCCAGATGGATCTCGCGTGGACGGGAACCAACCCGCTCCGAGGGGATCAGGAAAAGCCGCGCACGCTCATGGAAACGCTCAGGAAAATCCGTCAGGATTTCGGCGACCAGCTCGCCACGTCGTCCGTGGGGTCGGACGAGCCTTGCCACCAGCACCCAGTCCGGAATCGCGGATGCAGCCAAATCTCTTTCCATCGGCAAGCAGGCAGAGCGGTTCGACCGAGCGGGCTCTCCCGCCTCGTTCGACGCTGAAGTATCGGCCACAGAAGAGTCCTGCTGCCCGCGTGAGATGGTTGGACGGGGGAACGCCATTCCTTCCGCTCTCGCTACTCCTCGCTGATGGCAGCTCCCTGGTGGTCCTCTTCGAGAATGTCGAGTGTGTATCGATGATGGTGCTTCATGCTGACAGCACCAAGTATCGTCCTCACCGAACGCGCGGTGCGCCCCTGCTTCCCGATTACTTTGCCCACATCTGTGGGCGCAACCCGGAGCCGCAACACCGTGCTCTCGTCTCGTTCCACCGCTTCAACAACTACAGCCTCTGGAAGATCCACCAACGCTCGCGCAATCTGGGTTACCAATTCCCGCATGTCATCGGGTTTATCTGTCGTCTGCTTCATCCTGCCCCCCATTGGGAAGACACACGTCGTTCATCTTCCGGGGCTATCGCGGATACTACCGTAAGGCTGCGACGGACAAAAGAACAATCGGCAGACTTTCCTCGCCCCGGAGGTGCAAAAGTAACGTTGTGGGAGGTATCTGCAGCAGGCGAGCGGTCGACCCCTCCGTAACTCGCTGGATTCAGGCGGCCGTTGAGGCGTCCGTCTCGTCCGGCACGCCCTGCTTCTTCGGCGTGATCGGTTGGCCAGCGGGTGAAGGGCCGGACTGGAGCAGCTTCGCCACTCTGTCCGACGGCTGCGCCCCCTTGCCCCTCCAGTACTCAATACGCTCAAGCTTCAGATCGACGGAAGCCGGATTCGTTCGGGGATTATAGGTGCCAACCACCTCGACCGAACGCCCGTTCCGTGCGCGGTCCTTTTCAATCACGACCACGCGGTAATAGGGTTGTTTGCGCGCACCAACACGCGCCAGGCGAATCATCAGCACAATCGAGTATCCTTTCAATCATTGCAAATCCGGATTTGGAGCCACGCCCGAATCCGGGCAACTGATCCAGTCTCCTAATATATCAGGGACTTCCACGATTCGGGTCCTGGCAAATTGCCGAATTTGCCTGGCTTTCCGGGAATTTTCGGGAGCCGCTTGTGAGAACCCACGAGGTTTGCGCATGCGGCCTGGAACCGCGCAGACCCTCAGACAGAAATCTGAGACACACCCGCGAATTTTTTGGCGCTAATTTCCTGGTCAGTCCGCCAGCGGCTGCGGACTCAGCGCGGGAGTGGCTCTCTCTCCGCGCTCCACCGATTTGCGAAAATAATCGAGGCACAGCTTGAGCCCGGTTTTCAGATTGATTTTGGGTTCCCAACCCAGAAGCCGCTTCGCTTTGGAGATGTCGGGCCGCCGCTGGACCGGGTCGTCCTCCGGCAGTGGAGCGAACCGGACCCTGCTGGAGGACCCGGTCACTTCCAGAATCTGCCGCGCGCATTCGAGAATCGTCCACTCCTCCGGATTGCCGATATTCACCGGGAGGTGCTCGTTCGAGCGAGAGAGGCGAAGGATCCCGTCGACCTCATCGGAGACATAGCAGAAGCTGCGAGTCTGGGTTCCGTCGCCGTAGATGGTGAGATCCTCGCCGTGCAACGCCTGGGTCATCAGATTCGAAATGACGCGTCCGTCGCTGCTTTGCAGCCGCGGGCCATAGGTGTTGAAGATACGCACCAGCCTGGTGTTCACCCCGCAATAGCGGTGGTAAGCCATCACCATCGCCTCGGAGAAGCGCTTGGCCTCATCGTAGACCGAACGCGGACCCACCGGGTTCACATGGCCCCAGTAGCTTTCCGGCTGCGGATGCACCTCTGGATCGCCGTAGCATTCCGACGTGGAAGCATGCAGAAATCCGGCCCTGTATTTTCTTGCCACTTCGAGCGAGTTACGGGTGCCTTCGGATCCTACGCGGAGCGTTTCAATGCCGATGCGCATGTAGTCAACCGGACTCGCCGGCGATGCAAAATTGAAAACGAAATCGACCGGACCAAAGTCGAAGGACTTACAAATGTCCTGCTCGATCAGTTCAAAGCGAGGTTCGTTGCTCAGATGCTCAAGATTGACAGATCTGCCGGTGCTGAGGTTGTCCATCCCCAGGACTCGGTGGCCCTCCGCCAGAAGCGCATCGCAGAGATGCGATCCCAGGAATCCCGCGGCGCCGGTGACCAGGACGCGCGTTGGTCCCGCTGTTTTTCTGTTGTCCAAAGGAAAGGAGTCCTCCAAATTAGACGGGCCGGCTTCAGCCGTCTGGCTCCAGGTGATCAGGAAGGTCTGTCCACAATAGCCGATGGCTCGCTTGTGCCCTCGATGTTACCATAACGATACGGGCGGTCCCCGCCTCCCTTTCGACTGAAGGCAAGGAATGCATCCGATTTCAGCCAGCAGTGCTGCGGAAACTCGGCCGGCTGCATCCAGAGCATCCAAAACCATTCGCCTTGCCTATTTCGTGAGCCATCCGATTCAATACCAGGCTCCCTTGCTGCGACGTATCGCCCGGGAACCGGATATCGACCTGACGGTATTCTTCAGCAGCGATCATTCGGTCCGCGGGTACAAAGACAGTGGGTTTGGAGTTCACGTTCAATGGGACGTGCCGCTTCTCGACGGCTATCAGTATGAGTTTTTGCCCAGCCTCAGGAAGGGTGACGAACTTGGCTTCGCCAAACCGCTGAACTGGGGCATATTCCATCGTCTCCGCAAGGGACGCTTCGATGCGGTCTGGGTTTTCGGCTACAGCAGTCTCGCGTCGCTCAATGCGATTGTTGCCGCCAAACTGTTGGGGATTCCGGTCATCCTTCGTGCCGAATCCAATCTGCACGATCACACGCGATCGAAAATGACGCTGGCAGCCAAGCAGTTGCTTTGTGCCTTCCTTCGCTCTTCAACCGATTGCGTCGTTCCCATCGGCAAACATAACCAGGAATACTGGAGTCACTATTTCGGGAAGAACTTTCCTGCAGTCGTGATGCCCTATGCGGTCGACAACGACTTCTTTCGGCGTAAGGCTCTCGAAGCAGCTCCGCGCCGCGAGGAGTTTCGCAGAGAACTCGGCCTTGATCCCGGACGCCCGGTTATCCTCTATGCCTCCAAGCTCCAGACCCGCAAACGCTGCATTGATCTCCTAGAAGCCTACATTCGTCTTTCTCCCCTCCCTGGAGTGGATCCGCCGGCCTACCTGCTCATTGTTGGAGACGGAGAGGAGCGCACCGCACTAGAAGCGCGCGTTCGCGAATCGGGTCTCGGCAGTATTCGTTTTCTTGGCTTCCGGAATCAGACTGAGTTGCCGCGCTTCTACGACCTGTGCGACCTGTTCGTTCTGCCCTCTTACAACGAGACCTGGGGACTGATCGTTAATGAAGTCATGAATGCCGCACGGCCGATTATTGTTACCGACCAGGTTGGCTGCCAACCGGATTTGGTTCATGATGGGTTGAACGGCTTCGTATATCCCGCCTTCGACGTTGATCGGTTGTCGCAGTGTCTCCGACGTCTTGTGGATGATTCCGGAGTGCGCGCTACCATGGGGGAGAACAGCCTGCGGATCATACAGCAATATAGTTTCGAACAGGATGTCATCGGACTCCGGAAAGCGTTGGCGGTGAGCGTTCCAGGATTTGAAGCCTGACGATGCTGCCGCTCGACATGATGGAGTCTCGCTCCCGCCGATGCTGGTGTATCGCTCCAGGCTATCGACCTCTGCAAAAGTGCGACCAGTGACTCTACCCTGTAAACGCCGAATTCTCTGTGTTTGCGATCCACGTCCTGGCACGACATCCGGCTACCGGTTGCGCAGCCTGCAGCGGCTCGGCCAGGATGTGATCGCATTCGATGTACCGAGCTATGAACCCACTTCGAAATACCTGAGCGCCCTCAGGGTCAGAACACCGATCGGACCTCTTGTGCATACCATCAACCGCGATCTGCTGCGGATGGTCCGAAAGCATAAACCTGACGTCTTACTCTTTGACCGTCCAACTTACTTCACAAAGAGCACGATCCGTCAAATTAAGCAGACTGGCGCCACTACCGTCTATTTCAATCAGGACAATCCGTTTGGTCAGCGTAACGACGGCTGCTGGTATCAGCTCCTCCAGGTATTCCGTCTCTTCGACCTTCACTGCGCCATTCGCAATTCCGATGTTGTGCGTTTCCGGAATTGGGGGCTGCAGTATGTACGAATCATGCTGAGTTATGAACCCACAATGCACTTCCCGCCAGTCCGGGAGTGGTCAGACAACCAACGTTCGCGCTCCTTCTCCTACGTTGGCAGTCCCTACGAGGAACGCCCGGAATTCCTCCGACAACTTGGAGAGCAGGAACACATCCCTGTGGCTATCGCCGGCCCACCCAACTGGAAGAAGGCTCTTTCTCCCCAGATGTTCGCGCGCTATGTTCTGGACGGGCTTCTCCTGGATTCCGCTTACCGCGAGGCGATCTGGCACTCCCGCATCAATCTCAGTTTCATCACCCGCCTCAACGAAGAAGATATCGGCCACAAAAGCGTGGAGATCGCCGCCTGCCAGGGCTTCCTGCTCGCGCTCAGAACTCCGGGCCACCAGGCCATTTTTGAGGAGGACCGGGAGGCTGTCTTCTTTTCGTCTGTTGAGGAATGCGCTGATAAATGTCGCTTCTACCTGAACCGTCCCGATCTTCGCGAAGCGATCGCGCGCCGCGGCCGCGAACGCGCGGCCCGTTCCGGGTATGACAACGATACCCAGTTAGCACGCATCCTTAATCGGCTCGACGGTGCAGACGTACCTTGACCAGAGTCTCCTGCGCCTTTCCAGTTCAATCGCAGTGCATACCAGTTGATGCTCAGGAGTCAACATCCCGATCAAATAACGCCCGGAGTCACCATGCTTTTCTCGCTGGTGGACCTTCCGGTCTATGCGCCAGGAACCTCAACGTCCCGCAACAATTAAACCATACGTGCTTTGCTTCACCGCGATAGCTCGATCCCCGGAAACTGGCATTATGCCGATCAGCCAATTCGCACACCATGACAAAACGAGAATATAGATTGGCTGCCTAACTATCACGTCAAAGATGATGCCTCCCATACTTCCTTCCGTAAGGCTAAAAAACAGAAGCACAGTCCCGACCGTTCCCCAGGGTTGTCTTACGTCGAATATGCTCTCATAGACCACAAATGCTGCCGGAACGGCAAAGAACGAAAACAGCATGACACTAATCCATCCAAAAGACCCGAAGCTGTCAGAAATAGTTGTAATTGTTGAATATGTCGTTGTCTCAATTTCATCTCCCTCTTGGCCGTCAAGCTGGCCCAGGTAGTTGCCGGACCCGATATCGGGTCTGTTTCTATAGATGAAGCGCGGTAAGCTCCCAATAAAATCCAGCCTTAGCGCCGTCCACCCATAGTGAAACCCAGTCGAACAGGCGTTAATCAGCGTACTGTCCGGGCCAATCAAGGCGAATCGATTCAGTGTGGCCGCACCAGGTGTCGAGAAATAGTTCACGGCTCCCGGATTCGCCAGTGCCTCTTCGCCAACCGAACGCGTGATCGTTGCCCATCGCCCCGGTGCCGACTCCAGAGCTGTAAGCATCGCTGTAGCCTGCTCTCTTATCGAACTCTCGCCTCTAAAACCACGCGCATACAGGTAAAAGGGTGACACAAAAAAGAAGAATGAAGCACCGAGAATCAATGCTAACGCAACATGTTTTCGCCTGAATCTGAAGCCCCGCAAATAACAAGTCACCGCAACAATCGCCAGCGGCTCCAGAAATCCCGCGCGCGATGCGCCGAGAAACCCCTGCAACATCATGACCAGGAAAGGCCAAAAGACCATCCATCCAAAACTGTGCGCGCCGTTGGTGGTTCGTATGCGGTCGTCCACGGCAAGTACAAGCGAGAACGGCAGCAAGTAGGAGAGCGCACGCATAAATCCGTGGGTTAGTGAGACATTGGCGTTGCCCCCGGCGAAACCAAGGATCGTAAGCCCGATAACTCCCACGAGCCCTCCCGCAAGGGCAACCATGTAAAGATGGCGCGATTGCGTAAGTGTCCGTGGCTCCGCAGGCTTCGGAAGTGGTAAACGAATGCGTGAAAACGCAAATGAGCCCAACATGAGAAAGCAATAGTAGACAGCGTAGACCGTGATCGTTAGCCGCGGGACGTCAAGGTTCGTGTCCGCCCTTTCAAATGTAAGCACCTTACCAAATTGGGAAATAACAATTGTGCTCAGGGCGAGCCGAGTGAATGCGATTCCACTGATGCTGCCGAGACCACCGAGAATATTGTAGGTAATGCATGCAAAGGAGACTGCCGACGTCGCCATAGCGGCGAAATACAAGCTCGTACCCGAAGAAATCTCACCGATGAAGAGAGTGGCGGCGATGAACAAGATCGCAAGGGGATGAAGGACAAGTTTACGTGACAAAGTTCTCACCACCTCCGTGCGATCAACCGATGATCGATGGCCACCAGCGTGCCCGCAAAGCCACTCAGCCCACGGCAGATATCGTTCGGTGACGCGGTGAGATACATGGCAGAGACTCGAGCGACTAGATTACGGAACCCGATAAACCAGCGCATTCGCAGTTCCTACGGCTATTCCTGTGCCCCCAGCAGCGACTCCCTGCTTGAATGAATTGCTCGGCACCAGCAGCACGTCGTCGGAGGCTAGCGCAATGTCTCGTTCCTTCCCACTCATAACCTTCTTCAGGTCCATCTGAATTTCAACATGCTGATCGTCGGGAGTCTTCCGGATGATCACGACTTTGGAAGAGCGGCTGCGAAATTCAACCCCCCGGACATGGCAATAGCGCGCATGACTGTGATCGGCGCGTTGCTGGAAAGGGGAAAAGCCGACGGTGTCTTTACCTGCCCTATCACAAAGACGTTGCCCACCTTCGCCACGATGACAGTATCCCCCGCCATCAGCGGAATATTGGTTTCGTCGGTCGTCTTCGGATCTGTCCCCAGGATCACGGTAATTGGACTGGGATCGCCCGGCCTTCGAACGGTGATGTTATGACTGGCAAGGGGAGTAAACCCTCCACAGGCCGATATCACGTCCAGCAGGCGCAACTGGCCAAAGGCGGGGACTGGCTCTGGCTTTTGTACCTCGCCCAAAACAGTAATGACCCGTGTCGGCGAGTCCACCAGCGAGACGCTGACCTGAGGATCGACCAGGATCCCTTTGTCCTTGAGCTCTTTCTCGAGATACACCGCAGCTTCCGGGGGAGTCATACCCGCAACCTTCACGACACCCAGATAGGGCAACACGATCTCTCCCAGCGCCCCAACCTTGATGCCGCCGGCACTGCCACCACTCCCGGGAGCGGATGTAGTAAGCTCCGGTGCGCCATAAGTTGCAATCGAGATCGTGTCCCCCGGCATAATTTTCGCGTCGTTGTATTGCGCCCTCAGAGCCGACAATGGTGCAGAAGGAGCCGTATTCGCTGGCGCGCCGACCGCTGGACCGGCAAACTGCGCAACGGCCGCTTCGACAACGAAAATCATTGCCCAGCAGATCGCGACGATCCCACCTCGGCCAACCAGCCCAGCTTTCATTCCATATCTCCCGATCCCTGCTTGGCTCATCAGACTACTTTCCATATTCATAGGTGTAATAGCCGAGATAGCCGTAATATTCGGGCAGAGACGCATCCACGCCATTGAACACGAAGCCGTACACCTTGACGTCCAGTTCATGCAGGATCTCGGCTGCGCGAGCGAGCATGCGGCGCGTGCAATAACCCTGGCGGATCACCAGCACCATGCCATCGGCCTGTGCCGCCACAATCGCAGGGTCGGTCACTGACAATACGGGTGGCGTGTCAAAGATGACGTAGTCGTACCGCTCCCGCAGCTGCCGCACAACCTCTGTCATTTGATCGGACGCAAGCAGGTCGGCCGGCAAAGGAGGAACCGTCCCGGAGGGGATCACGTCCAGCGTTGGCAGTGTTTCGTGGGTCTGCGTCACCTCGTCAAGCGTGTAGTAACCGGTCAATACCTCGGATAGACCTTTACCGCCTTCCAGGCGAAGCCTCTTATAGACCGAAGGGCGTCGCATGTCGGTGTCGACCAGCGCGACCTTCTTGCCGCCCTGGGCCAGCACGGCGGCCATGTTCACCGAGACCGTCGACTTGCCCTCTGAGGGCTGGCAACTGGTCACAGCAATCACCCTGGATTCCCGCGACGTGGACGATAACCGCATCGAAGTCCGTAGCGCCCTGAATGACTCTGAGAACGGCGAGCGCGGATCTCTCAGCAATTCCGGACCAACCACCCATTCCAGATCTGACCCTTTGTTCTTCCAGTGGCTCTGCGGGATCATCGCCAGCGAGGGAAGACCCAGGATCTCCTGAATCTCGTGAGCATCACGCAACCTGGTATCCATCTTCTCAAGGAGAAGAGCCAGAGTGAACCCACCGCAGAACCCGAAGAGCAGGCCCATCACTCCCAACCGCATCGGCGACGTGCTCGAAGGACCCAGCGGCACCGTAGCCAAATCCACAACGCTGATGTCCGCGGCATCCAGTCCAGCGTCCACAGCTGCTTCTCGCAGGCGCCCGACAATGCTTTCATACATGTGCCGATTGGAGTCGTATTCCTGACTCAGCAGCATGTATTGCACAAGATCGTCACGCTGGCCGTAGAGCTCGCGAGTCTTGTCATCCAGCATGCCCTGGGCCTTATTCTGTGCGGCCAAG
>Ga0210398_10000294_pt1 | contig 60379 bp, 37 predicted proteins | sample IncBWC4OmetaG_FD_161047 | JGI IMG/M metagenome (GOLD analysis project Ga0210398, IMG submission 161047) | Forest soil microbial communities from Barre Woods Harvard Forest LTER site, Petersham, Massachusetts, United States - Inc-BW-C-4-O | ecosystem: Environmental > Terrestrial > Soil >... | reverse complement strand
TGTCTCGATGATTTCCTGAGTGTAGTCGTGGCGGTCATCCTTTTTGTGGAGGATGAAGCGCTGCGGGGGGTGGGCGGCCTCGGCAGCGATATGGTTGGCGACGGCGCGGCGGACGAGGGCCGCGGCATCGTCGGCAGGCGAGGGGATGGACTGGGCCGATGCAGCGGCGGCCAGGAAGGGGAGCAGACTCAGCACGCAGAGGATCGGGAGGAGCAAAGCGAGCGACGGATTGGGGCGTCCGGATCGGGCCATCGTGAAACGGCTGGTGCGGGCGACGGCTGTCATGGGCCGAATCCCGTTTCTAGTCCTGTTATAGACGAGTTGCGGCCGGGGAAGTTATGGAGGGGGATTTCGGGAGCGGGGCGTCTCCATTAAAATGATAAGCATGAGCCGTTTCCGGATTCGCCGTTGGCTGCCGATGCTGGCAGCTGTTTTCGCCGTGGTTTTCGCCGCGCAGGGCCAGGATTCGGGGCGCGGGCGGAAGTACAAGCCGCCACCGCCAACGTGCAAGATCACGGTGACGGTGCTCAAGTCGTCGAACGGCAAGCCACTGGAGAACGCGTCGGTCGTCTTTCATCCGCTGGAGAACGGGAAAGACAAAGGCAACATGGAGCTGAAGACGAACGAAGACGGCAAGGTAACGATCGATGTGATCCCGGTGGGAGACGGGCTGCGGTTGCAGGTGCTGGCGACCGGGTACCAGACGTACGGCAACGATTACCAGCTGCCCGGCGATACGAAGGACATCGAAGTGAAGCTGAAGCGGCCGCAGCAGCAGTACTCGATTTACGAGAACCATCCGGATCAGAATGGGCAGACGCAAAACCAGGACAACAGCAAACCGCAGCAGGATCAGAAGCCGCCGCAGTAATCGAGCGATCAGCGGTCAGTGATCCGGGCCCCAGCTGGATGAGCCGGTTCAGCCTGCTGCCAATCTGCGCCTGGCGAACACATCTCTTATGCCAGCCATCCCTTGTGTGCTATCGTTCGCACTAATTATTGCGAGGTGCTCTGTGCATTCTGATTCGGGCCCGATCAGAAACTGGCACCAGATCGCGAGCGAACTGCTGCTGAGCGAAGCGGACCAGGCTTTGCTGCTGCTCGCCTCTCTCATCTCCTGGGACGATGAGGATGTCGTCGCGCGAACGGTCGAAATGGCGAAGGTGGCGTATGAGGACATTTGCCAGAAACGCAAAGGGCTCACCATGTCGAAAAAGCAGACGGCGGCTTTGCAGGCCAAGCTGGACCGGCTACAAACGGAGCTGAGGTCGCTGGGCGAAGCCGTCTGAAGCTGCTTTTCAGTTTTGCGAATTGTTTTGGTCGAGGCACTCTGCCATTTCTGCACCGCGACAGGCGCGGAAAAATCGGACCGCACCCCAGGGCTGGAAATGCGGTCCGGAAACGGTTCGCTGCAATTCAGTTGGTTTCAGGCTACGGCGGCGCGCGCGGTGATCTCTATAGCCTGTTCGGGGCGGGAATCCGGGGAGTACACCGGTGTGGAGGAGGTCCATGCGCAAGTCGCACGGAACCAAGTCGCACCAAAGCAGCTCGCGACCAGCATGGACCATCCGATTCTTGCCTGGAAACGGACACATTTCCCGATGACGGAAGGGCGGTGCTTCGGAGGTCACGGGTGACTTTGCGAGGGGTGAAAATTCCTTCGGCTGAACGGCTATTCTGAAGAGACCGTGTCTCCCATTGAACAAGCTGCGCCTTCGCTGCCCTCGCTGCATGATTTTTTTGCGCCGGGGGGCGTGCTGTCGCGGTCCGAGCTGCCGTATGAGTTTCGGCGGGGACAGCTGGAGATGGCGCAGGCGGTCGAGCGTGCGCTGACCGATCAGCGGCACCTGATTGTCGAAGCGGGGACGGGGACGGGGAAGACGCTGGCCTATCTTCTGCCGGCGCTGCGGCGGTGCGCGGCGAATGGGCAGCGGGTGATCATCTCGACCGGCACGAAGAATCTGCAGGAGCAGCTGTTCTATAAGGATGTGCCGTTTCTGGAGGCGATGCTGGGGCCGTTGCGCGTTTGCTATATGAAGGGGCGCGCGAATTATCTTTGCCGGCACAAGCTGTACGCGCTGCGGACGCAACCGATTTTGTCCGGGCTGGAAGAGATTGCACAATACCAGGCGATTGCGGAGTGGGAGAAGACGACCGAGACGGGGGATCGGGTGGAGATCGACGATCTGCCGGAGGCGAGCGCGCTGTGGTCGAAGCTCGACGCGCGGAGCGAGGCTTGTTTGGGGCAGACCTGTCCGGATTACGGACGTTGCTTCATCACGGAGATGCGGCGGCGGGCGGCGGAGAGCGATGTGGTGATCGTGAATCATCATTTGTTCTTCGCGGATATGGCGATCCGGCAACAGGCGGGGGGCGCGCCTGACGCGGGCGTGCTGCCGGAGGCCGGGGTGGTGATTTTTGACGAGGCGCATGAGCTGGAGGATGTGGCGTCGAGCTATTTCGGGATCAGCCTGAGCAATGTGCGGTTCGAAGAGCTGGCGCGGGATACCGAGACACTGCTGCGCGCGCAGGGCGAGCTGAAGGCTGAGGTGGTGACGGCGGCGCAGATGATCCGGGAACGGGCGCGGCTGTTTTTTGCGGCGCTGCCGATGCGAATGAATGGGCGAGGGGGAGGATCGGAAACCCGAAGTGAGGGGCGGATGCCGTTCACGAATCGCGAGGAGTTTCTGGAGCAGCAGGGGGATGTGTATCTGGGCGTGCTGAACGCGCTTCATCGGATGGAAAACGAACTGGAGAAGTTGAAGGGGGCGGAGGAATCGCAGCCGTTGCGGCGGCGCACGGGGATGGTGCGCGAACAACTGAAGTTTCTGATGGAGTCGGAGGATCGCAACACTGTCTTTTGGCTGGAGCGGCGGAGCGGGCGGCAGATGAGCACCCAACACCCCACCACGCCAAAACCGGGCGCGTTGGGGACCCCGGTGCATTTGCAGGCGACGCCGATTGATGTTTCGGAGCTGCTGCGGGAATTGCTGTTCAACAACTATCCGAGCGTGGTACTGACGTCGGCGACGCTGACGGTGCAGGGAGGATTCGCGCATATCGAGAAGCGGCTCGGCCTGGATGAGCCGCGGGAGCTGGTGGTGCCGTCGCATTTTCAGTATCAGCGACAGGCACTTTTGTATTTGCCGCCGGAGATGCCGGATCCGCGGGAGCCGGAATTTCAGGAGGCGGCAGCGCGGCGGATACGGCAGATGCTGGAGATCACGCGTGGGCGGGCGTTTTGTTTGTTCACCAGCTACGCGCAGATGCGGGAGCTGTACGAGCGGCTGCTGGTGGAGGTCGGGTTTCCATTGTTGCTGCAGGGAACGGCTCCGAAGAAGGCGCTGCTCGAGGAGTTTCGGACGACGCCGAACGCGGTGCTGTTTGGGACGTCGAGTTTTTGGCAGGGCGTGGATGTGCAGGGCGAGGCGCTGAGCTGCGTGATTGTGGACCGGCTGCCGTTTGCGGTGCCGACCGATCCGGTGGTGCAGGCGCGGATGCGGGCCATTGAGGAGAATGGCGGGAGTCCGTTCTTCGAGTACCAGGTGCCGTCGGCGGTAATCACGCTGAAGCAGGGCTTTGGACGGCTGATTCGGTCGCTGGATGATCGCGGGGTGCTGATGCTGCTGGATCCGCGGCTGGAGAGGCAGCGGTATGGGCGAATTTTCCTGGAGAGTCTGCCGCCGTACCGGATCACGCAGAACATTGGGGATGTGGAAGCGTTCTTTAGCCAGTAGCCAGTATCGAGTAGTCAGTATCGAGTCGCGCAGGTTGCGGGTTGCAGGTTCCCGTTGCGCGGAAGCCGGGCGAATTGCGTGAGATGGCGCAGCTCAGCGGGTTTTGTGACGCAGGTCACAATCGTTGGCGCACAGGGCGACCCAGGTGATCCTGAGCACAAAGATTCGTGATTTCAATCACATATGGCGTGGCGGCAGTTTGGCATGAGCCGTGCAAATACTCCTGGCATCAAGCTAGTCCCCAGGAGAAAGACAATGGAACGCAGCCAAGGATGTCTGGATTGCACGTCACGCGGTAAGCACATGTTCTGCAGCATGCAGGATGCGGCGCTGACGAAGTTCGACAGCATCGGAACGCCGGTGCGGTTCAGCAGCGGAGCGGTGATTTTCCGCGAGGGTGACAATTGCGGATCGGTGCACGTTCTGTGCTCGGGGCGCGTAAAGCTGTCGGCGACGAGCCGCGAGGGGCGGACGCTGATCTTAAAGATTGCGCGGGCTGGCGAGGTGCTGGGATTGTCGGCAGCGCTGGCCGGGCAGCCATTTGAAGTGACGGCCGAGACGGTGGAACCGTGCCAGCTGAAGACGATCCGGCGGCAGGCGCTGCTGGATTTTCTGGATCACAACGCCGAGGCGAGCATGCTGGCGGCGCGCTGCGTGGCGCAGGAATACAAAGCTGCGTTCAGTGAAGTGCGGAGATTAGCTCTCCCCGCAACCGCGTCCGGACGAGTGGCGAACCTGCTGCTCGACTGGAGCCGCGATCAGGCTCCGGAGAACGCCCCGAATGGGCGCTGCATGATGCCCCTGACGCACGAAGAGATCGCTTCCATGACGGCAACGACGCGGGAAACGGTGACGCGCGTGCTGGGACAGTTGAAACGGGACCAACTCATTTCCATCCGCGGCGCGGCCCTGACCGTCCTGCAACCACAGGCGCTGGAACGGCTCGCGGTGTAATAAGCCAGGCCCTCCCCTGGGAAGTCGTGAAATGTTTGTTTGTCATTGATGTATTTGTTTGAGGCGGCCGCGAGGCTGCCTCTTTTATTTGGGGCGCGCTTCCTGATACCAGGGAATGTTGATGACGACGATGCGCTGCTTGCCACGCACGAGCAGCAGCAGTTTGAGCAGGCTGGAGCGCTGGTTGTGGAGAAGGTTTTCCCACCAGTGGCGGACGACGAGCTCCGGGACGAGGACAGCGATGTGGCGGTCTTCGTTCTTGCGCTCTTCGGAGAGGATGTAGTCGAGCACGGGTATCAGCACGGTGCGATAGGGGGATTTAAGGCGCTCGAATTTGGGATCGGGGAAACCGGCCTGACGGAGAGGGTCAAGGATTTTTGCGGTCCAGACAGAGGCGAGCTCGTCCTTTCCGTGGTCGGTGTCGGGCGAGTCGACGTGAACGATCTGCAGCTCATTGGAGATGGACATGGCGAAGCGGAGAGCCTTGGCGGTGATGCGGCTCCAGCGGTCCATGGGGATGATGACGATGGGGGGACGAATGTTGGTGATCTGGAGCGGCTCGGGGCAGGCGATTTCCTGGGAGACGTGGTTGTAGTGCCGATGCACGGCGACCATAACAAGAATGAGGGCGGGAATAAGGAGCGCGGTGACCCATGCGCCGTCGGCGAACTTGGTAACGAGGACGACGACGGTGGTGATGCCGGTGGCGATAGCTCCCAGGCCGTTGACGCACATGCGCAGTCTTGAATGCGGTCCGGGGTGGCGCATCCAGTGCACGACCATTCCGGCCTGGGAGAGGGTGAAGGCCATGAAGGCGCCGATGGCATAGAGGGGGATGAGGCGGTCGGTGACGCCGCCGAAGAGAGTGAGCAGAGAGCCGGTGAGGCCGACGAGGACGTAAATGCCCCAGGAGAAGAGGAGGCGACGGCCGCGCAGCATGAAGACGTGGGGCAAATAGCTTTTGAGGGCGATGGCGCGGGTGAGGCGGGGAAAATCAGCGAAGGCGGTGTTGGCGGAGAGGGCGAGAACGAGCAGAATGCCAGCGATGGTGACGTAATAGAACCATCCCTGACCCATGACGGCGAGAGTGAGCTGGGAGAGAACGCTTTGGTAGCCGGGGCCGTCGGGATTGGTCGCGCCGACGTTGTAGAAGTGGCAGAGGGCGGCAATGCCTGCAAGCAGGATGACGAGCAGGGCAATGATGATGGTGAGGGAGCGGCGGGCGTTTTTCGTGGTGGGATCGCGGAAGGCCATGACGCCGTTGCTGACGGCTTCTACGCCGGTCATGGCGGTGCAACCGCTGGAGAAGACGCGCAGCAGGAGCCAGAGGCTGACGGCCGTGATGGCGGGGGGGAGTTTGGGCGGCGCGATGATGGGCGCTGGATGGCCGCCGCTGGCGATGGTGCGGAAGAGGCCGATGGCGATGACGATGAGGAGGGTCGCGAGGAAGAGGTAGGTGGGGAAGAGGAAGACGGCGCCGGTATCGCGCACGCCGCGCATGTTGACAATGGTGAGGAGCAGAAGGACGCCCAGGCAGAGCAACAGGGTGTGGGGTTGCAGCTTTGGAAAGGCGGAGATGAGGGCACCGATGCCGGCGGAAATGCCGACGGCTGCGGTGAGGACGTAATCGATCATGAGGGCGGCGGCGGCGAGCAGACCGGCGCCATCGCCGAGGTTCTCGCCGGCGACGGTGAAGGATCCACCGCCGTGGGGATACGCCTCGATGGTTTGCGAGTAGGAGAAGTAGAGGATGACGAGGAGGATGAGGATGGCGGCGGTGATGGGGCCGATGTAGTGGATGCCGCCGAGGCCGAGGGGGATCAGGAGGGTGAGCGCGGCTTCGGGGCCGTAGGCGGCGGAGCTGAGGGCATCGAGACCGAAGATGGGGATGCCGGCGGCGGGACCGATGTGCTCGGCGCGTTCTTCCGATGTGGCCAGCGGTCGTCCGAACAGCAGGTCAGTGATTTGCATGAAGGGTCGCGATCGCGGGGGCTACGAAGGCGATGTTACCTGAGATGCGTTGCAAAGAAGTGAGCCATGATGCCGTCGGCTTCCTTCGACTCGGGAAGGTTAGGGTCGTTCCAGAAGGCGTGGGGCAGGCCTTCGAAGACGACGAGCTGGTCGTTGTCGTTGCCGGCGCGGAGAAACGCGCGGTCGAGGATGGTGGTGCCGCTGAGGAGGATGTCGCGGCCACTGGTGATGAAGAGGGTGGGGGGCAGGTTGTGGAGGTCGGCGAAGAGCGGCGAGAGAACGGGGTCGCGAGGATCGGTGGAGCCGGAGTAGTACGAGTCGTGAGGGCTCAATGCGGGCGGCTCGAGATGGCCGGAGAGTCCGGTGAGGGTGTACATCGCCCAGGAGTCGCCTTCGCGAGAGAAGTCGCCCATGCCGGAGAAAATGCCGAGAGCGCCAGGAAGAGGGAGGCCGAGTTGTTTGAGCTTCACAGCGACTTCGCCGGTGAGGATGGCGCCGGCGGAGGTTCCGTAGACGGCGATGTGCGCGGGCTTATAGGTTTTGAGCAGATCCTTGTACACGGCGATGACGTCATCGAGTCCGGCAGGGAAGGGATGCTCGGGTGCGAGTCGATAGAGGACGGCGACGACTTTGATTTTTGTGAGATTGGCGATGGGGATGGATTCGGTCCACGAGCCGGAGTCGGAGTTGAAGCCGCCGCCATGAATGTTGAGGAGGACGCGGGCGGGATCGGTTCCTGAAAGCGGGGTGACGATGCGGACGGGGACCCCGGCGATGGTGCCTTCGGAGCGGGTGACAGGATAAAGCTGCGCTGACACGTCGCCCGCGTGATTCTGCCAGACGTCGGTGCCGCGGCGGCGCTCTTCGAGGCTCTGCGGATGGGCGGCGTCGGAGATCGGGCGGGAGAGCGACTTCTTCGCTTCGGGGCTGAGGTCGGGCGGAACGGGGATGACGCGGGTGATGTGTGCGGTGCCGTCGGCGTCGATGTAGCTGCTGTCGGTGTTGGGCGCCTGGGCGGCGGTAGTTCCCTGCTGAGCGAAGAGCGGGGCCGAGGCGAGCAGCAGGGCGGCGAGAAGATTCGCACGATGGGTGCGGAAGAGGGGCATAGCCGAGGCAGGATATCAGAGAGAGCAGGAAGCGAAGAGCAAGGTAGTGAAAAGCGAAAGGCCCGCTTTCCAGCGGGCCCGCTTCAGAGGCATTGGGAGGAGATTCCGGGGATTGAATGTGGGGTCTTGCGCAACAACTCCGCAAGAATGGTACGAGGAGAGACTCGATACAACCAGGTAGGTTGGTATTCCTGAAGTAGCCTCTGGTGTTATCGGTATAGATGCAGATGGCGCGAGAAAGTTGGCTGGGATTGTGGAAAACTTTTGTCGAAGGTGCAGGGCGTTGATGATGAAGGGTTTAGAGTTCGGCGGCTCCCCCAGGCGAGGCGGAGGGCTTGCATGGGCACCCGAAACAAAGAGTTCAGAGTTTTCTCCCTGCACCAGCCTGCGCTGGCCGATCTCTCTCTGAAGTTTCACGCGGCAGGAGATGCTTTTTGGCGAGCTGCTCGATTTCGGGATCTGTCAGCGCCGACAGATCCGCCGTCTCGGTGGCAGTAATCCGCTGAAACGTCTCCGGATGATGGGCCTTGAGATACTCGCTTAGAAATACGACTGCGCTGCTCGTTCCCGTCGCATGGCCGATGAGCACGATCGTCTCGGCATGGGCCAGGTCCTGGGCGATCTCCTCATACCAGGAGTCCCGCTCCGGAACGCGCTCACCCTTGTAATGGGCTTCTTTGCGGTGGATCAGGTGATGCTGAAATCCGAATGGGTCATAGGGCTTGACGGACTCTTCGGCTTCGGGCCGGTTGGTCCCCGTGTCGTGATACATGTGGGCGACGTGATGGTCGATGACCACGACCACTCGCCCAGGCTGGAGTGGCTCGGCGGGTTTGCTCTGGACTTCAGCAGAGCGCAGGAACTTACGCAGACGGGCAATCTCTTCTACGTCGAGGTTGTGGGTGCTGGGACGTTTGAAGATCTCCCTTTGTGCGCCAACGATGAAAGTGAACTCATCGTTTCCGTGGGGCTGAACTTCTCCGATCTGACCGATCAGATCGACGACGGCACTCCAGGTGAGGTTGCGCGGGAGTTTGCCGCTTACCAGGCTTGCCAGCAATTCTTCGTGATCACGACGGATATGCACAGGCATGTTCATAGCATCCCTCCAGTCAGAATTTTCAGGGCGCAGCGCTCTCTTTGCTGCGGATGACACTTCAGTGCAGAGCTTCAGGACTGAACTATGGATGCTCGAGGCGCAACAATGATTCCTTTCTGGCGTGGGCAGACGCGGGACTGTTGCGCTCGGGGGCCAGTGTCTGTATATACCGAATCGTGGAAATCCACCTGATTGACGGCACCTACGAGTTGTTTCGCCACTTTTACGCGGTGCCGCATGCGCGCGACGCGGAAGGGCGCGAGGTGGGTGCGGTGAGGGGCGTGCTCGCCTCGTTGCTGGGGATGCTGAAAGGAGGCGTCACCCATATCGGGGTAGCGACGGACCATGTCATCGAATCGTTTCGCAATTCGTTGTGGGCGGGGTACAAAACGGGTGAAGGAGTCGATCCCGATCTTCTGGCTCAATTTCCTTTGCTTGAGGATGTCCTCTCGGCAGCCGGAATGGTTGTTTGGCCGATGGTGGAATTTGAGGCTGACGATGCTCTGGCCTCCGCCGCAACCGCGGCGGCGCAAAATCCGCAGGTGGAGCGTGTTGTGATCTGTACGCCGGACAAGGACCTCGCGCAGTGCGTACGAGGCACACGGGTCGTCCAGCTGAACCGTCGGACCGGCACGATCGCCGACGAGAGCGCGGTCATTCAGAAATTCGGGGTTCTACCTGAGTCCATCCCCGATTATCTGGGGCTGGTGGGCGACGCGGCGGACGGCTTTCCCGGGCTGCCAGGATGGGGCGCAAAATCGACGGCGGCGGTGCTGGCCAAGTTTGTGCACCTGGAGTCGATTCCTCACGACAGCCGCGATTGGCAAGTGAATGCGGTGAGTGCGGATCATCTTGCGGCGACCCTGGTGCGCGATTGGGAGAAGGCACTCCTGTTTCGCACGCTCGCCACGCTTCGAACGGACATCGTGTTGTTTGACGATGTTGAGCAGTTACGGTGGAAGGGTCCGACGCCCGCATTCGAGGAGATCGGAAAGGGGCTGGACGCAGCGATCACGGAAAAGACGACACGTAAGGATCGACCGGGGTCTCCGCGGACCGGGCGGTTGACCGGCAAACCCTGAGCCTTGAATCACGCCTGGTACAAGAGTCGAAGACAGCGACTGAACGAACCTTCAGGGGCGCAACATTAGCGAGATCCGATTTCGTAAAGTTTGGAGGAGTGGGGCGGCAGGGTGGCTTCGATGTGATCGAGGCGGCCGAGATCCTGGCGCTGCCACAGATCGCGGACGGGGAAGTGGCCGAACTGGACGCCGAGATCGCGCCAGGAGTAGTTGATGGGCTGGGGCGCGTCGCCGAGGTTGAAGAGGGCGTAATAGTCGCCCGCGTGTTCGGGCGCGGAAGCCGTCCACACGGCCATGTCGCCTTTTTGGAAGAGCGGGTGGTTGTTCTCGGAATACTGGTCGACGGCGATGATTTCGGGATTGGTGAGGACGGATTCAGTGAAGGAATCCATTTTGAGAAGGTTGGTGCCGATGAACAGCGGCGAGCGCGCGATGGACCAGAGAGTGATCATGGTGCGGACTTCATCGCGGGTGAGGCGGGACTGGCGGGGCTGACCCCATCCGGGGGTGGGACCGAGGTAGCCGATGGGGAGCATGTCGGCGTCGGGCCAGTGGCCGGGGCCGGCGAAGGGATTCCACTTCGCAAGCAACGCGAACTGGTTCTTCAGGGATTGAGGGAACGGCGGGGCGTCGGCGGGTTTGGACCAGAGGTCCCACATGTCGTCGGAGATGCGCCAGAGTTGCGCGCTGCGAACGGCGTCGTCGGCGGCTTCGATGGGCGTGGGGCCGGGAGAGAGGCTGAAGACGATGGGGCGGCCGCTGCGCAGGAGCGCGTCGCGGATCATGTGAATCTCGTCGGCCTTCCAGGGACGAGAGATACAGTCGACTTTGAGATAGTCGACGCCCCATTTGGCGTAGAGATCGGCAACGGAATCGTAGTAGGCCTGGCCAGCCTTGTTGTTTTTCACGCCGTAATTGTCGGAGTTCCACGCGCAGGTGTCGGAGATATCGGCGGCGTCGGCGGCGGTAAAGTGCGAACCGGCGATGCGCAGATTGCGCGTGACAGCCTCGCGGGGAATACCGTGAACAATGTGTATGCCGAATTTGAGGCCGAGGGAGTGAACCCAGTCAGCGAGAGGGCGAAAGCCTTTGCCGCTGGCCGCTGAGGGGAATCGATTGAGGGCGGGCACGTAACGGCCGTCGTCAGACAGGGTGTAGTCCATGTGGCCGACGGGATTTTCGGGGTGCTGCGCGAACCAGCCTTCATCGATGACGACGTATTGCCAGCTGAAGCGCTGGAGGTTGTTCTTGAACCAGGTGACGCTGTCGCGGAACTGCGTCTCGTTGATGGTGAGGCCCCAGGAGTCCCAGCTGTTCCAGCCCATGGGAGGGGTTTGCACCATGACGCTCATGTCCAGACGCGGAGCAGGGTCGGCGGAAGAGCCGGCGAGGAAGACAACCAGAAGAGCGAAGAAGGCGGGCAGGAGAATTTTTGGTGCGCTGCGGCGCATGGCCTGAAGACCTCGACGCGATGGCTGAAGTGTTTTCGCGACCACTTTACCCTACACCCGTGAAGACAGGCGACTGCGATATACTCCTTTTTCTATGCGTGTATCAGTGATTTTGCCAGCGGCCGGAGTGGGGACGCGAATGGCACCGGGTCATACAGGGCAGACCGCCCCCAAACAATTTCTGGAGCTGGCGGGAAAGCCGATTCTGATCCGGACGCTGCGGGCCTTTGCGGAGATCCCGGAGGTGACGGCGCTGATTGTTGCGGTGCGCGCGACGGAGATGGAGCGGCTGACGGCGCATATCTCGGAGCACGGCTTTGCGGATCGCGTGCGCGTTGTGGAAGGCGGGGATTCGCGGCAGGAAAGCGTGATGAACGCGCTGAAGACGCTGGAGTGCAGCGACGACGATATTGTGCTGGTGCACGATGCGGTGCGGCCGCTGATTGAGCCCGCGGTGATTCGCAGAGTGATTGAAGCGGTGGAGAAGCATGACGCGGCGATTGTGGGACTGCCGGCGCTGGATACGATCAAGCAGGTAGAGCGGACCGCCGATGGGGCGATTATCACGGCGACGATTCCGCGGGAATATATCGTGCAGGCACAAACGCCGCAGGGTTTTCGATGCGGTTTGCTGCGCCGGGCCTTTGCGGATGCGGAAGCGGATGGGTTTGTGGGGACCGACGAGGCGAGTCTGGTGGAGCGGGCGGGAAGTTCGGTTTTCGTGGTTCCTGGTTCGGCTTCCAACCTGAAGATTACCCAGCCCGGCGATCTGGAGCTGGCGGAGTTTTATCTGGCGCATCGCGGGAATTCGCACTAGAGCCTGCCAGGGCGTGGATTTCGCGGCTTGCAATCGGAGTAGGCTGATATACCCTGAATAGGTTGTACGGGATCGCGCATGGACATCCGCATCGGCTACGGTTGGGATTCGCACGCATTCAAGGCGGGTGTGCCTCTGAAGATTGGCGGCCTGAGCATCGAGCATCCTGAGGGTCTGGCCGGGCACTCCGATGGCGATGTGCTGCTGCACGCGCTGACGGACGCGCTGCTGGGAGCGGTTTCGGCAGGGGACATTGGGAGTTTCTTTCCCCCGGGCGATCCGCGATGGAAAGATGCCGATTCGGCGATCTTCCTGGAACTGGCCAAGGATGAAATTCTGAATGCGGGCTACCGGATCGTGAATGTAGACACGACCCTGGTTCTGAACGCGCCAAAGATCGGGCCGATCGCGAACGAGATGCGCGAACGCGTAGCGGATCTGCTGAATATTCTGCCTGCCAACGTAGGGATCAAGGCGAAAACGCCCGAGGGCCTGAATGCGACTAACGTGGCCCAGGCGCATGCGGTGGTGCTGCTGGAGCGTATCGAAGAACCGGAAGAGGTTCTGATGATGAGCGCGGTGATGCAGAGCCAGCGCGAATTGGAAGATGTGGTTCGCGACCTGGTGAGCCAGGTGCACGGTGTTTCAGTGAAGGCACCGTTCGATACCGAAGACATTACTTAGACCGAATCGGCGCTCCTATTTCCCGCTTGCCTGGAGCGCGTCCAGCTTGCGCTTCAGATCTTCGAGCTTCTGTCCGGCCTCTGCGAGTTTGCCCGCGGCCGTGAGGCGCTGGTAGTCGGCCAGATCCTGGGCAGCCTGGGAGATCAACGTATTTCTGTCGGTTGGTTTGCCGCCGGGATTGGCTGGGATCACGGCCTGGCCCGCGGGCGCAGATGGGGCAGATGTCGCGGTGAGTGAGGAAGTCTGGCCTCCGAATAACGCGGCCATGGCCGAGTCGAAGGTCGGTCCATAGGCGAGGCGATCCTGCAGCGCGAGCACGACGAGACGCAGCTCGGGCATAGGACTCTGCTGGGCCTGAAGGTAGATGGGCTCGGCGTAGAGGAGCGCATGGCCGCAGGGAATGACGAGCAGCGTGCCGCGGCGGACGTGGGAACCCTGCTGGTTCCAGAGGGTGAGCTGGCCGGAGAGCTGGGCGTTCTGGTCGATGCGGGCCTCGATCTGCATAGGACCGTCGACTAACTTCGTTTTGGGGAAGTCATAGACGACAGCGGTTCCATAGTTAGCGCCGTCGCTGCGGCCGGCTATCCAGCCGATTAAGTTATTGCGGTTGGCGGGGGTGAAGGGCAGTATCTCGACAAACTCGGCGGAGGATTGTCCCGGGAGCTTCATAAGCACATAGTTCGGCTCCATGGGCTGCGATTGCTGGTCGCCGGAGGCACTGAGGCCAAGTTCGGAAGCGACCGTCCAGAGATCCTCGCGGTTGTAGAAAACCTCCGGATCGCTCATATGATAGAGGGCATAGACGGACGCCTGCTCTTCGAGGAGGAATTGCGGATAGCGGACGTGGCGGCGCAGATCGGATGGCATGGAAGAAGCGTCGCGGAAGAGAGCGGGAAAGATACCGCGCCATGCAGTGATGATGGGGTCTTTCGAGTCGAAGACGTAGAACGTCGTGGCGCCGTTGTAGGCATCGATGACAACCTTGACGCTGTTACGCATGTAGTTGATGGCGTCATCGCCAAACTGATAGCTGGCGGAGTAGGGATAGCTATCCGAAGTGGTGTAGGCGTCCAGTATCCAGCAGAGGCGTCCGTCGTCGCCGATGACGATGTAGGGATCGGAGTCCCAGCTGAGAAAGGGCGCGAGGGTCCGCACGCGGTTGAGGATGTTACGGCGCATGAGGAGGCGGCTCTCGGGAGTGATGTCGTCGCTGAAGGGCAGCTTCCACAGGTCGCCTCGATCGGCCGCTATGAGGATGCGACGCAGGAAACTGCCGAGGACGATGCCGCCGGTTCCCTGGTAAGAAGTGAGGTTATTCGAGGGGCCCTGCGGATAGTTGAACTCCTGCTGGTGTGTTTTGACGTAGACATCGCTGTTGGTCAGCTGGCCGAAGTAGATTTCCGGGCGCGTGATGGTAAGGCCAGGAACATCGCTCTCGACCGGCATGTTACTCAGATAGAGAGTCGGCAGGCCTTCGGGAGTGAAGCCGTTGACGGGGTTCATCGTGATGCCGTAGCCGTGGGTATAGATCAGCTTCTCGTTGATCCAGTTACGGCTGCTGTCCGGCAGTTTGTCGATGTTGAGCTCGCGGGCGGCGAGCATAACCTCTCGCAGATCACCGTTGAGGGTATAGCGGTCAATGTCGATGTCGGGAAAATCGTAGTAGGTGCGGATTTCCTGGATCTGGCGGAGGGTATCCTGGAGAGCGCGCCAGTCCCAGAGACGGATGTTCTTCAGGGTAACTTGATTCGCAGCGGGATCGGCGGCATCGGGCGTGGTTTCCGCGGGGAATTCCTGCTGGGTGACACGGTCGAGGTCCCAGGCCTGGCGGGTCCAGGCGATATTCCAGGCGATGTAGGGGCGTTCGCGATCGAGCTGATTGGGTTTGACGATGAAGCTGTTCACATACCAGCCAACGATCTGCACAATGGCAAAGCAGGCGACGGCGGGAACAATGGCAACGACCAGGCGGCTGGCGCGCGGGGCGGTGAAGGCATTGCCGGCAGCGATGGCTGCGCCGATGATCAGGGCAAGGGCGACGACGAGCATGCCGGTGATGGTGATGTGGGCGTCGGTGTAATTGACGCCGCTGAAGATGGTATGCGCCTCGAAGAGCGTGCCGAAGCGGCTGAGGTAGACCTGGGCCGCCAGCAGGAGCAGGAAAAAGGCAAACGCAAGGGAGACGCCGCGCCAGGGCAGAGGCAGGACGAGGCTGTCGCGTTCCCGGGTCATGGCCCGGGTGCCTCCGGAGAGCAAAAGAAAACCAGCCGCCGCGATACAGGCGATGACGGCAAGCGTGGTGAGCCAGTTGATGGTGAGCTGCCAGGCGGGAAGCGTAAATAAATAGAAGGTGAGCGGCTTGGCGAAGACAGGATCGAGGCTGGATGCTGCCGTGTGCGGCGCATTCCAGAAGAGAGCGAAGGTGGGCCACTCGCTCATCAGGGCCGCGCCACTGATGAGGGCGATGATGAGGGACGCGATCACACCGAGGTAGCGCAGCGCACGACGCAGGGGAAGACTAAGCCGCTGGCGTCCGATGAAGACGGCGCGGTCGTGGGGCAGGTCCGACTGGTGCATGCGCCACAGAGTGAGGAACCATCCATAAAGAATGAGGAAGGTCGCGGCGCAGGAAACGGCGAAGACGCCCCACTGCAGACTCTGTGTTTTCCAGAAGACTTCGCGATAACCAAGAGAGCCAAACCAAAGGGCATCGACGTAATAGGAGAGGACTGTGCTGCTGCCAATGAAGACGGCGAGGATGGCAAATATGAAGATGAAAATGATGCGATTCGGGCGTGCTTTTCGCCCGGGAATCTCGATGGTCCGTTCCAAATTTGTCCCTTTTCCACCCGCGAATGGACACGGGTCAAGCCGCAGGTATTGTACGCTGCGTGGGACTGAGGGCCTCAGGGCCTGTGAGGCGTTCGACGGCGTCGCGCTTTGAAGAGAATGTATGCCTGCTGCAACCGGGCTCGGGCGCAGCAGGGAGTGACAGTTAGTCCCAGCCGCCGCCCAAGGCCGCGTAGAGCTGGACCAGAGACAGGGCCTCACCTTCCTGGGCGTTGACGAGATTCAGCTGCGCGGAGAAGAGATTGGAGTCGGTGGTGAGGACTTCGAGATAGCTGGTCGATCCGCCCTGGTAACGGATGCGCGCGAGGCGGGTTGCGTCCTGCGCGGCGGCCACCAGCTTCTGCTGCTGCTCGCGGGTAGCGCGCTGTTTGTCAACCGCGATCAGAGCGTTCGAAGTATCGTGGAATGCTGTCGCGATGGACTTCTGATAATTGATGACCAGCTCCTGCTTCTGGTGCTCGGAAAGCTGTAGTTGCCCGCGCAGCTTACCACCTTCGAAGATCGGCTGGGTGAGGGTTCCGATGCCGTAAATGAGCTTTCCGCTGGGATCGAAGAGGGTCGAGAGCGAGTCGCCCCCCACGCCGCCAGAGCCGCTGATGGAGAGCTGGGGGAAGAACTGCGCCCGCGCAACCCCAATCTGAGCATTGGCGGCGATCAGTTGCTCCTCGGCCTGAAGGATGTCGGGGCGGCGCTCGAGCAGCCGCGAGGGCAGACCGACAGGCAGGTTCTGCGGCACCGGATCGAGCGCGGAAGCATCGGAGTGGGCCACAGGGCCGGGATCCTGGCCGAGCAGCAGACGCAGGGCATTTTCCTGTTGCTGGATTTGCTGCTCGAGCTCGGGAACCTGTGCCGTGGCTGTATACAATAGCTCCTCGGCCTCACGCAGATCGGACAGCGGGACCGAGCCGCCGCTTTCGAGGGTGCGGGTCAGCTCGACGGATTGCTCACGCGTCTGGACGGTCTGCCTCGCGATGGCCAGCTGCTCATCAAGGGCGCGGAGCTGGAAGTAGTCCGTGGCAACCTGCTCGACCAGCGTCATGCGCACCGCACGCTGGGCCCAGGTTTGCGCGAGAAGCTGGGCGCGCGCGGACTCGGTCTGGCGGCGATACAGGCCCCAGAAGTCGGGGGTCCATGCGGCGGAGAGGTTGAAGCTGCCGGCGGAGATCGTTCCGCTGGGCAATCCGCTGCCGAGCGAACTGGGCAGATCGGCGCCGATGCCGCTACCGCCGACCGTGACCGTGGGAAATTCCTGCGATCGCGTAATGCGGAATTGCGCCTGCTGCTCCAGGACACGCTCGGCAGCGATGCGCACATCGAAGTTGTTGGTGAGCGCTGTGCCGATCAGTTGCTGGAGCTCCGGTTCATGGAAGACCTGGGCGAAGTTCTGGTCGCCGAGGGAATTGGTGTCAGCGCTGGAGACTTGTGCGTTGTCGGATCCGCGAAATGCCTGAGGCGTGGCGACCTGCGGCCGTTTATAGTTCGGTCCGACGGTGCATCCGAACAAGAATACGCAGGCGACCAGCAAGGCAACGGATGTAAGGAACAGCGTTTTATTGCGTCGAGCCCTGTGCGTGTGAGTTGTCATGCCTCGCCTCCCTGGGCCTGCGGTGCGGAGGGCGGCCCGTCGTGGCTGGTGGGTTCAGGACGATGCGGTGCGTCCATGTTGGTATCTCTTCCGCCTTTACTGAAGCGGTGGGAGAGGAATTCGACGACGGAGAAGGTGACGGGGACCATGAGGATGCCGATGACGGTGGCGAGGGTCATGCCGCCGATGACCACGGTGCCGAGGATGCGCCGTGCCTCGGCGCCGGCGCCGCTGGCCGTCCAAAGCGGGAGGCAGCCAAAGATGAAGGCGAGCGCAGTCATCACGATGGGACGGAAACGAACCCGCGCCGCGCGGAGCGCCGATTCGCTGATGCTCATGCCGCCGCGGTAGTTGGTAACTGCGAACTCGACGATCAGAATCGCGTTTTTCGCGGAGAGGCCAATGAGCATGATGAGGCCGATGGTGGCGAAGATGTCGTTTTCGAGCGAGCGCGCTGAGAGTGCGAGATAGGCGCCCAGAATCGCGACCGGCGTGCTGAGCAGGACGCTGAAGGGGAGTGTCCAGCTTTCATAGAGGGCGGCGAGAATAAGGAAGACGAAGAGCAGCGAGAGACCGAAGACTACCCACGCGGGGACACCCTCAGCGGCGCGCTGTTCCTGGAAGCTCATACCCTGATAGGAGAAGCCCATGCCAGGCGGCATGGTCTGGCGGAAGACCTCCTCGAGGGCGCCGCGGACCTGCCCGGAACTGTAGCCGGGAGCGCCGGCAATGTTGAGCTGGGCGGCGTTGTATTCGTTGAAGCGGAGGATGAACTCGGGCCCGGTGATTTGCTTCACGTTGACCAGTGCGCTGAGCGGCACCTGGCCGCCATTGGCGCTGCGCACGTAAAACTGCCCGATGTTCTGAATATTGGTTCGGGTATCGCCTTCGGCCTCGACAAAGGTCTGCCACTGACGTCCGAAACGGTTGAAGTAATTGACGAGGTATCCACCCATGAAGGTTTGCAGCGTGGTGTAGACAGAACTGAGATCGACCTGTTGCTGCGTGGCCTTGTCACGATCGACGTCGGCATATAACTGCGGGACGGCGGGCAGATAGGAGGGGATGGCAGCCCCGATTTCGGGCCGCTTCGAGATGGCGCCGAGAAATCCGTAGACATTCTTTGTTAGAAACGTCGGATCGTCGTTCCCGGAGCGGTCCTGGAGAATCATGGTGACGCCGCCGGAGGTGCCGATGCCAGGAATGGCGGGGGGCGGGAAGGAGAAGGCGAGACCGTCGCTGACGCCGGCGAGTTTTTGCTGCACGCTGGCCTGGATGGCCTGGATCTGCTCGGCGTGCGACTTGCGCAGATCCCATGGCTTGAGCGAGACGAAGAAGAAGGCGGTATTGGTGCTCTGCGTCAGCGTGAGCAGGCTGAACCCGTCGACGCCGACGACGCCTTTGATCCCTGGAGTCTGGAGCAGGGCCTGGGTGACGCGCTGTGCGGCGGAGTCGGTGCGCTGCAGGGAGGCGGCATCGGGCAGCTGCATGGCAACGAAGAGGTAGCCCTGATCTTCCTGAGGAAGGAAGCCGCTGGGCAGATGACTTCCGAGCAGAACCGCAACGACCGCGACCGCTCCAAGCGCCAGCATGGTGAGGCCGGACTTGTGAATCAGTACGCCGGAAGTGGAGACGTATCCCTCCGTGGTGCGATGGAAGAGGCGATTGAACCAGTCGAAGAAAAACTGCAGCGGACCGCGGCGGTGACTGCGGGTTCTGGGCTTCAGCAAAAGTGCGGCCAGCGCGGGGCTGAGCGTGAGCGCGTTGAAGGCTGAGATGAGGACCGAGATGGCGATGGTGACAGCGAACTGCTGATAGAGACGGCCGGTGATGCCGGGAATGGCCGCGGTGGGAATGAACACGGCGGCAAGAATCAGGGCGATGGCGACGACCGGACCGCCGACTTCCTCCATGGCAAGGACGGCAGCGTCGCGGGGAGAGAGGCCCTCGTCAATGTGATGCTCGACTGCCTCTACCACGATGATCGCGTCGTCGACGACGAGGCCGATGGCGAGCACGAGACCGAAGAGCGACAGCGTGTTAATGGAGAAGCCAAGCAGGGGAAAAACGATGAAGGTCCCAATGAGCGAGACCGGAACGGCGGCGAGCGGGATCAGCGTGGCGCGCCAGCCCTGGAGGAAGAGGAAGACGACGAGGATGACAAGCAGGAGCGCGATCCCGAGGGTGACAACGATCTCGTGAATGCCCGCGGTCACGGCCTTGGTGGTGTCGAGGGGAATGTCGTAGCGCATGCCCGGCGGGAACGTCGCCGAGAGCTGCTGCAGGCGTTTGGTGACGTTCGCGGCGGTCTCGACGGCATTGGAGCCGGGGAGCTGGTAAACGGCCATGATGCCAGCGGGAGCGTTGTTGTAGCGCGCGGTGAGATTGTACGTCTGGGTGCCGAGTTCGATGCGCGCGACGTCGCGCAGGTGCAGGATGGTGCCATCCGGATTGGCGCGGATGACGATATTGCCAAACTCCTCGGGCGTGAGCAGGCGGCCCTGGGTGCGCACCGTGTAAGTAAACTGCTGGCCGCTGGGCACCGGTTCGCCGCCGATCTGGCCGGCGGGATTGACGTTGTTCTGTACCTGAATGGCGTTGATGACGTCGGTTGCCGTAACGCCCAGCTTGGCCAGCTGATCGGGCCGGACCCAAACACGCATAGCGTACTGGCCGCCGAAGACCTGGATGCGCGCAACACCGGGGACGCGGGTAAGTTCGTCCTGAAGATTGATGATGGCGTAGTTGGTGAGGAAGTCGACGTCGTAGCGGTTATCGGGCGAAGAGAGGCCGACGAGCATCAGCGGCGAGGTCAGCGACTTCTGCACGATGACGCCGGCGGTGTTGACCTGCGCGGGCAGCTGCGATTGCGCCTGGGAGACGCGCAGCTGCGAGAGCACCTGATCGGTGTCAGGATTGGTCTTGACGTCGAAGTCCACGTAGACGGTCGCCTGGCCGTTATTAGCGTTGACCGAATACATGTAGAGCATATTGTCGACGCCGTTCATCTGCTGTTCGATGGGTGTGGCGACGGCCTGCTCCAGCGTCCTGGCGTCGGCTCCGGGATAGGTGGCCTGCACGTTGATTTCCGGAGGCACGATGTCGGGATACTGCGAGGTGGGCAGCGTGAGCATCGACACGGCGCCGATGATGACGGTGAGAATGGCGATAACAATCGCCACGATGGGGCGACGGATGAAGAACTTGGACACGGTTTTACCTCGCGCCGGTGGGGCTGGATGTCTGGATGGCTGCCTGCTCGGAGATTTCGCGCGGAGCGACGGGGACACCCTCTCTGAGCTTCTGCAAATTGCTGGTGATGACGCGCTGATCCGGCTGCAGGCCACCGTTGATGATCCAGTCGTTGCCGACCTGCGGACCGAGCGCGACATTCACGACGTGCACGCGATTATCCGGGCCGACGGTCAGGACCTGATGGATGCCCTGGAGCTCCTGCACGGCGAGCTGGGGAACCAGCAATGCATGCTGGTGGATTTCGGTTTCGGCGCTGACACGACCGAACTGACCGGGGCGCAGCACGTTCCCCGGATTCGGGAAAGAAGCCGCGATGCGGATGGCTCCGGTCTGCTGGTTGATCTGCCGATCGACGAAGACCACATGGCCCTTGTAGGGATAGGTTGTGTCGTCGGCGAGGGTGAGGGTGAGCGGAAGGTCGGAGTGGCCGCTGAGGAGGTCGCCGCCGGATTTGCGCGCACGATCGACGAACGCAAGATACTCGGCATCGCTGACCGAGAAGTAGACCTTGATGGGATCGAGTTGTGAAACGGCGGTGAGGATTGACTGTGGACTCACGAGATTGCCCACTTGCGTGGTCGCCTGGCCGGCGACGCCGCCGATGAGGGAGCGGACCTCGGTGAATCCGAGATTGAGTTTTGCGGTGGCGAGCGCGGCCTCGGCGGCGCCGATGGCCGCCTGGGACGTGGCGACCGAAGCGTCGGCCTGGGCCGCTACCTGCTTGTCGTTGTCTAATTGGCTCTGGGCAATGGCTCGCGCCTCGGCCAGAGGTGTATCGCGCTTCAGATTGATTTGCGCCAGGCCGCGCTGCGCCTCGGCCTGCGCCAGCTGGCCTTTTGCCTGCTCTACCTGAGCCGCAGCCTGATCGACCACCGCCTGGAACGGCCGCGGGTCAATCTGAAAGAGCACCTCGCCCCTGGCGACGGTTGAACCTTCGCGATAGGACTGGCGCACCAGATAACCGCTGACCTGCGGCTGGATCTGCGCGTTCACAAAACCATCGAGCGTACCCACCCAGCTGCCGGTGAGGGGAACATCCGCCTGGCGAACTTTCACCACAGAAACCGGCATGGGCCCCTGCGGTCCGGGGGCTGCGGTGCTGGCCTCTCCACGGCTGCACCCAGTAACGCCTGCGGATAATCCAAGGAGAAGCGCGGCGGCCAACGCTACAACAAGCGCGCGCGAAATCAGGCGTCCTGTTGAGGTGTGATCTGCGTGCTGCATCGTAGTTCCTCCGGAATGGTTAAGAAGTGCAGAAAAAAATACGTTCCTGTATATTTCCCTTCAGACTCGCGAGGCGCCGTTCGGGATTCAGAAATGTCACGAACGGGCGGGAAGAAACGCTGGTGAAAGCGTCTGTACACAAGCAGGAGCGTGCGGTTGCCACCCGCAGGGAACTCATTAACGCTGCACGGGTAGTGTTTGCAACGACAGGGTTTGAGTCGGCGCGCATCGAGCAGATTGCGGCCGAAGCCGGCAAGACCCGCGGGGCTTTTTATGCAAATTTCAAAGACAAAGAGGACGTCTTCTTCGCTCTGTTCGAAGAAGATCTTATGCGCGATCAGGAGAAGATCGTTGCCGACCTCTCTGCCGCCGCAACCCTGGATGAGAAGATCGATATTCTGTCCGGGCATCTTGATGAATTACTGCTCGATCGCCAGCGGCTGTTGTTAAATCTCGAGTTCAAAATGTATGTCATCCGCCATCCGCAAAAACGGCGGCGGCTGAATGAGATTTACATGGAAATGTGCATGCGATGCGCGATGGCCAAAATCAACAGCTTTATGCCGGATTCCGGACCCGACGAGCGGCGCAGGCTGACCACGGAAATGGGGGCGATGATTGATGGCCTTGCCCTGAATACGATGTTCAATCCCGAAGGGCTCAGTGCCGGGCAGCGAACGAGGCTGTTGAAGCTCTCTGCTCGCGACGCGCTGCGCGACGTCGGCGCGAGTCTTGCGGAAAGCTAGCCTCTGATCCGCCCCCTCTCGCTTGCGCTTCTCGCTGTCTGTCTATAATGTTGCGGAAATACTCCCACGGCTTTCGATTTCACTCCACAGGAATTGCAGCGGCGGTGTCCGGCAAGACCGGCTCCGGTAAGCCGTCATCCGCGGCAACCATGGGCTTGGCAGAGGTGAGAGGATGGCGCAGGGCGCACCGAAGAAGATTGCTGTGCTGGGTGGTGGCATCTCCGGCCTGACCACCGTGGCGGAACTGACCTCGCAACCCGGGTGGCAGGAGTTATACGACATCACCGTGTATCAGATGGGCTGGCGGCTGGGCGGCAAAGGCGCCAGCGGGCGCAATCTGCAACATGCCAAACGGGTCGAGGAGCACGGCTACCACATGTGGTTTGGCTTCTATGACAATGCCTTTCGCCTGATGCGCAACATGTACACGGAGAACGCGCGGCCGCTGGAGATGCCGCTGGCCACCTGGTCGGAAGCGTTCAAGCCGGTGGACTACTGGGTGATCATGGAGCACGTCGCCGATAAGTGGGTCAACTGGCCGCTTGAGTTTCGTGCCAATCCGCTCACACCCGGAGATAATCTGCCCCGTCCCACCATTCTCGAATTGTCGGGGCGCGCCTTCCGCTCCATGGCGGAGCTGTTGCAGAGCCTGCACCAGACCGATGCCGCCAACATTGACGATGACGATATGACGACGGCGAAATACATTTTGAAGCCTGAAACGTTCATGCAGGCGATCTTCGACCGGCTCCGCGACGACATTAAGGCCTTCGAGGAAGGAGTGCTCGGCCAGCTGCTGTACGACGCCATCGACCATTTTGAAAAATACATTTCCGGCGAGGGAGAGCCCGGCGAACACGAGAGCAAGGTCGTGCAGCTGCTGGACGCCTACTTCGAAAAGGTGAAGGCGGCCATCCAGGATCGCCTCGAAAAGGATATGGAAGCGCGGCGCCTTTGGATTTTGACCGACCTGCTGGCATCGAACCTCCGCGGCATGATTCGGGACGGGGTCATCAGGAACAACAGCTTCGACGTCATCAACGAGTGGGATTTTCGCGACTGGCTGCGGCGCAACGGCGCCACCGAATTCACGTTAAAGTCGCCTTTGGTGCAGGGCGTGTATGCGCTGGTCTTCTGCGGCGACTGGTACACCTACGAAGCGGGAACGGCGCTGCGCGCCACGCTTGAGCTGCTGCTCAACTATAAAGGCTCGGTGTACTGGAAGATGCAGGCGGGGATGGGCGACGTGGTGGTCGCGCCGATTTACGAAGTGCTGAAGAAGCGGGGCGTGAAATTCAAATTTTTCAATCGCGTCAAAAACCTGAAGCTGGCGGCGGATGGAAGGAGCGTCGAGTCCATTGAGGTCGGTCAGCAGGTGACGCTGAAGAGTGGCGATTACGATCCACTGATTACGGTGCGCGGGCTTCCGTGCTGGCCCAGCGAGCCGCTCTACGACCAGATCGTGCAGGGACAGGCACTGGAGGACGGAAAGATCAATCTCGAATTGTCGTGGACCGACTGGCAGGATGTGGGGACCGCAACGCTGCGCGCGGGAGAAGACTTCGATCAGATTGTGCTCGCCATCTCCATCAACGCGCTGCCTTACATCTGTTCGGAGATTATCGCGGCGCAGCCCAAGTGGCAGGCGATGCTGCAGAATGTAGTCGCCATCCCCACCATGGGCATTCAGCTGTGGATGCACCCTGACATCGCCGGACTCGGGAATCCCATGTGGCGGAACGAAATTTGCATGGTGAGCACCTATGTGGAGCCCTGTGACACGTGGGCCGACAAGTCGGACATCATCATTCGCGAATCGTGGCCCGACGAGCACACGCCCAACAGCATCGCCTATCTGACCGGCCCTATGAAGCCCGCCGACGTGACGCCGCTGCCGCCGTTTTCAGATACAGGCTTTCCCGAAGCGGCGAAGCAGATCGTCAAAGGCTACGCGCAGGATTTCCTGGAAAATCACGCCACCCCTCTGTGGCCGTCGTGGGTCGACCCGCTCACGCTGCAACCGCGGTGGCAGCTACTGGTGGATCCTGAAAACCGGGTGGGTGTAGACCGGATGACCGGCCAGTATTTTCGCGCCAACATTGAGCCAACGGAGCACTACGTTCTCTCGGTGACGGGCAGTTCGAAATATCGGCTCGCCGCCAACGAGAGCGGTTACGACAACCTCGTCATCACCGGTGACTGGACGAAGAATCCCCTCAATGCTGGCTGCATCGAGGCTGCTGTGATGAGCGGCATGCTGTCGGCTCTGGCCGTACAAGGCAAGCCGCTGGTGCTCCAGAACGATCCGCTGGGCCCGGTTTCTCTGACCTCGGCGAACAAGGCCTCGCCGAACAACCCGTTGAACAATACCAATGCGCCCAGCAGCATTCCGGCCAACAGCTCTACGGGAACCCAATGAGCGCCCCACCGCGAAAGATTGCGATTCTGGGCGGCGGTGTTGGCGCGCTGGCCACCGCCTTCGAACTGAGCAGCCTTCCGGGCTGGAAGGAGCGGTTCGAGATTACCGTCTATCAGCTTGGCTGGCGGCTGGGCGGCAAGGGCGCGAGCGGACGCAATCGCGATCGCTACAACCGCATTGAAGAACACGGTATTCATCTGTGGCTGGGCTATTACGAAAATGCCTTTGGCGTGATGCGCACCTGTTACGCCGAGAATGCGCGGCCGTTGAGCGCTCCGCTGGCCACATGGGACGAAGCGTTCAAGCCGTACAACTGTCACGTGATGGAAGACCCGAGTCCGGACGGCATGGACTTTTGGCCGGTGCAGTTCTCTCCGCCGGCGGGCAATCCCGGCGACGGAATCGTGCCGACGCACTGGGAGGTTTTGTGCTCTGCCGTGGAAAACATGCTGGGTATGTTTCGCTGCGCCGTGGCCACCCCCCGCTCGGGAGCGACATCGCGCGTCTTCCAGGGGCTGGAGCGTTTTCTGTGCGGTCTGATTGAAGCTTCCGTGCTCGAGATCGGTGAGCAACTGCTGGAGGAGATCGACCGGCTCATCCGCACTGAAGGCAAAGAGGGGCTGCACTCGAAGGAATGGAGAGACCGGCTGGTGGGCAAGCTGGACGGATTTCTCCAATGGCTTTGGCGGCTGATGGAGAAGTGCGTGGACCGATCGGCGCCGGCGCGGCGTCTGTGGCTGCTGATGGATTTCGGCATCGCGAACGTACGCGGCTATCTTGCCGATGACGTTCTTCATCGTGGATTTTCTACGCTGGACGACATCGATTACCGTGCGTGGTTAGCGAGCCACGGCGCGTCGGAGATTACGCTGCATTCGCAGGCGGTGAACTGGGCGTACAACTTTATGCTGCACGACCGGTCGACCTTGTCGGCGGCCGTGATGCTGCAGGTGATGTCGCGTGCGATGCTGACGTGCAAAGGCGCCATCTACTGGAAGCTGCAGGCGGGGATGGGCGATGTGGTTTTCGCGCCGCTCTATGAAGTGCTGAAGAAGCGGGGGGTGCAATTCCGCTTCTTCCATCGCGTGCGCAATCTCGCCCTGGCGGAGGACGGGCAAAATATCGGTGCCATCCAGCTCGGGCGCCAGGCAACGGTGAGGAGTGGCGAGTATGAGCCGCTCTTCGATGTTCGCGGCCTTCCATGCTGGCCGAGCGCGCCTCTTTACGAGCAACTGCTCGAAGGCGAGACGCTGCGGGCCGAGGGCATCAATCTGGAGTCGTGGTGGACGCCGTGGCCGGATGTGGAAGAGATCACGCTGCGGCGCGGAGCAGATTTCGACGATGTGGTGCTGGGCATTTCGATTGCGGCTGTTCCCGGCATGTGCGGCGGGATCATCGAGCGATTCCCGGCGTGGAAGGCGATGGTGGACCACGTGGCCACGACCGCGACGCAGTCCTTCCAGGTTTGGACGTATCCGGATGCGGCGGGACTGGGCTTTCCCGCCTGGCGGCTGCCCGCGGCGGTGACGCTCACCTCCGCCGAGCCCATCAACAGCTGGGCCGATATGTCGGACATTTTGCTGAAGGAGGAATGGCCCACCGCTGTGAGTCCCAATCAGGTGGGGTATTTGTGCGGCGTGTCAGAGGCGGGGATTCCCCCGCCCAGCGAACACGGATTTCCCGCTGCGGAAATCGAGAAGCTGAAGGCGACGGCGATTGGCTATCTGAACGACTACACCGGCGGATTCTGGCCGGCGGCGCACGGCGCCAACGGATTTGACTGGAGCCTGCTCGCCGATCCATCGGACGCTCAGGGAGAAGCACGTCTGGATTCGCAGTATCTGCGCGTCAACATCGATCCCTCCGAGCGTTACGTGTTGTCGGCTGCTGGCACGTCGAAGTACCGGATGGATCCAGGCAACACGGGCATTGGCAATTTGTTCCTCGCCGGAGACTGGGTGAGCACGCCGCTGAACGCGGGCTGCGTGGAAGCAGCGGTGATGGGCGGGATGGCCGCTGCGCGTGCCATTGCGGGAACCGATATTACGATTGCGGGCGAGGCCTTCGCTTATCCCGAGCATGCGAATCCCGCGCAGGAAGGCTGACCGATGGAGAACGCTGGACGCAAGACAAAGGTGGCCATCCTGGGCGGCGGCGTGGGCGCAATGTCGGCCGCATTCGAGCTGACATCGGAACCGAACTGGCAGGACCGATACGAAGTCACGCTCTATCAGATGGGATGGCGGCTCGGCGGCAAGGGCGCCAGCGGCCGCAACGCCGCGGTTTGCCAGCGTATCGAGGAGCACGGGCTGCACTTCTGGCTCGGGTTTTACGAAAATGCCTTTCGCATGATCCGCCAATGCTACGAGGAGAATGCGCGCCCGCTGACCGAGGCGCTCGCGACCTGGACGGAAGCTTTCAAGCCCTGCTACGAGGTGAACGTCGAGGACCATGTGAACGGCGAGTGGATTCCCTGGCTGCTCAGTTTCACGCCTAACCCCGACACTCCGGGAGACACGGTGGCGCTGCCTTCGCTGTGGGAGATGGCGGGTACGGCCATCGAGTTCCTGCGCAACCTGCTGGTGAGGGCGCCGCTTGCCGCTCCCGATGGGCCGGAACACGAAAGCATCGCCGCCCGCGTAGAGAGCTTCTTCGCGCGGGCACGGGTGGCTCGCCCGCAAGCCACGCTCAGCACGGGGGAAGCAATTCTGCACAGGGCGAAAGCGCACGTGGATTCGACCGCCGCATGTAATGGGCATCTGGATCCGAGCGCGCACTCCCTCCTCGGTTCCATGGTGGAAACTTACTGGCTATGGATCGTGCAGCGAGCCCACGACACGCATGCGGCGCAGGACCCATCCGTCGGTAATGAGGAGTTGCGCCGCTTCCTGCTCATGACGGAGTTTGTGATTGTGAATCTGCGCGGCATGATTGCGGACGGAGTGTTGGTGCGCGGGCTCTCTTCGATCGACGAGTACGACTACGTAGAGTGGCTTACGCGCCACGGCGCTTCGTCCGACGTCTCGACCTGCGGCCTGGTGCGCGCCTTCTACGATCTCTGCTTCAGCCCGTATGCCACGGTTGCAGCTGGAACGTATCTGAGAGGGATGCTGCGCATCCTCTTCACCTATCGCGGGGGCGTGTACTGGAGGATGCAGGCCGGCATGGGCGACACAATCTTCGCTCCGATGTATGAGGTGTTGCGCAAGCGCGGCGTGCAGTTCCGCTTCTTTCATAGGGTCAGCGCGCTGCACCTGTCGGACGATGGGCAGTCGATCGCGTTCATCGACCTGGGTCGGCAGGCCACGCTCAAGACAGGGGATTACGAGCCGTTCGTCCCGGTCCGGCGCCTGCCATGCTGGCCCAGCGAACCTCTCTACGATCAGTTGGTAGAAGGCGAGGAGTTGCGGCACCGGCAGATCAATTTAGAGTCGTGGTGGACGGACTGGCAGGATGTGGAGCGGCTGACCCTGGTGCGCGGTGTCGACTTCGATCAGGTTGTGTTCGGCATTTCGATCGGGGCCGTGCCGCTGCTTTGTCCGGAGCTTGTTGCCACTCGTCCTGAATGGCAGGCGATGGTGCAGCAGGTGCAGACCACCGCAACCCAGGCCTTCCAGGCGTGGTACTTGCCGGATATGGCAGGCCTGCGCTGGCCCTATTGGCAGACGGAAGCGCCGCTGGTCGCCGGCTTCACCGAGCCGATGGACACCTTCGCTAACATGGATCAGTTGTTGATCCGCGAAGAGTGGCCGGCGTCCACTGCGCCCACCAGCATCTGCTATTTTTGCGGTCCAATGCCCGGTGTCCCCGTACCGCCTTCCACCGATCACGCGTTTCCCGCAGCACAACTCCAGGCCGTCTACCAGACCGCGCTGCAGTTCATGAACCAGAGCTGCGCTGCTTTGCTACCCGGAATCGCAGACAACGCCGGGCAATACGATTTTTCCCTGATCGCAGACACTGCGCAGGGCGCAGGCGAATCCAGATTCCGTTCGCAGTTTTTCCGTGCGAACATCGATCCATCGGAACGCTACGTCATGTCGGTGAAGGGAAGCCCTCGATACCGTCTGGCCGCAGCGGCATCCGGCTTCGACAACCTCTTTCTCGCCGGGGACTGGACCGACAACGGCGTGAATGCGGGATGCGTGGAGGCGGCCGTGATCTCTGGCATGCAGGCGGCCGCGGGCATTCTCGGGCGGCCCTCCGCCGCCTTCGGCGAGGATTTCGGCGAAACCCGCAACGGCACGAAGGCGCCCTGATTAGACGGGCAGCTTCATGCGGTGCAGGATGCTGGTAAAGCGCGGGTCGTTGCGCATCGGCGAGAAGTCCGGGTTCACGGCAATTTCGAGCATGGCGCGGTATCGTCCCTGAAATCCGCGCTCCAGGCAGTCAAAGGCCGGCTCGAAGTCTCCGAGAACCGCATAGACGGACGCGAGCTTGACCGGATCGGCTGCCGAAAGGTCCGCCATTTGCAGAATGCCGCGCACCTGATCCTTCAAGCCCGCATGTGCCATCAGGTAGGGCAGCGCGCTCTTCGCCGGATCGAGCTGCGCCTCCGCCAGAAACGCCTGATACTTCATGAGCGCCTCCTGCCCGCGACCCTGGCGCAGATCGACGAGGATGTCGATGGGAGGGAATTCAAGGTTGTGGTAGATTTTCGGATCCAGTTCCTGCGCGTTCTTCCCCTGCCGCTGTGCCTTCTCGATTTCGCCGACCTGGAGGTAGATCCAGGCAGCGGCCAGCGCGACGGGCGCCGACAGGGGGTCGACTTTGAGTGCGCGATCGCACAGCTCGATTGCCTGGTCGAAGCGCCCAAGCGTCAGCATCAGGAAGGCATGGGAGGTACCGCCGCCGAGGCCTTCGGCCTGCAGATCAGCGGCTCTGCGAAAGGCTTGCTCCGCGCGGTTCCAGTCCCACTCGTAGATGTAGTAGATGAGCCCCAGCGCGGCGTGGGGCTCCCCCAGGTTCGGATCCAGATCCACTGCGCGCAGCGCCGCCGCCTTCGCTTTGGGAAAGACATCGTCGGGATCGCGATAGCGAAAGTATCCGCAAAGCGCATAGGCATCCGCTGAAAGCCCCCATGCCGCGGCAAAGGTGGGATCGAGCTCGATGGCCTGGCGCGCATACTCGATCGCCTGAAAGACCGGTTCAGGCAGAAAGAAGCGCGCGTACGCATGGCGGCCCTTCAGGTACAGCTCGAAGGCGCGCGCATTGGTTGTTTGTCTGCGGGAGAGGCGCCGGGTAACATCCGACGTCAGATTCAGCCGCAGAGCGGTGGTGATGTCGCCCGCGATGATGTTGTCGAGGCCGACGATCTCTTCCTCGCCGGCGCTGTATTGTTGCCCCCAGATCTGCTCCACATTGGTGAGGTCGAGCAGTTCCACACCGACGCTGAGGCGCGCGCCGCGCCGGGCAAGCCGCCCCACCACCACGGTGTGCACGCGCAGGTCGCGGACAATCTCCGCCGGATCAAAAGGGCGGCCTTTGAAGTGAAACGCCACCGCGCGCGGAACAGTACGCAGCTCCGGAATGCCGGCGAGGTTGTTGATGAGAACTTCGGTCAGTCCGTCGCTCAGGTATTCGAGTTCCGGGCTGCCGCTGTCATTGGCAAAGGGCAGGACCGCAATGCTCTTTCTGCGCGGACGCTGGACGCGGCCGGTAGCGCGCGAGCCGGAACGAGGCCTCGACGAGGATGTCCGCGGCCGAGCGATGCTGCGGGCCGAATCCGAGGCTGGAGCCGCACCGGCGCGCCCCTGCTCCAGGTCGCGCTGCAGACGCCGGAATTCTGTATGCACGGCGTCGGCACTCTGCAGGCGCAGGTCCGGATCCTTTTCGAGCATCGCCAGGATGATCTCTTCGAGCCGGGCGGGAATGGAGGGATTGAGCGTGCTGGGAGGAACGGGATCGGTGTTGAGGATCGCATCATAAAGGAGCGCGTGGGTCGAGCCGAAGAACGGCCGTCTCCCCGCAATCATCTCGTACAGCACCACGCCGAGCGAAAAGATGTCGGTGCGCGCATCGATCTGTCCACCGCGGGCTTGTTCGGGCGACATGTATTCCAGCGTCCCGACAGCGGAGTTGGCGTGGGTGAGCGGTGCGGCCACGGTCTCCGCATCGGGTCGAGAGGCCGAGTCGACGATCAGTTTCGCCAGTCCGAAGTCGAGAATTTTTCCCTGCCCGTAACTGGTGAGAAACAGATTGCCGGGTTTCAGGTCGCGGTGGACGATGTTTTTGCGATGCGCCGCGCTCAGTCCGCTGCTGATGTGCAGCGCGAACTCGATCAGCGGCCCCAGCTCGAAGGGACCGCGTGTGAGCCGCTGGTTCAGGGGCTCGCCTTCCAACAGCTCCATGCTCAGATAGTGCCGGCCCTCCTCAAGGCCGGTCTCGTATACGGTGCAGATGGCCGGATGGTTCAGCGAGGAGGCATTCCGCGCTTCACGGCGAAAACGCTCGATGGGCTCGTCGCCGGTTACCGTTTCGGGAAGAAACTTGAGCGCGACGTGCCGGCCCAGACTCATGTCTTCGGCCTCGTACACAATGCCCATTCCACCCGACCCGATCTGGCGGATCAGACGGTAATGAGAGATGATTGGCTCCAACGATCCCGACCCTTTCTGCGTTTGGGGCCACGCGACTGAAGTATAGTCGAGTCCGAGGCGTTCTCCCCTGACGTCTGCGTCGGAAACTGACGATGGCCGCGAAGATTCGGTGTCTCCCGTTCCACCGTCCGTGTCGGGTGAATGGACCCATTGAAGCAGGAGCGCCGGACGGATGCCGTCTCCGGATCCGGCGGTTTGGAGAGAAGCCTGGTGGGGTTTGCCTCAAAGCTCGTCCCGATTCTGATTTCGATTCTGCTCTGTTGTCGAATGTCCTTCGCGCTCGATGTCACGGGCTCGATCCGAGGCACAGTGGAGGATCCGCAGCATGCGGTGATCGTGAACGCCGGGGTTCGCGCCCGCAATGTGGCGACCAATGCAGTTCGTGAGACACGCACGGATTCTCTGGGGGCCTTCGTCCTTCCGCTGTTGCCGCCGGGCGAATATACCGTCACGGTGGAGAGCCCCGGCTTTCGCGAAGTCGTCCGCTCCGGGATCCGGGTCGAAATCGATTCCGTGGTTTCGCTCGATTTCGAGCTGGCGGTGGGTCGTGTGGATGAGCGTATCGAGGTGAGCGGCGCGCCGCCTCTGATCCAGTCGCAGAACGGCACGGTCGGCGAGGTGATCGACGACACGCGCATCGAAGCCCTGCCTCTGAACGAACGGAACTTTCTCACGCTCGGGTTGCTTGTGGCTGGCTCCGAGCCGGGTACGGATGGATCGCAGAACACCATTCTGGGCAGCGCTATCAGCATCGACGGGGTACGCGAGCAGTCCAATTACTTCCTGCTCGATGGCGTCGACAACAACGATGCGTTTCTGAACCAGTGGAGTGTGCTTCCTTCGGTCGAGGCAATCCAGGAATTCAAGGTGCAATCCAGCAATTCCTCGGCGGAATTTGGCCGCAGCGCCGGCGGACAGATCAACGTCGCGCTCAAATCCGGTGGCGACCATTTCCACGGCAGCGCATTCGAATTTCTGCGCAATCGCAACCTGGACGCGAAAAACTACTTCGATTTGCCGTCGTGCGGCGCCGTTCAATCCGGCCAGGATGCCTGCGGTCCCATTCCACCCTTCGATCGCGACCAGTTCGGAGGATCGATTGGTGGACCGGTCCGCACCGGCAGGACGTTTTTCTTTGTTGCGGATGAGGAGTTGTCGGAGCGGCAGGCGATCACGCGGCAGGCCTCGGTTCCATCGCAGGCCTTGCGCGCGGGACTGCTGGCTGTCCTGCCGCCGCCAGCCATCAACAGTGCGGGCGCAGCGGTTCTGAATCTTCTGCCCGCGGCGAATGTGGGCGATCCACTCACCTCCACGCGCTACATTGCGGCGCCGCTGCTCACCGAGACGGAGCAGATGCCCACGGTTCGCCTCGATCACCACATCAGCTCCGCTGATAATCTGTCCGGACACTACGCGCTGTTCGATCAGCACCGTTTCAATCCGTTCGATCCAGGCGTTCCCTCCTTCAGCAACCTGCCGGGATATGGATCGCCGGAAGACACGCTGGGACAGAACGTCGGCATGGGCTGGATTCATGTCTTCGGGCCGGAAACGATCGACGAGGTAAAATTCGGCTTCAATCGCAATACGTTCGGAGGTTTTCTCGCGAACCAGGGCAACCAGACCATCCCCGGTTTTGCAACCATGCTGACCCGTCCGGTCGACCGGGGTTATCCCGATGTTGAAATCACTGGCTACGACGGGATCGGCGGCTCGACGAGCCTGCCGATGGATCGGCACAACAATACGTTCAACGTCGCGGACAATCTTGCGTGGCACCCGGCGCTCAACCGCGGCCGCCACCAGTTCAATTTCGGTGTCGACTATCTCAACATCGCGAACAACACGTACATTGACGAGTTCTCGCGCGGCTTCTGGGATTTTCTCGGTGTCACCGGCAATTCCATTGAGGACCTTCTGCTCGGTGTACCAGCGATTGCGGTGAGCGTCAGCGGCAACTCGTTCATCGATCTGCGCAGCTCCGACACTGCGGTTTACGCGCAGGACGACGTGCAGTTGCACCCGCGGCTGACGCTGAACGCGGGACTGCGATACGAGTACAGTTCGCCACCCTATGACACCGGCAACCGGCTCTCCATCCCCGATCTGTCAGAGAATTCCGCCGTTTGCTCGCCGAAACCGGGCTGCATGTTTCTGATCGCCGGAACCCATGGTATCCCGCGCGGCGTCTATCGCCCCGATCGCAAAGACTTCGCTCCGCGCATCGGGCTGGCCTGGCGTCCGTTGAACACGGAGCGATACGTCGTCCGCTCCGCCTATGGGATCTTCTATGACGTGACCATCCTGAACACCAACTTCGGCTCGCGGCTCAATCCGCCGTACTACCCGATCGAAGCCTTCATCAACTCCGGCACGAATGATATTCAGAGGATCTTCGATTCTCCCATCCACTATCCCATCTCCTTCACCATGCCGCAGAACTTCCGCGACGCCTATGTGCAGCAGTGGAATTTCGGCAATCAGATTGAGGTAACGACGGGTCTGGTATTCGACGCAGCGTACGTGGGCAGCAAGGGTACGCGACTGCCGCTCCGGCGCGATGCCAACCAGCCTGCGCCCGGCGGCGTTCCGCCCTATCCGCAATTCACCACCATGCAGCAGATCACCTCCATTGCCGACAGCACCTATAACTCGCTCCAGGTGCGAGCGGTGCGGCGGTACGCCAACGGACTCGAGTTTCTGGCCGGATACACCTGGTCGAAATCCATCGACGACGCATCGCAGCTCTTCAGCACCGCCGTCGATCCTGGATTCCCGCAGAATTCGAATAACCTGCGCGCCGAACGCGCTCTTTCGGACTTCGACGCACGTCACCGCTTTGTCGCCAGCTACGTTTATCAGGAGCCCTCGCTGGCCGGCCGATCGCGATTCGCTGCCAATCCCGTTGTATCGGCTCTGCTCTCTCACTGGACCGTCGGAGGCACCGGCACCGTGCAGACCGGCCGGCCTTTCACGGTAAACCGGTCGGTTCTGCAGAGTATGACCGGCATCCAGGCATATATCGACCGCCCCGATCAGGTGAGCGATCCGACCAAGCCTGGACCGGTGATGGCCAACGCCGACCCCACCTGCTACAAAACGGTTTCCGAGGGAGGCCGAGCCGCGGATGTCACCCACACACCGGCGAGCTGGTTCAATCCGTGCGCGTTTTCGAATCCGAATCTTCTCGGCGAAATCCGATTTGGCACCGCGCCGCGGAACAGCGTGATCGGGCCTGGCTATGTCGATTTCGATGTCAGCGTGATGCGCAGCCAGCGGATCGCCGAGAAAAGCACGCTGCAGCTGCGTGCCGATCTGTTCAATGGCTTCAACCATCCCAACTTCGACGTGCCCGACCGCATCTTCGACTCGCCGACCTTCGGCTCGCTCATTTCGGCGAACGCTTACGGCAACCGCCCGCCACGCCAGTTGCAACTGGGGGTGCGGTACTCGTTCTGACCCGTGAATTGGAGATCGGTTGTATTTGGAATCTGGCGGGGACGACGGGGCTCGAACCCGCGATCTCTGCCCTCTAAACCTCTGTCCAACGTGGGTCGTTCGCTCCGTCGATCGGGAAAACGGCGACGATGACTTGTCGAGACTGATCTTCCAGGCGAGACAGGCCGTTTTTTCGAATTGTGGTCCAAGTAGTAATTTCCTGGTTGCCGGTCACCCGCCCGCAACCGCAAATTGCCCGCCCAAAGTTCCCGATGAGTTGACTCGGCGATTTATCACTCGTCGCGCAGATGTCAAAGTCGGCCATCGCATAACACCTTCGAGGTCCGGATCTTTCGGTTAAGCACTGTCAGACCCGATGCGATCTCGCCTGAGGATCCGCTGTAGCCTGGTTTCGAATTTGAGCATCACTACGAAGCCCAGGTAGACGATCTACCTCCATTGGGAGTAGAGTGTCTACATCTATGAGCGAAAAAGACCAGTATAAGAACCGAGTCGAGCTGCTGCAGGGAACACTCGACATGCTTATTCTTCAGACTCTGCAATGGGGACCGCAGCACGGATACGGAATTGTCCAGGCCTTACGTTTGCGATCCGGAGATGTGCTTCAGGTGGAGACCGGATCACTGTATCCGGCTCTCCATCGATTGGAGCGTCAGAGCTGGGTGCAGTCGGAGTGGAAACAGTCAGAGAGCAAACAAAAAGCCCGATATTACCGAATCACGGCCAAGGGGAAAAAGCAGTTGGCCTCGGACCTGGGCCGATGGGAGCGGATTGTCGAAGCGATTGGGTCGGTGATGTACGTCAAGCAGGAGGAGAGCGAGTCATGAAGTGGGTCCCGAGCTTCGGTTTTCAGCGGCGCAAGCGTGAATTGCAGGACGAGATTGATGCGCACCTGCAGATGGCGATTGCGGATCGAGTGGCGCGAGGCGAGTCGGCAGAGTCGGCGCGACAAGCCGCAGAGCGGGAGTTTGGAAGCATTCCTCTGGTGCAGGATGTGACGCGCGACATGTGGGGCCGAGGCTGGCTTGAGCAACTGGGCCGGGATCTCCGTTACGCGTTACGGCAACTGCGCAAGAGCCCCGGCTTTACGATCACCGCGACGACGATGCTGACTGTGGCTATTTGCGCCAACAGCACCGTATTCAGCTGGATCGACGGTACCATGTTGCGCCCCATTCCTGGCGCGCGGGACATGGGCGATCTTGTCAGCCTGCAGCGGGGCGAACGGAACTTCTCTCCGACTCCGCCCTTCTCGTATCTCGACTATCGCGACCTGCGCGAGCAGAACCACGCCTTCGCCGGAATGCTTGCCTATCATAACGACTGGATCGCGCTGACGGGCGGCGCGCAGCCAGAGCGTGCGTATATTGCGAAAGTGTCGGCGAATTTTTTCGATGTGCTGGGCATCAAGCCGATGCTTGGGCGGTTCTTTCTGCCGGAAGAGGAGTCCCGTGCAGCTCCCAACGTGGTCCTGGGTTACTCGCTCTGGAAGACGCGTTATGCCGCAGACCCGGCCATTGTGGGCAAGTCGATCGAGATCGCCCGGCATCCTATGACGGTGATCGGTGTGGCGCCGGAAGGGTTTGTCGGAGCAGCGCCGGGACTGCGTGACGATCTGTGGGTAACGCTCGATCCCCTCGGGAACGATGTGTGGCGGATGACCCATCGCAGTGGTGGTGCGGTCTGGCTCATCGTAATAGGAAGATTGCGGCCCGGCGTGAGCCGTGGCCAGGCAGCCCAGGATCTCGACACCCTGATGCAGGACATTGTGGCGGCGTATCCGGACGAGCATCTCGGCGATAACCGGATCACGCTCGATCCTATGTGGCGCTCGCCATTCGGCGCCAACGGATATATGGCGGCGACGCTGCCCATTCTGCTGGCCTTCGCCGCTGTGGTGCTGTTGCTGACCTGCGCTAACCTGGCAACGCTCACGCTGGTGCGGTTTGTATCCCGGCGGCGTGAACTTGCGATCCGGCAATCGCTGGGGGCGAATCGTATGCAACTGGTGCGGCAAATGATGCTGGAGGGCGCTGTGCTTTCGATCGTCGCGGGAGCCGTGGCCCTTGTGTTGACACCGTGGACGTCGAAAACATTCGCATGGTTCTTCCCAGCGAACGCAGCTCCCCTCGTACTGAGCGGGAGCCTGGACCATAAGGTGGTAATCGGGATTGCGGTGTCTTCTCTCCTGGCCGCCATGCTGTGCGGCGCGCTTCCCGCCTGGCGTTCGTCTCACACGCCGGCCGCTGAGGTACTCAAGGCAGAGTCTGCAAGTATCTCCGGCGGCTCACGCAACCGGAAATTGCTCAGTGGGCTGGTGGTGGCGCAAATCGCGCTTTCCCTTCCACTGCTGTTGTGCTCCGGGCTATTCCTGCGAACGCTGCGGAATCTCGCCGCGGCGAATCCCGGCTTTGAGCAGGACCACGTTCTCACTGCGTCGGTGGGGCTGAATATCGCAGGCTACAGCAACGACCAGGCACAGTTGATCCGTCACAAGATCCTGGACCGCGTGTCGGCACTCCCCGGCGTGGAGGTTGCGTCTCTTACCGATTGGATTCCGATGACCCTGATCCAAAAGAGGAACGATGCGTATCCGGAAGGGTATGTGCCACACCCCCATGAATCTTTGCTGGTGGAGAATGCCGAGGTGGGCCCGCGGTATTTCGAATCCCTTCATATACCCATTTTGGAAGGACGCGAGTTTACTTTGAATGACGATGAAAAGGCCCCGAGCGTGATCATCGTGGATCAGACCGCGGCGCGGCGCTACTGGCCAGGGCAGGATCCACTGGGAAAGAACCTCAGGGTGTGGGGCCACCTTTTCACGGTAGTCGGCGTGGCGAGGAATTCAACCCATACATTCGTGAATGAGTCACCGGAGCCTATGGTGTATATCAGCTATTTCCAGCACCCGGGGTACGAGACGATCGTGCAGGTGAAGACCGAGGGAAATCCGGTGGACCTCGAGCCCGCGGTCGAAAACGCCATCCACGGAATCGATCCACAGCTGCCGGTTTTCGATGTGCGTTCGATGCGGGAGAGTACCCAGATGGCGAGCATTTTCGCCGTCCTCGAGAGCACCCTGGCGGGAATGTTCGCGCTGATCGGGCTGATTCTTGCGGTAACCGGAATCTACGGAGTCGTGGCCTATCGAACTCAAATGCGAACTCACGAGATCGGAATACGAATGGCTCTCGGTGCTTCACGGGTGGACGTGCTGCGGCTCGTGCTGGTGCAGGGTTTGTGGCTCACAGGCATCGGGCTGGCGCTGGGACTGGCCTTTGCGCTGGGACTCACACGCATGATCGTCCGGCTGTTGTACGGAATCGGCGCCAACGATCCGGTCACTGTCGTTTCTGTCGTCATGCTCCTGGGAGCAATGTCCTTGCTGGCATGCTACCTTCCCGCACATCGAGCGATGCGCCGGAACCCCGTGACCGCAATTCGCGAGTTGTAAGCTGCAGTTCAGAAGGATCTTCGTTCTGCGTTGGCGATAACAGAGCAAAGCGCTCGTCCAGCCGTTCTGGGTGGGAAGTCGGCAATACTTCCCTTTGGGAATTGACCATTCAGCGATGCTTTCATCCGAAATTGCGGTGATGGTTATCCGGCATGAACCAGTTTCTGCCGGCTGATGGAGAGACCGTCACGGCGGCGCAGATTGCGGAAGACCGCGGTGGAGACGACGGTCAGGACGCCGAGGGCGACGAAGGCCTTATGAATACCGTGGATGAAAACCACGGGAGCCGACCAGATGTGCTGGGGCAGGAAGAAGGCGGTGGCGAGACCGGCGATGGCTACGCCGAAGCTGAGGGCCATTTGCTGGACGGTGGCAAAGATGGTGCTGGCGGCGCTGGTCTCCTCTTCCGCGACGTCCGCGTAGACCAGGGTGTTCATGCTGGTGTATTGCACGGTGCTGAAGGCTCCGTAGAGAAACGCGAGCAGCACGATGAACCAGAGTGGCGTGCGCAGTCCGATGGTGGCGAAGAGCAGGAGCAGGATGCCAATGATGAACGTGTTGGAGATGAGGATGGAGCGGTAGCCGAAGCGGCTCAGCAGGCGGGTCATGAAGGCGTTCATCACCATGGCCGCAAGGGCCTGGGGCATGATGAGGAGGCCTGACTGAACCGGGGTATAGCCAAGTCCGATCTGATAGAGGAGGGGCAGGAGAAAGGGCACGCCGCCGATGCCGAGGCGGGTGATGAAGCCGCCGCCGACGGCTGCGCGGAAGGTCCGGAGGCGGAACAGCGCGAGCCGGAGCAGCGGAGAGGGCGTCTCCTTCGCATGCAGCCAGTAGCCGGCAAGGAGGGCGGCGGAGATGACGAGCAGGCTGAAGATTTCGCGGACGCTGAGGGTGTGGTCGCCGAAGACTTCGAGGACATAAGAGAGCAGGGCAATTCCGGAGCCGAAGAGAATGAGGCCCAGCAGGTCGAGAGGCGGAGTATCCTGCTCGCGATAATCGGGCAGGCGGAGGTAGACCATGACGAGGCCGAGGAGGCCGATGGGGATATTGAGGAAGAAGATGATGCGCCAGTGGAGGTAATCGACGATGAGGCCGCCGGCGACCGGACCGAGCATGGGTCCGATGAGGGCGGGGATGGAGACGAAGCTCATCACGCGGACGAGTTCGTGTTTGGCAAAGGCTCGGACCAGGGTGAGGCGTCCGACAGGAACCATCATGGCGCCGCCGCAGCCCTGGAGCACACGGCAGAAGACGAGCTCGTGGATGTTGGTGGAGATGCCGCAGAGCAGCGAGCCGAGGGTGAAGATGCCGATGGCGGCGGAGAAGACGTGGCGCGTGCCGAAGCGGTCGGCCATCCAGCCGCTGATGGGGATGAAGATAGCCAGGGCGAGCGTATAGCTGGCCAGGACGGCTTTCATGGCCAGGGCAGTGACGCTGAGGGCTTTGGCGATGACGGGGACACCGGTGTTGAGAATGGTGGTGTCCAGCGACTCCATGAAAAAGGCCACCGCGACCAGCCAGGGGAGGAGGTTTCGGGTCGAAGAAGTGAGGACTTCGGCGCGGGGTACGGGCCGAGTTGGCTGGGACGGGTGCATGGGTGAGAACATTTCTCCAATACGGGCTGAGTCCAGGTCGCCTGATGTGCGGACCGAAGCCGATCTCGAGAACAAATGGTCCGAGCGGCATTTCCAGGATACCGTGAAGCTGTGGTCCGTGTAGAACCGACGCACGCATGGAAAACCAATCGCGGCGGTCATCCATGGGATGGACGCAATGGAGGTGCAACACCATGCGTTGCGACATGGCAAGAGCCTGTGGACTTGGCTTTACCACACGACACTGAACTGCGAGGACACGGGTCTTACCTGGGTTATCTCATCGATCAGCACTTGTTCCGGAGAACGATCCTCCGCCGACTTGAAGATGGTGATGCCGTCCAGATGATCGCGGATTGGAAATTCCGTCCTAGCCTGCTGGGCACAATCTCTGTTCGCTGGTGAATCCACCGCCTGGTGAATCCACCGCCCACACAGGTCCAGACTTCAATAACTCAGGAACGCGCGGCGATTAGCTTCGATCCAAAACGTCAGAAAGGGAATGCGGAGCACTGATCATCATCGACAGCATAGCGCGTTGCTACGTTGTTGTCGGGTGGTCGGCATTTCGGACATTTCGCACCCGAAACTTACGGACGTAGCCGTGGCACATGCGCGCCGAGTAGTATGCAGTCGATGGAGATACGCCTTGTCACGCTTTCATCGCCAGATTGGGTATCCACCTGTGCACGGCCTGGTCGGCCCGGCCTGTATGCGATAGATCTAATGATTCCAGCGCCAACCACTTGCTGGTTAACGAAAAGAGGCAGTAGCATACCGTAATCAACCTTGCCGCAGATGCCGCGAGCGGCCTAAAAGCTCATAGTAGGAAAATATCGCGCGGCAATTGAGGGACCGCAGGTTTGTGAAGCGAGTTACCGGAATTTGTGTGCACGACCGGCTACCGTTGACTTTGATCCGGAGGCTGCAAATGAGGCAAGTCGTTCCTGGCAGAAAACTGTTCGTGATGGCCGCTCAAGCCTGTACGCTCATGCTGCTCCTCTTTGGGGCGGGCACCTTGTGTGGACAGGTAGCCGGTTCCGGCAACATTCAGGGAACCGTATTCGACAGTACCGGCGCCGTCGTGTCGAACGCCACCGTCACACTCACCAACGAGTCGACAGGCGTCAGCCAGACGACGCACACCGACAGCGCGGGCGTATTCGCGTTCCCCAACGCTCAGATCGCAGCCTACACACTCCGGGCATCTGCTGCGGGATTCCAGACCTATGAGCAGACCAACATAGTGCTCGAAGTAGGCAGCAATATCGCGGTCAATCCCAGATTGAACGCCGGGGCGAGTAGTCAGACGGTTGAAGTTCACGCCGACACGCTCGCTCTGCAGACCGAAGATACGTCCTTCAAGCAGACAGTTGACCAGAAGGATATGGTCGGGATGCCGCTGAATGGGCGTCAGATGACCAACCTGATCTTTATTTCAGGGGGCTCGAGCCCCGCGCCGGGCGGCGACTTTACGGGCAGCAAGTATTCTTACCAGACCATCTCGGTTTCAGTTGCCGGCGGCATGGGCAACACCACGGAATGGAAGCTGGACGGCGCCGATAACAACGACTATATGTCCAACGCCAACTTGCCCTTTCCGTTCCCTGATGGGGTACAGGAGTTCAGCGTGGAGTCGATTGACCTGGGTGCGCGCGGAGGTGAGCATTCCGGTGGCCTGGTGAACGTCATTACCAAGTCGGGCACCGACCAGTATCACGGCGACGCCTTCGAATTCATCCGTAATAACTACCTCGATGCCACCAACTTCTTCGCGGCGAACAAAGACACCCTGCACCAGAACCAGTTTGGCGGCACCATCGGCGGACCCATCATTCCGGGTCACCGCAAGCTCTTCGGCTTCGCGGGTTACCAGCGGACGGATTCGGTGTACGCGACTTCGGTGAACACCATGTACATTCCGACCCCGGCCAATGTGCAGGGCGATTTTTCGGTGACCGACCCCGGCACGTATAACGCGGGCACGGGCCTGTGCAGCCATCAGCTCTATGATCCTCTCACCGGCACACCCCTCTACGATGCCGTCACGGGCACGTGCAACAAATACTCGACGCCACCCACGTTCAATGCAGCCGCCGTAGCGCTGATGAAATTCATGCCGACTACGGGTTCGCCGGGAGTGGCGAACTACAACGCCAATACGGGCGAGGTTCAATTCTCAATTCCGGGTGCAGTCTACGACAATCAATTCGTGAGTCGCGTCGATTACAGCATCAACGCCCAGCACAGCCTGTACGGTCGCTACCTGATTGATGGTTATCAATACCCGGCGTACTACTACCCCAACAACATCCTGGTCACCTTCCAGGCTCCCGGCCAGTACCAGCGGGTACAGTCCGCAGTGATTGGCGAAACCTGGGCCCTTTCTTCGCATTTGGTGAATAACCTTCGTGCGATGGGCACCAAGCGCGTTGACCACCGTCAATCCGCTTCCGGGGGCCCGGACAGCAACAGCATTGGGGTTACACAGTACAACCAGTACCCCGCTTTCCTGCTGATCGCCGCATCGACGGCGGGAGCCAATCATACGTGGGACACCTATTGTGGAACCTGCTCACCCGGCTACTTCAACCTCGACGATGAAGGCGCCTCCGACGACCTGACGTGGGTGGCGGGCAAGCACCAGTTCGTGCTCGGCGGAGAGTTCCTGCGCATCCACTTCAACGAGAACGTTGGCTACCAGGCCGACGGCAACTTTACCTTCAATGGTCAATTCAGCGGCAGCGGGCCAACCGGCAATATCGGTGGCAAGGTTGTTCTGGGGGACTCGAACCTCGATTTTCTGATGGGCGCACTGAGCGCCTTCTCACAAAGCAAACAGCAACAGCTTGCGTTGCGCGGAAACGCTCCCAGCCTCTACATCGAAGACACCTACAACGCCAGCGCTCGCCTGACGATCGTGGGAGGTATCCGCTGGTCGCCCGAATACATGCCAGTGGACTATTTCAATCGCGGCTCGACCTTTGACTACGCTTCATTCCTGGCCAATATCCACAGTTCGGTCTATCCGAATGCACCCGCGGGTTCATTCTTTTACGGAGATACGGGTGTCACGCGGCAGTTTACCCACAACACGCCCTTGCAGTTCGAGCCAAACATTGGTGCGTCCTGGCAGCCATTTGGAAATGGCAATACCGTGATCCGCGGCGGCATGGAATTCGCCTACGATCTGGCTAACTACTACACCACTAATCGCGTTCACCAGAACCCGCCGTTTGCTACCGATACCAGTCCGAACCAGGTGGCCCCGCTCTGCTTCAGCGAGCCATGGCTCGCCGGTGGCACAGGATACGGATGCGACCAGGCGGGGGGCACGAATACCAGCCCTTATCCGCAGCCGGAGGTTCCGCCTTCGACCATCGGCTTCCCCGCGCAGGGTCAATTCATCGTACTGCCCGCAAATTTCCGGACTTCCGATACGCTGCAGTGGACGCTGAGCGTACAGCACCAGTTCCCGCACGGCTGGCAGGCGCAGGTCGACTACATCGGAAACAGAACACGGAACATGCCCATCGGCACGGCCATCAACCAGGCGGTATATCAGCCGGGCACCTGGGGCGCGAACGCGACGGGTTGCGGACCGGTCGTTACTACCGGCCCCGCGGCAAGTGCGGCCAAGACCACGAACCCCACTCCGGGCACGCCATGCTCCACCACCTCCAACCAACAGGCTCGCTTCATCCTGACTGAAGCGAATCCCAGCCAGGGCAACCTGTATCAAGGCGGCACTAACTCGGCCCTCATCAACGACACTGCATGGGCTAACTACAACGGCATGGTGGCCACCCTGCAGCACCGTCTGTCGTCAACCTTCAGCCTGCTTTCCAACTACACATGGTCTCGATGCATGAACATCTACGATGCGCAGGGCGACCAGGGCGGCAATGGACCGATGGACCCGTTGAATATCGGACTGGACTATGGCCGCTGTGGCTCCGATTATCGCAACATCTTCAACACCACAGTGGTCACGACCAGCAATTTCCGGTCACTCCATGGCCTGTCCGGTTACATGGCTAATGGCTGGCAGTTGGCTCCTCTCTTCCACATCCTCAGCGGTGCTCCGATTAACGTCACCGATGGCACGGATATTTCGCTGACCGACATCGGCAACGATCGCCCCAACCGGGTGCCCGGAGCCAATCTCATCCATGAAGTCAAGATTCAGGGTGGGACTGTTGCTACGACCCAGGCCAACAGAGGCTACCTCAATCCCGCGGCCTTCTGCTTTAATCAGGCAACGTGCACGCCTCAGGAAGCGCCGGGGACGTACGGCGACCTGCAGAGAAACGCGATCAGCGGACCGATGTTCTTTCAGTTCGATTCACAGGTTTCACGCATTTGGAAAGTCACAGAGCGCTGGAATCTGGATACGCGGCTGGAAGCTTTCAACGTCCTCAACCATCCGAACTTCGCTAACCCGGGCTCCAGCAACCCGGCGGGTGGATCGTTCGGCACCATCACCTCAACAGCTGGCGGCGCGAGCCTCGCCAACATTCCGGCCCTCACCGCCAGAGTATTCCAGGGTGCGGTCAAAATTATCTTTTAGGAACCGGCCCATAATTCTTCCCATTGGATCGGTTCCAACAGCGCCCTTACTCCTGCTCAGCCATAGATCAATTGCTGTCTGGCGGCCGTAATGCGAGAAGCACGTCTATAACAATTCATTCCTCACCCATGCCGACAACGCACGCCACACGCTATAAACTTCACGCTCTCTATCGTTATGGGCTTCCCATCGCATTGTCGGCGATTGCATTGGCCTTGTCGTTGGCTTTGCAGGACAGGTTTGGGAATCCATTCTGGTTCTTCTTCGCGATTGCGGTCATCGTGTCGACGTGGCTTGGCGGACGTGGGCCAGGCTGGGTTTCCGTCGGCCTAAGTACAGTTGTAGTTCTGTACTTCTTCATTCCGCCGTATCGCGCGTGGAATCTGAAGCCGCGCGACATTCCGTTCTTCGTGACGTTTGTCCTGTGTCAGGTTGTGGTCAACAGATTGATTTCGTGGCGTCGCGATACCGAGGAGACATTGCGCCGTGCTCGCGACGAGCTCGAAGTGCGCGTTGAGGAACGCACCGTCGAACTCAGGAATGCCAATGAAGCGCTACTGCATCAGATGGCGGAGCAGAAGCGCACGGAAGAGGCTCTCCAGGCGACACGATCGGAGCTGACGCGGGTTGCGCGCATCACCACCATCGGCGAGCTCACCGCTTCCATTGCGCACGAAGTCAATCAGCCACTCGCAGCTGTCGTCGCCAACGCCGACGCATGTGTTGCATGGCTCAACGACCGGGAACACAGCGACGATTTACAGTCAGCGCTCTCTTTTAACAGCTGAATTTGTCAGGACTGATCTTTCCACCTGAGACAGCCCATTTTCAGAGTTATTACCCAAGTAGTGCCTTCCGGGTGGCCGGTCATCCGCCCGAACCCGCAGATCGCCTGTCCCAAAGTGCTAGAAGAGTGCTTTGGCGATGAGGCGCACATCGGCAGAGATCCAGGATAGGCTCACTTCGAGCCCGGGGGCACAACGCCGTTCATGCGCAGATACTCGACCATCTGTCCATAGTGGTCGTATCCATGAGCAGAAATGAACGATGCCACGACCGACCGCGTGTGCAGACCGTCGACACCGTCAATCGTAGTGTAGGCATTCTCGGCTGTAATCGTCGCGAGCGCCTTATGTGCATAAGCGAAAGAATCCGCAGCGGCCTTCAGGAGTTGCTCTTTGGTCGTCAGACTCGCGAGGCTTTTCGGGTCAACCGGCATCTTCTCCCCGAGAATCTTCGAAGCAAAGTAGTAGTTGGCCGTCGTGACATGCGATATTTCCTGCGCGAACGTGCGAACCCCGTCATACTTCGCGCCCTGCGAGGGTGCGAAGGTTGCCGCAGTGGGCGCAAAGCCGTATTTGTCCGCAGGCATTGCCTGCGCGACTCCCATAAACTCCTGCTCAAAGAGGTTGAGCAACTCCTCCTGCGCCTGCACCGGTGACATTTGGCTGCCAGCGGTCACTTTTGTGCTGATTGAGCCCGTTTGCGCGGAGGCCGCCAGCGCACAACATCCCAGAATCAAAGCGGTACAAACATACCGGAGACGCATCGATCACCTCACTGGCAAATTTCTCAACAGTCTAGCAGCTGCGTTCGCGATGTTAGTAGTCATTTGGTGACTTCAGGCCCGATGCGCTCATTGACGGGTTCCGGGCGGACGGTCGGCAACTCGTCAGGTACTGTTTGGCTAACAGGCTGCCGAGAATCCCAGTCGCTCATCGATGGCGGATTAGCAACGTCAGGTCGGTTAGGCAGCAATTCGCTTCTAGATTTGCATGCCAACTGTGGCGGAAGGCCGCTGCCGTCGCAAAGCAACTGACTAGCTCGTCCGCACGCCAATCGCAACGGTTCGCGTTCCAGCCTCCATGCCCGGGCTGATCATCGTTCTGCACCATAATTGCGGTCAGGAGGATGCTGTATGCAGAAGGGAAGTCTCATTCGGAGGAGTCGGAAGCACGGCCCAGGTGTTTGGGTGTTCCGGTGGTCAGAAAAGGACGCCGATGGCAGACGCATCTATCGAAAGCGAGTCGTCGGAACCGTCGAGCAATATCCCGAAGCAGAAGCCGCCCGAGGCTCGATGGCAACGTTGATCGCGAAAGTGAACTCTGCGAATCAGTGGAGCGTCACACAGGCGATGACGTTCGGGCAGCTGTGCGCTCATTTCGAGCAGCGCGAACTCGCGAGGGACAACACGTGGCGAAGCTACGCTACGAAGAAGTGCTATGCGGTATACCTCAGGCGATGGATCGTTCCTCAATGGGGCCAATTCAGGTTGAGCGATATCAGAACCATTCAGGTGGAGGCTTGGCTGCGCAACCTGGCACTGGCGAAAAGCAGTTGTGCCAAAGTCCGCAACCTGATGTCCGTCGTCTTCAATCACGCTTGCCGGTACGAGTTCTTTGATCGGAATCCGATCCAACTGGTCCGCCAGGGAGCGAAGCGCGAGACGTCGCCAAATGTGCTCAGCCCCGCTGAAATCAAGGCGCTCCTGGAGCGACTTGCTTTGCGGGAACGAACAATGGTACTTCTAGCGGCCTCGACCGGACTGCGCCAAAGCGAGATCTTCGGCCTGAAGTGGGGTGACATCGAGTTCGGTCTCGGGATCATGAGCGTGACCCGCTTGGTGGTGTGCGGGTTCGTGGGACCATGTAAGACTGAATCATCACAGAAGCCAGTACCCCTGCACCCGTTCGTTGCGGAGGCTCTCGCAGAGTGGAGGGGGAAGAGCCGGTACAGAAAAACTGATGACTGGATCTTCGCGAGCCCACGCCGCCGGGGGCGAAGGGCGTTCTGGGGAACGGGAATTCTGCGCAAGTATATTCAGCCAGCGGCCAGGGCTGCCGGCATCGAGAAGCGGATGGGGTGGCATACATTCCGCCACACCTACTCGACACTGCTGCGAAGCGTCGGGACCGAGTTCAAGGTCATGCAGGAGTTGCTCCGCCATTCGTCATTGCGATCGACGCTGGACGTGTACACGCAGGCGATTAAGCCGGCCAAACATGCCGCTCAGGCGGCCGTGATGTCGCTGGTAATGAGCGCGTGATCGCGTTTGGTGGAGTAGGGAAGTGAAGAGCGACTGCTGAACTCGGGAGCTTTCCGGAGCAGGTACCGCGATCGGAATTAGGAGACAAAAGGGCACAAATCTGTGTCCTTTTTGCACCCGTTATGCATTTTAAGGCGCCAATAACCCTTTTGGAATGTATGGCGGGGACGACGGGGCTCGAACCCGCGACCTCTGCCGTGACAGGGCAGCGTTCTAACCAGCTGAACTACGTCCCCTTGATGGTGAAGCCTTGCAGCAGGAGCGTTGCACTCTGCTTTCGTATTGCGGTTCGCGACACATTAAAGAGCCGAGCGAACCTACGGAACTGTCACCATTCCGCTCTCTGGATTGTAACAAGAAACCCGCGTCCGGCGTGCAAGCATTCAGCGTTCCGAAGCACGGCGCCGGGCGTTCTGCCTCCAGGGTTCGGGAAACCGGCGATCGGCGCGCAGAGTTCGGATCAAAGCGTGATTAGCCGGAGGTTGGGACTTTGTCGATGGCGTTGAGGCGCTGGACGACCCGGCCTTTGCCGAGCAGCGCCATGACCGCAAAGAGGCTGGGGGCAACGGCCTGGCCGGTGAGGGCGACGCGCGATCCGTTGATGAGGGCACCCGCTTTCATGTTTTTTCCCGCAGCGAAGGCGCGGAGAATCTGCTCGGCTGAGGTTTCAGTGAATTCGGGGGCGGCAGCGTAGTGCGTGGCCAGTTCATGGAGACGCGCGGGCAGGGAAGGATCGGCCAGAAATTTTGTAACCGCAGCTGGATCATATTCGAAGTCGTCACTGAAGTAGGCGCGGAAGAGTCCGGCGAAGTCCTTGAGGTTGCGGGCGCGCGGTTTGAGGAGATCGATGGCGGCCAGGATCTCTTCGTGAGTGCGCGTGGGCCCGAATTCCGCGGCCTTCCACTCGGTTTGTATCAGTGGCAGTAGCTTATTCGAATCGTAGGCGCGGATGTATTCGGTGTTGAACCAGGCGAGTTTGTCGTTATCAAAGACGGCGTTCGATTTGGAGATGCCGTCGAGAGTGAAGAGCTCGAGGAGATCATCGGAGGAGAATATCTCGCGGTCTTTGTGGGCCGGGCCGGGCGACCAGCCGAGCAGAGCGAGGAAATTGCGGAAGGCTTCGGGGACGATACCCATGTCCTTGTAGGCGATGACGGAGGTGGCGCCGTGGCGTTTGGAGAGGCGGGTTTTGTCGGGGCCAAGGATGAGCGGGACGTGGGCAAAAACGGGAAGGTCGGCCTGGAGGGCGCGATACTGGAGGATTTGTTTGGGGGTGTTGGAGATGTGGTCGGCGCCGCGAATGATGTGGGTCAGGCGCATTTCGATGTCGTCGGCGACAACCGAGAGGTGGTAGGTGGGAATGCCGTCGGAGCGGAGGAGAACGAAGTCCTCGATTTCTGCATTGGCGAACTCGACCTTCCCGAAGACCGCGTCGTCCCACGAGGTTGCGCCGTCGGGCACCGAAAAGCGAACGGTGGCCGGGGACTGGCTGTCCAGGCGGCGTTTTTGCGATTCAACCGGATCGAGAGCGCGGCAGCGGCGATCGTACATGGGCGGGCGGCCGGCGGCGGTTGCTGCGGTACGACGCTGCTCGAGTTCTTCTTTCGTGCAGAAGCAGTAGTAGGCGTGGCCGGAAGCGACCAGCTTTTCGGCGGTGGCCTGATAGAGCGGGAGGCGCTGGGACTGGAAGAAGGGGCCCTCGTCCCAGTCGAGGCCGATCCAGCGCATGCCTTCGAGGATGCCTTCAACCATTTCTTCCGAGGAGCGCTCGAAGTCGGTGTCTTCGATGCGGAGGATGAAGGTGCCTCCGAAATGGCGGGCGAAGAGCCAGTTGAAGAGGGCGGTTCGGGCTCCGCCGACATGGAGATAGCCGGTGGGCGAGGGGGCGAAGCGGACACGGGGTGAGGTATTGGCTGCCATCGGGAACAGATTTCCATCTTACTGTTTCGCGGTTCCGACCTGCCTGACCTGCTCGGTCGGGCCGCTCTTTCCCGGCGACAGAAGTCGAGGAAAAGTGCGGCGCGACCAAGGCGCGACGGAGATGGAGATCCAGGACAGCGCCAGGCCAGCGCAATTTGAATGGGGCACCCGGCGGTTGGCGCGCGAGTCTACTGCGGAGTTGCGGCTGCGTCGGCGGGCTGGCGCTCAAAGGTGAAATTGCAAGGGCGGCTCTCGATGCCGAGGCCGGTGTCGCGTTTGCCCGTGCCTTTGTCGCCGTCAAAATGGGCCTGGACGGTGTAGTGGTAGTCTTCGCCCTTGTGCGCGAAGAGGCCGTGGGCGTTGGCGCGATTGGCGAGGATGCCGTTGACGTCGAATTTGGCATTGCCGTCGTCGCCGATCTTTCCGGTGATCGCTTCGTAGCCGGGTTCACCGGCGGTGCCTTTTTCGCCTTTGATGGAGTTGCCGTTGATGACGCTGGGAATCTGGCGGATGAGGGCATCCATCTTGCCCTGGGCGGGGCAGTTTTGCGTGGTGAGCCATTGGCCGTCGAACTTTTCAGCGGCGATGGAAGTTGCAGGGAGGAGGGCAACGGCGGACAGAAGGAGCAAAGCGGTTCGAAGAGATGGCATCGCGAGCCTCCGGGGATGGTTGGGTCAGGGGCCGGGCGGGGGATTCTTTTTTAGCAGGCAGGAGTAAGGGTTGTAAACGGGAACGAGGAAATCGACAGGCAGCAGGATCTGCGGTAATTCTCGAAACGATGCCGCATGCTGTGGCATCCAGAGAGTGGCAATTTCAAGTGGGAGGAGCGGGAATGTTTGCGATCAGCGGAATTACGGGCAATGTTGGCGGAGTGGTGGCGCGAGAACTGCTGGCCAGGGGCAAGGATGTGCGCGGCGTGGTGCGCGATGTTGGCAGAGCGAGCGCGTGGAGAGATCGCGGCTGCGAACTGGCTGCGGCCGATCTTGGGGATGCAACGTCGCTGGCGGCTGCGTTCGATGGAGCGGAGGGCGTGTTTGTGATGGTGCCGCCGAATTTCGATCCAAAGCCGGGATTTCCGGAGGCGCAGGCTACTGGAACGACCCTGCGGTCGGCGCTGGAAAAGGCGCGGCCGGGGCGGGTCGTTTATCTCTCGACGATAGGCGCGCAGGCAAAACAGACCAATCTGCTGACGCAGCACACCATGATCGAAGCGGAGCTGCGCAAAGTGGATTTACCGATCACCTTTCTGCGGCCGGGGTGGTTCATGGAGAACTTTGCGTGGGATGTGGATCCGGCGCGGGAGCGGGGCGTGATCGCGAGCTTTCTGCAGCCGCTGGATAAACCGGTGCCGATGGTGGCGACGGCCGACATTGGGCGCGTGGCGGCGGAGCTGCTCGAAGAAAACTGGAACGGCCATCGCGTCGTTGAGTTGGAAGGGCCGCGGCGGGTCACGCCGTTGGAAATCGCGGCCACGTTTTCCGAGTTGCTGGGGCGCGACGTTCGCGCAGAGGTGGTGCCGCGCGATTCGTGGGAGACGCTGTTTCTGTCACAGGGGATGAAGAATCCGGAGCCGCGGATCCAGATGCTGAATGGATTCAACGAAGGATGGATTGAGTTCGAGGGCGGGTCGCTGAAGGGAGATGTGGAGCTGAAGACGGTGCTGGCCGGGCTGGTGGGGCGGGAAGCCAGGGCGGGAGCTGCTTAGCGGACGACGCCCATGTTATCGGCGGGCCAGTAGATGAAGGTCGCCTTACCGTAGATGAGGTCGCGATCGACGGGGCCGAAGTCGCGCGAGTCCGAGGAGATGGAGCGGTGATCGCCCATGACGAAGTACTGACTCGGGGGGACGACCATTTCGGGCATGGAGCGGGTGTCGCGATAGCGGCGGGGGACGTAGGCTTCGTCGAGAGGCTCGCCGTTGATCCAGACGCGACCGTGATCGATGAAGATGGAGTCGCCGGGCAGGGCGATCACGCGCTTGATGTAGCTTTTTTCGGGATCGCGGGGGTAGTGGAAGACGACGACGTCGCCGCGCGTAATTCTTTCGAAATGGAAGAAGAGCTTATCGATGAAGAGGCGGTCCTGATCGCGCAGCTCGGGCTGCATGCTGGTGCCTTCGACGCGGACCGGCTGATAGAGGACGGTGACGATGAAGAAGGAGGCGATGACGGAGATGCCGATATCGCGGGCCCAGACGCGGTAGCGCGGGTGCAGAAGGCGCGAGAGGAAGCGGAGACGGGGATGCAGCACGGGCAGTGGTTCCTCGTTCAATCTACTTTAATTGTCTTACGAAATTCCTCGGGTCTTCGTTTCCAGTATTAATGAAGAGAAAAAGCACCCCAGTTCCGACTTTCACATCGCTCCGGTATGTGCGGGCTAGCTGCAACCGAGGCTCCCTGTTGGGCAAAGGATGTGCTGCCGGCCTGGCTTGGGCATGGGCTGTTGCTGCGAGGACGCGGGGACGAGACTGGTGGGGCCGTTGATGTTCGCTTCCTGGACCTGAAGGGGGCGCTGCAGGACCATCTCGACCTGAGTGCCGGAGGGAATGTTGACGTCGGCGCCGCGGGTGAAGAGAGCGACAATGCCAGCGGCGGCTAGTCCCGCGCCTGCGCCCTCGAGGCCTCCGGCGAGAGGATGGCCGGATTCAAGACCCCCGATGGAGCCGATGGTGGCACCGGTGGGAACGGCGACTTTGGCAGTCTCACCGGCGTTGTGCGCCTTGTTACTGCCGCCATCCTGCTGGATGGTGCCTTCGTCGCCGTTGACCTTCTGATGTTCGGCGCCGGGCATGCTGTTGACGACGCCGGGAATCTCAACCACGGAGCCGTTGGGGAAGATCATGGAGGTGAAGTGCATATTGAGCTGGGCTTTTTGTGCACCGATACCGCGGCCAGGTCGGACGACGCTGTCGACGACTCCCTGGACGTAGACGCCGGCGGGGATGACAACGCGGTTGCCGACGACGACGGGAAAGGTGGAGTAGAGATAGACGCCGTCCCCTGGTTTGGCGCTTTTGGTGTTGACGGCGCTGCGGGTCTCGAGAAGGACTTTGGTTCCTGCGGGGACGAGGATGATGTTCGGCGCGGGGGCGGCAGCGGGTGCATCGGCGGCGGGCGGAGTTGCGGCGGCGGTCTGCGACGGCGACGGTACGGTCGTCGGCGCGGGTGCGGCCTGGGGGGCGGGAGCGGGAGCGGGGGCCGGGGGCGCGTCCTGAGCAGCCACCATGGTCGCGGCGAGGAGGGCGGCAACAACCGGGGATGCGGTGAGGGTGAGACGGTGGATGAACATAAGCGGCCCTCCGGAAAACCCACCCATATTGTGCATGAGGAGCGCGCAGCGGTGGGCACAATTCCGAAACGGGTGACGGAATCCGTTTATTGGACCATTGGGACCGTGGGGGGTGAGCAGCAAGACCAGCGTACGGCGCTCAGAGTTCAGGGAGAGCGCGGTTGAAGGGGAGCGGGTTTGCCGGCCACGATGGCCCAGAGAAACAGGCAAGATGAGGATTTCGACCATGAACGGGGCGGAGAAGAAGATGTGCGAGTTCACACGGCGAAGACAAGATACGCGACGTGCTTTTCCCGGCGGGGAAGAACAGGCCCAACCCCCACAAACAGGAAGGCCCGCCGTTTGGGGCGGGCCTTTAGTGATGCAGAGGTGCTCTCTTCAGCTAAAGGCTGCAACCAGTCCGACGATACCGAGCGTGAAGAGGATCCACCATCCGAAAATCGCGATAGCGGCGGAGCCGGCCTTGACTCGCCCCACGACGGAGCAACCGATGACGCTGAAGACCAGCGACCAAATCCCGAAAACATCGAAGAAGGCGCCGAGGGTTACGAGCCACAAAGCCGATCCGCCACCGGCCAGGTAATACCCGATGTTGGTGCCGACTGGATTACTGATATTGAAAGAGTCGGGCGCGAGGCCGGCGAAAATAGCAATCACTGCGAGAAGAAATCTGGCCGCATAGCCAATCAGATTGGAATACATGAAAACCGCGAAGATCTTTGAGTACTTCGCGGTCCCGCCAAATCCGAAGTTAATGGTCGGCCAAACCAGCAGAGCGAAGATCGCAGTAAAAATGAGCGAGAAGATGGGCGCGGCATAGGCGGTATACGGCTGCCGGGCGATCCCCTTCTGGCGCGCGACGACCTGCTGATCGGCGGGCAGATTCTGAATCACCTCTTTCATTTTTGGGTTCTGACTAATCTGGTTGTCGTAAACAACCGCCCACCCGATCTTCTTCTGCACGGTGAAATTGAAGGCGATGCTGACCACGATCAGGACCAGGAACGGTCCCCACCACGCCGCGCTGCGCACAATGTCTTTCGCGGTTTTTGAAGGAGCAACAAAAGTGTCGACGATCCGCTGGACCTCGTTCAGCGGCTGGGTCGACGCTTCGGATTGGGCGACGGCATCGGGCATGGAAAATCCTCCGGAAAGGTTGCGAGCTGAATCTCTGCGTTCTCTGGATTTCGAAGAATTGTACTCCCGCTCCCGCCCGGGCAGGATGAAATTTGGCCGGGCGAGAACCTGGCAGGGAGCGCGTTCCCCGTCGTGGGCCTGGCGGCCGGAACCCCAGACGCTACTTTTCTCCCGGGCCCGGGTCAGGGTACTCTGATATTGCTTTTATTGTTACCCCCGGGATTTCCTGCATGCGCAGTCGTGTCTTCGTTGCCGTCGCGGCCAGTTTTTCGTTGGCGCTGCCCCTCTTTGCCTCCACGGTGAATCCCGCGGGTCGCGCGCATCATCGTCGCCATCCTGCGGGTGTGCGGGCGGCGGGCGGATCCCACTGCGGCATGGTGGCGGGACACGCGAGTCATACGGTGCTGGCGACGCCCGCTTCGGTTTCCTGCCAGACGACCGTGGCGCATGTGCCGCGCTCTCAGATGCAACCCGCCCCTCTGGCTCCACGGCCCGCGCACACGCATGCTGCCACCCAGCCGGTGGCTCGGGTGCACTTTGTGCCGCCGCTGCGCGGATCGCTGGAATCGTTGATGCGCCAGAACCAGCGGGATGAGGCTGAGGGGCTGATGCGGATCGAAGACGACGCACAGCTCGATCAACTGGAGGCCAGCGGGGATATCGTGCCGGTTCCGGCCAGTTATTCGCTGCGCGTCAATCCCGACCTGCCGGCCAACCGGCGTTATTGCCGCCCCTGGACGGCGCACTTTCTGGCGGATCTGGCGCGCAGCCACTACGCGCGCTTCCATCGCTCCCTGCAGGTCAACTCCGCGGTTAGGACGGTTGCATTTCAGCGCGCACTGATCGCGGTGAATGGCAACGCCGCGCCGGCCGACGGCGACATCGCCTCACCACACCTGACGGGAGCGGCTGTGGACATCGGCAAGAAAGGCATGACGTTTCAGGAGCTTTCCTGGATGCGCGCCTGGCTGCTGCCGCTGCAGACTGCGGGCAAGATCGATGTGGAAGAGGAGTTTTACCAGTCCTGCTTCCACGTCACCGTCTACCGTGGTTATGCGCCACCGCCTCCCCCGCGCATGATTGCCCATCGGCGCCGCTCGACCACGACGCTGCTGGCCGCCGGCGTGCACTAGACTCCCATACCAACGTTGTAGCCAAAGCGGGGCGCAGTCTGCTCCGCTTTTTATTCGCGCGCGAGGAAATAGTAGACGGCGGGGGTGACGATGAGCGAAAGCGCCATCGAGATCAGCAGTCCGCCGATCACCGCGATGGCGAGCGGCTGCAGCATCTGCGAGCCAGCGCCGAGAGCGAACGCGAGAGGCAGCATGCCGGTCATGGCGGCGAGCGCGGTCATTGCGATGGGGCGCAGTCTCCGGCGAGCGGCCAGGATCATCGCGTCGCGGGCGTCGAGGCCTGCAGCCCGGAAACGCTGATCGGCGTCGAGAAGGAGGATGCCGTTTTTCGCGACGATGCCGATGACCATGATCAGTCCCATGAAGGACGCCACGTTGAAGGTCGTCCCGGTGATGAGCAGCGCGAAGATGACGCCGGCGGTCGAGAGGATCGAAGAGACAAGAATGGAGGCCGGCGCGGAGAAGTTCCGGAATTCCGCAAGCAGCACGCCGAAGACGAGGACGAGGGCCAGCAGGAGAACTTGTAGCAGTTCATGGAACGACTGCTGCTGCTCCTGGTAGGTTCCGCCGTACGAGATGCGCACACTGGAGGGCAGGTGGAGCGCGGCAACTGCCTTCTGCACCCGCGCGATCGCAGAGCCGAGATCGGAACCTTCGAGGCGGCCGGTGACGGTGACCATCTGCTGCAGATTCTCGCGGAGGATTTCATTCTGCGGCGGAAGCTGCTCTACGTGGGCGAGGGCGCCGAGGGTCGCCATTTTTCCGGTGGAACTGAGGAAGACAGTGTTCTGGATGGCATCAAGAGAGGCGCGGTGACTGTCGTCGAGGCGCACGCGGACCGTGTAGGGGCGGCCGTTCTGGATGAGAGGCTGCGGGGTGGGCAGGCCGTCCAGGATGGAGGTAGCGTCGGTGGCGACTTCCGAAGTGGTGAAGCCGAGCCGAGCGGCGAGACCGGGATCGACCTGGAAGTTGGTGGCGGGGCCGCTGATGGTGTTGTCGATGCCATTCTCGACGTCGACGACGCCGGGAACTTTGGCGATGGCATCGCCGACCCGGGGTGCGATCTGGTTGAGGAGATCCTGGTTGGTGGCATAGAGCTTGATCTGGACGGGCTCCGGGGCGTTGGAGAGATCGCCAATCATATCCTGCAGGACCTGGGTGAATTCGATGTCGAGTTCGGGCTCGGCGGCCTTGATGCGCTGGCGGGCGTCCTCCATGACGTCATCGATATTGCGGCTGCGTTTGTCCTTGAGCAGGACAGTGAAGTCGCCGGTATTCGCTTCTGTAACAGCGGCCAATCCCATTTGCAGGCCGGTGCGGCGCGAGGTGGTGGTAATTTCCGGGATTTGGTGGAGGATGCGGTCGACGTGGAGGAGGACGCGGTTGCTTTCCTGGAGAGAGCTGCCGGCGGGCATGATGTAGTCGAGGACGAAGGCGCCCTCGTCCATTTCGGGCAGCAGATCGGAGCCGAGGGCTCGATAAGCAACAAACACTGTGGCAATTAAGAGGGCGCAGGCGGCGGCAAGCCAGAGGGGTTTGGCCAATGCTGCGCGGAGCAGGCGCTCGTGGACGCGGAGGACGGGCGCCATGAGTCCGTGGTGTTGATGGGATTCCGATGGGGCGGGTGCGGCGTCGATGGGAATGACCCGGCCGTGACGATCGTTGCTGCGAAGCAGAGCGAGCGAGAGGGCGGGCGTCCAGGTGAGTGCGAGGGCCAGCGAGGTGAGCAGAGCGACGGTCATGGTGAGAGCGAGCGCGCGGAAGAAGGTTCCTGTGACACCGGTGACCGAAACGAGGGGCAGAAAAACAACGATGGGGGTGATGGTGGAACCGATGAGAGGTTGGGTGATTTCGGCGAGGGCTTTGCGGACCGCTTCGATGCGGTTCTCGCCGGCCTCACGATGGAGGGCGATGTTTTCGACTACAACGATGGCGTCATCGATGACCAGGCCGACGGCGGCGGCGAGTCCACCCAGGGTCATCAGGTTGAAGCTCTGGCCGAGGGCCCAGAGCACGATAAATGTAACAAAGATGGTTACAGGAATGACCAGACCGGCGACCAGAGAAGCGCTCCAGTCGCGGAGGAAGAGGACGAGAATGATGGCGGCGAGGATGAGTCCGATGAGGATGGCGTCACGGACGCTGGCGATGCTGTCGCGGACGAAGTGAGACTGGTCGTAAAAAGGCGTGATGGTAACGCCGGCGGGGAGATTGGCGCGGAGCTGCGCGATGGTGGCAGTGACTTCATTGGCGACGGCAACGGTGTTGGAGTCGGGCTGCTCAAAGATGTTCAGCAATACGGCCGGCTGGCCGTCCGAGGTGACGATGGTGTAGACGGGCTCGGTGGCGGGAACAACCTGGGCGACGTCGGCGAGATGGATGGGGACGCCGCCCGGCGTGGCTTTGACGGAGATGGCGGCGAGCTGGTCGAGGTTGGAGGCCTGGTCGCCGACAAGGCCGAGGATGAGCTGGTGGTTGGCTTCGTAGAGGCCGGGGGACTGAACGAGGTTCGTCTGCTGAATGGCGTTGACGAGGTCGGAGATGGTGAGTTGCGCGGAGAGAAGTTTTGCGGTGTTGGGGATGACGTGGTACTCGGGGACCTGTCCACCCTGGACGGTGACGGTGCTGACCCCGTCCAGACGATTGAGGGGCGGTTTGAGTTCGTAGGTGGCGAGCTCCCACAGGCGCGTCTGCGAAACGGTGTTCGAGGCAAGGGCGTAGCCCTGGATGGGATCGAGCGTTGCGAAGGTGAGGCGGTTGGTGGTGATTTGCGCGGTGGCTGGGAGCGATTGCTGGACGCGGGCGACGGCAGCGTTAACGAGCTGCAGGGTCTGGAACATATCGACGTTCCAACTGAAGAAGAGGCTGACTTCTGCAGAGCCGCGGCTGCTGATGGAGCGGACAGTAACGAGGCCGGGAACGCTGTTGACGGCGTCTTCGATGGGGCGGGTGATGGTGACTTCCATCTGCTCGACCGGCATGACGCCGTTGTCAACGCCGATCACCACGCGGGGAAAGTTGGTTTGCGGGAAGACAGAGATGGGAATGCGGAAGGCGAGAAATACGCCGGCGCAGGCGAGAACGATGGTGAAGAAGAAGATACTGCGCGCCCAGCGGGGCAGCCAAAAGGAAGATTCGGTGGTTGGGGATGTCGCGCCCGTCACTGATCGTCGTCCCCTTTTCCCGCCGGCGGTTTGTTTCCGGACTTGTCGGAGTCTTCAGACGATCCCACTTTCACGTGAGTGCCGTCATCGAGAGACGCCGCGCCGGTAGTGACGACCTGCTGACCGGCATGAAGCCCGGTGAGGATCTGGGTCTGGTCTGCATCCACGATGCCGGTGGTGACCGCGGTCTGGTGAGCGACGCCGTCAGACCCGATGACCATGACGGTTGGCTTGCCGGAACTGGCGACCACGATGGATTCCGACGGGACAACGATGGCTTTGGGAACAGTATGTCCGGCGATCGACACATGCACTGCGGTACCGGGCCGCAGAGTGCCTTTGGGATTCTCAAGGCGCACCCAGACTTCGACCGTCGTACTGCCGGGATCGAGCGCTGGGCTGACGAGGGTGATCTTGCCGGGGATCGGATCGGTCAGGCCCGGGATGGAGATTGAGGCTGGATCGCCGCTCTTCAGCAATTGTGCCTGTGGCTGTGACAGATGAATCTTCGCCAGCAGTGCCGACGTGTCCATGACAGTGATGAGGGGCGCTCCGGTGGCGGCAGTTTCGCCGGCATAGAGCGGCCGATCCGTGACGACGCCTGCGATGGGGGTGCGAATTTCGGAGTAGCTGAGGGCGGCTTCCGCTCCCTGGTATTTTCCGCGTGCGGATTCAAGATTGCCTTTGGCGGCTTTGAGCGCGGCTTCGTGGCCGACGGCTTTCACGCCCTCGAGATGTTTCTGGGCGGCGTCGAAGGCGGCCTGAGCCTGAACGAGAGCAGCCAGGGAGGTATCAAGATCACGGCCGGAGATGGCGCCCTGGGCGAAGAGCTGCTTGCGACTGGCGACGATGCTTTGATTGAGATCGAGATTGGCTTTGGCCTGCGCGACGTCGAGCTGGGCCTTCTGGTAATCCTCGGGGACCTGCGCTTTGACTTCGGTTTGGTAGGTAGCGTCCGCGGCGTCGAAGGCACCCTGATTGTCGGTGACGGCTGCGGCGAGGTCACTGTTTTCGAGGGTGGCCAGCAGCTGGCCTTCTTTCACGTGAGCGCCGCGCTGGACATAAAACTTTTTCACGGGGGCGGTGATCTTCGGCGAGATGGCTGCCTGAGCCAGTGGCGCCAGGACCGCGTCAGTGACAATGTGCGCGGTGATGGGCTCGACCTGCGCAGTTGCAGCTTCGACGGAGACGGCCGTTGCTTCAGGGGCTTCCTTCTTCGAGCAGCCGGCAGCGAGGATGGCGAGCAGCAGGGCGCTGATAGCGAGCGTGGACTGGAGCTTGCGTGGGGTCGTCATTCAGAGGGTTCCGGTAAGGGTTTGCAGGTTGGCGCGGGCGACGTGGCTGCGCAGGATGCCGTCGGCGAGCGCGGCTTCGGCCAGGGCGAGGGAAGATTGGGCATCGACCACTTCCAGCGCAGTGGCCTCGCCCGCGGAGTAGCGCAGCCGTGTGAGGCGCAGGCCCTCGCGAGCGGTGTCGACGCTGGTGCGCAGGGAATCGACCTGGTCAGAGGCGACGCGGGCCTCGTGGTAGTACTCCTCAAGCTGTGCGATGAGCTGACGCTGCGTCGTGGTCAGGGTAGCCTGCGCGGCTTTCTCGCGGAGTTCGCTCTGGCGTACCCGGTCGTGAGTCGCGAACCAGTCCCACACCGGAAGATCGATGGAGGCCGAGGCGGAGTAGCCGAGGTTGCGGACCCGGTCGGGTCCGTTCACGGCAAGCTGCGGCGCATCGATGCCCCAGGTGTAGTTGAAACCGAACGTGGGGAAATACCCGGCACGAGCGGCGAGCACGTCACTGCGCGCGGCGTGCAGAGCTTCGAGAGCGCTGCGGAGATCCGGGTTGTCATGGGATGCGGCGGTCTCGATCGCGGGTTCGTCGGGCAATGGCGGCAGAGGCTGGTCCTGATCGGCGAGGGCGTAGGGCGTGCGCGGATCGGGAAAGAGCAGAACGCCGAGATCGAGGCGGGCTTTTTCCTGCGCGAGCGTAGTATCGTCGAATTCGCGCTGGCGCTGCTGGTATTCGAGGTCGGCT
>Ga0210398_10000293_pt1 | contig 60490 bp, 64 predicted proteins | sample IncBWC4OmetaG_FD_161047 | JGI IMG/M metagenome (GOLD analysis project Ga0210398, IMG submission 161047) | Forest soil microbial communities from Barre Woods Harvard Forest LTER site, Petersham, Massachusetts, United States - Inc-BW-C-4-O | ecosystem: Environmental > Terrestrial > Soil >... | reverse complement strand
CTTCCCCGCGGGAACGCTGTCCGGGGCGCCCAAGGTGAGAGCGATGGAGATCATCGACGAGCTCGAGCCGGAGCGGCGCGGGCCGTATGGCGGCGCGGTCGGTTACGTCGCCGCGGGAGGCCGTCGCATGGACCTCGCGATCACGATCCGGACCTGCATCATCGCCAACGGCATGGCATCCGTGCAGGTCGCCGCCGGCATCGTGGCCGATTCCGATCCCGCGCGCGAGTGGGAGGAGACCGAGAATAAGGCGCGGGCGCTACTGACCGCTATCGGACAGGTGCGGGCGGCATGCCGTTCAAGCTGACGAGCGTCGGCGGGGAGCACGAGCAAACGTTCGACCTCCCCGCGGGGTCGACCATGGTGGTCGGCCGGGCGCTCACCAGCGACATCCCCGTGTTCGATCCCACCATCTCGAGGCGGCACGCCGAGCTCGTGGCAGGGGACGACGCCGTCGAGGTTCGGGATCTCGGGTCGAGTAACGGCACCTATCTGAACGGCGGGCGCATCGAGACGGCGCGGTTGGCATCCGGCGACGTCATCTCGTTTGGGAAGGTGCCGTTCAAGGTCACGCAGCTGACGCCGTCGCTCGAGCACGTTGTCCCACCTGCACCGCCTGCGCTGGCCACGCCGCCCAAGGGCGCGACGATCGTCCGGCAGCTGCCGGCCACCGATGGCGCGGTGCTTGGCATCACGCACCCGACGGGATCAGACGAGCAGCGCTCGGCCAAGAAGCTGGCGCTGTTGTTGGAAGTCTCGAAAGGGCTGACGCGGACGGTCGACACGGGGGCCCTTCTCGATACTATCGCTGGTTTTTGTCTGCAGATATTCGACGTCGACTACGTGTCGATACTGCTCGACAACGTTCCGAAAGTCTCGCGGGATCGACATGGTACGGCCGCTCAGAGAACCGTGCCGCAGTCCATCGTGAGAACAGCGGTGCAGGATAAAGTCGGGATTTTGTCTGATAACGCGCCCGAGGACATGAGATTTGGCGGGCAGTCGATTCTCATGCAGCGCGTCAGATCGACCATGTGCGCGCCGCTCGTCGGGAGCGAGGGGCGGGTGCTGGGCGTGCTCTACGTGGACAATGTTACGTCTACGCATCGCTTCGGCGAGGACGATCTCGACTTTCTGATCGCGTTTGCATCAATTGCCGCGGCCGCCATTGAGAACGGGCAGTTCTCGGAGCGCATCCGGCAAGAGCTGATTGTGCGGAGTAACTTCGAGCGATACTTCGCGCCGAGTCTCGCGGCGAGAATCGCGACGTCGCTCGATGCCGTGAAGCTCGGGGGCGATAAGCGGCCCATCGCCGTGCTGTTCAGTGACATTCGAGGGTTTACGGCGCTGTCGGAGACGATGAAGCCCGATGACATGGCGACGCTGCTCTCCGAGTATTTCACGGAGATGGTCGATTGCGTGTTCCGACACGGCGGCACGCTGGACAAGTTCATGGGTGACGCCGTCATGGCGCAGTGGGGCGCGCCGATCGGCACGAACGACGATGCCGATCGCGCGATGCGGGCGGCGGTGGACATGATGCGCGCGCTGGAGCAGCTGAACGTGAAGTGGCTCGCGGCAGGGCGGCCGGCGCTCGGCATCGGCATTGGGCTCAATTTCGGGGAGGCATTCGCCGGGAATATCGGCTCGGAGCGCCGGCTCGAGTTCACCGTGATCGGCGACACCGTCAATACGGCCAGTCGGCTCTGCTCGGCCGCCGAGGCGGGGGAGATCTTGTTGTCGGATGCCATGCGGCGGGCGCTGAAGGCGCCGCCGAGGCTCGAGGAGCGGCCGCCGATGGATCTCAAAGGGAAAGCGCACGCCATTCCCGTTTTTCGGGTCGCCGGCTGAGCCACGTTCCGGCGGGTTACTCCCTGCTCCGCCGCGGCCGCACCCGAGCGGTCGTGCTCGAGGCGTTTGCGGCGGCGGTCGATGCGGTTTTGACAAGCGCCGAGACGCTGCATGGTTGGGCGGCGGGCACGCCGAACGCCAGGCCTCTTCGCGGACGTGATATCGCGTACGCGACCATGCTCGCCGGCGCCCCCGTGGTGGTACGGCACTCGCGACATGGCGGACTGCTGGCGCCGCTCACACAAGACCTCTTTCTGGCGCCGACTCGCGCGCCGCACGAGCTCGACGTCGCCATTCGGCTGCGTGCCGCCGGCGTCCCGACGCCTGAAATTGTCGCGTATGCGACGTACGCGGTCATCCCTGGCATCGAGCGCGCGGACGTCGTCACTCGGGAGGTCGCCGGACGCGAATTGACGAGGCCCGAGGAAGCGGAGACTCTGATACAAGCGATGAGCCGGGCGGGCGCGGTGCATCCCGATCTCAACATGCGCAACGTGCTCGTGGACGGGGCCACGGCATACGTCCTCGATATCGATACCGTGTACTTTTTGCGGGCGGGTGATCATCGCATCGACCAGCGGAATCGGGCGAGGTTGATGCGCTCAGCGCACAAACTCGGCCGATGATCGCGCTCGGATCCCGTGTGTGCATCGTGATGCCGAGCGCGATCGGTGACGCCGTGCACGTGTTGCCGCTGCTCAATGCGATCAAGCGGCGGTCGCCGGCGACGAAGACGACGTGGATCGTGCAGCCTGGGCCCGCCGAGCTCGTGGCGGGGCATCCCGCCATCGACGAGCTCATCGTCTTTGATCGCGATCGAGGGATTGGGGCGTTTTACGAAGTACGCCGCGCCTGCGGCGCGCGCGTGTTTGACGTGCTGCTCGACCTGCAGCCCTATTTGAAAGCCGGCATTCTGACATCGATAATACCGGCGAAGATCAAGCTGGGGTTCGATTTTTGGCGCGCCAGGGATTTCAACTGGCTTTTTACCAACGCGAGGATCCCTCGGGTCAAAGGGCCTCGGCACATTCAGGATCAGTTTTTCGAATTTCTCGCGCCACTCGGGGTCAACGCCGAGCCGGTGATATGGGATCTGGCCCCACGAGCGGAAGAGCGGGCGTGGCAAGCGTCATTTTTCACAGGGCTCGATCGACCGGTCGCGGCCCTCGTGATCGGCTCGAGCCGGGAGCCGAAGAACTGGCTGCCGGAACGCTGGGCGGCCGTGGCCGACGCGCTCACGACCGAGTATGGGCTCGCGCCCGTCATGGTCGGCGGGAGCACACCGCGCGAGATCGCGACCGCGCACCAGATCCAGACCCTCGCGCGCTATCCTGTGCGCAATGCGTTGGGATCAGGGCTGCGGCGCCTGGTGGCCATCCTGGATGGCGCCGCGCTCGTCGTGTCGCTGGATACGGGGCCGCTGCACATCGCGGTCGCGCTCGACCGGCCGGTCGTGAGTCTCATCGGATATAACGACCCGATCGTCTACGGCCCGTATCGCAAGTACCACGATCTCATCGCCAACGGGTTTGGCGAGCCATCGCGGCGCATGAAGGAGCGGCGGCTCGATGGGATGATGCACATCACCGTGCCGATGGTGATGGACCGCGTGAAACTCTGGCGCGCGCGGTATCGGCCGTGACGTCGCCATTCGACCGGATCTGCATCGTCATGCTGAGCGCGATCGGCGACAGCGTACACGTGCTGCCGGTGATCAACGCCATCAAGCGCGAGTATCCGATGGCGTGGATCACCTGGGTGATCGAGCCCGGACCGGCCGCGCTCGTCCGCGGTCACCCATCGATCGACGAGATCATCGAGATCGATCCGCATCGCGGATTCGGCGCGTTCGCCGCCTACCGCTTAGCCCTTCGAAAGCACGAGCCATTCGATCTCTTGATCGATCTGCAGGTGGCGTTGAAAGGCGGGCTCGTGACGGCGGTCACGCCGGCCACGGTCAAGCTGGGTTTCGATCGCGCCCGGGCGCGCGATCTCAACTGGCTGTTCACAACGTCGCGCATCGAGCCGGGACCGCGCTCCCACGTCCAAGATCAATATTTCGAGTTCTTGACCGCGCTCAGGATTCCGGCGGAGCCCATTGCGTGGCACCTCGGGCCGCGAGCCGAGGAGCGGTCGTGGCAGCAGTCGTTCTTCGCTTCGATGGACCGACCGGTCGCCGCGCTGGTCGTCGGCGCCGGGGATCCGGATCGCGAGTGGCTCCCCGAGCGCTGGGCCGAGGTCGCCGACACGCTCAACGTCAGGTATGACCTCGAGCCGGTCATCGTTGGCGGCCAATCGCCACGTGAGCACGAGACCGCGCATCGCATCCAGATGCTCGCACGGTATCCGGTGCGCAACGCCCTCGGCTCCGGGCTTCGGCGCCTCGTTTCGATTCTGGATGGTGCCGCGATGGCGATCTCGCTCGACACGGGGCCATTGCACATGGCCGTCGCGCTGGACCGGCCGGTGGTGAGTCTCATGGCACAGGCTGATCCCAAGCGCACGGGACCCTATCGCAAATATCACGACCTCGTGGTCGATGCGTTTCGCGAGCCAGCCGACGGTGACGCGGTCATCTGGACCCGCAGGCGGGGTCGAATGCCGCGGATCACCGTCGACCAAGTGTTAGCGCGCGTGGCCCTGTGGCAGGAGCGCTACCGATCCTCGTAGGAAGTTGCCTATGGTCTGGTTCAGGAACGCGAGATCGGCGGGACTCGCGCCGGCGCCGGCGGGGTGGCCCCAGAGCGATGGAATCGGCGCGAGCGTGACGTGCGGGATGAACTGCGCCTCGTACTTCGCATCGCCCACCGGGAAGTAGAGATCGGTCTCTGACGGTATGTACAGCACCGGCACCTGGATCGCGCGGAGTGCCTGCTCGATGCCGTGGTACCCTGGCGTCGTGCCGATATCATGATCTTCCCACATCCGCGCCTGCAGGATCATGTCGTTCGCATCGTTGTGCGTGAAATCGTCGACGATGCGGGAGAGGACCTCCTTGAAATTGTGGCCATTGGAGGTGTCCGCTTTCCAGAGCTCGGTACGCCACCATTCTTGCGAGAAGAGCCAGGCGGCCCAGACGGTGCCGAAGGCGCGGATGCCGCGCAGTGGCTCAGCGGTGTAATCGCCAGCCTGGAACGCCGCATCGGCCTCGAGCGCGGCGATCTGGCCCTCGAGGCGCACCACGCCGTGTGGATAGCATTTCGCGGTACCGGACGTGGCGACGATGCGATCGGCGAAGTCGGGATACGATACTGCCCACTGGAATGCCTGCTCGGCGCCCATCGAGAAGCCGACGATCGCGCGCAGGTGCGTGAGGTGCAGCGAGTCGGTCAGCAGCTGGTGCACGATGCGCACGTTGTCGCGAATCGAGACCGCCGGGAACCGTGGCCCGTGAAACGGCTCCGGGGTGTTGCTCGGACTCGATGAGTGGCCGTTGCCGAACATCTCGGTCGCGACGACGAAATAGCGTGTCGTGTCCAACGCTTGGCCGGGGCCGAGGAGCCAGTTGTAGCCGTTGTGGTCGGCCATGTAGTGCGACGGCGCGAGGACGGCGTTGTCGCGGGCGGCGTTGAGCTGGCCGTACGTCGCGTACACGACGTGCACGTTCGGGAGCGTGACGCCGCTCTCGAACTTGAACGAGTCCACGACGAACGTGTCGACGGGCGGCCGCAGCAGCGCGGCGAGCAAGGCAAGTGTGAGCATGGTATCCTGAAGCTACGGACGGTCCGACCCGGAGGGTGAGTGCCGTAATTGGCCGAAATCGTACGTGATCCCGATCTCGGTCAATAAGCGAGTGAGGCGAACCAGAGGCAACCCGACGACCGTGAAGAAATCGCCGTCGACGCGTTCGACGATCGTGGCGCCGTAGCCTTGGATGCCGTATGCGCCAGCCTTGTCCATCGGCTCGCCCGTGGCGATGTAGGCGTCGATCTCTGCGCCTGTGAGCGGGCGGAACCAGACGCCGGTGTCTTCGACGCCCGCGGCCTCGCGACCGCCGTCGCTCACGCAGACGGCCGTATACACATCGTGTCGCCGCCCCTCGAGCGTCCGCAGCATCCGCCGTGCGTCGTCGACATCCGCCGGCTTATTGAGGATCCGATCGTCGATCACGACGATCGTGTCGGCGGCAATCACCAGCGCGTCGGGTTCGCCGGTGGCAATGCGGCGAGCTTTGGCACGAGCGAGCCGTTCGACGCAGGCGATGGGGGACTCGTCCGGCAACGGCGTCTCGTCGATATCTGCCGGGCGCACGGTGTGCGCGATGCCGATCAGATTCAGGAGGTCGCGTCGCCGCGGCGACTGCGATGCCAGGATCACCTGCATGGCGCGAAAGAGTAGCGTCTGTAACAGCGACTCGCCTGCTCTTGCCACAACTGGGGCGGCGCGGCACTCTCATCGCCCATGAACACACGAATCGTGGTTATGGCACTCGTGATGGCGTCGGCCGGACCCGCGTCGGCGCAGTGGGCCGTGGATGCCAGCATCGGCGCCACGGTGCCCGTTGGTCAGGGCGAAGGTCGCACCACGGGGTTGGATCTCATGGGAGCGGTCGACTGGCATCCGGTCCCCAAATTGCCGCTCGCGTTTCGCGCCGAAGTCGGGTGGGACCGTATCGGTTTTGCGGGATCCTCCCAGGTCGCGGAATATGTCACGCGCATCGCCTTCGACGTGATCGTCGATCCCCCGCTCCCCGGGACGCGGCTCCGCCCGTACGTGCTCGCTGGTGGTGGCGCCTACATTTTCAGCATCTACGGCTCCAATCGCGTCGACCCTGGGCTCAACATCGGAGCGGGTCTCCGATATCCCATCGGCCCTGTCCAGCCATTTTTCGAGTTCCGGTACCACATCGACTACTTGCCGTCCAGCTACGCGTTCATTCCGTTCCAGTTTGGGGTGCGCGTTCCGATTCCCTGATCGCGCCATGCCCAACTGGGTGGGGATCGTCGTCAATTTCGTGCCGCCGCCCATAGGGTTGGCGCACTACCTCTGGCTGCGGCGACGGATGACCGACCGCCGGCTGCGATGGCTCGCATTCTGGTGCTACTTCTCCTACGGCGGGCTGCTCCAAACCGTGCTGACCGCGCTGTTCTGGTACTGGTCCGGCATGGCGTCGCTGGGATTCGCGTACCTGGTGCTCATTGCCACACCAGGCCTCCCCATCGCCGGGTTCCGTCTCGGCCCACGCCTCCCGGCTGAGCCCATGAAGGCTCCGTTTGTCCTCGCGGCGAAGCTCTTTCCACTCGTACTCGTCGGGTCTATGCTTGCCCTGGCAGTCATCCGATGACGGCAGCCTACGCGGCGTTCGGCCGCCGCCTCTGGGCGGTCGCATTGGATGCGATCGTCGCGGGATTCGGCATCGTCGCCATCACGATCGTCGGAGATCTCACGCGGAACGTGCCGGGCTCCGGCCGGGTGCTCGTCGTCCTCTTGTACGCGCTCATCTTCCTCTATGAGCCACTCCTGGTGTGGGGCTTCGGCGCGACGATCGGCCAGCGCGCCGCAAACCTGCGCGTGGTGGATGACGCAACCGGCGGCAATCCGCCGTTCTGGCGCGCGTTCGTGCGGTTCGTGCTCAAGACGGTCCTCGGCTTGCCGTCGTTCATCGCGATGGCGTTCACGCGCCGGCACCAAGCGCTTCACGACAAGCTCACGCACACGACGGTACAGATTCGCAATCTGGACCGCGCCGTGGAGGGCGACTACCACGCCGAGCGCGTAGAGGACGCACCGGATCCCGCCATGCCGTCGCCGCTCCGGCGCATCATCATCATCGCGCTGTACTCGGCCGGACTGTTTCTCGTCGGCATCATCGAAGTCGTTCTCTTCGCGGCGCTGTTCCGCGCGAGGGATCTCGACGTGCTGAACAACCTCTTCGCCCTCTTCTGGGTCGCCGGCGCCCTATGGGTCGTGATCGCGGGCTGGCAGGGGGTCCTCATCGGCGCCCGCCGACGCCCGGACCGCGTCGAGGAATAACGCCTGTTCGACGTCCCACGAATACGTCGTGCACCCGAGCTCCCATGCGGCCGACTGGCGCGCCGCGAGTGTGGCGGGGTCGGTCATCGAGCGCAGGATCGACGCGAGCGCATCCGTGTCGCCTGGATGATACGCCGCGCCGATCTCGGCATGCGGACCCAGTACCGACATCTGGCCTGGGAGGTCGGTGGCGACCAGGGCGAGTCCGGACTGCAGATACAGAAAGAACTTGTTGCAGATCGTGAGACTGAGGTTCAGCGAGTCAGCGCGGTCCGGCGTCAGGCCAATGTGATGACGCGCGAGCGTCGGCATCACCTCGGCCGCCGGCGGAAGCGGTCGGACTACGACCCGCTCGCCGAGCTTCGACAACCATTCGCGGTGCGACTCCATCAAGTTGCCGTAGAGATACAGGCGGACGCGCGGATCGAGTGAGGGGAGGACGGCGAAGACGTCTTCGAGACCGCGGCCGTGGCCGATTGTCGCTCCCATCCAGGCGAGATCGACCGTCTCGCCTCGCGGGCGGGCCGCCGGTGGGGCGAGCGTCGAGAGCTCAGACCGTGGGAAGCAGTTGTGCCAGACATGCACCCGCGTCAGGCCATATTGCCGCACGAGATAGTCGGCCATTGGCTGCGACGTCGCCGAGACGTACGCGGCGCCCGGCAGGTAGCGGCGTTCGAGCCGGCGGATCATCTCTCGACGAGGGGCGGACCGTAAGCCGTCGGCCGTCTCCTCGGCCAGGAGATCCTCGCAGTCGAACGCGTAGCGCGCGCCGGTCGCCTTTGCGGCCTCGGCGGCTATCGCCAATGCCGGCTGTGTGTGGGCGATGTACAGGTCGGCTCGCTGCGCGATCGCCCAGTGCACAAGCGCCGGATAGCCGCGGCAATAGGCCTCGGCGTCGAGGCCGAGCATCCCCGCCAGGCGCTCGCGGAGGGCCGAGGTCAGCCAGCGGACGGGGGCACGTGTGCGATTGACATCCAACCGGTACCATGACCACGGCTTGGTCGCCAGGATCGCGTCATCGCGCCTGGCGTCGCCATCGAGGCGGTAGCCGACGACGACATCGTAGCCCGCGGCATGGAGTGCGTCGGCTTCTTTCCGGAGCCGCGGGTTGACCCAGATCGGCGCCGGAGAGACGAGACAGACCTTCAGCGCTCGAGCCACAGCGTCACCGGGCCGTCGTTCACCAACTCGACCTCCATCATGGCGCCGAACTCACCCGTCTCGACTTTCGCGCCGCGCTCCCGGAGTAGCCCAACGAAGCGCTCATAGAGGGGCACGGCGACTTCCGGACGCGCGGCGTCAATGAAGCTCGGCCGGCGACCTTTCACGGCGTCGCCATAGAGCGTGAACTGGGAGACGACGAGGACGGCGCCGTCGACGTCGGCGAGAGACAGATTCATCTTGTCTTCCGCGTCGCTGAAGATACGGAGGCCGAGGATCTTGTCGGTCATCCAGACGAGTTGTGCTTCGGCATCATCGTGCGTCAAGCCGACCAAGACGAGCAGGCCGCGCCCTATGCGGCCCACCACGCGGGAGCCGACGCGGACTTCGGCGCGTGAGACGCGCTGCAGCAGCGCGCGCAGTGGGCTCGACCTACTCGACCGTGACGGACTTGGCCAAATTGCGCGGCTGATCGACGTTCGCGCCGCGCTTGACGGCGACGTAGTAGGCGAGCAGCTGCAATGGCACCGAGGCCAGGATCGGCGTCAGCATGTCGATCGTCTCGGGAATGCGGAAGTCGTAATTCAGCTTTCCCTTGAGCGACGGCTCGTCGCGGCTCGTGATCGCGATCACCGTACCGCGGCGCGCCTTCACCTCCTGTACGTTCGACACCACTTTGTCGAAGACCGAATCGTGTGGGGCGATGAAGACCACCGGCATCATCTCGTCGATCAGCGCAATCGGGCCGTGCTTCATCTCGGCCGCCGGGTACCCCTCGGCGTGGATGTAGCTGATCTCTTTCAGCTTCAGCGCCCCTTCGAGCGCCGTCGGGAAGTTGTAGCCGCGGCCGAGATACAAGAAATTCGTGGCTCGCTTGAATTCTTCGGCCAGCTCTTCGATCTCGTGCGCCCGGTCGAGAATGCCCTTCACCTGACCCGGCAGTGCTTCGAGCGCGTGGATGATCTCGCTGCCGCGGAGCGACGAGAGGGCTTTGAGGCGCCCGAGCTTCAAGGTGAACATCGCCAGGGCAACGACCTGGCTCGTGAACGCTTTCGTCGAGGCAACACCGATTTCGGGACCGGCGTGGAGATAGATCCCGGCGCCTGCCTCCCGGGCGATCGTCGAGCCGACGACGTTCACTATCCCCAAGGTACGGGCGCCACGCCGCTGCGCTTCGCGCATTGCGGCGAGCGTGTCGGCCGTCTCGCCCGACTGCGAGATCACGATGCAGAGGGTGCGATTGGTGACGATCGGGTTGCGATACCGAAATTCCGAGGCGTATTCGACCTCGACTGGCACGCGCGTCAGTTCTTCGATCATCTGCTCGCCAATCAGGGCCGAGTGCCAGCTCGTGCCGCAGGCGGTGATGATGATATTGTCGATCGCGAGCAATTCGTCGTCGGTCAGGTTGAGCCCGGACAGCTTCGCGGTCGCTTCGTCGGCCAGCAACCGGCCGGCCATAGTGTTGGCGATCGTCTCCGGCTGCTCGAAGATCTCCTTGAGCATGAAATGCGCATAGCCACCACGCTCGATCTGGGCGAGGTCCCAGTCGATCTTGGTCACCCGCCGATGGAGCGTCGTGGCGTTCAGGTCGAGGATCCGGTAGCCGTTCCGGTCGAGGACCGCGAGATCGCCGTCTTCGAGATAGACTACCTCGCGGGTGTGCGCCAGAATCGCCGACGCGTCGCTCGCGATGTAGTACTCGCCGTCGCCAAGGCCAACGAGCAGCGGGCCGCCCCGGCGGGCGGCGACGATCTTGTCGGGATCACGGCTGCACAGGACGCCGATCGCGTACGCGCCTTCGACCTGGTGCAGCGCTTCCATGACCGCGTCCTCGAGCGAGCCATCGAAGGCCGCCTCGATCAGGTGCGACAGGACTTCGGTGTCGGTCTCGGATACGAAGAGGTGCCCGTGCTCCTCGAGCATGCGGCGGAGCGCGGTGGCGTTCTCGATAATGCCGTTGTGGACGACGGCGATCTCGCCCTTGCAGTCGAGCTGCGGGTGCGCGTTGCACTGGTTCGGCGCGCCGTGCGTCGCCCAGCGGGTGTGGGCGATCCCGACCGACCCCTCGACCGGTTCCGCGTCGAGCAGCAACTCCAGATTGGAGATCTTTCCCTTTTGCTTGCGCGTTTCGAGCCGCCCGTTCATGACGGCCACGCCCGCGGAGTCATAGCCGCGGTATTCGAGGCGCTTGAGGCCGTCGATGAGCACTGGAGCGGCCGAGCGCGGGCCGACGTATCCGACGATTCCACACATGATTTATTGACCCAAGAGATAAGAGCGAGACCGCTCCACTAATTCGCGAGCCTGAGCTTCCGTCGGCGCCTCGGCGATCACCCGGACGACCGGCTCCGTGCCACTCGGCCGGACGTGGACCCAGCGATCTGCCCAAGCGAACCGGATGCCGTCGGCTGTATCTACCCCCGCCCCGGCAAAGGCGGTCCGCAACGCCGCATACACGGAATCTAAACTTCCCGACGGACGGTCGAGCTTGTCCTTTACGATGGCATAACGCGGCCGGTCGCCCACTATTCTCGACAGCGGCGCATCGGCCTCCAATAGCAACTGCAGCACCAGGGCCGCGCCAGCAGGTGCGTCGCGGCCGAGGTGCAAGTCTTTGACGATCACCCCGCCGTTGCCTTCACCGCCGACCGGGGAGCCTTCGTCCCGCATCCGGAGGGCGACGTTGACCTCGCCCACCGGGGCTCGGATCACCGCGACGCCCGCGAGGGCGGCTGCGTCGTCGACCACCCGGCTGGTGGACAGGTTGGTCACCACTGGGCCTTTCGTGCGGCGCAGCACGGCGCCGGCAGCCAAGGCTAGTGTATAGTCTTCACCGATCGCCGAGCCCGTTTCGTCCACGAGGGCTAGGCGGTCGACATCCGGGTCAACGGCCATCCCGATATCGGCGTGCGATTCGCGGACCAAGCGCTCCAGATCGCCGAGGTTCTCGGCCACCGGCTCTGGCGGACGGGGGAAGCGGCCGTCGGTTTCGAGATTGATGGCGGTAACCCGGCAGCCGAGACGGTCTAACAGCTCGGGCATGATCGTCGCGCCGGCGCCACGGACGCAGTCGAGCGCGACGTGGAAGCGGCGACGGCGCATCGCGGGTACGTCGACGTACGGCAGCGCGAGGATTGCCTCGATGTGGCGGGAGATTGCCTCGGGGTCGGATGTGACCTGGCCGAGGCAGTCCCAGGTTGCGCGGGGAATGCCAGCCGACATGACGTCGCGCATGGCCGCGCCTTCCGCGGCTGATAAGAACAGACCAGTCGGCGCGATGAACTTGAGTGCGTTCCACTCGATCGGGTTGTGGCTGGCGGTGATCGCCAGGCCACCTGCCGCGTGATGCCACTCGACCGCGAGTTGGATCGTCGGGGTCGGCGCGAGGCCGACGTCGATGACATCGCAACCGACCGACTGCAGCGCCGCGATTACCACTCGCTCGAACATCGGGCCTGATACGCGGCTGTCCCGGCCGACGACAACAGCACTCCTCGTGGCTTCGCCACTCGTCGCATCTGGACGGGTATGTGCGACCGGCAATTTTGATGCGACAAGCAATTTTGCCCAGGCGCCGAAGGCGGCGGCGTAGGTCGCGATCACTTCCGGGGTCAGGGCTTCGCCTACGCGGCCACGCACTCCGGAGACACTGATCATCAACCCAGCATTGGACATCGCTCAAAGCTAGGTGAGCCGGCCCACGGCCGGGTAGTCGCCGCTGATCGAAATGGCCGCGAGTGTGATCGCCCCGGTGTCGATCGCATTCACGAATGCTGTCAGGACTTCGGGATCGAACTGCGTTCCGTTACAGCGTCGCATCTCGGCCAACGCCGCGTCGAGACCGAGGCGGCCTCCGCGGCGATAGGCGCGGCCGCTCGTCATCGCGTCGAACGCGTCGGCGACCGCCGCTATTCGTGCTTCGAGTGGGATCGCCGTACCCGCCAAGCCATCCGGAATGCCACGGCCATCAAATCGTTCGTGGTGCGATCGGACGATGTTCAGCGCGAGCGGGGCATCTCCCAGGATCGGCGCGAGGATCCTCCATCCCACCATGGGGTGCGTCATGATGTGCTCGTACTCCTCATCCGTGAGCGGTCCCGGTTTGTTGAGCACCGACTCGCGAACGCCGATTTTGCCGATGTCGTGTACATGTCCGCCGATTTCGATTTGGCGAACCACCTCTGACGGAAGGCCGAGGGCACGAGCGATGGCGGCCGAGTACTGACTCACGCGAACGGAGTGGCCGCGGGTGTAGCGATCTTTGACTTCCAAGGCTTCGGCGAACGCTTGCATGCTCGCCAGGAACAATTCTTCGAGGCGCCGTGCTTGAGCTTGCACCCGTTCTTCGAGGCGTTCTTGGTAGCCGCGGTTTTCCACGAGGAGGCGCCTCTTCTCGAGTGCCTGGGCGACGCGGGCGCGGACCTCATCGAGATTGAACGGCTTCATCAGGTAATCCATCGCGCCGATGGCCAGGCAGCTGACGGCGATATCGACGTCAGCGACGGCGGTGACGAGCACGACGGCCGTGTCCGGGTACTGGAGCCGCACTTGGCGCAAGAGCTCGATGCCGTCCATCTGCGGCATGCGCAAATCGGTGAGCACGAGCGTGACGGGCGTGTGGCGCAGCACTTCTATTGCACCGGCGCCAGACGAGGCCTCGAAGCACTCGAAGCCTTCGCCTTCCATGAGGCGCATGAGCACTTGGCGCAGCCGCGGCTCGTCGTCGACGACGAGGCAGCGGCGTGTCGGGTCGCCGCCTGGTACCCCGTCCATTATCTTGATCGCTCCATGACTCGCGTCTTCGACGACGACCTAGTAGCGCGGTTCGCGACGCGCGCGATCCACGCTGGCCAGCGGCCGGACCCTGTGTCCGGCGCCGTCATGACCCCGATCTACCAGACTTCCACCTTTGTACAGGACGGACTGGGCAGGCACAAGGGGTACGAATACGCGCGCGGGACGAATCCCACCAGGCAGGCGTTGGAGCGGAATGTCGCGGCCCTCGAGGGCGGCACGCATGGATTCGCGTTTTCGAGCGGCATGGGGTGCCTGGACACGATCATGAAGTTGTTCCGTTCGGGCGACCACATCATCTGTGGCGACAATACCTACGGCGGAACGTTTCGGCTGTTCGACCGGGTGCTGGAGCATTTCGGTCTCCGCTTCACCTTTGTCGACACGCGCGATCCCCAGCGCGTAGTCGATGCGATCAGTCAAAAGACAGTCGCGGTGCTGGTCGAGACTCCGACCAACCCGTTGATGCGGCTGACCGATCTCGCGGTTATGGCCGAGATCGCTCACCGCGCCGGCGCCATGCTGATTGTTGACAATACGTTCGCCACGCCGTTTTTCCAACGGCCGCTGGAAATTGGTTCGGGAGCGGACATTGTATATCACTCGACGACTAAATACCTCAATGGCCACAGCGATATGGTCGGCGGTATCGCCATCGTGCGGGACGACGGTCTCGCCGAGCGACTCACATTTTTGCAAAACGCTGCCGGCGCCGTGCCTGGGCCCTTTGATTCGTGGCTCGCGCTCAGGGGAACCAAAACGCTGCACCTCCGCATGCCCCGACACGACGCGAACGGCCGGCGGATCGCCAGCTGGCTCGTCGACCGGGTTGGCGCGGACCGCGTCATCTATCCTGGGCTCCCTTCTCACCCGCAGCACGAGCTCGCGGTTCGGCAGATGAGCGGGTTCGGCGGCATGATCTCCGTCGACCTCGGCACCACGGATTGCGCGAGGAAAGTGCTGGAACGTGTGAGGGTATTCTCACTCGCCGAGTCGCTCGGTGGTGTCGAGAGTTTGATCAGTTTGCCCGCCATGATGACCCATGCCTCCGTGCCTCCCGAGCGTCGCGCGGAGCTCGGCATTGGTGACGGACTCATTCGTCTCTCGTGCGGTGTCGAGGACGCCGAGGATCTCCTCGAGGACCTGGAACAGGCGTTTCGCGACTTGTGACCTTGTTCGAGGAGTGGGTACCGGCCGCCGCGCCGCTCCTGATCTTCTGCGTTGCTCTGTTCGTGGTACCTCGACGATTCCTGTGGCTGACGTATTTGAGCGCAATCGCGATCATGGCGATCGTGGAATATGCCGCGGCCGACAAGTGGGACCGCACATTTGCGGCGCGGACGGTGACTCTGGTGTATGTGATCCTGTTCGCGGTGGTGTGGGCCGGAGCCGAATTGTGGCGCCCGTCTGGCAGGGACTGGCCGATCCGCCGTACCGCGGCCTTGCTGGTTTGGGCAGCGGCGATCCCGGCGGGCCAGTACCTTGGCCTCGTGATCGGCTGCTTTCAGGGACGATGCCCTTGAGCGCAACTCTGCCCATGTCGCACTCGTAGTGCGAGGCAACGGAGGATACTCATGAGTGAATTGCCGGTGCAGTCGGCGAGACCTGGCGGCGGGCGCGTCGTTCTCACGCAGATCTCGTCGGTCGCCTGGGAGCATCCGGCGGACCGGGCCGCGTTGCAAACGCTGCGGGCGCTGCCGGGGTTCGACGAGATCATACGAAAGGTCGCGGCGGCCATCAGCGACCGCGGCGTCAGGCATCTGTTTACGGCCAGCGCCGTGCGCGTTGGACCGCGACAGCGGCCGAAGTTGGACGCGCTGTGGACCGAGGTCCTTGCGACGCTCGACTGGCCGAAGCGCCCGCAGCTCTACGTGACGCAGACGCCGATCGTGAACGCCATGGCGGTTGGGTTCGACGATCCGTTCGTCGTGGTCAACTCGGCAGCGCTCAAGCTCCTCGATCGTGAGGAGCAACGCGACGTCCTGGCGCACGAGCTCGGCCATATTATCAGCGGACATGTCACCTATAGCACGATCGCCATCATTCTGTTGCAATTCGGCCTGTCGAATTTGCCGTGGGTGGCGGAAGTCGCGCTTTTGCCCTTCAGGCTGGCATTACTCGAGTGGTTCCGCAAAGCCGAGTTGTCGTCGGATCGCGCGGGACTGCTCGGCGGGCAGGACACGAACAAGGCCATGATGACGTACTTCAAAATGGCCGGTGGCTCGGCGGGCGATGATGAGCTCAACCTCGACGAGTTCTTGAAGCAGGCGGCCGAGTATGAGGCGTCGGGCGGCGTGTGGGACAACATCCTCAAGCTGCTGAACACGGTCGGGAAAGATCATCCGTTCGCGACGGTGCGAGTGGCCGAGCTGCAGCGGTGGGTCGCGAGTGGGGAGTACGCGAAGATTCTCGCCGGCGACTATCCGCGGCGTGGGTCGGAGGACGATCGCGATCTCAAGAAAGATTACGGCGATGCCGCAAAGCATTACTCGGATAGGGCGCAGACCGTACTCAACGACATCGAGGGCGTGGTCGACCGCGCACGGGACGCGTTCACGTCGGCATTCCGCAAGAAATGAAAGTCCTGATCGTCGGCGGCGGGGGGCGCGAGCACGCGCTGGCCTGGCGCCTCCTCCGCGACGATCCCACCGTCGACATCGTAGCTGCCCCGGGCAATCCTGGCATTGCTACGCTCGGCCGGTGTGTCGGCATCGCGGCAACTGACCTGGACGCGCTCGCTGCGCTCGCGCGTGACGAGCGACCCGCGTTCACGCTCGTGGGGCCCGAGGCGCCGCTCGGGGCTGGCATCGTGGACCGGTTTCGAGCGCAGGGGCTGGCGATATTCGGGCCTACTCAAGCTGCGGCGGAGCTCGAGACATCCAAAGCGTTTGCAAAACAGATACTCGCTGAGGCCTGGGTGCCTACGGCTCGCGCGACGCGACATACGGAGGCAGCGACGGCAAAGCGCGCGGCGCGGGAGCTGGGCGCGCCGGTAGTGATCAAGGCGTCCGGACTCGCCGCGGGAAAAGGTGTCATTGTCGCCGCAACACTCGCCGAGGCGGATGCGGCCATCGATGCCTTGCTCAAGCGGGGCGAGATTCTGGTTGAAGAGTTCATGCAAGGCGAAGAAGTCTCGGTATTCGGCGTGACGAACGGCACGACGATTGTGCCGCTCATGCCGTCGCAGGACCACAAACGGCTGCTGGATGGGGATCGCGGGCCGAATACCGGTGGCATGGGTGCGTATGCCCCGTTTGAGCGATGTGACAAGTACAGTCAGCTCGCGAATGATGTCGCGATCAACGTCATACGACCCGTGCTCGAGGTCATGCGGGATCGAGGGCGGCCGTTCACGGGACTGCTCTATGCTGGCCTGATGATGACGGACGATGGACCGAAGGTCGTCGAGTTCAATGCCCGGTTTGGCGATCCGGAGACTCAGACCATCATGCCGCTCACGGGCGAGGGCTTAGGGGCGTTGCTGCATGCCGTCGCTGTCGGCGATGATCTGCCGGAGCTCGGCCGATCGCCCGGCGGGCACGCGGTCACGACCGTCATCGCGGCCGCGGGGTATCCCGATACGCCACGCGTGGGCGACCGAATCGACTTGCCCGAACCCGAGGACGACGTCTACGTGTTCCATGCCGGGACGGCGAAGGACAGCAGTGGGCGGCTCATCTCGGCCGGCGGGCGGGTGCTGAGCGTGACTGGCATTGGGACTACGCTCAACGACGCGCACGCGAAGAGTCTCGGCTTTGTCGAGCGCGTGAGTCTCGACGGCAAGCAGTTCCGATCTGATATCGGGTTCCGCCATACCCGAGCTACCTGAGACCGAGACGATCGCGCGGGACCTCGACCGCGCGGTGGCCGGGAGCACGATTGTCGGCGTTCGTGTGCGTCACGCCGACGTGCTGCGCGAGGTCAGCGCCCGGACGCTCACCAATCGGATAACCGGAACTACTATTGTGCGCGCCTGGCGGCGCGCTAAACTCGTCGTCCTCGATCTCTCGAGTGGGGACCGCCTCGTGGTGCAACCACGCTTTACCGGCGCGTTGTTGATAAATCCCAGTGACGAGAGATATGTGACCGTGACGCTCCAACTGGACGACGGGCGCGTCTTGCTGTATCGCGATGTGAGGCGGCTCGGCACCGTTGCGTTGATGACGCCGAAGCGCTTTGAGGCATACGCCGGCGCGCTTGGCATCGAACCCCTTGATTCCGCGTTCACGTCCAATCATCTCTCCCAACTTCTCGCACGCTCGCGACAGGCGGTGAAGAAGGTGCTCATGGACCAGCGGCTGATTGCCGGGATCGGCAACATCTACGCGAACGAGGCCCTGTGGCGCGCCGGGATCGATCCGTCGCGAGCAGCGAGGAGCGTCTCGACGACGGAGGCCGGCACGCTACGGGACGCGATCGTCGACGTGCTGACCGAAGCGATCGCCGCGCGAGGCACGAGCTTTCGGGACTACCGTGACGCGAGAGGCGAGCGCGGATCGTTCGCCGCCCAACTCGCGGCCTACGGGCGCGGCGGGCGGCCGTGTGGGCGGTGTGGCGCCCGACTCGTCGAGACCCACGCAGTCGATGGCCGCACCACGGTGTTTTGTGCTTACTGCCAGCGATAGCGAGCTCGAAGCTATGCGCGCGCATGTTCGCGCGAACGCGGCGGATCGGCCTGGCGTGTACCGGATGCTGTCGGCCGACGGGGAGATCGTCTACGTCGGCAAGTCGAAACAGGTTCGGTCTCGCCTGCTGAGTTACTTCCGGTGCGAGTACCCCGAAGAAAAAGGCGCGCGGATTCTCCGTGAGGCGCGGTCCATTGATTGGGAGTACTGCCCCAGCGAGTTCGCCGCGCTCCTCACCGAGCTGCGCCTCATTAAGCGGCTTCGGCCGCGCTACAACGTCATGATGAAGGCGGACGCGCGGCATTACGCATTCATTAAGATCAGCTCTCCGCCGGCGCCAAAATTAGTTGTGGCGCGTACGGCCAGCGGAACTGACCACACCGAGACCTACTACGGGCCGTTTCACGGTGCGCGACAGTTAGAGGAAGCCACGAGAGAATTGAGTGACGCGTTGGGGCTCCGGGACTGCGCAAAAGACGTCCCAATGCGTTTCACTGACCAAGGGGAGTTGTTCGGCGCCCCGCAGCGAACACCGGGGTGTATTCGATTCGAGATCGGGAAATGTCTGGGGCCGTGTATCGGGGGAACCTCGATTGCGCAGTACGACGAGCGGGTCAGGCTGGCGCGGGCGTTCTTCGATGGAACCGATGACGGGCCGCTTGGGTCTATTAGTGAAGCGATGCGTGACGCGAGCGAGCGCTTGCAGTTCGAGCGCGCGGCGGCGCTACGCGACAAGCTCAAGCGGTTGGAAGGCTTAAGGGACCAGTTCGGGCGGCTCCGGTTTGCGGTCGAGACATTGTCGTTCGTGTATACGGTGCGTGGTTGGGACGGTAGTCGTCATGTCTACGCGATTCGGCGCGGGTGTATCCGCGCGGAACGAAGCGCGCCGCGGACCGCCGGAGAGCGGCGCGAGTGGCGTGATTTGGTCCGTGGGGTGTTCGCGCCAAAGCAGAAGGCGACCTTGTCCGTGCCCGCGCACGAGATCGACGAGCTGCAGTTGTTGTCGTCCTGGTTCAGACGCTTTCCGGTGGAGCTTAAGCGTACGTCGCAGTGGCCGGCCTCTTGCACCGCGTAACGCCACCTCCAACGCGGGAGCGACGCGATGGCGACTTCGTGGGAGCCCACGGTACTGGTCCAGTGTATCAGTGTCCGACCCTGGCTCAAGATCCCCGGTGAAGACGAGCCAGGCGGGTGTCACGATCTGACACTCGGCCGGATCTATGAATTGCTCGCCGTGGAAGCCAATGGCGCGCTCTATCGGATCAATGATGATTCGGATGACGACTTTTTGTACCCGGCCACGCACTTCAAGATGATCTAGAGGCCGCTAGTCGCTCAGTGGTACGATTTCCACATCGATACTCGAGCCCGACACGCGCAGCCGGGCCACGCTGGGATGCAGATTGAACCGGCGCGGCCCCGCAGCGCCGGGGTTGATCGCCCATCGCTCGGCATCTCGTGACACGAGCTGCTTATGCGTGTGGCCGTACACGATGATCGGCTCGGTGTAGCGGGCGAACAGCGCGGCCGGTGTCGGCGATCCGAGCTCGTGGCCGTGGCTCACGTGGATCTTCGTGCCGGCGACCTCGTACACGCGACTGGGCACGAGGCGCGGGTCGCCTGGCGGGTCGGTGTTGCCTGCTACGGCGAGCACTGGAGCAATGAGCGACAGCTCATCCAGAATTCCATCACCACCAACATCGCCGGCGTGGAGGATCAGCTCGACTCCATCGAGTGCGGTAAAGACGTCCGGCCGCAAGAGCCCGTGCGTGTCGGCGATCAGACCGATCGTATGGATCCGGTCCATCGCGGCGCGAGCGCATTCGGGATGCCGAGTTGGTCGAGCACGCGGGCGGCGACGAAATCGACGAGCGCGTCGATCGTCGCCGGCCGGTGGTAGAATCCCGGCGCGGCCGGGAGCACGACCGCGCCCGCGCGGGTGACGCGCAGCATGTTACGGAGATGGATCTCGGAGAGCGGCGTTTCCCGCGGGACCAGCACGAGCTTGCGCCGCTCCTTTAACGTCACATCGGCCGCGCGCTCGATCAGCGATCGCGAGCTCCCGGCGGCGATCGCCGAGAGCGTTCCCATCGAACAGGGACACACGACCATTCCGGCACTCGGCGCCGAACCCGACGCCGGCGCGGCGCCGCGGTCGCGATCGTCGTACACGGTGACGTGGCGATCCCACGCCGGGCCGCCGACCGCTTCCCGCAACGCGTCGAGCGTCTGAATGCCCATCTCGGTGTGGAGCAACCGCAGGCCGTGACTGGAGATGATCAGCGATACCGGATGATCGGCGGCCACGAGAGCGCGGAGGGTGTGGACCGCGTACGGTGCGCCGGAGGCGCCCGTGATGCCGAAGACGAGTGGATCCGTCACCATGCGCGCATGACCCGATCGGCGACGACGAACACCATGAATAAAATCGAGATGATCCCGTTCAAGGTGAAGAACGCCGCGTCGAGGCGCGAGAGATCATCCTCGTGTACCAGCGAGTGTTCGTAGGCGAGGAGGGCGGTGACGGTGATCCAACCGAGCCAGTAGAGCCATCCGACATTCGTCGAGAGGCCAGTGAGCAGGAGACCCAGGACGGCCGCGACGTGAAAACCCCGCGCGACCCGGAGGGCGCGAGACTCGCCGAGTGCGGCGGGCAATGAGAAGAGACCATTCGCGCGATCGAAGGCCGTGTCTTGGAGCGCGTACAGAATGTCAAAGCCGCCGGACCAGCAGGCGACCGCGCCCGCCAGGCCAATGAGCATCCACCATGGATGGCTCCATCGGCCGGTGACGGCGAGGTAGCCACCGACGGGCGCGATGGAGAGACCGAAGCCCAGTACCAGGTGCGACCAGCGCGTGAAGCGTTTGGTGTAGCTATAGAAAAAGACCCATGCGAGCGCGAATGGCGAGAGCACAAAGCAAATAAGGCTCAGCATCCACGCCGCGCCGAAGAACACGAGCGACGCCAGCGTGACCGCCCAGCGCGCTTCGGCCACACTCATGGCCCCGCGCGGCAACTCGCGCTGGGCCGTGCGGGGATTGCGGGCGTCGATGTGGCGGTCGACGACGCGGTTGAAGCCCATCGCGGCGAATCGGGCGGCGGTGAATGCGACGATGACCCAGGCCACCACGCGAAGCGTGACCGGCGCGACGTCGGACGCGAGGGTGACGCCGACGAGCGCGAACGGCAATAAGAAAATCGTGTGCGGGAGCCGGACGAAATTCGCGTACGTCGCCAAGCGTGACGTGCTCGCGAAGGTTTGCCGCTCGCGTGAGCGCTGTGTCATAGGCCCAACGAAGGCCAGAGCGCGTCGACGCGGGACCGAGTCGCCGCGTCCATTTCTATCAGGGGAGGCCAGTTACGCGTGTAGCCCTCTTCCGGCCATTTGCGCGTCGCGTCGAAGCCGATCTTGGAGCCGTAGGTGAACGCACGGCTCGAGTGGTCCAACACATCTATGGGTCCCATCGAGAAACGCGCGTCGCGCTCGGGATCGATATTGTTGAGCGCGATCCACCACGCATTCCGCGGGTCGCGCACGTCGACCTCTTTGTCGACGACCACGATCATCTTGGCGAGCGACATGAGTCCGGCGCCCCACAGCGCGTTCATGACCTTGTACGCTTGCCCCGGATACTGCTTGTCGATCGACACGAAGACGAGGTTGTGGAAGATCCCCTCCGCCGGCATGTGATAGTCGACGATCTCCGGGATCGTCAGCTTGAGCAGTGGAAGGAAGATGCGCTCGGTGGCGTGCCCGAGGTAGTAGTCCTCCATCGGGGGGCGTCCGACAATGGTGGTCGCATAGATCGGGTTCGTGCGCATCGTCACCGCAGTAACGTGGACCGCCGGGTAGAGATCCGCCTCCGAATAAAAGCCGGTGTGATCGCCGAAGGGTCCCTCGGTGACCAACGGCTCGCGCGGATCGATGTAGCCCTCGATGACGAACTCGGCCTCAGCCGGGACATCGAGATCACACGTCACGGCCTTTGCGAGCTTGACCGGGGCCTTTCTTAAGAATCCCGCGAACAGGAATTCGTCCACGGTTGGCGGCAACGGGGCCGACGCCGAGTAGATCGATGCGGGATCGGCGCCGATCGCGATGCACACCGGCATGGTCTCACCGCGCTCCGCCATGATGCGCCAGTGCGCCGCACCGACTTTGTGGCGCTGCCAGTGCATCGCGACCGTGCGAGGTCCGAGGACCTGGACGCGGTACATCCCGACGTTGCGTATGCCCCGCACGGGATCTCGCGAGATCACCATTGGCAAGGTGATATAGGGACCACCGTCCTCCGGCCAGCACGTGATAATGGGCAAGCGGCCCAGGTCTACTTCATCGCCACGCCAGATGACCTCTTGGCATGCGGCCGAGGAGCTATGGCGAGGCGGGAATTTGGCGACTTCGAGGAGCCGGGGGAGCAAACCCAGTTTCGCGATGAGACCAGGGGGAACCTGCGTGGCGAGGAGCTCGGTGATGCGTGCCGCGTGGTCGTCGAGGTTGGCCACGCCCAAGGCGAGGGACATTCGGCGGGCGGAGCCGAAGAGGTTGATCGCCACCGGGTAGGGTGAGCGCGATCCCGAGTCGAGCGTGACGTTCTCGAAGAGCAGCGCGGCGCCGCCCGCGGGTTGCTTCATCACGCGGTCAGCGATCTCGCACAGTTCCAGGCGGGCGGCGACCGGTTGCGTAATGCGGCGAAGCTCGCCTGCGTGCTCAATCGCGGAAATGAAGGCGCTGAGGGTGTCGAGCGACACTTACGGGCGCTGCCCGACGTGGAGCGCGGCCACGCCGAAGGTGAGAGGCTCCCATGTCACGCGGGCGAATCCTGCCGCGTCGAGGCGCGCGGCCAGCTCCGGTGCGCTTGGGAACTGCGCGACCGAGCGTGGGAGATAGCGATAGGCAGCGCCATGGCCGCTGACGGCACCGCCGATGGCCGGGAGGACGTGGTGGAAGTAGGCGTGGTAGGCCGTGCGAATCATCGGCGACGGGGGCGTCGAGAATTCGAGGATCACGAACCGGGCGCCCGGCTTGAGCACCCTCAGCGCTTCGGTGAGAGCGGCATCCAGATGCTCGACATTTCGTATGCCAAACGCCACGATCGCGCCATCGGCGCTCTCGTCGCGTAGCGGGAGGTCCAGGGCATCGGCGACCACGGGACTGATCGAGGCCCGCGACTTGGACGCGCCGGCGCGCAACATCGGTTCGGCGAAGTCGGCGCCGATGACGCGGCCCGAGAAGCGTGGTTGTGCGGCCAAGGCGGCGGAGACGTCGAGTGTCCCGGCGCAGAGGTCGACGTACGTGCCGCTCGGAGAGCGTTCCCAGGCGAGCGCGGCGAGCGCGCGGCGACGCCACGACCGATCGACGTTGAAGCTCAGAAGATGATTCAAGAGATCGTAGCGCGGCGCGATCTCCGAGAACATCCGCTGGATGTGCTGGCGCTTGGCGTCGACCAACATGCGGGAAAAGTAAGGGGACGGTAGCTTCCCTGCTGTGGCCGTGTTCGATCTCGCCAACTTACCGGACGCGGATGTCGTCGCGCTCGCGCAGCAAGGCCGCGAGCCCGCGTTCCGGGAGATCATTCGACGGTACGAGCGTCCGTTGTTCTCGCTGATCTATCGCATGGTGCGCGATCGGGAGACGGCCGAAGAGCTCGCGCAGGACACGTTTCTCAAGGCGCTGAACCATATCGACCGGTATCGCGCCGATTTCAAGTTATCGAGTTGGCTGTTCAAGATCGGGAACAACGTCGCGATCGATCATCTGCGCAAGCGCCGGCTGGCGACGGTCAGCGTCTCGGGCGCGCCGCACGCGGCGACGGAGGCCGAGGTCGAGGCGACGTCGTTCGAGATCGCCTCGCACGCGCCGAGCGCGCTCGATCAGTTGGAGTCGCGCGAGCTGGGGAGCGCGATCGAAAAGGCGATCGCGGCGCTGCGGCCGGAGTACCGTTCGTGCATCTTGATGCGGCATGTGGAAGGGCGGTCGTACGAGGAGATCGCGACCACCCTGGACCTCCCGCTCGGCACCGTAAAGACGTACATACACAGGGCTCGATTGGAACTCAGAAGGGCGTTGAAACCCGAAGAGGCCGACCTCCGTACACCTGATACAGAGCCATGAATCACCGCCACCTTCTCCCCGACGAAATCGACCAACTCCTGGACGGAGAGGTCGGCTTTGGCGTTGCCCCCCTCCAGGCGCATCTGCGCGAGTGCGACCAGTGCCGCGCGGCGTTCGAGCAGGAGCGTGAGGTGGTCGAGGCCCTGGAACATTTGCCGCGCCTGGCCCCGTCTCCGGACTTTACGTCCAGGGTCATGGCCCAGGTTCAGATTTACGAACCCTGGCATGTGGCCGCCCGTGATACCGTCGTGGGCTGGATTCGGCCCCTGGCGCCCCGTTCCCAGCCCGTCCGGCTGGCGGTGGGTGGGGCGGCCCTGTCATTGGCCGCCCTGGTGACAGTGGCCACTGTGTGGCTCGTAGGGCACGCAGACGCCACTCTATTCTTTGCCGGCCTGGTCCGGACGACTCTGGTCCGCGGCCTGGCAACGACTGGCGCCGCGGTTGTGCAGGCCCTCTTGGGCCGCTCCGCTACACAAGCCCTCGGTGGTAACGCCACTGCCGTTATAGTGGCGTCTATCAGTCTCTATATTGTCGTCTTTTTGGCGGCAGCATTTGCTCTTCGTGCCGCGGCTGTGTCGCGGCGGAGGCGCGCTTAAGATGCGCATACTCGTTGCCGGACTGACGTTCGTTGGGCTGGTCGCCGTCGCTGCGGCGCAACCGCCTGCCCCGCCACCGCCACCGACCAACGTCGACTCCATGGCCGCATGGGGCGAGCGGATGGGTCAGTGGGGCCAGAAATACGGCGAGCAAATGGGCCGGTGGGGCGAATCCCTCGGCCAGGCAGTGAGCCAGGCAGTCGGCGACTCGTCCCTCCAGGGCGCGGTGAACAACGATCCTGATGTCATGCGCGACCCCGAGGTCAAGGCTGCCCTCAAGCGCTACATCCAATACAGCGTTCACCACGATCCCCACACGGCCGAGGCGCGCCAGCAATTCCAGGACGCCCTGCACCGTGCCATGGACCGGCACCATCGCCGGTTCGGTGGCCCGCATGGCGTGCCGCCGGTTCCGCCAGTGCCCCCGATGCCGCCGATGATGGCGCCGCCCGGGAGTTCCATGACCGATGCCATGCGCAGGGACATCGACCGCGCGCGGCATGATCCGGCCTCGATCTCGATTCCAGCCACCAGTGCGTTTACCGTCGGCATGCGCTCGGTGGATTCGACCGCCAAGTTGGACCAAGTCGTCGCCACCGTCGACGGTCCGATTGAAGTGAGCGGGCTCGTCGAGGGCGACGTAGTCAGCGTGGACGGCGACATTCACGTCCATCCGTCGGGACACATCACGGGCAACGCGTTCGCCGCGCACGGGAACGTCGTGGTCATGCCGGGCGGCCAGGTCGACGGCGAGATCCGCTCGCTCCCGGAAGCCATCGGTCCGATGTCTCCGATCGCCGCAGCGCCGAAAGCCGGCCGGTCACCGTGGCGCTCGCTCGAGCTGTCCATCGCATGGCTGTGTCTCGCGCTCGTCATGGGCATCGGAGTCCTCACGTTCTCCGGCGACCGCCTGGACGCCGCATCGCTCTCGCTGTCCGAGCAGTTCGGCCGCTCGCTACTGTTCGGCATCATTGGACTCCTCGCCGTGATTCCGGTGGGTGTGATCATTGTCGTGCTGCTCTGCATCACGATCGTCGGGATCATCGTCGCGCCGCTCGCCGCCATCGCGTACGTCTTGCTCGTGCTCGGCGTCGCGGTGCTCGGATTCACCGCGGTCGCCGAGACGACCGGGCATGCCTTCTATCGGAAGCGGGCGCATGCGTTGACCGACCGCGGCGCACGGCTGCGTGCCGTGGTGACCGGCATCGCGATCTATATGGGACTCTGGGTCGTCGCGGCCGCCGCGGGCTGGATCCCGGTCGCCGGCGCGCTCCTGCACGTCATTGCCAGTGCCGTCACGTTCATTGCGCTGGCCTCGGGGTTCGGTTCGGTTATCGCCACGCGCTATGACGCCCGCAAAGCCGCGCGCGGCGAGACGAGAATCCCGGATGCTTCGTCGCTGCCAGGCATGGCATGGCAGACACCGACGCCGGTGGGCGGCGTCGCAGCCGCTCGTCGGCCGACCCCACCGCCTTCGCAGACGCCGTCATCATGAGACTGACACTTCTCGCCGTCGCGCTCACGTGGAGTAGCGCCAGCGCGCAGGAATGGCGGACGCTCGATGTCACGCGCCAGCTGCGCGACCCGGCTCCGCTCAACGTGAGTATCACCTACGGCGCCGGCACGTTTACGCTTGGACCGGCGACGGGCCCGGATTTGTACGAGATGCACCTGCGCTATCCCACGGGACGGACCGCGCCGGTGGCGACGTACGACGCCGCCAGCCACTCGGTCCACTTAGGGATCAAGTCTCAGAACTTCACCATGCCCGGGGGCGATGTCGACCAGAACGAGCTCCACATCGGTCTCGCGCGCGGCGTCCCGCTCGACCTCAGCACGGAAATCGCGGCCGCGGACGTCAAGATCGACCTGGGCGGACTCGCCGTGCAGCAGCTCAAGCTCAAGACCGGCGCGACCGATGCGACCCTCGCGTTCTCATCGCCGAACACCATCCGCATGCGCTCGATGGATCTCACCGTCGGCGCCGCGGGATTCAAGGCGACGGGGCTCGCGAACGCGAACGCCGACCATATCATGCTCCGCGCCGGTATCGGCGACTGGGATCTCTACTTTGACGGCACGTGGACCGGCGATATCACGCTCGACGCCAAGGTCGGCTTGGGCTCGCTGACGATCCACGTGCCAGACGACGTGCACGTCGAGCAGAACGTCAAGGCCGTCCTGGGCGCCGTCGATGGCGGTCACGAACGGACGGGTCACGATCGGGCGGCGGCCCCGGCTCGGGATACCTCGGACGACGAGGACGCGGATACGAGCGACGATGACAGCTCGGTCGACAACGTCGTCGCGCGCGCGACCGACGCCGCGGTCGCCAAAGCGACCGCGAAGGGCGCGAAGCCAGTCGTCGTGAAGACCAAAGACGTGACTATCGTGAAGCTCCGCGATACCACGCAGGCGCCGCGGTACACGCTGCACCTCGTCGGCAGCGCGACGCTCGGCGAGATCACGGTCGATCACAAGCTCGGTGGCGCGGGCGGCCAGTAGACGACGCTCGCTCCGCGCGTGAGCCGGAGCGAGCGCGCCGCGTTGCCCTCGCGCTCGGCGATCTCGATCAACCCACTCGACCCGCACACCGCCGTGACGGCGCCAGCGGGCACGTCGATGTAGGATCGCACGATGGGGAGGGTGCGATCTCCGACCGTGATCGACCCGCCACGCAGCCCCACGAGATTCGTGATCGCGTTGCCGAACCGGTCGATCGTCATCACGATCCCGTGCAGCCCGCCGTCGACGCCGCGCTTCGGCTCGGGCGTTCGGCGAATCACGGGCTCGACCGCCGGCTGCTGCCCCAGCGTCTCAATGGTCGCGCCGAGGGCCAGTCGTGCGGCCGCGGGGGCGAATACATCGCGTCCATGGAACGTGGCCGACGCGCCTGGGGGGATCGGGAGCTCGACGACTTGCGCGCTGGGCATGAGGAGCGCAGGCGAGAGGAGGCCGTTGTCGGGTCCCACGAGATAGCGTCCGGCGGCGCTCACGGCGAGCGCGGCGCGAGACCCGCCCACGCCAGGGTCGACGACCGCGAGATGCACCGTGCCCGTTGGAAAACGCTGCCAGTATCGCGCGAGCGCGAGCCGGCCGCCCTCGATATCCTGGGGCGAGATATCGTGTGTGATGTCGACCAGCTCCGTGTCCGGTGCCAGGGCCGCCAGCACACCTTTCATTTCACCGACATAGCCGTCGGCCGTCCCGAAATCGGTCAGCAGGGTGACGATCATACCCGGCGCTTTTTCCACCAACCTAAACTCCACAGCACCGCCATGCCGAGGCCGCGGAGTGCAGCCGTGGCGGCAATGACGACCCAGATGCCGCCCGTCCCCCACCGGGCCGCGGCCCACGACGCCAGGGGTACGCGGGCCGCGGTGCAGCTCGTCGACCAGACCATCGGCGGCACCGTGTCACCCGCGCCGCCCATCGCGCCCTCGAACACCACCTCGGCGCCGACACACAGCTGCGACAGCGCGGCAATGCGGAGATAGTGCGCGGTCTCCGTGATCACGGCCGACTCGCGAGTAAATATTCCCGCGAGTTGCGTCGGGAACAGCAGCTCCGCGGCGACGGCGACCGATGCGGGCGCCGTCGCGAACGCGACCGTCACCCAGCCGGCCCGTTCGGCACGGCTGGCATCGCCCGCGCCGAGATTCTGGCCAACGATCGCCGCGGCCGCGGCTCCGAACCCGACGCCAATGACGTAGACCCAGCTCTCGACCCGAAACCCGAGTCCCATCGCGGCGAGCGCCGGGGTCCCGAACTGACTCGCCGTTCTCGTCACGACGACATAGATAAGGCTGAACAGGACGCCCGTGAGCGCCGTCGGCGCGCCGATACGGGAGATCGTGGCAATCACACGGGGCTGGAGACTTGAGAAACGCACCATCTTCCGGCGAACGAGCAACGCCGCGCCGGCGATACATGCTGCGCCACGGACGCTGACCGTGGCAATCGCGGCACCCATGAGGCCGAGCTTGGGTGCGCCGGCCAGCCCCAGGATCAGCACGGGGTCGAGCACGAGGGTGATCGCGACCGAGGAGGCGAGCAGCAGCAGTGGCGTCCGCGTGTCACCCTGCGCGCGAAATGCCGCATCGACCGCGAAGTAGCAGAAGATGCCCGGTGCGCCGAGCAAGTACGTCCCGAGGTAGATCCTGCCCAGCGCGGTGACTTCCGCTGGTGTGTGCATCGCGGCGAACAGCGCCGGGAGCGCGATCGTTCCCGCGATGGCGACGGCAACGCCGAGCACCAGCGCGTAGACGAGCGCATCGCCGACCGCGCGCGCCGCTTCCGCCGGGCGGCCCTCGCCGTGCCGGCGTGCGGCGAGCGCCGTCAGGCCGACGCCGATCATCTCGGCGATCGAGATGAAGAGCCAGATCCAGAAGAGCGACGTCGTGACGGCGGCGAGCGCGACCGCACCGAGGCGTCGGCCGACCCAAAACGCGTCGACCACGCTGAAGACGATCATCAGGAGGTTCGACGCGACCGCGGGGACACCGACGCGCCACACGACGCGGGCGATCGGGTCGTGGATGAGGGACGGTCCGCCTGGTGCTATTGGCGCCGCGCCGTCGTAGACATCGACGGGCAGCGCCCCTTCGTTCATGCGGGCACGGCGACGGCGTCCATGACGCGGGCGGCGAGGGCAGTCAACGCGACGGCGGCGCCCGACTCGGGGGCCGTGACGACGATGGGGGCGCCGGTGTCGCCGCCCGCGACGACGCGCGGGTCGAGCGGGATGCGAGCGAGGACCGGGAGACCCACTTCGGTCGCCAGCTTCTCGCCGCCACCCTCGCCAAAGATCGCCGAGGGCTTCCCACAGTGCGGGCACTCGAAGTAGCTCATGTTCTCGACAATGCCGAGCACGGGCACGTTCACGCGCTCGAACATCTTCACGCCGCGGAGCGCGTCGCCGGTGGCCACCGCCTGGGGCGTCGTGACGATGATCGCGCCGTGCACGTGCGTCGACTGGACGAGCGACAGCTGGGCATCGCCAGTGCCCGGTGGCATGTCGACGACCAAGAAATCGAGCTGACCCCAGTCGACGTCCTTGAGAAACTGGCCGATGACCTTCATGACGATCGGCCCGCGCCAGATCGCCGGCTGATCGCGCGGGATGAGGAGGCCCAGGCTGATGGCCTTGATCCCATGCGCGACCAGCGGGATGATGCGCTGGTCGATCACCGGCGGCGGCGCGCTGACGCCGAGCATCCGCGGGACGTTGGGGCCGTAGATGTCGGCGTCCATCAGGCCGACACGGGCGCCCGATTTGCTCAGCGCGACCGCGAGGTTCACGGCGACCGTCGATTTGCCAACGCCGCCCTTGCCGCTCGACACCGCGATAATGCGGCCCAGGTTCGGATACGCGCTCGGCGTCGGGGCCGCGGGACGCGGCGGAGCCTTTGGCGCGGCGTCGAAGACCGGCAGCATGCGACGGGACGTCGGGGGCGGCGTTGTCGAGGCGTCTTTCGGGTCCACGCGGACATCGGTGATGCCTTCGACCGCGGCGACCGCGGCATACACGTCGCGCACCAGCGTCGCATCGTCCTCGGGCGTCAGGAGGAGCGTCAACCGAATGCGGCCGCCCGGGGCGATCGCGATGTCACGGATCATCTCGGCATCGAGCACGTTCACGCCGAGGCGTCCATTGCGCACGCGCGAGAGCGCGGCGCGCACGAGGTCTTGCAGGCTATCGCTCATGTCGAGCCGACCGCCTGGACCGCGCGAATCTCGGGGATGCGCTGCATGAGATGCGCCTCGATGCCGCTCAAGAGCGCGGTGGCCGACATGTCGCAATCTGGACACCCGCCGGACACGCGTACGCTGACCACACCGGACTCGGCGTCGAATCGCACGAGCTCGATACAACCGGCCGCGGGCTCGAGGCGCAGCAACGGCCTCATCGCGGTGATCACCTGACGAATGCGGATTTCGATATGCTCGGCTCGCGCCATAGCCGAAAGTTACAGCGCGAGCGAGTCGTCCGCAGGGACGCTGTTGTGGGGCATGACGCCGGCCGGGTGCACGAAGGCGCGGGCGGCATTCACGACGCGTGAACGGACTTCATCGAGGTCGCCCGAGATCAGCGCGCCCGCGGCTTTCGCATGCCCTCCGCCCCCGAAGGAGCGAGCGAACCGGTTCACGTCGACGTCTCCCGTGGAGCGGAACGAGACTTTGATTTTCCCGTGACCGAGGTCGCGGAAGAAGAGCGCCATCCGCGTTCCAGCGATCGAACGCGGGTGCTCGACAATACCATCGAGGTCTTCAGAGCGAAGGGCGTAGCGTTCGACTGCACCAGCGGGGACTGAGATCCACGCGATGGCGTACTCCGGATCGACCTCGAGCGTCTCCAGCGCATCGCGCAGCAGTTGCAGTCGCCCGAGCGGTACCGACGCATAGACGCGCCGGTACATGTCTTCCGGATCGACGCCCGCGGCCAGCAGCTGGCCCGCGATCGCGTGACATCGAGGGGTGGTGTTGCTGAACCGGAAGCCACCGGTGTCGGTCAAGATCGCGGTGTACAGCGCCGTAGCGGTGGCCGTGTCGATCGGCAGGCCGAGCGTGACGGCCAGATCGTACACCAGCTCCCCCGTCGCGCAGGCTGTGGTGTCGATCATCTGGATCGGCCCGGGCGGCTCGTCGCCCGCCTCGTGGTGATCGATCACGAGTTTCGGCACGCGTGACGCGCGGACGGCGTCGGTCAGCGTCCCCAGGCGCCGCACATCGCCGATGTCGACGACGAGGATGACATCCGCGCGCGCGAGGGCCGATGCCCCGTCGGCGGAGCGGTCTTCGACTTCGCCGAGCAGAAAATCAAAGGCCGAGGGCCACGGGGTCGGGTTGACAATGAACACCCGGAGCCCAAGGCCCGTTAGCAAATGCGCAAGCGCGACCTCCGACCCACATCCATCGCCGTCGGCGTTGATGTGGGTCGAGAGGGCGACTGTACGTCCCGTTCCGAGCTCCGTGGCGAGCCGACGCGCGGCAACTATTCGGGGCGCAGAGACGCTAAGGAGATCGATGTGCGAAGGTGTCAGTAGAGTCAGTCGGCGGGTGCCAGGCTGGGTTCGCGTTCAGTGGCCAACTTCGAATGATAGCGGCCATAGGCGAAATACACGACGAACCCGACCAGCATCCAGACGATCAAGCGGATCCACGTCGCGCGCGGCAGGAATGCCATGAGCCCGAGGCAGCTCGCGATCCCCAGGACCGGCACGTACGGGACGAACGGCGTCTTGAACGGCCGATGCAGGTCCGGGCGCTTTATCCGCAGCACGATCACACCCGCGCAGACGATCGTGAACGCGCAGAGTGTTCCGATCGAGACCAACTCACCAAGGATGTCGATCGGGAAGATGGCCGCGATGACCGCGGCGACCGTGCCGCTCAGGATGGTGGTCACGTAGGGCGTGCGGAACTTCGGGTGCACCCGGCTCAACGCCGGCGGCAGGAGGCCATCGCGGGACATTGAGAAGAACACACGCGACTGGCCCAGGAGCATGACGAGCACGACGGACGCGAGGCCCGCTATGGCGCCGATGTCGACGAAGATCTCCAACCAGCCGAGCTGCGGGATGTGACTCAGCGCGTAGGCGACTGGATGCGGAACGTCGAGCTGGTTGTACGGCGCGAGGCCCGTGAGGACGAGGGACATGAGCACGTACAGCACGGTGCAGATGACCAGCGAGCCCAGCATGGCGATCGGAAGGTCGCGCTGGGGATTCTTCGCCTCCTGCGCGGCAGTCGAGACGGCATGGAAGCCGATATAGGCAAAGAATACGACCGCGGCCCCTCGCACCACGCCGCTCAAGCCGAACTTGCCGAACGTACCGGAGCTCGGCGCGATGAACGGGTGCCAATTCGCCGCGTTGACGAAAAAGAAGCCGACGCCGATCACGAGCATCACGATCGCGAGCTTGATGAACACGACGAAGTTATTGAATCGCGCCGACTCCTTGATGCCGATCACGAGCACGACGGTCATCAGCATCACCAGCAGGAACGCGGGCAGGTTGATGATGCCCCCGGGGACAGCCACGAGCCGGTGCAAGCTCTCGCTCCACGCGACAGGAGCCTGCGAAAAGGCCTTCGGCAAAACGATGCCCATCTTGGCCATGAAATCGGAGAAGTAGCCCGCCCAACCCACACCGACCGTCGCCGCGCCGAACATGTACTCCAACACCAGGTTCCAGCCGATGAAGAAGGCCATGAACTCGCCGAGCGTGGCATAGGCGTACGTGTAGGCACTCCCCGCGATGGGCACGACCGACGCGAACTCCGCGTAGCAGAGGCCGGCGAACAAGCAGCCGAAGAAGGCAAGGCCAAACGACAGGACCACCGCGTTCCCCGCGTTCTCCGCCGCCGCGTGCCCCGTCAAGACGAAGATACCGGCGCCGATGATGGCGCCTATCCCTAAGAACGTGAGGTTGTAGACCGTCAGGACGCGCTTGAGACTGTGACTGCCTTCGTCGGCGGCTTCCGCCTGCAGCATCGCGATGCTTTTCGTTGACCCGAGGGCCATGCCGTTCTCCTGGTGGGTTACGCCGAGTAGTTCGGCGCTTCGCGTGTGATCGTGACGTCGTGCGGGTGGGATTCGCGGAGGCCCGCCGCGGTCGTCCGGACGAACCGGCTGTCGACGCGGAGTGCGTCGATCGACGCGCAGCCGACATAGCCCATGCCGCTGCGCAGTCCGCCGACCATCTGGAAGAGGACGTCGGTGACCGGTCCCTTGTAGGGGACTCGGCCTTCGATGCCCTCTGGGACGAGCTTCTTCGGACTCATCTCCCCTTCCTGGAAGTACCGGTCGGCGCTGCCGTCCTGCATCGCCGACAGGCTTCCCATGCCGCGGATCATCTTGAACCGCCGCCCTTCGAGCAGCAGCGACTCGCCTGGGCTTTCTTCGGTGCCGGCGAGCATCGAGCCCATCATGACGCTCGACGCGCCCGCCGCCAATGCCTTTACGATGTCACCCGAGTATTTGATGCCGCCATCGGCGATGACGGGGATATCTCCCGCCCCCTCCACGGCATCGAATATCGCCGTTAACTGCGGCACGCCAACGCCGGTGACCACCCGGGTGGTACAGATCGACCCCGGGCCGACACCAACTTTCACCGCATCCACGCCTCTTTCAACTAGGGCCGCGGCCCCTTCTCTCGTCGCGATATTGCCGGCGACCAGTTGGGTGGCCGGAAACATCTCGCGAATGTGGGCGGTCGCGTCAAGCACGGCTTGGCTGTGACCGTGGGCGGTGTCGAGGACCAGCACGTCGACCCCGGCATCGATCAAGGCCCGGGCGCGCTCGACGAAGTCCCCGCCGGCACCAATCGCCGCGGCCACCCGCAGGCGGCCGTGCTGGTCTTTGTTGGAGCTGGGATACTGACGCCGCTTGTGAATGTCCTTCACGGTGATCAAGCCGCGGAGGTGACCCTGCGCGTCCACCACCGGAAGCTTTTCAATCCGGTTCTCCCCGAGGATCCGCTCGGCCTCGTCGAGCGTCGTCCCCTCGGGGGCGGTCACGAGGCCATCGGCGGTCATCACCTCGCGGAGCGGCCGATCGAGGTTACGCTCGAACTGGAGATCGCGGTTCGTGATGATCCCGACGAGACGCCCGTCGCGATCGACGATCGGCACGCCCGAGATCTTGAAGCGCATCATGAGGGCGACTGCTTCGCGGAGCTTGGCGTCGGGCGGGAGCGTGATGGGATTCAGGATCATCCCGCTCTCGGAACGCTTGACCCGGTCGACCTCGGCCGCCTGCCGGTCGATCGACATGTTCTTGTGCAACACGCCGATCCCGCCGGCCCGAGCCATCGCGATCGCCATCTCCGACTCGGTCACCGTGTCCATCGCGGCGGCGACCAACGGGATGTTGAGGCTGATCCCACGGGTGAAACGGGATGATGTCACAACGTCCCGCGGGTGCACCAGCGAGTGGCCGGGGACCAGCAGGACGTCGTCGAATGTCAGGGCTATATCGTCTCGAACCCGCGCAGTGCCTCGGTCCGAAGACGGCGGTGCGCTGGCTACGCCTGCGCGACCGTTCTGGGCGACTATGGGTGCCATGGTAAAAATTAGGGCACCGTCGCCGTCGCGGCTAGTCTAATCGGCCGATGACGCGTAAGCGCCGCCGGAGCCGCCGCGGGAGGAAAAACGCGGCGGCGAGGAGGGCACGACGGAGGTCGAGGTGCTCCAACTCCTCGATATCGCCGTGCCAGTGGTCGAGCACGACGTCCGCGCCCGCGTTCGCGACGAGATGCTGGAGCGCGAGCAAGATGATAAAGAGATCGTCGATCTCACCGAGGATCGGGATCGCGCCCATGAGATCGAGCGGGGACGCGAGGTAGCCGATGGCGGCGACGACGAGCGCTTTGTCGACCATCGACACGCGTTCGTCGGTCATGAGCCCGGCGACGAGACGTCCGTAGGCGGGCAGCCGGCGGATGTGGTCCAAAATGCTGTGATCGCGCGTGTCCCGTCGGGTCCGGCGGGTCGAGCTACCGCGCGTGCGTGGTCCGCGACGGATCAAGGCGTGAGCAGTCATGGGTTGTCCCCTCCTTTCACGAGATCCGTTGCAACAGACTTGCCAGCGGCGGCCACACCGCTCAGCACGCCCATCGCCCGATTCATGAGGTTCATGGCATCGCCGATCGCGGCCGTCGAGACGCGGCCGGCGCGCAGCTGATCTTCGACGGTTTCCGCGAAGCGCGAGAAGATATTTGGGGGCGGATTCTGGCGTTCGGCGTACTTCGAGCTCAGGAACTCGACGTAGTCGAGCACCTGGTACAGCCGGTCGTCACTCAGCGCGTCGAGATTCCGAAGGATTCGCTCGCGCAACAGCTCATTCACGCCGTGTGTCTCCGTGCTTTCCGGCGTGGGGGCTCGATGAGAGCCCAGCGCGCCGGCCAGCCGCGTACGTCTACGTGCAAGAACGGTCCGTGCTGGCGATTCGCCCGATAGATCCCCTCGCCGCCCACGAGCTCCGGATGCTCGGCCTCGACTCGCTCGGCGGATTCGAGCAGCACGCGCACGTCCCGCGTGTCGACCCGACCATCGCCGTTCAAGTCGGCCATCCGGCCGTCTCCGTTGTCGACGTAGATATCGGCGGCATCGCCGAACTGGTGCCGGCTGTCGAGCGCGCGGCCGCCGCGACGCCCCACACCCTGGATATTGTACTCTGGTGTGCGGAATCCGGACATGACCACCAGCTTGTTCACCGGGTGGCCGTGCGCTGCCATGTCATCGATGATGAGCTCGAGCTTGTCGACGAGCTCCTCGCGTAGGACCATGTATTTCGGCCAGACATCCTGTTGATCGTGCGTCAGGAAGTCGCGCAGCGTGAAGTGCTCGGAGATCGGCGTGTCGGCGTTCTCGGGCGTGACCATGATAAACCCATCTGGGTTCTCGTACGCCTCGAGCGACGAGCGCTTCCGGTGGCGTTCGGCTGGCCAGAAGCCCACACGATAGTCGCCGATGCGGCCCTTGGTCTTGCTCGTGAACGGGAGCATCGTGATGAACGCGAACGAATTGTCCGGGACGGCGTAGACACCTGGCTGCGCCAGCGCCGAGTCGCCGCCGAAGAGTTGGCGAATGATCGGGATTTCGAGCGCGCGGCGGGCTTCGGTGACGAAATGCGCCCTTAGCTTGCCGCTGCGGCCCGCCAGCGAGGCCAAGACGGTGCGGGCGGTGTCCGCTTTGCCGGTGCTGTCCACGAGCGTGTCGGCCGGCGCGAAGTACACAGCGCTCGCTTCGCTCGCGACCGTGAAACGCTCTGCTGACGCCATCGACGGTCTAACTGTGATGACGAGCCAGAGCCCGAACAAATAGCGAATAGATTGAGACACCGCGTGAACCCCCAGCGGACAAAGCAGTGCAAGCTATAGACGACCAGCGCGAATCAGTAGATATAAACAACAGTTCCTATCGGAACCACCCGGAACAGCGTCTCGATGTCCTCATTCCTGAGACGGACGCATCCGTGACTCGCGGACTGGCCGATACTCATGGGCTCATCGGTCCCATGGATGCCGTATCCATCTCCTAGATACAGCCGCTCTACGCCGAGCGTTCCGATGTACTTGCGCTGATTGGTGCCGAACGGCGGAATGATGAGGTTGCCGTTCGCCACGATCTCGTGGCCTTCTTTCACCTCGAAGGGCTCCAAGTGCCCATCGGGAAACTGGGTGACGACGTCGTTGCCGGAGACGACGATCTTGCCGCCTCCCTGCAGGAGGATCGACTGCCCGCGCTGCAGCTTGATCGTGCCGAGTTTCTTCTTCTTGGCGAGCTCCATGTAGTGCCAATCGGGCGGCACCCACACGGGATCCATCTCCTTGCTCAGGACGACGAGCCGTCCGCGCGGCGTCTCGAATTTCCAGTGTATGCCGCCCTCGTTGACCAACTCCTTGCCGCTCCCGGTCGCGACGCGTGCCGTGAACAGGACCTCGTCGCCCTGCTTGTACCAGAGCCGGTGGTCTTCGATGCTGACGACGATGTACGGCTTGTCATCCGGCGTGTCGGGCACGTCATGTTGGCTCGCCGCCAGCGTATCGCGCGAGGCGCCGACGCTGCGGCGCACGTCCTCGAGCAGGTCGAGGTTGTGGTTGAACGCCATCCGCGTGATGTCGCGGCGGAAGCGCTCGCGCAGCACGTTGTTCAACAGCCACGCGCTGGCGCCGAGTGCCGCCACCACGCAGAGCGCGAGCACCCAAATGACGCGGAGTCCCGAGCGCAGTTCGCGCATATCAATAAAAATAGACGCTCGTGCCTGGCTTGAGATTCGCTTGGATCGCCCTGACGTCCGCCTCGCGCGCGCGGACGCTCCCCGGCATCACGTACGCCGTGTCCGCGAGTGGCCCCGCGCGCGGGTCGCTGTAGATCACCGTCCCACCGTCGAGCACGATCCCGAACCCCAGGCCTCCCATGACCGGTGTGGCGTCGACCGGGAGATGCCGGTCGACGTACACCCACTTCGGCACCGTCCACGTGCTATCCGGCGTCAGCAATCGCTCGACGTGACGCGTGCCCTGCGGGGCCGGCAGCATGATGGTGTCGGGCGGCACACCGACGCGGCGTGTCGGCGCCACGACTACCGGCATCTCGCGCAGGACATTGCCCTCCTGCTCGAGCGTCATGACGCCGCTATCGACTTCGATCGAGAGATGCAGCACGCGGTCGCCCTGGGCTTGGCGGCGGAGCAGCGCGACCATCACGCGGAGATGATTGACGTTCGCCGCGACCGCGAGGTCGGCCGAGCGGCGCTCGACCGCGGTCATGCCCGCGCGCAATCGACTGATCTCCCGAGCGTAGTTCTCGCGCTGGGACATCAAGTAGACGTCGAGCGCGACCAGCACGACGAGCGCGAGCCAGAGGCTCACGAGGAGGCCCGGGTACGCCAACCGGAACTCGGCCCGGCGTGGATCCCGGCGTTCCCGCTGGGGCTGCAGAGTTTCGGGCGCTGTCAACGACGGGCGATGCTTTGGGCGTCGAGTACCGGGACGCCGACCGGTTCGCTCCGGCCGACACGGACGGTCGCAACCAACGTGGCGCTCACGGGGGCGGCGGCGGCTAGCGTTTTGGCGGCGGCGAGCATGGAGGGCGGCACCGCGACATACAGCAACGTATTCTCGGAGCCCGGGCCTCGCGCCAGCAGATACGGTTCGTCGGGCGACAGGTCGCGATGCAGGAAGTCCGCGGTCTCGAGCGCGAGCACCTGGACATCCCAGCGCACCGTCTTGCCCTTCGCGCCCTTCGGGTCGACCCGTAGGTCAGCGGCGCTGAGTGACCCCGTTGACCCGTTGGAGATCTGTACCGAGTCCTCGCGAACCCACCCCTCCACTCGGACGCGAACCCAGCCGCGGTCGCGCGCGATGGCCGTCAATGGCGTGCCGGCGCCCAGCATCGCAAGCGCATGGCCTTCCGGGGCCTCTCTCAGTACGACATTGCCTGACCCTGCGACGAGCGGCTGGGAGTCGGGCTCCGGTTGACTCGGCGCCGCGCTTCGCGCTGGCGGCTTTGAGCGTGACACTGACGTGGTGTGTTTTTTCGCGCTCGCTGTCGATTGAGCCTGCATCGTTGCAGCGACAATGCTAAGAGCGATCAACACTTGCAGCGCGACGCCGCGAAGCGTGCGTCGCCAGAGTCCAGGCGTGAACCTCACGGAGCCCCGCTGTACATTTGCGCTCAAGATGGCTGGATCCGTCCATGCACCGGTAGTCCTCGTCGTTCTCGACGGCTGGGGATATCGAGCCGAGCGAGAAGGAAACGCAATTGCGTTAGCGACGACGCCGACCTGGGACGCGTTGTGGCGCCGTCCGTCACGCACCTTGCTGGAGGCATCCGGACTACGAGTCGGACTGCCTGCTGGACAGATGGGCAACAGCGAGGTGGGCCATCTGAACCTGGGCGCGGGCCGTGTCGTCATGCAGGACCTTGTCCGGATCGACACGGCCATCGCCGACCGGTCGTTTCAGTGCAACGGGACGTTTCTGGCGGCGTGCCACGCGGTCCGCCGGACTGGCGGGACCCTGCACCTCGTGGGGCTTCTCGGCGAGGGCGGCGTGCACGCGGCCGACCGGCACCTCTACGCTTTGCTCGATCTGACCGATCGCCAGCATGTCCCGCGGGTGGCCATCCATGCGATGCTCGACGGACGGGACACGCTGCCGAAGTCCGCTCTCGGCTACATGCAGAACCTCACCGCGCGTGTCGCGCGGGCCACGGTGCCCACGGTCATCGGGAGCGTGAGCGGCCGGTATTACGGCATGGATCGCGATCGCCGTTGGCAGCGGACCGAGCTCGCATACCGGGCCATGGTCGACGGCGTCGGGCCGAGTGGTACGGATCCTCTGGCTGTCATCAGAGCCGCGTACGACGCCGGGCAGACGGACGAGTTTATTCTGCCGACCGCCATTGGCTCCCCGGCGATTGCGCCGATGCGCGACGGCGACGCCGTGATCTGTTTCAATTTTCGCTCGGATCGCATGCGCCAGATCGTGCGCGCGATGACCGAGCCCGCGTTCAAAGGCTTCGACGTCTCGGCGCGCCCAGAGATGCGTGTCGTGACGATGACGTCCTACGCGCAGCAGTTCGCGCTCTCCGTGGCGTTTCCTCCGCAATCGATGGCGCGGATTGTGGCCGAGGTCTTGAGCGTGAACGGCAAAGCGCAATTTCGCACCGCGGAGACCGAGAAGTATCCGCACGTGACCTACTTCTTCAATGGCGGCGAGGAGACCCCGTACGCGGGTGAGGAGCGACTCCTGGTGCCGAGTCAGAAAGTGGCGACCTATGACCTCATGCCCGAGATGAGCGCGCCCGGGGTGACCGATGTGCTGTGTGCCGCCATGGAGAAACGGCAGCACGAGTTCATTCTCTGTAACTATGCGAATGGCGACATGGTCGGGCATACCGGGTCGTTGCCCGCGACGATCAAGGCGGTCGAGACGGTCGATCAGTGTCTCTCGCGTGTGCTCGCGGCGGCCGAGCGATCGAAGACCGAGGTCATCGTGACGGCCGACCATGGGAATTGTGAGCTCATGATCGACCCCGAGACCGGCGGCCCACACACGGCGCATACGACCAATCCGGTCCCGTTTGTCCATGTGGGGGGCGAGCGCCGGCTGCGCGAGGGCGGTGCCCTCCAGGATGTGGGACCGACGATCCTGGGAATGCTCGGAATCAGGCCACCTTCCGAGATGACCGGGGTAGATTTGCGGGACCCATGAAGCCAACTGCTCTCGTCCTCTCCCTGCTGCTCGCCCACGGCGCGGCGGCGCAGATCGTCGGCCACGCGCCGGAATCGAGTCCCTACCAGGACATCGAGGATCCGCGCAATCTCTCGTTCTTCGGCGGGTATCTCCTCGCGCCGTACACCCGCGGTCACGTCAATCCGCACAGCGGGCCGCTCGCCGGCATACGCTGGGACATTCACATCGGCGGGCCCGCGTACTTCGAGGCGCGGTGGGCGCACGTGTTCACCGACCACGATGTCACATTCCCGACGGAGCCGCCCACGATCCGCGATCATGGGACCAAGCCGACGCAGCTCAACCTGGTCGACGTTGGCATGGCGCTCAACCTCGTGGGCGAGCGCACGTGGCACGGGCTCATCCCGGTGATCAACGTGGACGTCGGGGTGGCGAGTGATCTCGGCGCCGCGCGCGACTCGGCCCTGTTCCGGTTCGGCACGCAGTTCGAGATGTCGGCCGGCGCCGGCATTCGATGGGTACCGGGCGGTCCGATCCAGATGCGATTCGACGTGACGGACTATTTTTACGCCACCCGCTACCCCGGCAGCTTCCGCGGAACAACCGCCGGCCCGCCGGTCGTCCCGGCGAACGCCGCCTTGACGGCGTGGCGACAGAATCTCGCTCCAACCGTGGGACTCTCTCTCACCGCATTCCGCTAATGTCACGCGCGCTGCTGACTCGACGCGTCGCCTTTACCGCGCAGCACCGCTACCGGTTACCGCAGTGGGACGAGGAGCACAATCGTCTCGTGTTCGGCGCGTGCGCCGGGCAAGACTTTCACGAGCACCACTATGTCTGCGACGTCACGGTCGGCGGGGAGATCGATCACACGACCGGGTTCGTCGTCGACCTCGAGGAGCTCGACGAGGTGATCCGGGACGTCGTGATCGTGCGCTTCGACACGCGCAACATCAATCGCGACGTGCCCGAGTTCCAGGAAGGACGACTGGTGCCGAGCGGCGAGAACCTGGCGCGGTTCATCTTCGAGCGCATCGAAGAGGCCCTCGGCGATCGTGGGACGGTGGTCTCGGTCCGACTGGCCGAGGACGAGACGCTGTGGGCCACATATAACGGTGGCGGCTGAGCGGGTTACCGGCGTCATCCTCGCCGGCGGGCAAGCGACACGATTTGGCGGCCAACCCAAAGGGCTGGAACTCGTCCGCGGTATACGCATTATCGATCGGGTCGTCGCCGCGCTGCGCGCGGTCGCCGATGAACTACTCCTGGTCGCGAATCAGCCCGAGGCCACTACGTGGTTACCAGGGATACGGACCGTTGGCGACGTGCGCCCGGGGCTCGGGAGTTTGGGCGGCATCTACTCGGCGCTCGTGCACGCGAAGGGTCAGCCCGTTCTTGTTGTCGCGTGGGACATGCCTTTCGTAGGACCAAGCGTTTTGGACGAGCTTCGCAAGGCTGGGGCGGACGCTGACGTTGTCGTGTTCGAGAGCCGGTCCACACGCGGTGTGGAGCCGCTGTGCGCGTTCTACCGGCCCACGTGCATCGCGCCGATCGAACGGCAAATCGACGGCGGCGATCTGCGCGTGGTCGGTTTTTTCGAGAGCGTGCGCGTCGTTCGGCTCCCTCCGCCGGCTGACCCGGACAAAACGTTTATGAACGTCAATACGCCGAGCGACTTGGCGCTGGCCGAGGGGTTGGCGACTGGACAGATTACGGGATGAGCACACGAGTAGCTGCCCTGGTCCTCGCGGCGACGGCAGCGATTGGATGCGGCGGCGCGAAGCCCCCCGCGCCGAGCCCCGAACCGACACCGGCCGCGCCGGTCGTGGCGTCACCCGCACCGAAGTCGGCGGTCGATGAGCTCAGGGCAGCGATCGACTCGATGGTCGCGGACTCGCGATTTCGCAGTGCGATCTGGGGCATTCTCATCGTCAACCCGGACGCGAACGACACGCTCTACGCGCTGAACGCCGGCAAGCTCTTCTTGCCAGCGTCGAACATGAAGATCGTCACGGGATCGGCCGCGCTCGTCGAGCTCGGCCCCGACTACCAGTATCGAACGACCTACGCGGCGCGCGGGAAGGTCGTGCGCGGCGTGCTGCACGGAGACCTGGTCGTGATCGGTCGTGGTGATCCGACCGTGAGCGATCACATGCTGCACGATGCGACGATCCCGCTGCGTGCCGCGGCGGACTCGGTCGCGGCGCATGGGATCCACCGCATCACCGGGCGCATCGTGCAAGGCGGCGACGCGTTTCCCGATGCGAATTGGGGATACGGGTGGGCGTGGGACGACCTGAATGAGCCATATGCGGCCGGCATCGATGAGCTCATGTTCAACGAAGGATTTACGTCCGTCGTCGTCCGCGGTGGCGCGAAGCCCGGCGCTCCGGCGATCGTGGCGACGGCGCCGGCGCTCACCTATCCGACCCTGCGCAACCACGTCCGTACGGCAGCGCCGACCGGGGACGCGCCCGCGCAACCCGTCACGGTCCTGTACGACACGGCCAGTGGCGCGCTCGTCGTCAATGGCACCGTCGCACCGCGCGATAGCACGCTGGCGCTGGTGGCGTATCGGGATCCCGCCGCGGCGTATCTCCATGCGTTCGCGTCGGCCCTGTCGACCCGAGGCGTCGCGCTGCGCGCGAACGCGGTCGACCGCGGCACGGATTCGACGGGCGTGCTCGACACGTTGTTCGTGATGGCGTCGCCGCCGTTGCGAGAGATCATGCCGGCGCTATTGAAACCGTCGCAGAATCAGATCGCCGAGGCATTGCTCAAGACGATCGGCCTCGAGAAGACCGGCATAGGCTCCGCGGATAGCGGCGTGCGCGTCGTGCGGGATCTGCTCATCCGCTGGGGCGCGCCGCCCGATGGATTTGTGTTGCACGATGGGTCGGGGTTATCGCGACACGATTATCTCACGCCAGAGACCGTCGTCCGGGTGCTGACCGCGATGCGCCGCGATACGGCGTTTCAGGTGTTCTATGACGGGCTGCCGATTGCGGGTGTCGACGGAACGATCGCCGATCGCATGCGCGGCACGATGGCCGCGGGCAATGTGCGGGCAAAGACCGGATTCGTGGACAAGGCCCGGTCGCTCTCCGGGTATGTCACGACCGCGGATGGCACGCCGCTCGTGTTCAGCTTCCTGTGCAATAACTGGACGACCTCGGTCCGCGATGTCGAGCGCGTGCAAGACGAGATCGCCGCGCGGCTCGCCGCGATGACGCTCGATCGGCGATAGTCGCGTGTTGTCGGTCGCCGAGGCATCGGAGGCGATTCTCGCGCACGTCGGTGTGTTGCCGAGCGAGCGCGTTCCGCTGCCCACGGCGCTCGGCCGGGTTCTCGCTACCGAGATTCGCTCCCCCGTTACGCTGCCGGCCTGGGACAACTCGGCGATGGACGGCTACGCCGTCCGATCGGTTGACATCATGGGAACGAATCCGGACGAGCCGAAGATCCTCCGTGTCATCGATACTGTGGCGGCCGGGGGATTTCCGAGAGAGACGGTGCACGTGGGTGAAGCCACGCGCATCACGACGGGCGCGCCGCTGCCCGCCGGCGCCGACACGGTCGTGCGCATCGAGGACACGGATGCCGGCACCGAGCGGGTCGCGATCCGGTCGGACCGCGATGCCACGCGCAACGTGCGGCCTCGGGGTGAGGATATCCGCGAGGGTGCCGTCGTGCTGGCCGCCGGACAAGCGATCGGCCCGGCACAGATCGGCGTGCTGGCATCGGTCGGGGCGGCGTATCTCGACGTCGTGCGGCAGCCGCAGGTCGCGATCATCGGGTCGGGCGACGAGCTGGTTCCGGTCGAGCAATTCGACCAGGTGCTCGCGGGCCGCAAGATCGTGTCGTCGAACACCTACGCGCTCGTCGCGGCGGTGACCGATGCACTCGGAGTGCCGAGAGACATGGGAGTCGCCCTCGACACGCCGGAATCGCTGCGCGAGCGACTCGCCGCGGCCGCCGACTGCGATCTGATCCTCACCACCGCCGGGCTCTCGGTCGGCGAGCACGATTACCTGCGCGATGTGCTCCGCGACATGGGCGCCGAGATGAAATTCTGGCGCGTGCGCATGCGCCCCGGCGCACCGCTCGGGTTCGGGCTCCTCGGGAAGACGCCGTGGCTCGGCCTTCCGGGCAACCCCGTGTCGACAATGGTGACGTTCGAGCTGTTCGGCCGGCCGGCGATCCGCCGTATGCTCGGCCACGTACGGTTGTTTCGCCGCGCGGTCGATGTGGTCCTCGAGGAGCCCGTGACGATCCACGCGCGCCTCACTCACTTCTTGCGCGTCATTGTAACAACGCATACAGATGGGACGCTCACGGCGCGGCTAACGGGACCCCAGGGATCGGGGATCGTCACATCGATGTCACTCGCGAACGCGTTGCTCGTCGTCCCTGAAGACCGCACCCGGGTGGAGCCCGGGGAACACTTGCACGCGTTGCCTCTGACCGACGACGCCTCACTGACGACGCATTTCGCCCTGTGAATTCGACCTCCTGGATCCAATTCGTGCTCGCCGCCGTGGCCTGCGGCGTATTGCTCCTGGCGAGCCTCGCGATCGTGCGGTTCAGCAAGCAACTCAAGGATCAGGTATCACCGTCGGGAGGATCCGGCGGCGGCCGCTCGGGCGGCTCCCTGCAGTCCACGGCGATGAGTCGCGACACGTACAACATGGCGCGCAAGCTCAAGGAGCAAGGCGTGTCCACCGCTGCCCTGGCCGGGATGAGCGCGGCTGAACAGCAGTTCTTTCTCGAAACGATGAGCGCGCGCCTCGGCGATGGCACTGGACCACGCCTGGTTCGCCCTCCGGCGGGCGCCGGTGGGACCGCCGCCGCCGCGGCTCCCGCCGAGGCGGCGCCGATTCCGGCGGCGGCGCTCGTGACTGGGCCGATCCACTGCCCTGTTTGCCGGACCGTGATCGGTCAGCGCTCGGAGCCGGGACCGACCATGCAGAAGTGCCCCGGTTGCAGCCGGCGCGTGACCACCAAAGTCGAGGGTGACCGGCTGCACGTCACCGTCAGTTACGGTATGGGTACGCCGGCCAGGGGCTCGAGCGCGATCAGACCGCGCTGAGGCGGCTCGCGACAACCTCGGCGATGTCGTACACAGGGACGGGCGACTCGTTCGCCTTGACGCCGTCGCTGATCATCGTCATGCAAAACGGGCAGGCGGTTGCGATGGCTTGGGCGCCGGTCGCGAGCAGCTCCTGTGTGCGCTCGATGTTGATCCGCTTCCCCTGCGTCTCTTCCATCCACATGCGCCCTCCGCCGGCGCCGCAGCAGAGCCCACGGCTTTTGTTGCGGACGGGCTCCACGAGGTTCACCACGGGCAGCACGCGACGGGGCGCGTCGTAGACGTTGTTGTAGCGGCCGAGGTAGCAGCTGTCGTGATACGTGAACGTGCGCTCGTCGCCGTTGTCGTTCGAGAGGGGCACGCGCCCCTCGGCCATCAGGCGCTCGATGTACTGCGAGTGATGAATGACCTCGTAGTGGCCACCCAGCTGCGCATACTCGTTGCCGAGCTGATGGAAGCAATGCGGGCAGATGGTCACCACGGTCTTCACGCGATACGCGTTCAGCGTGCCGATATTCTCCTTGGCGAGCATCTGGTACAGATACTCGTTGCCCATGCGTCGCGCGGGATCACCGTTGCATTTCTCTTCCTGGCCGAGGATGGCGAAGTCAATGCCGGCGGCCTGCATGATGCGCGCAAAGGCCACGGTGATCTTCTTCGCGCGGGCATCGAATGACCCGGCGCACCCGACCCAGAAGAGCACTTCGGGTTCGCGGCCCTGCGCGGAGCAATCCGCCATGGTCGGAATGGAGAGCCCCTCGGCCCACTCGCCCCGATCCGCGGCGTTGAACGCCCATGGAGTCCCGTTGCGCTCCAGCGACTGGAATGCGGGTTGGAGCTCGGGCGGAAACCGCGATTCCATGAGCACGAGGTTCCGCCGCAGCTCCATGATCGTGTCGAGCTGGTCGATCGACACGGGGCACTCCTGGACGCAGGCACGGCACGACGTACACTGCCAGAGCTCCTCTTCGGAGATGTAGCCATCGAGCAGCCGCGCGTCCGGCTCGTGCTCGCCCTCGCCGTGGACGAGTCCCGTGGGCATCCCGCCAAATTCCAACAGGCGCTCGCGCACGTTGATCACGATCTTGCGCGGGCTCAGCACCTTGCCGGTGAGATTCGCCGGACACGCCGCCGTGCACCGTCCGCACTCCGTGCACGAGTATCCGTCGAGGAGGTTCTTCCACGGCAGATCTTTGACGTCCGCCGCACCGAACTGCTCGACCCCCTCGGCCTCGAGATCCATGGGCCGCATCGCGCCAATGGTGCCCGGACCGCTCGTGTTCGACAGATAGACGTTCGGCAGAGACGTCAGGACGTGCAGATGCTTGGAGTACGGCAGATAGTTCAAGAACGCCAGAATCAGCAGCACGTGCGACCACCACATCACATCGCGCGAGCTGGCGGCCGCGTCGGGCGGTATGCTCGACAAGAGACGGGCGAGCCCGGTGGACAAGACGCGGGCGCCCGCTTGCTGTCCGGAGACAATCGCGAAGGCGTTCAGCAGGAACAGCGTGATCATGAGCGCCGCGATCATCGACAAGATCAGCAACGCGTCCCATTGCTCGAGCTTATCGCCCTGCAGCCGCTTCGGGCGCAACACGAGGCGGCGATAGAACAACCAGGCCACGGCTCCGAGCACGAACAGCGCGAACGCCTCTTGTGAGAGGACATAGCCTGCGTAGAGCGGTGGGGACACGAGCGCGGCGTACGTGAACGACGGGACGACGCCCTGGATCAGGATCTCGACGGAGCCGACCGTGAGGACCATGAAGCCCCAGAACACCGTGGCGTGCATCGCGCCGGCCAACGGATCGCGCAGGATCTTCGACTGGAGGACACCGATGGAGACGAGATTCCGTGCGCGGACCAGCGGGTGATCGGTACGGTCCTCGGGGCGGCCGACGCGCAGGTACTCGACGAGCCGCTGGGCGTTGTAGAAGAAGAACCCGGCGGCGAGTCCGAGGATGATCAGGTAGAGCGACTCGGCGGCCGGCGTCATCCCGAGCGGCGCGCCTCGCGCACCGCGGCGGCGAGCGCCGGCACGATCTCGAACGCATCGCCGACAATGCCGTAATCCGCGATCTTGAAGATCGGCGCGTCCTTGTCGCGGTTGATGGCGACGATGGTCTTTGCCGTGCGCATCCCGGCCAGATGCTGAATCGCGCCGGAAATGCCGACGGCGACGTAGAGGTCGGGGCTCACGACCTTGCCGGTCTGGCCCACCTGGTCCGAATGCGGCCGCCAGCCGGCGTCGACCACGGCGCGGGAGGCGCCGACCGCCGCGTTGCCGAACGAGGCCGCGAGATCTTCGACGAGAGTGAAATGCTCGGGGCCCTTGAGCCCGCGGCCTCCGCTCACCACGATCGCGGCCTCGCTGACATCGAGCTTGGCGCCGCCCCCGGTGCGGAGCTCGGTGACGACGACGCGAGACGCCGATGGATCGCCGACCGGCGCAATCGCCTCGACCGAGGGCGAGGCGCTATCCGTCCGTGCCGGCGGGAACGACGAGGGTCGCGCCGCGATGACCGCTGGCGCGCCGGTGAGCACCAGCGTCGCGATAGCCTTGCCCGAGTACACCGGGTGCGTGACGACGATCTCCTCGCCGTTCGTCGCGACCGACGTGACATCCGGCGCGAACGCGGCGCCGAGCTTCGCGGCGACGCGTGGCGCCAGGTCGCGGCCTTGCGCCGTCGATACGAAGAAGACCGCGCGGTAGCCGCCCGTTTTGACGCGCTCGGCGACGAGAGCCGCGGTCGCCTCGGGATTGTATTGCGTGAACGCGGCGTGCTCCGCGACCAGCACGCGGGAAGTGTCGAGCTGCGAAGCTTGGGCCGCGATGCCGCTCGGGCCGACCACTATCGCATGGACGTCGTCGCCCAGCTCGCGCGCAGCGGTCACCGCCTCAAACGCCGCCTTGCGGAGTGCGGTGCCTCGGGACTCGGCGAATGCCAAGATCATAGAACTTTCGCCTCAGTCTGGAGCAGGCGAATCAGCTCTGGGACCGCGGCTGCACCCTCGCCGATAATGCGTCCCGCCGGACGCTCGGGTGGCAATGCCAGGGAACGGACCGTGACATGAGTTGCGCCGAGTGCGGCCGGTTTGCTCTCCATCGGCTTCTTTTTCGCCGCCATGATGCCCGGCAGCGTTGGCAGCCGTGGTTTGTTGAGGCCCTTGTCGGTCGTGATAACGGCTGGCAATGGGAACGACAGGACTTCGACTCCGCCCTCGACCTCGCGTTCGGCCGTGCCCTTCGTGCCGTCGATGGTCAAAGCCGTCACGGCACTGACGCATGGCAAATTCAGGAGCTCGGCGAGCGCGGGGCCCATAGCATGGTTGTAGTCGTCGATCGCCATCTTGCCGAGCAAGATGACATCGTAGCCTTTGAGCTCCGCGGCGAGTGCGTGGGCGACGGCCAGGGTGTCGTACGGCTGGCCATCGGTCTTCAGGTGCAATCCGCGATCGGCGCCCATAGCGAGGGCGGTCCGGATCGTTTCCTGCGCCGAGTCGGGGCCCAAGGAGACGGCGACGATCTCGCCGCCGGCCTTTTGCTTGAGCTGGAGCGCGGCTTCGACCGCGAACTCGTCGTACGGGTTCGGGATGAACTTGACGCCGGTCTCGTCGATCTTCGTCGTGCCGGCGATCTTGATGCGCGTTTCGGTGTCCGGCACGCGCTTGATACAGACAGCGATCTTCATCAGTTGAACGCGTTGAGTCCAGTGATCGCCTGACCGAGGATCAGCGTGTGGACGTCGTGCGTCCCCTCGTACGTGTACACGCTCTCCAGGTTTTCCATGTGTCGCATCGACGCGTACTCGGCGAGAATGCCGTTCGCGCCGAGGAGTCGGCGTGCTTCGCGCGCGATGTCCGTCGCCATGTTCACGTTGTTGCGCTTGGCCAGCGACACTTGCTGCGGCGTGTAGGTGCCGGCGTCCTTGAGGCGGCCGAGGTGGAGTACCAGCAGCTGCGCTTTGACGATCTCGGTCAGCATCTCCGCCAAGCGCTGCTGCTGCAGCTGGAAGCCACCGATCGGGCGATCGAACATCACCCGTTGCTTGGCGTATGACGTGGCCTCTTCGAAACAGGCCATGGCTGCGCCGAGGGCGCCCCAGCTGATGCCGTAGCGCGCTTGCGTGAGGCACATGAGAGGACTCTTCAGCCCTCCCGACTTCGGGAGCAGATTGCCTTTGGGGATACAGACATCCTGCAGGACAATCTCACTCGTGTCCGACGCGCGAAGGGACAGCTTGCCCTTTTGATCCTTGGCCGTGAATCCCCGCGTGTCGGTGGGGACGAGGAAGCCGCGAATCGAGTCCTGGTCAGTGCCGGTCTTCGCCCAGATAATCGCGACGTGCGCGGTCGAGCCATTCGTGATCCACATCTTCGCGCCGTTGAGCACGAAGCTCCCGTCGCCCTGCTCCTTCGCGGTCGTGATCATGCCGGCCGGATTGGAGCCGAAGTCGGGCTCCGTGAGACCGAAGCAGCCAATGGTCTGTCCGGTCGCCATCTGCGGCAGGTAGCGCCTTTTCTGCTCTTCGCTGCCGAACGCGTAGATCGGGTACATGACGAGCGCGCCTTGCACGGACGCGAACGAGCGCACGCCCGAGTCGCCGCGCTCGAGCTCTTGCATGATCAGACCGTAGGCGACGTTGTTCAGCCCGGCGCACCCATATTCTTCGGGGAGGTTCGCGCCAAACAAGCCCATCGCGCCCATCTCGGGGATCAGCTCTTTCGGGAATCGGCCTTCGACGTAGCAGTGGCCGATGATTGGCAGCACGCGCTCGTCGACGAAGCGGCGCACGCTGTCCCGCACGGCGCGCTCTTCCTCGGACAACGAGGAGTCGACGGCGTAAAAATCCAGATTATCCATAGCTTCGAAAGCTATTGGGTCACGGCCCGCCGCGCAGCCGCCGGAACGCCCACCTCTCTCGCCTTGGCGCGGAACGCACGGCCGTGGTCAACCGGTCCGCCGCGCTGGTCCTGCCACTGGTGCACCATCTCGTGCACGAGGGTCGCGAGCGCCTCGGTCCATCCGTGGCGACGGAGATGGCGGCGGCTGATCACGATCTCCGGCGGCTCGTGCGCGGTCGACACGCGATAGTAGCCCAGGCGGCTTTTGAGACGCCGTGAGACTCGAATCGATATCGGGTGCAACATGCCGCCGAAACGTTCGGCGTTGAGCGCGCGGTGTGCGGCGGTCAGGCGTTCTTCAGCCGGCGCGTCGTCTGGATGCCTGAGCTCGCGCCTTGCTCGGCGGGGCCGGTCGTCTCGCGGCACCGGGTAGGCCAATAACAGTCTTCGTGCCGCCGCTCGCTCCGCTCGCGTGCGGCCACTCACAAAAGTCGCGATGGCCTGCAGCACATCTGATGGCGCGTTGAGAAATGCGCGATGGACCCTGAGCGCGCCGCCGCGATAGCTGACCATGGTGGCGCGATTCCGCGTGAGGCGCAGTGACGTGATCCCCCTAAGACCGTAGTCCGCGAGACAGGACAGGAGCTCTTCGGAGGAGCGGGGCGCGAATGCGAGCTCGAGCTGCTCTACCGACTCACGCATGTTGGTGGCCCCGGCTCAAATTCTTGTCCGTTCCAGACCAGCGTCTGCACCTCGACCGTCTCGCGAGTGATAGTACAAACGTTCACGGATTGCGGACGATGCCCCCGAGAGCGGCTCGAGACGGTCCCGGCGACGGAGATCAACATGGGGCCGTAGACGACGATCGCCTCCTGGTGATCATGGCCACAGAGAACGAGCTTGACGTTGATTTCCGACAGCGCTTCGAGCGCGCGGTGGGGACGGGTGATACCGTAGCGTTGAGACAGCGCGCCAAACGTCGGATTGTGGTGCATGACGATGACTCGCGCATCGCCAGCTGGAAATTGCGTCCCGGCCCAGGCGATTTGCGACTCGCGAAGGGAGCCGACGATTGATGTGTCGCGAGGATTGCCGGTCAGAGTATCCCAGGCCACACCGTGCGCCGTGTTCAGCCCGACGAGCGTGACGCCGGGCACGTGGAGGACTGGCTCGATCGTCGTCGCGATCCAACGCCGATAGTTCCGGTAGAGGCGATCCGGAGCACCGATGCCTAGGGGCGCGAACCACCAGGCGACGTCGTGATTCCCCGGCACACTGATGATCGCACTGTATTGGCCGGCGTTCTGAAGAAACACGAGCGCGCGTTGGAACTCTCCGGCTTTCGAGCGCTGCGACAGATCACCCGAGACCGCGACGACATCGTAGCGTTCGGCACGGATCAATGCGTCGAGCGCGTCGATGATGGGCAACATGGCGGGCCACCCGAAATGGAGGTCCGACACGTGCAAGATGCGCGTCACAAGAGCTTCGCGATCACCGCGTCCGTGAACTCATCCGTCGTCGCCGTGCCACCGAGGTCGTGCGTGATCGTCGTGCCGTCGCGAATCGTGGATTCGACCGCGGCACGGATGCGATCGGCGCGGGTGACATCGCCCAGGTGATCGAGCATCATGCATGCCGCGAACGTCAAGGCGCTGGGGTTGGCGACGTTCTTGCCCGCGAGATCTGGCGCCGTCCCGTGCACCGCCTCGAAGATGGCGGCTCTCGCTCCGATATTGGCGCCCGGTGCGAGGCCCAGTCCCCCGACCAGTCCCGAGATCTCGTCCGACAGAATATCACCAAACAGATTCGTCGTGACGATGACGTCGTACGCTTCCGGCCGCAGGACGAGATCCATTGCCATGGCATCGACGATCTTCTCGCCGAACGCGATGCCTTGGGGCGCGTACTCGGCGGCGATCTTGCGGCCCGTCTCCAGGAACAAGCCTTGGGAATATTTGAGAATATTCGCTTTGTGGACGAGCGTGACTTTCTTGCGGCGGTGCTGCACGGCGTAGTCGAACGCATAGCGAATCACACGCTCGGCGCCTTTCCGGGTAATAATCGCCACGGATTCGGCCGCCGCATGGGGATCATCGCCGATTTTGATATAGTGCTCGACGCCGACATAGAGCCCTTCGGTATTCTCCCGCACGAGCACGATATCGACCTTCTCGAAGCGGCCGCCCTGACGAATGACGTGCGCCGGACGGACGTTGGCGTAGAGGTCGAACGTCGTGCGCAACGCGACGTTGATCGAGCGGAAGCCCTCGCCCACGGGAGTCTCGAGCGGCCCCTTGAGGGCCAGACCCGTGCGGGCGATCGAGTCGAGCGTCGACTGCGGCATTGGATCGTGATGCTGCATCACACCCGCGAGGCCCGCGACGTGGGTCTCCCAGGCGATCTCGGCCCGTGCCGCTTCGAGGATCCGGACCGTCGCCGCCGTGATGCCGGGGCCGATCCCATCACCGGGAATCAGCGTAACCGGGGTTGGCATGGTGGGGCTCAGGGTGTGCCGAGTCGGTCGCCGAGGTAGCGGGCGACGCTTTCCATGGCCCCGTTCGGCGACTGGGTGGGGTCGCCGACCACATCACCTTGCCACAGCACCATGGTCGCACGCGCATCGTAGAGCACCACGCGCAGCACCGGCTGCGCGGTCACGACCGTTCCCGGTGGCGGTGGCGGCGGTGGCGGTTTACTCGGATCCACGTCCGTCCCATTGGTGAAATGGATCTCGACGGGGATCAGCACGTACCGCGCGCTCTCCTGGAAGTTGACCAACGTCCGGAGCTCGCTCGCCAAAGGCTCCTGAATCGGATTGCCCGGCCGATGGACTGCCGGCAACAGCTGCGCGCCGGAAAGCGCGTAGGGGTCGGCGATATAGCCGGGGTTGCGTACGCGCTGTCGCTCGATCTCCGCGGCAAACACGAAGTGCGCGCGGGGCGCGCGCTGCGTCAGCGCCGTCTCGATCAACGTGTCGGTGTGCCGCAGGTAGTCGCGCGGCCGATCGATGGTCCGGCCCCAGTAGAGGGGCGGGTCGACCTGCCGGATGTACATGACCGGCGTCACGACGATCGACTGGCCTTCGGTACCGGAGAGGGCACGGCCGGGAATCGGCCGGAGGGTCAGCGAGTTGGTACCCGGCACGTGCGCGTTGCACCCGACGCACGCCATCAACAGAAGAAGTCGTTTCACGGTGCGTAAGCTAATATATCCGTATGTCGAAGGCCGCCCGTTTAGCTCTCTGGATCGGCGTTGGGCTCGTTGGAGCCGGTGCGTTTGCGATGCTGGCACTCGCGAGAGGCGAGACCGTCAGTGCTGCCTGGCTGCTCACGGCCGCCGTCGCCACCTATGCGATCGGATATCGGTTTTATAGCCGATTCATTGCGCAGCGCGTGTTCCGGCTCGACGCGTCGCGGACCACGCCGGCCGTCCGGTTCAACGATGGCCGGGACTATGTGCCAACGAACCGGGTGATCGTGTTCGGGCATCATTTCGCGGCGATTGCCGGACCCGGCCCCTTGGTTGGACCGACACTGGCGGCGCAATTCGGCTTTCTCCCGGGAACGATCTGGCTGCTCCTGGGCGCCGTGCTCGGCGGCGCAGTCCAGGATTTCGTGATTCTGTGTGCGTCGATCAGACGGGATGGGAAGTCCCTCGCCGCCATGGCCAAGGACGAGATCGGGCCTGTCGCGGGCGGCATGGCGTTGTTCGCGATCCTCGGGATCATGATCATTTTGATCGCGGTCCTGGCGCTCGTGATCGTCAATGCGCTCAAGGCGAGCCCCTGGGGCACGGTCACGCTGATGCTGACCATCCCTATCGCGCTGTTCCTCGGGGTGTATCTCCGATGGGTTCGGCCGCATCGGGTGCTCGAGGCGACCGCCATTGGCGTCGTCATGCTCATCGGCGCCTTGTTCGCCGGCCAATGGGCCGCAGCCGACCCGGTCATCGCTCGGCTCTTTACGTTGAGTCCAATGGTTCTGGCGTGGTCGCTCATGATCTATGGCTTCGCCGCGTCGGTCCTTCCGGTGTGGCTGCTCCTGGCTCCACGCGACTACTTGTCGGCGTTCGTGAAGATCGGCGTCGTGTTCGCTTTGGGCATCGGCATATTGTTTCTCTTGCCGCCGCTCAAGATGCCGGCGTTGACCAAGTACATCGATGGCACCGGACCCGTGTTCGCCGGGTCGCTCTTTCCGTTCGCGTTCATCACGATTGCTTGTGGGGCCGTCTCCGGGTTTCACGCGCTGATCTCGTCCGGGACCACGCCGAAAATGCTGGAAAGCGAACCCGATGCGCGGCCGGTCGGGTACGGCGGCATGTTGACGGAGTCCATGGTTGCGGTCATGGCGTTGATCGCCGCGTGCGCGTTGACGCCCGGTGTGTATTTCGCGATCAACTCTCCGGCGAGCGCTATCGGGACGACTGCCGCCAGTGCCGCCACCGCCGTCTCTTCCTGGGGCTTTCAGGTCTCGCCAAGCGATCTCACCGAGCTTGCTCGGCGTGTCGGCGAGTCATCACTGCTCTCGCGCACTGGCGGGGCACCGAGTCTCGCGGTCGGCATGGCGACGATTTTCTCATCGTTTTTCTCAGGGGGCGGCGCACTCGCTCTCTGGTATCACTTCGCCATCATGTTCGAGGCCTTGTTCATCTTGACCGTCCTCGACGCTGGGACACGTGTGGGCCGCTTTATTTTACAGGACCTGTTGTCGAACGTGTGGCAGCCGTTTGGACGGGTCAGCTGGTACCCAGGTGTCGTATTGGCGAGTGCCCTGTTTGTGGCCGGGTGGGGCGTGTTTCTCATTCAGGGCATCACCGGCGGGTTCAACAATCTGTGGCCGCTGTTCGGCATCGCGAACCAGTTGCTCGCGGCCATCGCGTTGTCGGTCGGTACGACGGTCATCATCAAGATGGGGAAACCCCGATACGCGCTCGTCACGCTCGTCCCGCTCGTCTGGCTGGTCGCGGTGACCAGCACGGCCAGTGTGCAGAAGATCTTTGCGGCGGATCCGAGGCTCGGACTGTTGGCGCACGCGAAGACCGTGACGGGGTCGCTGGCGTTCGCCGACTATCTCGACGCCGCCGTGGCGGGGTTCTTCCTGGTGTCGGTGCTCATCGTCGTGTTCGACGCCGTTCGCGTGTGGCTCCGCGTGATCTCGCCGGCGCCGAAACTGGTGCCGCAGCCATGACCGCCGCCACGCTGCGCGCGGCAGTGCTGCGGATCATCGGGGTGCCCGATTACGAGCGCTACGTCGCCCACATGCGCGCGCATCATCCCGACGAGCCGGTGCTCTCGCGAGACGCCTTTATGCGCGAGCGGATGGCGGCTCGGTACGAGCGTCCCGGCGCGCGCTGCTGCTGAGATACTGGCCGCGCAGCGCTTCGATTTCGTGCGCGGCGAGTGTGCGGTCCGAGGCTTTCGCAGCCGCGAGCAGGTAGGCGACGAGTCCGGCGTCCGTGGCATCGGCGACATAGCCGCGCTCTTCCAGCCACCAGCGGACGTTCGACGCGCCCGACGCGGGCGAGATGCGTACCTCTTGCTGTCGGCCGATCATGGCCGGGGGGAACGCCGTGTAGAGGCGATCGCGGAGGGCGCCCGCTTTGAGTATCGCCGCGGCGTGGGTCCCGGCAGCGGTCGCAAACGCATCGGCGCCGACCACCGGATGGTTCGCCGGAATCGGGACGTCGAACGCCCGGGATGCCAGTCGGGAATATTCGCTCAGGCAGTCGATGGCGTGTCGGTGGGCGCCGAGCATAGCGAGATTCACGAGCAGGAGCTCCATCTCGACGTTGCCGACGCGCTCGCCCAGCCCTAAGGCCGTCGCGTGCACCCGATCGGCTCCGGCCTCGATGGCCGACAGGCAGTTGGCGAGGCCGAGACCGCGGTCGCGGTGCCCGTGCCAGTCGATTGTCGCAGTCGGGAACTCGGCGCCGATCCAGCCGACCAGTCGCCGCACGCCGTCGGGTGTGGCGCAGCCGACCGTGTCCGCGATGCAGAACCGACGAGCGCCAGCGCGAAGCGCGGCGCCATACAGCGCATACAAGGCGTCGGGATGGGCGCGCGTGGTGTCCTCAGTGACGAACATGACGTCGTGCCCCGCTCCGACGGCCGTAGCCACCGATGCCTCGACTCGCCGGCACATGTCGTCGAGTGTCCAACCCTCGACGACCTGTCGGATGCGGGATGCCCCGATAAACGTCGCGACTTCGATCGGGATCCCCGATTTTTGGGACGCCTCGGCGATCGCGTGGACATCGGCGGGGAGTGTGCGAGCCGCGCAGGTGGCGGCGAGGGGCAGTCCCGCGTCGGCGATTTCGCGAGCAAGCGCGACCACGTGGGCCGCGGCGCGCTCCCCCATGGCGGGAAAGCCGAGGGCGACCGAATGGACGCCGAGTGCGGCGGCGTGGTGGAGCAGGGCTTTCTTGTCATCGAGCCGGGGCTCGACCACCGACACGCTCTGGGCGCCGTCGCGGAGTGTCTCGTCCTGGATCTCGACCCGGGTACCGGCCCAATCGAACCCCTTGGGGCCTCCCGGGATTGTGTTCCAGTCGTATGTCAGGTCTTGCATCAGCGGCAACCCCGGCGCCACAAGGTGACGGGCTGTTGATGAGCGGACGACGCCAGTCGGCGGCTCAGCGAAATTTAGCTAGATTGGGATCGGTCCGATGATGACCACTGCTGAGACCCATGTGCTTCTGAGCGACGCGCGCCGGCGGATGACGGCGCGCGACGCGGCGATCGTCCGCGTGCAGGTCGCGGTATCGGAGATCGCGGCGCCGACTGGCGAGGAGCAACGCCGAGCGGCGTGGATCGCCCGGCGCTTTACGGCGCTCGGACTCTCGGATATCCGGTCCGATGCGGCCGGCAACGTGATCGGCCGGCGGCGTGGCGTGCGGGCTCTTCCGGCCGTCGCCGTGTGCGCGCATCTCGACACGGTCTTTCCTCGCGGCACGGCCGTCCGCGTACGACAGGACGGTGAATTGCTGCTCGGGCCGGGCATTGGCGACAATGGCCGCGGTCTCGCGGCGATGCTGGCGCTGGCCGAAGAGATCGACGGCGTGCGGCTCCAGACGGACCGACCGATCGATTTCGTGGCGACGACAGGTGAAGAAGGGACGGGCGACCTGCGGGGCGCGAAGGCGTTCTTTCGCTCGCGCGAGGACGTTGCCGCGGCGATCGCGCTCGACGGCGCGGGTGACGAGCGCATTGTCCACCGCGGCCTGGGCTCTCGACGGTATCGCATCGTGTATCGCGGGCCGGGGGGACACAGTTGGGCGGCGTTCGGCGTCGTCAATCCGGTGCACGCGGCCGGGACGGCGATCGCGAAGCTGGCGTCGATCATCGTGCCGCGGGAGCCGAGGACGACGCTCAGCGTCGGGCGCGTCGGCGGCGGGATTGCCGTGAACGCGATTGCCGACGAGGCGTGGCTCGAGGTCGACCTTCGCTCGACGACCGTGCGGATGCTCGACCGCTACGAGCGCGAGGTACGCCTCGCGGTCCGCGCCGCCGAGATCGAGGAGAATGCCAGGCGCGCCACCGGATCTCCGCCGCTCTCGTGCGCGGTCGAGACGATCGGCGATCGTCCGTGTGGCGACGTGCCTGCCGACCACCCGTTGGTGCTCTCGGCGATCGACGCCACGCGCCTCATCGGCCGCGAGCCGGAGCTCTCTACCGCATCGACCGACGCCAATGTCCCGATCAGTCTGGGCGTTCCGGCGATCGCGATCGGCGCCGGCGGGCGCGGTGGCGACGCGCACACGCCGGGCGAGTGGTTCGACAACACCTCTGGCACTATCGGTCTCGCCCGCGCCCTGACGATCGTCGTCGCGGCCGCCGGCCTCGCCTAGGAACCGAGACGTACCTCGGCGTGATCGCCGATGCTGACCGCACCATTGGCGCCGATCAGGATCGCCTCGTCGCCGATTAATGAGTCGTTGAGCCGGGACGTTTTGATCGTCGCCTTGTTGCCGACGATCGTGTCGCGCACGGTGGAGCCGTCGATCACGGTTCCCGCTCCGATCGAGACGTTGGGGCCGACGGTCGAGTTCGTGATCTTGACGCCGTCCTCGATGTAGACCGGGTCGATGATCCGCGAGCCGTCGGTGTTGCCGGTGGGACGGCGCGCGTGGCCGCGTTCGAGCATCGCGCGGTTCGTCTCGAGCAGCGTGTCGAGCTTTCCGGCGTCGTACCACGCCGCGACGTCGATGACTTTGATCTTTGCGCCGTGGTCGATCATGTACTGGAACGCATCGGTGAGGTAGTACTCGCCCTTGTTTTTTGGCTGGGTCAGCACCCAGTCGATGCCCTCGTACATGAGCTTCCAGTTTCGGATAAAGTACAGACCGATATTGGCGCGTTTGGAGATCGGCTCAGAGGGCTTCTCGACGATGCGCGTCATGTACTCGTTCTGGTCCGTGACGACGACACCGAACCGCTGATAGTCCTCGACGACTTTCGTCCAGATGATCCCGTCGTCGGTCGAGCGGTTGATGATCGACAGGTCGGCATCGAAGATCGTGTCGACGAACACGATCAGGACGGGTTGGTCAATGTGCGACTTCGCGAGCGCCACGGCGCCCGCCGTGCCGTCCTGTACGGTCTGCTCGATGAACGAGGCGTGCATCGGGTATTGCTGGCGCGCGTAGGCTTCGACGCGATCCTTGAGGTGGCCGGTGATATAAATCACCTCGTCGATATTCCCGAGTCGGGCCAAGTCGTCCATGATGTACGACATCACGGGTTTGCCGGCGATCTTGAGCATCGGCTTGGGCGTGACGTACGTGTGCGGACGCAAGCGCGTGCCTTTGCCGGCGAGCGGAATGATGACTTTCATGGATTCGAGGTTCCCTCGCGACCGTAGTTGTCTTTCAGCCTCACGACGTCGTCGAGGTGGGCGGTCGACGCTTCGAGCACGTCGCAATCGGTGATCGCTTCCATCTGGTGGATGGTGCCGGGGAGGTTTCGATACGACTCCCCCACTTTGAGCTTGACGTCCCGCAGGTGACCGTCGATCTGGACGCGATAGATCATTTCGCCGGACAGGAGGTAGATGGTCTCGTCTTTCAGGTTGTGATATTGGAGCGAGAGCGCATGTCCGGCTTTGATATGCAAGATCTTGCCCACATAGGCGTCGGTATGCGCCCAGATCGTCTCGTGGCCCCAGGGCTTCGGGACGGTACGGATGGGATGTCGGCCACTCACCATAGGTCTTTGAACGAGAAGGTCCATCGCCACGCCGCGGCTTGCGACCCGCCGGCTCGTCCGGCGGCGAGTACCGGTTGCGCGACGAGGAACGGGATATCGACGCGCAGCGTGACATCCTGGTCATAAACATATCCCCGAAGGGCCACGCCGACACCCGCGTCGGCGAGCAGGTGCGAGGCCACGTCGTGCCCCGTCTCGCCCGGCAATATCGCCGCCAGCGCCGGTGTCTCGATCACCCCGCCGTGGAATGTCGTCCCCGCATCGGCGAACGCGCCCAGATATGCACCGAGCGCGCGGGGGCTATCGGCGAGTGAGAAGAGACGCGTCGTGGCCTCGGCGTTGACGGCCACGATGCCCGGTACCGCGAGGCGCGGGTCGTAGCCGCGCAAGCCCGCGCCGCCGAGCGGGGTGAAATGCACATCGTCCCGGGCGAGCGGCGCGCCTTTGGGGCGCAGATAGTCGTCGGCAAATGTCTCGGTGGGGTCGTCCGCGGCGAGGAACACCGCGCGCTCGATCGGT
>Ga0210398_10000292_pt1 | contig 60538 bp, 70 predicted proteins | sample IncBWC4OmetaG_FD_161047 | JGI IMG/M metagenome (GOLD analysis project Ga0210398, IMG submission 161047) | Forest soil microbial communities from Barre Woods Harvard Forest LTER site, Petersham, Massachusetts, United States - Inc-BW-C-4-O | ecosystem: Environmental > Terrestrial > Soil >... | reverse complement strand
GGGACCTGAAGGCCACCCGCGACAATAACTACTACCGCAAGGTGCTCGGCCAGCTGGCGTTCTACGCCATCGCGGTCAAGGTGCTGAAAGGGCAGTTCCCGGCGATGAGCGGGCTCATCCAGCCCATGTGCGACACGCGGGTCCTCCCGGTCACGGTGAACCGTGACGCGGTGGCCCAGATGGCGGGCCGGATCACCAAGACCGCCCAGGACATCTGGGCGGGCCGCCTCGCCCCAAAAGCTGATAACGCGGGCTGCGCGTACTGCCCTGTCAAGCACGCCTGCCCCAAGTTCAGCCTCGGCGGCAGGCCCGGCCGCCTGTCGCTCACGGCGGCGTAGTAAGGGCATGGCCATCGAAGAAACGGTAGCGGCACTGCAGAAGGACATCACCAGCGCCCAGCGCCGGCACGCCAGCGCCGACGCGCAGGCGCAGCAGGCGGGCGCCCGCGCCGCTGCGGTCCGCGAGGACCTGGAGGCCGAGTTCGGCGTCACCACTGCCGGGCAGGCCAGGGAGAAGCTGGCTGAGCTGGACCGGCAGCTAGAAGCCGAGGCGGCCGAGGTACAGCGGCAGCTCGAACTCGCGGGAGGAACGGCATGAGCAACGAGGCCGGGGCCGACTACGGCTCCCTGGAGTTCACGGTCCGCCGGGCGGTGCTCGCCCAGCTGGTTGACTGGGCGCTGCCCGCCGTGCCGTCAAGCGCCACCTTGCCGGTCAACGGCTGCTTCCAGGTCACGGTGAGCCCGGAGAGCCTGCGGGTGGCGGCCACCGACCAGCAGACCGCGGTTTCCGCCGAGATCCCCGCCGTGCTCACTCAGTCCGGCGGCCAGGCCTACCTGCCCGCCAAGAAGCTGAAGTCGATCCTCGCCGAAGCTCCCGAGGGGGATGTTACGGTGACGGTCAAGGGCGGGGCCGCCCTGGTGACCGCCGGCTCGGCGACCTGGCAGCTGCGCCTGCCGAACCCCGACGGGTACACGGGAATGCCCGACCTGTCGGCTGCCGGGTTCGCTCCGGTCGGCCGCGAGGCGCTGCGGGCCGCGCTGGACACGGTGCGGCACGCGGTGGGCAGGGAAGCAGGCCGCCCGGCTTTCACCCAGGTCCGCATCAGCGGCGACGCTACCGGGCGGATGCTCGCCTGGGCGGCCGACGCCGCCCAGTTCGCCTGCGCGCCGGTGCCCGGCTTCCCGCGTGACATGCTCATCCCCGGGGCCGCGCTGGACGACTTGCTCAAGCTGCTCGCCAAGAACCCGGTGGAGGACGCCGAGGTGGCCGAGGCCGGCCCTTACTCGGTGTTCCGCGTCGGCCCGGTCACCCTGGCCGCGCTGCGGATGGCCGCGCCCTTCCCCGACGTCGAGAAGCTGTTCCTCGATCCGGCCAAGGGCAACGACATGACTCTGGGCGTCGACAAGGGCGAGCTGACCGCCGCGCTGCGCCGGGTGAAGATCAACACCGAGGCGAGCACGTCAGCGGTCGCGCTCATCGCTGACAGTGACAACGGGAAGCGCGCCCGGCTGACGGTTACCGGCCGCGACAAGGACGGCAACAGCGCCGAGGAGGTCATCCCGGCCTCCTGGGGTCATGGCCAGCACCTCCTGGTGGTGAACGCGGTGTTCCTGTCCGCCATGCTGGCCGCCCACCCCTCGCCGACGTGCGAGTTCAAGGTGGGCAAGGACCGCGGGAAAGTCCGGGCGCCGCTGCTGCTGCACGACAAGGACAAGCAGGTCACCGGTACCTGCCCGCAGATGCCGCCCAACTCGGTCGGCTACTAGCAGAGAGGCACGAGATGCCCAAGACACTGAAGGAAATGCAGGCCGAGGTGACGGCTTACTGCGAGGAGAAGGGGTGGCGGGAGAGCCCGTGCCCGCTCGGGCAGGCGATGGCGCTGCTGCACGAGGAGGCCGCCGAGGCCGGGCACGCGTGGCGTGACTGGGGCCTGGAAGACGTAACCGAGCGTCTCGGCGTCGGGCTGAATCCTAAGCCGCAGGGCGTCGGCAGCGAGTTCGCGGACGTCCTGATCCGCTTGCTGGATGATGCGGATCTGTTCGGGTGGGACCTGGAAGAGTGCCTGGAGCCAGACGAGGAGATCTTCGTCCTTGACGACGAGTTCCTGGTGAACATCAACACCCTGCACGGCCTCATCGCCCGCGTGACAATGGCGCAGGAGGCATCCTACGAGAGTCCTAGCTCAGCGTTCGCCGGGATTCTGTCGTTCTTGCGGCAGCTCTGCAAGCTCTACGGCATCGACCTCATGGCCGAGTACGAGAGAAAAATGGCGTATAACCGCACTCGCGACTACCGGCACGGGGGGCGGCGGGCCTGATGGCCAGGACGACCGAGAACTTCGTCACCGGCGACAAGGCGGCCATCACCGACGGCGGGCGGAAGATCACGTTCGACACGCCGTCTGACTTTGCCGACTGGCTGTTCGAGTACCCGGGGACGGACATGTCCCGGTGGCAGTGGGTCCGCCCTTGACCGATCTCGCAGCCCTCGCGACGGCGGTCCGGGCCACACGGCGTGACCTGGACCGCCAGGCGGGGCGTGCCCAGCAGGTGGTCAAGGCCGGCAAGCGGGCGGAGGCGGACATCACGCGCGCGGAGGAGCAGTCCGCGCTGTACGCCCAGGTCGCCGCCTTGCTCACGAGGATCGGTGAGGAGGCGCAGGAGAGCGCCCGCGCGATGTTCGAGGACCTGACCACCCGGGCGCTGCGGGACATCTTCGAGGAGGAGCTGTCCTTCCGCCTGGTGCCCGGTGAGGTGGGCGGCCAGGTGACCCTGGAGCCGGTCATCCGGTCGGGGCACGGTGGCGAGGTCCTGGAGACTCCTGTGCTTGACGCCCGCGGCGGCGGCATGGTGCAGGTGGTCGCCTTCGTCCTGCGGCTGGTCATGGTGCGGCTCACGCCCGGCGCCCGGAAGGCCCTGTTCCTGGACGAGACCTTCCGGTTCGTCAGCGAGAGCTACACCGACCGGCTGGGCGAGTTCGTCCGCCAGGTGGCCGATGAGCTTGGCGTCCAGGTCGTTATGATTACCCACGACCGGGCGTACAGCGCGTACGCGGACGCCCGGGTCCGCTTCGCGCTCGGGCCGGACGGGGTGACGAGGGTGTTTGAGGGGGAGAGCGAATGAGGCGCTGGTGGAGGTTCCGCGAGCACCGGGCAGCTACCCGGTACCGCAGGGTGGCGAGGGTCCCGGTTCCCGAGGAGCTGGCCCGCCGTGTCCGGCGTGAGGCCGAAGAGGGCACGCGCCCGGTGGTACACCTCCGGAGGAGGCCCGATGACAGGCCGCAGTCCTGAGTCGATTGCCCGGTGGCTAGACGGAAACCTGTTCCGCTTTGACGGACCGCAGCAGTTCTTGGGCACCGAGCCCAACGCCGCCCGCCGCCCGTGGGGTGCCGCCCAGGTGCGCTGGCTGCTCGTCGCGAGCTGGCCCTACAGTCAGGCGGCCGGCAACATGGCGATCCCCGCTGTGTACGACGCGCTGCACAAGGCCGGGGTTTACACGCTCGCTGACCGTTTTTACCTGCCCGCCACCCCGCGTGACATGGACCTGCTGGAGCGCGGCCAGGTGCCGGCGTTCGGCATCGAGAGCAGGCACCAGCTGAGCGACTTCGACGTGGTGGGCACGTCTATCTCGTACACAGTTCTTTTCATGAACTTCTGCAAGACCCTCTCCATGAGCGGTATCCCGCTGCGCTGGGCCGACCGGACGCTGCGCGCCGAGGACTACCCGATGGTGCTGGTTGGCGGCCAGGCGTACTGCGCGCCCGAGTTCATGGCCCCGGTGGTCGATGCCGTGTGGCTGGGAGAGGCCGAGGACGAGGAGGGCAACCCCGGCATCTCCGCAGTCTGTGAGCGCATCGCGCAGTTCAAGAGCAATGGCCCGCGGTCCTGGCAGAATGACCGGCTGTGGTGTTACCAGATGCTGGCCAGGGAGTTTCCCTTCCTGTACTTCCCGCGTTTCACTGAGGTCGCTTACAAGTACGAGGACCGCGGGTTGCCCGAGCTGACCAAGATGGTGTCCGGTTACCGGAGTCTGGCTGAGGGCATCGGCCCGATCTTCAAGGCCCGGCGCGTCGCTGACCTGAACAAGGCCAGCCTGATGACCAGCGCGCCGGTGCTGTTCTCCGATCCCGGCATGGGCTCGGGGGACGTTGAGGTAGCGCGCGGCTGCCCGGCCTGGTGCAGCTTCTGCAGGCTCTCGTGGGTGACCAAGCCTTACCGGCAGGAGGGCACAGGCCGCTCAGTGGAGCGGGCCAAGGCGTGGCGGGACAATATGGGCTCGACCGACATCAGCCTGGTCGCCCCGGACCCGCCCATGCACACGCGAAAGAAGGCATTGATCGCCGGGTTGCTGGAGAACGTCGCCGGCCGGGTGGACGCCTCTTCGATGCGGATCGATGACTACCTCGCCGACCCCGGCTTCGCCCTGCTGCTGCAAGTCTCCGGCACGACGTCGCTCACTCTCGGCCTGGAGGGCAACAGCCAGCGGATGCGCGACCTGGCCGGCAAGGGCACCAGTGACGACGACGTGGCCGAGGCGGTCACCCGGGCGATCCGCGCGGGCATCAGGAAGATCAAGCTCTACTTCATCACCAACTGGCCCGGTGAGGAGCAAGCCGACGTGATGAGGGTCGTGGAGCTGGGCCGCCGGCTGGCCGACATCCGCAACGGGTTCGGCGAGGCCGCGGCCGGGGTGCAGATCATCTTCTCCTGGACCCCGCTGCTCATCGAGGCGCAGACTCCGCTGCAGTGGTTCGAGGTCACCCCGCCGGACTACATGCTGCAGCAGGCGCTCGGCGAACTTCGCGATCACCGGATCTGGATCAAGATCGGCAGCAAGGCCTCCCCGCCGAAGCTGGCGTTCTTCCAAGCGTGCCAGCGGGCGAGCCGGGACGTCGGCGAGGCCGTCGTGGACGTCATCGAGGCTTACGGCACCGCGTCGTGGGGCGGCTTCCCGAAGGACATGCGGGAAAAGCTCGATGAGGCGATGAAAGTTCACGGGTTCCGCAACGGGCTGGACGACATCTTCGGCGAGCGGTTCTACGAGGACCTGCTCGGCTGGGAGATGATCGACACCGGCGTGCCGCGGTCCCTGCTGTGGCGGGTGTACCGGGACATGGTGGAGTTCCTGGAGGGGACCACCGCCGAGGGCTACGACAGTGATATCCCCGAGGGATATCACGGCAATGAGTGGGTGCCGCGCTGCGACCAGCAGTGCAGCGGGACCGCTTGCGGGGTGTGCGACCGGAAGGACCTGGAGTTGCGCCGCAGGTACGTGCAGGCCGTCGACCGCGACCTGGTCGCTGAGCCGGTGCGCCCGCTCGACCAGTCCACCGTCGCGCAGCGCGTCCGGATGAAGGTGGAGCGCCCGGATGAGTACCGGTTCGTTTCCGGCACGTCGCTGGAGTACATCATCCGCCGGGCCGCCTACCGGGCACGGGCTGACATCGCCGGGCGGATGAGCAGGTCCGGCCGGCCGCCGTTCCCCGACCTGGCCGTGGAGTCGGTGAGGCTGGCGTCCTCGGGCACCGGCTACCGCGAGCGCAGCGCCGGGGTGGACTACGCCGAGTTCGGCCTGACCCGCGTCGCCGACGGCCTCGACATCGGCGACTACCTCATCAAGATGGCGGTGCACCTGTACCCGTACCTGCGCTGGGGCGGGAACTTCGCTGTGCTCCCGGCCGCGGGGAAGTTCCCCGCGCGCCCGACCGGCCTGTGGGAGCTGGAGGTAGCTGACGACCCCGCGGCCCTGGCCCGGCGGCTGCGGTGGTGGGACGAGGCAGAGGCAGTGCCGGTGCTGATTCGCGCGGAGAGCTTCTACGCCGGGGCGACCGCCGAGGAGGGCGACGCCCGCGAGCACGTCCGCGACCTCTGGCTGGCCCGCGAGGGGCAGCGGACCGTGCTGCGCATGCTGCTCAAGGGCCGCCTCGGTCCCTACCAGGCCTACGCCGCGCTCGCCGGCAAGGCCAGCCCGGTCGAGGCCGCGCGCTACACCGCCCGTCGGCTGGAGTTCTTCCACGGCGGCGGCCAGCCGTGCGAGGGGTGCGGCCTGCCGGTCCCCTCCACTCTGCTGGACGCGCCCTGGGGGATGAGGTTCTGCCCGCGCTGTGGCGACGAGGCCGAAGGGAAGGTCATTGCGGCGCTCGCGGGCTCCGGCGTATTACAGGTAGCCGCACACCTTGTGGAGGAACCTGTGGAAAGTCCCGGATTCGGCAAGACGCATCAGTACGGCCAGTCCTTCGGCACCAGCCCGGACACCGCGCCTGACGAGAACTGGGCGGGCGACGGCTATGCCGAAGAGCCCGCCCCGGAGGTCCTGGAGCCCGTTGAGCAGCCCGCCTGAGCCGCTGGTCGAAGAGGGCGCCGACTGCATCTACTGCGGCGGCCCCGCTGAGCCTGAGCAGGACGGCGACGTCACGTACCTCGCCTGCCCGGAGTGCGGCGGCGAGTTCGGCCACCGCAAGCTCAGCTCGGGCGCGTTCTGCGCGGCGGGCCTGCCCGTGACCGGGCCGGAGCCCGGCCCCCCGGTTATCGCGACCACCATCAGCATGAGGAGACCCGAGTGAACGGACACGAGCTGGCCCGCGAGATCATCGCGAAGCACGGTACCGACCGGTACCCCGCTGTAGAGCAGCAGGCCCTTAAGGCGCTGGAAGAGCTGGGGGAGCTGGCCGGGGCCGTTCTCAAGGGCCGTCCTGCCGGGGAGGTGGCGAAGGAGTACGGAGATGTCGGCCTCGCCCTGTTCGAGCTGGGCAGCAAGCTCGGGCTGGACCTGGGCGAGTGCATGGCCGCGGTCGTGGCGGGCGAGACGAGGACGTTCGCATGAGCGAGCAGCTGGCACTGCGCTACAGGCCGCGCGTGTTCGGCGATGTCGCCGGGCAGAAGCCAGCCGTGGCCCTGCTGTACCTGATGTGCAAGCGGGGCACGGTGCCCGGCGGGATGCTCTTCTACGGCGAGCGCGGCTGCGGCAAGACCACCATGGCCCGGATCGTGGCCAAGGCGCTCAACTGCGAGGCCCGGCCCGGCCCGGCGGCCAGCTGGCCGTGCGGGACGTGCGTGAGCTGCCTCGCGGTCGACAACGACACCAGCCCGGACGTGGAGGAGCTGGACGCCGCGAGCAATGGCACCGTCGACCAGGTGCGGGCCATCCGCACCCGCGCCTATTACGGCGCCGTCGGCGGCGGGCGCAAGGTCTACATCATCGATGAGGCGCACGGGCTGTCCGCTGCGGCATTCGAGTCCATCCTGAAAATCCTGGAGGAGCCGCCGCCTGGCGTGGTGTTCATCTTGATTACCACCCAGTTCGCCTCCATCCCCCGCACGGTGCGCTCCCGTTGCAGCCCGTTCCGGTTCGACCCGCTGCCCGTTGGCGTCATCCGCGACCGCCTGGTGAGCATCTGCCAGGCCGAGGGGCTCGCGGCTGAGCCCGCGCTGCTGACCGCTGTCGCCGAGGCCGCCGGGGGCGGCATGCGCGATGCTGTGATGCGGCTCGACCAGGTCAGCTCGGTCGGCATCTCCAGCCTGGAGCTGTGGCGCGAGCTGACCGGGGAGACTGACTTCGCGCCGGCCCTGCTGACCGCGGCGGCTGACGGCGACTACCCCGCCATGTACGAGGCGCTGGCCCGCGCCCTGGTGTCGTACGGGGACGCGGGCCACGTGGCCCGCCAGCTTGTCCTCGCCCTGCGCGACCTGCTGGTGCTGTCGTGCGGAGGCTGCATTGCCGCCCAGGGCGAGGCCCTGGCCGCCCGGCAGGCCCTGGCCGCCCGGCTAGGGGGGGCTCGCGCGCACGCCGCCATGGCCGTGCTGTGGGACCTGCACGCCAGGGTCCGGCTCGATGACCGCGATACCGCGCTGACCCTGGCCCTGGCGATGGTCGCCCGGAAGCTGGCCCCGCGCGAGCAGGCCGCGCCGATCGCACCGGGCGGGGGCGAGAGGGCCTCCGTCGAGTTCATGAGAGAGACGCTGGGGTCCGTATGAGCGCAAACCTGTCCGCCCGCCACCCGTCCACCCAGCAGGTAGCCCGGTGGCTTACGCCGAACCCCCGCCTTCCGGAGGGTGCTCCCGCTACTGTTGCCGCTGTGATGTGCGACACCCGGGACCGGCTGCTTGAGCTGGTCGGCGACGGCCCTGAGTTCACCGTGGCCCTGCGGCACCTGGTTGACGCCAAGGACGCGGCGGTCCGCCAGGCCATCGCCGACGCGGAGGGCTAGTGGTCCTTTGCTTTGACGAGGAGTGGATGAGCCAGGGCCAGCTGGACGTGCTGGCGGCCCTGGCCCAGTCCACGGACTACCTGGCCGGCGAGGCCATCGAGGTCGGCACCTGGCAGGGCCGCAGTGCTATCCCCGTCGCTAACGCGATCTGCCCGAAGCTCCTGCATGTCGTGGACCACTGGCTGGGCGACGGCCCGGAGTCGGCTGCGGCCGGCATCGGCATTGACCCGGAGCTGGTCAAGCGTGATAACTACGGCATTTTCATGGCCAACATCGCCGAGGCTACCGAGGGCAACGTCTGCGTCTGGAAGATGGGCTGGCGCGAGTTCGCCGCCCAGTGGGAAGACCCGATCCGGTTCCTGCACCTGGACGCCGCGCACACGACGCAGGAAGTGGCCGACAACATCACCGCGCTGCTGCCGTACGCCGTGCCCGGGGCGGTCTTCGCCGGCGACGACTGGAACTGGCCGACGGTAGCGGCCGGGGTCCGGCAGGTGTTCCCTGCCGACCAGGACGTCGTTCAGGTCAACACCCAGTTCGACAAGCTCTGGTGGGTGGTCCTGTGACCAGGATCTACGACACGCTCCTCTACAGCGGCATCGGCACTGAGCCCGACCTGCTGGAGTGCCGCCTGCGCGAGCTTGAGTGCATCGGGGTCCACCACGTGGTCGTGGAGGGCGACCTGACTTTCCAGGGCCAGCCCAAGCCGTTCACGTTCGAGGAGCAGCGTGAGCGGTTTGCGCCCTGGGCCCGGCGCATCACCTACGTCCGCCACCACCCGTCGACCAGCCACGTCGGCAAGGAGGCCGGCGACACCTGGGCGCGCGAGCACAGTTCCCGCCAGGCGGTGTTCGGGGGGCTTGACCGCGCGGGCGCACGGCGCGGCGACCTCATCCTGCACGGTGACGCGGACGAGATTCCTTCGCGTGAGGCAATCCTGTCGCTCGGGATTAACCGCAGGTCGGTCACCCCGTGCAAGCTGCAACTGCGGTTCTTCATGTTCGCCGTTGACTGGGAGGTGCCCTGGCCCTGGCACGCCCCGTCGGTGATGCGCTACGGCCAGGTCGGCAGCTTCACCCAGCTGCGCGAGACCGGCTGGCCCGTCTACGAGGACGTGCGGCCGGCCGGCTGGCACCTGACCTGGCTGGGCGGTGAGCTGGCCGCACGCGAGAAGGTGCACGCCTTCAGCCACGCTGAGGCCATCCCCGAGACCGAGGCCGGGCTGGCGGCCGGCCGGTACTACCGCGACGGCCTGTGGTGGCCGGGCAGCGGCCGGGCGGGCGAGACCCAGTTCACCGCCGTGGAAGTCGACTCGACCTGGCCGGAGTGGATCGCGCGCAGCTGGGACGCCGGCCGGCAGCGCCCGGTCGGCCCTGCTCCTGACATCTGGTTCCGCCCGAGGGAGGGCGCATGCTGAACGACACCGCGCTGGTCATCACCGCGTGGAAGCGCCCGGACTACCTGCGGCGCACTTTCCTCTCGTGGGCAGCCGCGGCACGGGTCGATGAGCTGCGCATGGTCGCCGTCGCGCTTGGGCCCTCGCACCGGCTCGATGACCAGATGGACGTCATCAGGGAAGCCGAGGACGCCCTGTCCCGCAAGATCGTGGTCCTCCCCGACAGCCCGGGAGCGCAGGCGGGCCCCGGCATGCACCGCGCGCTCGGCGAGGCTATTGACCGGCTGTTCGACGGCTTCGCCCCGGAGTTCGTGCTCTGCGGCGAGGAAGACGTCATCGTCTCCAGTGACGTGCTGGCCTACATGGACTGGGCTCAGGGCCACTTCGATGACGTCACGTTGTGCATCTGCGCGCACAACCAGGGCGGGGCCGGCTGGGACGGCCTGTCCGCGCCACGCGAGGACGAGGGCGCCGACCAGGCCGCAGTGCGGCTGCTGCCGTACTTCAACCCCTGGGTGTGGTGCACCTGGCGGCGCACCTGGAGGACCACGATCCGCCCGGTGTGGGACTGGGACTGCGACAGCGGCGGGGCAGGTGAGTCCGGCTACGACTGGAACCTGCAGCGGTTGTCCGCGATCGGCCCGTGGCGGAACCTTGTTCCGGATGCCGCGCGCAGCCAGACCATCGGCGAGTACGCCGGCGTCTACTCCACTCCGGGCATCTTCCCGCTGCAGCAGGCGGCCTCGTTCCGCGAGCACCGCGAGCACGTGAGCTACCGTCTTGTGGACGACCCGGCTAGCTGAGTGCCCGGTGTGCCGCTGCGGCGTGGCGGTCCGGCCGTTGACCGGGAATCTCTACCGGCACGGCGAGGGTACTGCGTGCTCGGGAAGCGACAAGCCGCCTGATGAAGGCTCGTGAGGACGAGGTGCTGCGGCAGTCGGTCATCTTCTACCAGGGCGATGACCGTTGCCCGTGCGAGTACGAGTTCAAGAGCCTGGGGCGGCTTTACGGGGTCGGCATGGGCAAGGACTGGGTGCGCCTGACGACGGAGCCTGACTGCCCGCACCACGGGGCCGCCCGATTATCCGTGCGTGGCTAGTGACTGGGACAAGTTCGACGGGCTGTTCACCTGCCCGAAGAGCGTAGAGGACGCCGACCTTCGTACCGGGTACGAGGAGTTCTACGCGACCGCGCGCCGCGAGTGCGAGGGCCTGGACATGTCGGTCGCGCAGATCATGCGCACGTCGGTGATGCTCAACTGGTTCTTCAAGCACCAGCAGGTCAGCAGGCGCGGTTACGGCACCGACGACGGCTACCAGCACCCGGGCCAGGAGAAGGACGCCATCCTCGCCTGGGAGGCCATCGCCAAGACCTGGGACGACGTGCGGCTGAAGAGCAAGCGCACTGACCCCGGAGGCCTCGCCCCGGAGAAGGTCCGCGACGTCTTCCTGGCGGTGCTGGACGAGGTGGACGACGGGGCGCTGCGCGCGCTGCTGCAGGACAAGTTCGTTGAGGCGCTGAGCGGGGCCTGATGGCGGACACCTGGACCCAGGAGCTTGACGGGGGTACAAGTACACGCATAGTGTATGTGCATGCCGAATGTCTCTGTCTACCTGCCTGGTGACCAGTACAAGTTCCTCAAGGGCCACGGCCTGAGCCCGTCCGAGATGCTGCAGGCCGCTATCCGCGACCTGCAGCTGGCCCCGCTGGAGGAAAAGTTCCGCGAGGAGCTGCGTAAGTACCGTAACGACCCGGAGCGCAAGGCTGAGTGGGAGCGCGAGTCGGACGCGCAGTTCCTGCCCTGCCGGGTGTGCGGGACCGCTGAGGACCCTGTTGAGGGCTGCATGGCCGTGTTCGAGCCGTACGAGGCCGCGGCGGTGGCGCTGCTGGCGCACTACCCCGACGACATGCGCCGCGCCAACCTGCGGTACTGGGAGAAGAGCGGTTTCAAGGACGTCACCTTGGGCACGCCCGGGTAGCCGCGGGCGATTACCAGGGCATGGCGGGAGCCCTGGAGCTGCTGGAGGCGGCGCACGATGAGCGCGAGGCGCATGACCACCTGCTGCGCGAGTGCCCGTGGTACCGACACGTGGACAAGGGCGGGCGTGACCACCCTGACCTGCATTGCAGGCCGGCAACGGGCGGCGGGGCACTAGTCAAGTTCACGCCGCACACGCCCGAGGCGTCGACCGTCGTCAAGCCGACGGTGCCCCCGGGCGGGCCCGGCCTGTTCCACATGAAGGGCCATCACCTCCCCCCGTACGTGGAGCACCTGTACCCGCACCTGGTGGAGCGCTACGGCAAGCACGACGCGTACGGGGTCGCCGTCGGCATCGTCAAGAAGTGGGCGGCGGGCGTCAACCCGGGCGGCTGGAAGACCAAGAGCGGCAAGGGCAAGCGCACCCACCCGGACGTGCGGGCCGCCGCGGCGAAGAACGTGGCCGAGTGGGAGAAGGAGAAGGCCGAGGCGCACGAGCACCACGCTGCCGCCTCAGCCGTCGGGCTGGCGGTGGCGACGGCCCCGGGCGCGCGCCCGTTCCTCGTGCCGCCGCCACCTGGCGGGCGGTATTCCCAGTACGGTCTCTACCAGAACCCGGTGCAGGCCATCAGCCCGAGCCCGCCGCTGCCGCCGGTCGTGGCGTTGCCGACCGCGGCCGAGGTGAAGGCGGTCATCCCGCTGGTTCCCGAGTGCAGCCAGAAGGACCTGAGCGACACCGCGAGGAAGTTCCTGGAGCAGGCCGCCTGGAAGCTGAACAAGGACAACCCGCTGGAGGCACTGGGCATGATGCGCAGCGCCCAGGCGGCCATGTACGCGGCGCACAAGGCTGACCTGGGGAACATGCTGCCCTCGGCTTACACCGCCAACGTGTTCACCCGCATCCCGCCGGCAGGGCAGTCCTCGGCTACGACGGCGATGAAGCAGGGCTATGACAAGACCATGGCCTGGCGGAAGGCGGAGCAGGCGCTGGGCGCGCTGTCCGACCGCATCCGCAAGCGGTACTTCCACGGCGTTTTCAACGGCCCGAGCCAGATGGCCCGGATGACGGAGGGTGACATGAGCGCACTGGACCGCCTCGCGCTGGCGGTGGTCACGGGCAAGGACGTGTCCGAGCCCGCGGAGTCCGACACCTCGGGCGCGACGCCGCTCATCCAGCCGCCCGAGGACCTGATGAACGTCACCGAGTCGCGGGCGGCGGCCGAGCTGAACGCCATGCCCGCGCTCGACAAGGCCCGGCTGGACGCCTACCTGAACCGGGCACGGGACATGCTGGGCACCAACCGCAGCGGGGCCGCCCAGTCCGCGCTGCGGGCCGTCATGATCGCGCGCGAGGCCGGGGCGCACCACCTGGCCCGGCACATCCACGCGCACGTGCGGGCGCTGGCCGACATGGGGAACATGACCGTCACGGCGGACGCCGCGTCGCGAATGCAGGCTGGCGGCAAGACGGTCAGCTCGCACGTCTACGCTCAGGCCGGCAGTGACAACCCGAACGGGCCCGCGAGGCTGAGCGCGGTCGAGCGGCTGGAGCTGGCCGTGGCCGCGGGCAAGTCAGCGGGCACCAGCGCCGGGCACAGCACGGGCGCGGCCAGGCCCAGGGCCTACCCTGGCTCCGCGCACCCGCCTGCCGGGCACCCGACCCCGGAGTCACACCACCTGCACGAGATGCACGTTCTCCACCTGGAGCACTTGCAGCACCTTCACGCGCTCCACCTGGAGCACTTGCAGCACCTGGCCGCCCACCCGGCCGCGCCACCTAAGAAGGCCCCCGGCCCGGCCACGCACGCCACGACCGCCGGCAAGACCGTCAAGAAGTAGGCCCCGGGTGGGCTGAGCCGCACTTGCCCGGCCAGGCCGGGACAGGCTGCCGAGTCAGCCGTCGCTCAGTTTAGCGGCAGTCCGATTACCCGGGCGGAATCCGCTTGCTCCCGGGAGGCACGGTGTCGCTGGAGAAGATCCTTGAACTGTCCGGGGCCGTCCCGTCGGCCCCGGACCTGGACGCCGGGCTGCTGCTCGCCGTCCAGGTCGCCTCCGGGGAACTGGCCCTGCTGCTCGCCGCCGATGACGAGGACGGCAAGTCCAAGGGCGGCGGCTCCGGCGACGATGACGGGGGCGACGGCGGTGAGCACACGGGCCACGCCACCTACAAGGCGATGGTGAAGCGGAACGTCCCGCCCAAGCGCGCTGCCGCGATGTGCGCGAAAAGCGACAAGAACATCAAGGCCACGCAGCTGGCGGAGTCGATCGCGGTCATCCTGGCCGGGCGCCCGGGGCAGGACATCGCCCTGGTCACCCTGACTCCGGAGAGCGAGACCGCCGAGGGGCGCAAAAAGGCCGCCGGCAAGGGGCACGCGCTGGCTGACGGCAGCTACCCGATCGAGGACAAGAAGCACCTGCACTCGGCTGCGGTGCTGGCCGCCTCCGGGCACGGTGACGCCGGCGCGGCCAAGGCCCTGATCCGCAAGCGGGCCCGCGAACTGGGCGTGGACGTCAAGTCGCTGCCCGGCTTCGGCGGGACCGACGAGGGGCACGAGAAGGCAGCCGCGTCGATGGTGGCCCTGGCCAAGCAGGCGGCTGGCGGGGTGGCGATGCACCACGCGCCGATGACCGGCACCCACAGCCACGCGCACGCGGTCGGCGCCACGCACGAGCACGACCACCAGCACTTCGGCGACAACAGCCACAGCGGCGGCCCGCTGCACCGGCCGGGCTCCGAGCCCAGGAGGGACTGGTAGTCATGTTCGCAGTCATCGCGGGAGTCATCTTCCTCATCGCCGCCATCCTCGGCTGGGTGGACAAGACCATCTCGGTCAGCCACCTGCTGTCCATCGGCTTCGTCGGCCTGGTCTTCCTCGCCGCCTGGGCCGCGTTCCGGGTCTGGGCGCCGGACGGGCGGCGCTGGTAGCGGGTGGCCACTGCTGGCGCAGCCGCCGCGGCCCTGCTTGGGCGGTCCGGCGGCACGGGGACGTCGGCGAGCGGGACTGGCATCTTCGAGGAGGAGCCGGTCCCGCTTGACGTGTTCGTGCGGGACCGGGCCTACCTGGCCAACCCGCCGCTGTCAGACGTGCAGTACGAGGCGGTGCGGCACGCCGAGCGTGTCTTCTACCTGCCGACCTACGAGCTGCTGGCGGCCAGCGCGGACAAGAAGGTGCGCGACTACTGGTCGGCGCCGTGCCGCATGGTCAACTTCCTGGAGCTGGAGTGGGGCAAGGGCGGGGGCAAGGACCACACCTGCCGGATGATCGCCATGCGGGTCTGCTACCTGTTGCTGTGCCTGAAGTCCCCGCAGGATTACTACCAGATGCCCGAACAGGACTCGATCCACGTCCTGAATGTCGCATCATCGTCGAAGCAAGCCCAGCGCGCGTTCTTCGCCCCGATGCGCCGCGCCGTGCAGCGGTCGGGCTGCTGGTTCCAGCGCAACGCCGGCATCGACATCCTGGACGCCTCCGCCCGTCAGCAGCGCAGCGCCCGCGGGGAGCGCACTGTCACCCTGCTGGACACCATCCGGTTCGAGCACAACATCGAGGCCGTCTCCGGTCACTCCGACGCCGACAGCCAGGAGGGCCTCAACCTCATCCTCGGCATCGCCGACGAGATCGACGCGTTCCGGTCCGCGGCCGAGCTGGCCCGTAACTCCTCCGCCAAGCAGCGTGAGTCGAGCAGCAGCGCCGAGGCCATCCTCGACATGATCCGGACCTCGGCCACCACCCGGTTCCCCGAGTGCTTTAAGAACGTCCACATCTCCTACCCGCGCTACCTGGGCAGCACCATCCAGCAGCTGGTCGCCAGGGGCAAGGCGGACAACGAGGCACGCGGCGAGAAGAGCCGGTACTACGTGTCCGGCCCGCTGGCCACCTGGGAGGCCAACCCGCGCATCTCCGGTAAGGAGGCGTTCGCCGAGGACTACGAGAAGGACCCGGCGCTGGCCGAGGCCAAGTACGAGTGCAAGCCCCGCCGGGCGATCAACCCGTACTTCGCCAACGAGGAAGCCATCCGCGAGTGCCTGACCGAGTACGCCCAGCCGCCCCTGGCGGTGAGCTACATCCGCGAGGGCGCGTCCTGGAAGCCGGTCTACACCTTCAGCCCCGAGTGCTACCCGGTCAAGGGCGCGCTCTACGCCATGCACGCCGACCTGGCGGCTACCGGCGACCGCGCCGGCATTACCATGGCGCACGTCAAGCGCTGGCAGGACCACGCGCTGACCGGCAACGACGAGGACGGCCTGGAGATCAAGGTGCAGGAGCGCCGCCCGGTCGTCAAGGTCGACTTCACCATCAGCTACGAGGCTGACGCCGGCGCGCGGCCCCCGATGGAGATCCAGATCCGCTGGGCGCGCATGCTGTGCCTGGAGCTGCGCCGGATGGGCTTCCCGGTGACGTTCTTCTCATTTGATCAATGGCAATCGAAAGATAGTATGCAAATACTCGAAAGCCACGGCATTGAGACGGACAGGTTTTCTACAGATGTCTCTGAGGAGGGCTGGAGGACGCTGCGCGACGTCATGTACGAGGGCCGCCTGGAGATGCCCGCCCGCGAGCTGACCGTCATCGAGCTGCTCGGCCTGTCCCGTTTGCCCAACGGGAAGATCGACCACCTGGGAGACTCCTCCAAGGACGAGGCCGACAGCCTCGCCGGCGCGGTGGTCGGCGCGCTGAGCATCGGCGGCATGGAGGACCCGGCCGGCAAGCGGGCCTACCCCGGCCAGATCTCGTTCTACGGCCCGGCCGCCGAGATTCCCCTTCCGGCGGGGATGCCGGCCGGCATGTCGGCGCTCGGCCCCGACCAGTTCATGCCCCCCGACCGCCCCGGCATGGAGTACGGCAGCAGCTACCTGGACGACTGGGGCACGATGAGCGGGGACTACACACAGTAAAGAGGGGCCAGGCTGCATCCCGGCCCCTCCGCATTACCGTCCGCCCATCCGTGCTCCAGACGAGGCACTTCCAGTGTGCCGTGTCGGCGGCGTGCTGTCGCCCTCGCGAACGATTCCGAACGAGACTGTACGGAGAAAAACGGTGAGCGTCCCGTTCGAGGTCCTGGTTGAGTACGCGGCCAGCCTCACCGAGGAAGACCTCCAGGAGGACATGGGTCACCTGGCTGCGCGCGCCGGGACCTTCCCCGAGCGCCTGGCCGACGCGATGGTGGCCGCCAGGCTGGTGCGGCTGAGCCCGGTCGAGATCCGCGCGTCCATGCACCCGGCCGTGCGCCGGGCGGTGGACGCCGACCGTAGCGGGGTGGCCAGCGGGGCTGTGACCAGCTTCTTTACCCAGCCAGAAATCCCCCTGGATTTAGCTTGACACCAGTCAAGCAGGGTAGTACCTTGGAGACATGGCCCCTCCGGGGGCGCAAAGAACTGGCGCGGGAAGGCCCGCTCCGCTACCGTGAGGACCATGATGTCAAGGTCACCGAGCAAGCAGCAGCTCCGAGGGTGGTACTTCCACGCCCCCGCAGCCGCCACGCTGCCCGAAGACAACTGCATCCCGACGAACAAGGCGGTCGTTGTGTAGCGGCCAACCTGCACCAGCAGACCGCCCCCGAGACTCTCGGCAGGGCGGTTTTTCAGTGAGACAACTGAACATAGGGGTGTAGCTCAGAAGGTCAGAGCGGTGGTCTCCAAAACCACGCCAGCGCGGGTTCGAATCCCTCCTCCCCTGCGACCGCCGCCCGCGGCGAAAGCCAACGGCGGCGCAAGTCAATGAATCTTGAGAACTCCACAGCGTGAGCATCGTGCGGCGGGCGCCAACCCGCCGCGAGTTTTCGGCACGGTGAAAGACAATGCAGCTACTCCCGGGGAGCAGCAGCCGTTAAAGGCTGGGGGCGTCGCAAGACGTTCCTGTACCGGGCACTGTGCCAGCTAGACTCCCTGACGCCCTGGTGCGGAGTGCTTCTGCCAGGGCCACGGGGGCGATGGCCGGCCTTCCGCCTGTTCACACCGGGCAAGGGGCCGGCCTCCACGGGGCCTTGGCGCAGCTGGAAGCGCGTTTGCATGGCATGCAAAAGGTCGCGGGTTCAAGTCCCGCAGGCTCCACGCAGGAAATGGGTCTCCCGTTCGACTCGGGAGGCCGGGCTTATCCGCCCGGCTCGTTTAACGGCAGGACACCTTTCCTGAACATGGGGATGTAGCTCAGCCCGGAAGAGCACCCGGCCCGCAACCGGGGTGTCGTCGGTTCAAATCCGATCTTCTCCACACCGGTAGATCAGGTTCGACTCCTGCCGGGTCCACTCGTGGGCCAGGTAGCTCAACGGAAGAGCGCCGGGTTTCGGGGTGTAGCGCAGCTTGGTCGAGCGCGCTGCGTTCGGGACGCAGAGGTCGTGAGTTCGAATCTCACCACCCCGACCAGCAGGAGAAGCGGGTTCAAGTCCCGCCCCTGTCCCGGTTGGGGCGGGATCGTCTAGGCCTGGTTAAGACACCTGCGGAAACAACGGGATATCGCGTAAGGGTTAGCGCGCCTGTTTTGGGAGCAGGCAGACGGGGTCCGAGTCCCTGTGTCCCGACGTAAGTTCATGGCTGTGTAGCTCAGTTGGGAGAGCGGTCCCCTGAAAAGGGACAGGTCGAGGATTCGATCGCCTCCGCAGCCACCACGGCACGACGCCCCGCCCGGCTGCCCAGCCATAGGCTACCCGGGGGGATACGGCCCGGAGAGTAGCGCTCCTCCGGGTAAGCCGGCCCATTGCAATGGGCCGGACTTCGCGCCGCCCGAGGCACCTCATAACGTCGCCGGCACCCTGGGAGACCTGCTGCAAGCGGGTCGTACCTTGCTCTGGACCGGCGGGGCCTCGGGACATGGGGATGTCGTCCAACGGCAAGGATGACTGACTTCCAATCAGCAGATGCGGGTTCGATTCCCGTCATCCCCTCGGTGCGGACGCGGACCGCTAATCCGCGGGTCGCGCAAGCGGTTGTCAGACCGCGGCCAGGCGGGGCGGGACAGCTGACACTGAGCCCGCGAGCCTGGTTATGCGTCGCTAGCACAATGGTCACTGCACCTGACTCTTAATCAGGGGGTTCCGGGTTCGAGTCCCGGGCGGCGTACTGGAGGCGGTCCGGAGACCGCGCCCGTGGCTGACAACGACGTACAGGTCTCCTGCTGTCAGCGGGCCCGCCTCCTCTTCTTGGGCGAGTAGCAGAACCGGTATATGCGGCGGCCTCAAAATCCGTGCCTTCCTGCGGGTTCGAGTCCCGCCTCGCCTACGCGGCTGGCAAGGCCGTCCTGCGAATCCTTGCCCGGTCCCCTCTGCGGGAGGAACAGGTCCGTTAATCCGGGGCCAGCAAAGAGCCCCGGCAACGATGCGGTATGGAGGACGCTGGCAAACTCGCCGGGCCCTGAACCCGGAGTCACCCTGGTTCGATCCCAGGTACCGCAGCGTGGCTGTCAGCGCTTGCGCAGGCGGCCTTATGCCCCGGTAGCTCAGATGGCAGAGCGCGCCACCCGTAATGGCGAGGTCATCGGTTCGATGCCGGTTCGGGGCTCGGGAAAACGTGCGACATCCCCAGGAGACTCGCCGCTGGAAGCTGTCCCGCGCAGGGCAGTGACGGAGGCGGAGCGAGGGCAGCCGCCCTGGTGCGCGTCAGGGTCCGGTCTCCGGGTCTTCCTACTTGTCCGTGTGGCGAAATGGCAGACGCGCCAGCTTGAGGTGCTGGTGCCCGCTACGGGCGCTGCGGGTTCAAGTCCCGCCTCGGACACTTCGCCGGGCTAGCTCATCTGGCAGAGCGGCTGCCTTGTAAGCAGCGGGTGATCGGTTCAAGTCCGGTGCCCGATCCGGGGTGGGTTGACGGCATCCCGCCCGGCCCTTGAAGCCGGGGCACGCTGGTTCGAGCCCAGCCCCCGGAACCATGCCGGTATAGCTCAGGCGGTTAGAGCGCGCCCTCGGTAAGGGCGAGGCCCGCGGTTCGACCCCGCGTGCCGGCTCCATGTCGACGTAGTGCAGCGGTAGCACGCCACCTTGCCAAGGTGAAGGTCGCGGGTTCGAATCCCGTCGTCGGCTCTATGGGGTGAACTGGCGGGCGGACGCGCCCAAGAGGGGACCCCAGACAACCTCCAGGCAGACTGGCCGGTGCACCGGCCGGGAAGCTCATCGCGAGAGCGCTGACCTGGCTCCCTGCCAGCCCCCCGGGCCTGGCCCAGCAAAGGGAGAACAGCCCGGGGAGCAAGGGCGAGTGGCGTAATGGCAGCCGCGCACGGTTCAGGCCCGTGTGTCCTCGGACGTGAGGGTTCGACTCCCTCCCCGCCCACTCTGGAGCGATGGCACGAGAGGCTTATGGCACCGCGTTGCTAGCGCGGCGGGGGTAACACCTCCGCGGGTTCGAATCCCGCTCGCTCCTCTCTGGAGACGTGGCACGAGTGGATTAAGGCTCTGGTCCCGAAAACCAGCGGGTTACGGCCCCGTGGGTTCGAATCCCACCGTCTCCTCCAGGCATGACTGAGGCGGTCCCCTCGGGCCGCTGAAGGAACCGCCTCAACTCTGCCTGCCGTCGAACGACGGTGCACGCAGTTTCATTACTACGAGCACTCGACAGCATACACACAGTTACTTGTTGCTGTCGAGTCACATGGGTCTGTGGCCAAGTCTGGTGAAGGCATCCGGCTGATAACCGGAAGACGCGGTGGTTCAAATCCACCTGGACCCACGGCGCGGTAGCTGAGTCAGGTTTCAAGCAGCAGACTCATAACCTGCCGTACGTGGGTTCGAATCCCACCCGCGCTACCAAGCCTCTCTGGTGCAACGGGAGCATCCGGGCCTTTTAAGCCATGGGATGAGGGTTCGACCCCTTCGGGAGGCACCGGGTGCCAGTAGCTCAGCGGAAGGAGCAGCTGCCTTCTAAGCAGTCGGCCGCGGGTTCGATCCCCGCCTGGTACACGCAAGAACACGGTCCTGTCGTCTAGTCAGGCTCAGGACGCCGGCCTCTCAAGTCGGTGACGCGGGTTCAAAGCCCGCCAGGACCACGCAAGCCCCTATCGACTAGCGGCCGAGGTCGCCGTCCTTTCAAGGCGAGAGCACGGGTTCGAATCCCGTTGGGGGAGCGAAGACCTCCGGGTTACCCTGGAGGCACGATGCGGAGTGGGGGAGTTCGGTGTCCCCGCTGGACTCATACTCCGCAACTGCGCCCCCTCCCGCGCAGGGGACTCGCCCGCCGCGTGGCGGGCGATGAGTGTCAGGTACGTAGCCTGACGGGGGCTCCAATCGATCCGGCATAGCTCAGACGGCAGAGCAGCCGCCCGTTAAGCGGAAGCGCACTGGTTCGATCCCAGTTGCCGGAGCGCAGTACACATGCACCTGTAGGGGAGTCAGGCCGTCCCCGTCTGCCCGTCAAGCAGAAAATCGCGGGTTCGAATCCCGTCAGGAGCGCTTACGCATAGTGACGGTGATGGCCAGGGCGGCTAGTGCGAACAGTCCGGCAATAGGCCAGGTCAGCCAGTGCAGCCCGGTTGCGTCCAGCGTGACGCTGACGCCAAGGCCGATGACGGCGCCGATGATGAAGAAGGCCGAACCCCGCTTCATCAGTTGCCGAGCCCGGAGCGGCGCATGCGCTCAGTGTGCTCGTACCGGCCGAGTCGGTAGAAGGCACGGACGCCGCCCCACCTGAGGCCGTAGAAGCCGCCGACTGCGAGGCCGATGCCGAGGCCGATGAAAAATCCCACGACCTAACGGTACCCGTTGCTTGACCGGCGTCAACAAACTTGGGCGTGTAGCGCAGCGGAAGCGCGTTTCCCCGACACGGAAGAGGCCGCAGGTTCGATCCCTGCCTCGCCCACGCAAGACCCAATGCCCCTCTAGCGCAACGGATAGAGCGTCCGGCTACGAACCGGGAGGGTGGGAGTTCGAGTCTCCCGGGGGGCACGCAAGTACGAGGTCGTTTAGCTCAGCCTGGTAGAGCGCCGCTTTCACACAGCGGGCTGTCGGGGGTTCGAATCCCTCATCGACCACGTAGTAGTTGACATGGACAACGCAAAGTTGATGTGGGTGGTCGGAGTTCTCGAAGGTGAGGGTCACTTCGGCATCAACCGCCGTAAGGCGGGTTGCGGTGGGCGCAAGAAGGAGTACGTCCAGCTACGCATCGAGTGCAATATGACCGACGAGGACGTCATCCGTAAGCTGCATGCGTGGTCAGGCGTGGGGACTGTTGGAGGCCCCTACACCGCCCGCACTCAGTCGAACCGGAAGCCGTACTGGCGGTTTTTCGTCAACAGGAAAGCTGACGCTGAGGCACTTATGCGGGTCCTGTACCCGCATCTGGGCTCTCGGCGGCAAGGGCAGATCCGTGCAGCGTTCGAGGTCTTGAATCTCGTTCTGCCGGATTAGTCTCGTGGTAGGTATAGCTCAGACGGCAGAGCACTGGGTTGTGGTCCCAGGCGGGCGGGTTCGAGCCCCGTTACTTACCCCATGGCGCGTTAGCTCAAGTGGCCAACGGCAGCCGCCTGTAAAGCGGCCGGTAGATCCTTCGCAGGTTCGAATCCTGCACGCGCCTCCAAGGTCTCATAGCTCAGTGGACAGAGCACCGCCCTCCGGAGGCGGGTTGGCGGGGGTTCGAGTCCCTCTGAGACCACGCAAGTTCAATGGCGGTATGGCCGAGTGGCATAGGCGCGCGCCTGCAAAACGCGCAACCGGAGTTCGATTCTCCGTTCCGCCTCCATGACCCTGTAGCTCAGCCGGACAGAGCACTCGCCCCCTAAGCGAGGTACCGCTGGTTCGAATCCAGCCAGGGCCGCCTTCGATGCTCACGCTGTGGTAAGTTCTTTCCTTGACTCTTGTCAAGGAAGTGCATTAGACTCAAGTTAAGCAAATCCGCTAGAGCAAAGTCAGGGCAGGCACGATGAACGTTGAGCAGCTGGTTTTCGACACCCGGTGCCGGGTGTCCCTGGACGGAGCCCGCGCCACGGGCGACAGCGAGGTCGTCGCGCGCCAGTTTGACGCGGTGCTCATGAGCCTGGGCTTCAAGCTCTCCGGCCGCCTGCTCGCCGAGCTGGGCACGCTGGACCGCGGTTACGTCATCGACAAGGCCGTGGAAGTGCTCGGCTGGGCTCGCGAGGCCGTCGGCGCGCACCGGCAGCACAACGCCTACTTCATCGACTTCCCGGCTAACGTGCCGGAGGCGGAGGCGTTCTGGGCTCAGCTGCTGACGGACGCGGTTCACGCTGCAACCGGGGGCAGCAGGGCGGAGGTCCGCGCGGCGCTCGGCCCGGACGGCCAGTTCGCGCTCGACCTGCTGTCCCTGCCGGGCTACGGCACCTACCAGCACGCCTACGCGGACCTGCTGGAGCACCATCAGGCGTTCGAGGCACTGCTCAGTGACAGGCTGACGGTCATCCACCTGGGCCAGGGCGCCGACGCCGAGGGCCAGGCGCTGTTCCGGTCGCTGGCAGGCTCGCGGGTGCCGCTGTCCGGCGACAAGCTGGACCAGCTGCGCTTCCTCGCGCACGGCTACTCGCCCGTCGGCCCGCTCGCCATGGACATCCCGGTGCGGGAGAACCTGGCGGTCATCAACGCGCAGCGGGTCCGCCTGGGCTTCGCCTTGCAGGTGACTTCGCTGACCGACATCCTGCGCGTGGCCGCTGAGCTGTCCGGCGCGGACGTTACGCTGGCGACCGCGCCGAAGTTCAAGTCGCTGCCGCGCCGGGTGCGCTACGTGCTGATGGCCGCGCTCCATGAGGTCATGACGGCGCATCGTGAGCAGTCGGCGGACATCCCGCCGCGGGCCGAGATGTGGAAGCGCCTGGGCGAGCGGCTGCACCCGCACGAGTTCGGCCAGTTCGACCGGGCCCAGTACGTGTTCGCCGTCGCGCGCGGCGAGACCGACGTCCAGAGCCGGCTCGGCCAGTTCGAGGCGCTGATGAAGCTGGGCAAGCCGGGGCACGCCGCCACGCGGCTGGCCCCGGGCGAGCTGTGGCGCTCCGCCGACCGGCTGCTGCGCGCGTCGGGCCCGGCTGACCTGGCCCGGCTGGGCGCCGCGCTCGGCGGCACCGCTCCTGACGTGTCAGCTCGTGTGCTGCTCGGCGTGCGCCAGCACCTGCTCAACCGGGTGGCCGAGGGCGGGCCGCGGCTCTTCCCGGGCCGTGGTGGCCGGGCGTGGGTGACGCAGGACAAGCGCTCGCTGCTTGACCCGGGCCTGGTGCGGGACGTCAACGGCATCATCGACTTCGAGCTGAAGACTCGGCTGGGCGAGGGCGGCACCTTCGTGTTCGACCCGGCTATCCTCGGCGCGGCGCTGCCGCTGACCGGCAAGAACCAGTCCGGGGGGCTGGGAGTGTGGCCGCGTGGCTCGGTGTCGAAGCTGGAGCCGGGTGACTGGCTGCGCTTCTACTTCCACTGGGTGGAGAAGGGGAACCGGACGGACTACGACCTGTCGGCGCTGTTTGTTGACGAGACGTTCCGCACGGGCAGCTACCTGAGCTACACCCAGCTCAGGAACGGCCACGGCGAGCACTCTGGCGACCTCACCAGTGCCCCGGCCCCGCACGGCGCGACCGAGTTCATCAACGTCCGCCTGGACCAGGTGGCCAAGGGCTACACCGTCATCCCGCAGCTGTACCTCTACAACCACGGGGCCTACGACAGCTCGGGCGAGTCGTTCGACGCCCTGGCGGAGAACTTCTTCGGCTACATGACCCGGAGCGCGGAGCAGAAGGGCCTGCCCTTCGAGCCGCGCACGGTGCGGATGAAGACCGTGCTCACCGGTGAGCACGTCTGCGTCATGCCGGTGGTGTTCTACCGCGGTGACGACGGCGCGTGGTACGCCAAGTGGCTGCACCTCGGCCTCAGGGCGCACATGCAGTCCTGGGGCGGCGGCCACCGGGTGGAGGAGAACCGGGCCACGACCGAACTGCTCGCGCGGCACTTCATGGCGCGGAAGTTCCTGACGGTCCGGTACCTGTACGAGGCGTGGTCGGCGGAGAACACCGTCGTCCTGATGGACAAGGCCGGCAAGTGGCGCGAGCAGGCCACCGTGCCGGTGACCTACGTCGGCGTGGAGGAGCCGGAGGGCCTGCCGGAGGGCCTGCCGGAGGGCTCCTCGGTCATCACGCTGGCGAACCTGGGTGACCTGATTCCGGCGTAGTATTCAAGGGCGAGGCCATGGGTTAGCTTCCTTCTACACCCCTTATACGGATGAAAAATAGCTGACTCGCCTTCCTCGCCCCCTAACTTCACAACTCAAACAGCGTGAGGCCATAGGCCAGCTTCCTTCCCTCAAACCGGAGCCGGGGGCCGCGGGTTCGAATCCCGCCCGGGGGCGAAAGCCCCTGGTAGCTCAGCGGCAGAGCACCGGCCTTGAAAATAGCTGGCTTGCCTTCCTCGCGCTGACAACTCAACAGGCGGCCATCGGGAGTCTTCCTTCTATCGCTCTAGCCGGCGGCTGCCCCCTCGGGGGCGAAGCCCGGCTGCCAAAGAATAGAGTCCCGGCTTCCCGCCTGACGAATACCGCACTGGCCCTGCGGCCATCGGTGAGCTTCCTTCTTTCCCAGGTTCGAATCCTGGGGCCCTTGCAGAGGACCCTGATAGCTCACCGGCACCCCGCAGGGCCTTCGCCTTGCCTACTAGGGTGGGGCGGGGGCCGGGTACGTGAACTCGGCTTCGCGGGTGCGAGAACGGGCCGGCCCCCGCCACGCCAGGGTACATTCGTCACACTGTTCCGGCTGACCCCGGCGTCCCGGTTGGGTCACAGTTCGGTTAACTCGTGGTAAGAAACCGATTCCCTGCGTCATAGTTGACTGTTTCTCCCGTGGAGTATTCGGGAGCCTGAAGAGGGAGATGCGTATGAAGTATGGCAAGCGGCTGCTCACCGCGGTAGTGGTGCCGGCGCTGGCCGGGGCGGGTGCCCTGGCCGCTGTCGGCGGCGCGCACGCTGACGGCTTCGCCGACACGTCGCTGCAGGCGTCGTTCGTCGCGCAGCACACCATCACCGGGACTGCGGTGGCGGTGAACTCCGGCAGCGGGGTTCGTGTGTCCGGGCTGCTGGGCGACGAGGGCGGCTTCGGGCCGGGCACCGACCGCCATGTGACCTGGGCGCTCAAGTCCGGAAGCCCGCTTGACGGCGTGACGATCTCGGTGACCACCATTGCCGTGGGCGCGGTTAGCGATGCCGTGCTCACGGCTGTCGGTAACCCCACCAACGGCAGCGCCAACAAGAACGGGCCCGTTGTCCTCACGGCTATCGACACCGACGGCGACGTGGCCGTGGTCACGGTGCCGGTCACGGTGCCCTTCCCTGTGCCGAACGCAGTGCAGGTCAACCTGGGCGGCGGGGGCGTGCTGACTGACGAGATTCTGACCGTCACCAGTGCCAACCAGAACGGCCCCGGCTCGGTCCTGTTCTCGGCCACGGACAACCTGAGTGCCGCGGTCAGCATCACCGAGACCAACCTCCCGGGCGGCCTGGACGCCGCCAACCCGCTGCTGCCGGGTACCGCGGCCCCGGGTACTTACAACAACCTGGCCGTGGTCGCCACCGACGTCAACGGCGCGGTGGGCACCGGCGGGTTCCTGCTCAAGGTCAACGGCGGCCCGGCCCCGGTTGCCCCGGTGCCGGTGCTCTCGCACGGCGCGGCGACCTTCGTCGCTCCCACCCGGGAGAACGTGGTCTTTGACACGACCATCACGACCTGGGTCCACTTCCAGATCGCCGGCCCGGGAGCCATCAACGGCCACCAGGGCTGGGTGCACGCCATCGCGGGCGAGCTGAACACGGGCGTTTACAGCGGCCTTGAGGCGAATCACACCTACGCGGTGTTCTTCACCCCGGTGACGGCCCAGGGCAGTACGACGCAAATCGTCGGCACGCGCACCGGGCACGTCACGTTCATCTCCAACCGGCCGTAGCCGGCCAGGCGACAACTTCATAAACAACCAGCAGGGCCCCGGCACCGCCGCCGGGGCCCTGCGCTGTCCGGACGATTGCCCGTGCATGCACCTTAAGGGGATGTGGCACGAGTTCATGGCCGACGCCGGCAACGCTCCCGGCGCGCAGAAGGGCGACGTCGTGGTCACCCTCCTCCAGCCGGTCGGCGGCGTCGGCGAGGTTACCGTGCCGAGTGACAGCGTGACCATCGCGGCCGAGATGGGCAACCTCATCGGCGTGCAGGTGCTCCTGCCGGACGGGCGGCACCTGTTCGTCAACTCGAATAACCTGGCCGGCATGATCGACGCGCCGTCTGCTGAGGACAAGCCCCCGGCCCGCAGGCCCGCTGGCAGGTAGTTAGGGCTCGCACGTATCAACAGGTATGAGTGAAGTACCTGTTGAGATTACGGACGAACTGCTCGCTGTCCTGGAGTTTCGCTACGCGGAGAAGCCGATCTGCCGGGTGTGCGGTGCCCTGCTTGAAGTCGGAGACTCGCGCGACATGAAGATGTCGTGCACCAGCGACGCGGCTAGCCCGCTACGCAGCAAGCACGAGGCGGCCGGGGTGACCTGGCAAGAGGCCCTGCGGCACTGGGAGGAGTCGACCCAGTACAACCCGCCGTCTGGCGACCGGCGCGTGCTCGCGGTCGTGGCGGAGCTGCGCAGGCTGCGCGAGGCTGCTGTTGCGGTGGACTGAGGCTGAGCTAGCACTGTTGCGGGACACGTCGCTGTCGCTGGCTGAGGTGGCGGAGCGAACGGGCCGTACATTGGCTGGCGCTAGTACGAAAGCCTCCCAGCTCGGAGTGAACCGGGTGTTCTGCCAAGGCGGCAAGGGTAAGGCCCGAAGCTGGCAGCGTGGCTGGGAGCCGTGGGAGCTAGAACTCCTAGCGGAACCTGACATGCCGCTAGGGGCTGTTGCTGAGCTGACTGGCCGTTCAGAGGGCGCTGTGCGGCATAAGGCGTCTGCCCTCGGCTTGACGGGCATTCGGGACTACTGGCTGCGCGGGGATGCCCACCCGAACTTCCGAGGTGGCAGTTCGCCCTCGGAGCGGACTTACCGGGGGGCGACGTGGCCGGAGATCCGTCGGGCTGTTCTTGAGCGCGACGGCTACAGCTGCCAGGACGGCGGAGAGTTCATTCCGTCTGGTGCTGGGCTAGTCGTTCACCATGTCATCCCGTACCGGCTGCGGCCAGTTAACGACCCTCGCTGGCTTGTGACGCTTTGCGTGTCGCATCACTTGCGACGGCCTGAGCACTGGTGGAAGACCCTGCCTCCGCACATCGAGGAAGCACTAACCGATCAGACGGGAGGTGAACAGGTCCGCGAGGCGCTGCCTCCTGTCTGCAGGGGGAGGTGATGCCATATGACGACCCCAGGTTCGGGACAAGGCTCATACACCGCCAGCGTGCAGCCGCCCGGAGGAATGGGCGTCACCTTAAGCCACGCAGGGTTACGGCCAGGAAGGTTACGTTCTTCAGGACGAGCAGTCGCTTGTCCGTCCGCCGGATGAGGCCCAGAACTTCGCGGTCGGCTTAACCTGGTGTCCCGTACTTCCTCCCCTTCGCGACCCCGTACCGGGACAGCTGGGAAATCTTCCGCGATGACCCAGTTTCAATTCGCCAGCTGGTCACCATGCGCCGCCGCGACGGCCAGGCCAGGGCGCTGTACCGGCTGCTGACCAAGCCCCTGCTGTCGGCGATGAAGAACGCTGACGTGGTGCCCGCCGACGGCCAGGAGGGCGGGGTCGAGGAGGCGCAGTTCTGCAAGGACCTGCTGTTCGCCCCGCGGGCGGCCGGCGGGATGACTCACTCCTTCGACAGGTTCGTCAAGCAGATGCTGCTCGCGCTGTTCAACGGGTTCAGCGCCTGGGAGATGGTCTACTGGCAGCCCAAGACGGGGCCCAACAAGGGCAAGTGGACGCTCCGGAAGATGGACTGGCGCCCCTCGGAGACCCTCACTTTCCTGCTTGACGGCCAGGGCGAGTTCAACGGCTTCCGGCAGCGCACGTTCTTCCAGGGACGGACGATCGACGTCAAGATCCCGAAGGAAACCGCGCTGTACTACGCGCACGAGGAAGCCGAACGCCCGTTCTACGGCGTGTCCATGTTCGAGAGCGCCTTTTATCACTATGACAAGAAGGAAAAGCTTTACTACATCGCGCACCTGGCAGCGCAAAGGGCGGCGGTAGGCCTGCGCGTGGGCACGATGGTCCCCAATGCGCCGGCGGAGGACAAGAACAACTTCGTCAAGGCGCTGGCCCAGTTGGGGCTCGCGCAGTACATCGCGCTCCCCACGGCCGACTGGACCGTGCAGACGCTGAACGAGTCGGCGTCGCGCTTTGACTTCCTGGGATTGATCAACCACCACAATTCCCAGATGTCGAAGAGCGTTCTCGCTCAGTGGTTCGACAATGAGCAGGGCGGCGGCCAGGGGGATAGCACACTGGTCGACTTCGGCAAGCAGGACGACGTGACCTATTTCCTCATGCTAGAGGGCATCCTGGAGGAAATGGCGCAGGTCATCAACGACCACATCTTCCCGCGCTTTGTCGACTGGAACTTCGGCAGTGACATGTACCCGCGCTTCAAGTGGGGCCCGCTGACCGAGGAAGCCAAGGCGGCTATCCAGGATACTTTCGATAAGCTCGCCACAGCTGGGCAGCAGGCCAACGTCACGCCCGAGTTCATGCTGGAGCTGGAGCAGCGTCTCGCCGGCGACTTCGGCTTCGACATCGACTACGACAAGATCAAGGCCGACCGCGAGAAGCAGCAGAAGCAGATGGCCGCCCAGCAGAAGGCCGCGGCCCAGCAGGCGCAGCAACAGCAGCAGAACCCGGTCCAGGCCGGCAAGGGCGGGTCCCCGCAGCAGCCGGTAGTGCACATCAAGGTGCCAGTCGGCTCCCAGACCACCGCCACCGGTACCTCGGCCGCCGGGGGCAGCGCGGTCGGGCAGGCCGGCAAGGGGAACGGGCTGGGCGGGTGAGCGCGCACGACGCCATGGTGGCGCTTGCCCGCGACCTCGTTGAGGAGATCGCCGCCGGGCGCGCGCTGGAGCTGGCTGCCCTGGCCCCGGGGCAGCCTCCCGTCGCGCCCGTGACGCCGGCGACGGTGCCGCCGCCGAAGACGGGGGCCGGCGCCGTGTACCCGCAGCTAGGGGTAAACCTGGTGGTCCCGCCGGGCGACACCATCTCCGGCCTCGCTTACGTGCACATGCAGCCGCCCGTGCCCCCGGCGCCGCCTGGGCCGCCGGGCCAGCCTCCGATTGCCGGGCAGTGAGCGATGACCGTCAGATGCAGCAGGTTGCCCCGTACCCCGCGATCCTCGCGGAGCTTGTCAGCTGGCTCCGCTACCGTGACCACCTCGGCTGGAACGTGTGGCTTGAGGATGACTGCCAGCGGGACAAGCCCGGCCGCCACAGCGGCGAGTCACGCGGCCTGACGCTAGTCGTCGGGCGGCACGGCACGAACACTTACGACCCGTCGCAGCAGATGGACGTGAACCACTACTTCCCGGTGCCCCCGGCGACGTACAACGCGCAGTCGTGGACGCGGTGGCTGTTCGACCGGCTAGGCGACGTGGACCTGCACGAGCGCATGGAAGACTTCGCGCTGGCCAGCGAGGGGGACACCGGGCCGCGCGACTGGGCGCGGCCCTACAAGCCGGTTCACGCCCCGGGCTGGGACCCGTACCTGGTCACGGTCGAGTCCACGGACGTTGACCGGCGCACGTCGTTTCGCGGCACGCTTAACCCGGAGTAGCGTGGCCGCGCCCGACCAGCTGGCCGCCGTTGTCCGCCAGGCTGTCGCGGAGGCGGCCGGGTACCTCGCGCTGGTTACCCGCAACAACCCCGCGGGCTCGGCGGACGCGCTGCTGCGCCGGCCGGACACCGACGCCGTACTCCAGCAGGCCCTGGACGAGGCGCGCTCGGCAGCGGAGGAGCTGGTCCGCCAGGCCTGGTACTCCTCGGGCGCGCTGAGCGGCGACGACGGGGTACTGGGTCACCTGCTGGACGACACCGGCGCGATTTTCGGGGATGTAGCCCGCCTGCGCGGCCTGGTCCGGCACGCGCACGCCTCGGTGCCGCGGCGGGCGTTCATCCGCGGGGTGACCCCGCCGGGCGAGCACCCGGACCAGAGGGCGGCCGAGGAGCGCGCGGGCGCCGTGCGGGACGCCCTGCTGTCCTGGGGCCGTCAGGCCGCCCTGCGGGCCCGCATGGCAGCGCACACGGCCGAGGGCTCCGGCGCGTCGGCCGCGGCGCTCGGCGATGCCCTGGCGCGCGAGGCACGGGGCGAGCGGCTGAGCAAGCGGTGGCGGGCGCACGCCGAGAGCGCGTCGTGCTGCTACTGGTGCCGGAAGCTGAACGGGGTGACGATAGGCCTGCGCGAGTCGTTCGCCCCTTACCTGGGCGGGCCGGCCGCCATGCCGCAGTCCGGTGAGCGCCGCGTGGCCACCCAGGCGGGGGAGCGGAAGTACGGGCTGCCCGTCGGCCACAGGATTGTCTACACGCACCCTCCGCGTCCGTACCACGGTAAGCTGCAAGGGCCGCTCTTGCACCCCTTCTGCAGGTGCCGGCTGGAAATCGTACGCACTGGCGATACTGCCGACGTACCTTCGGATGACGGGCAGGTGCCGGCCGCCTTCATCTCCGCAGGTGACATCCAGGACATGCCCGCCGATGAGTACGAGGCCGACTCCGCGTTCCTGCGGGCGGCTGTCCACGAACTTGACCAAATGCTGAAGAGACTGGCAGGGGGCGGTGGCTGACAAGACGCGCCAGTGGTTCGCGGACGGCAACGTCTCTTACGCGCTGGCCGTGCTCACGCTGTTCGAGTACGCCAGGGAGCACCGGGTGCGGTACGTCTTCGGCCCTCTCGACATCCATTCCATGACCGACGGCGGGCTGACCGTCTCCGGCACCGAGGACGACCTGGAGCGCGCCGCCACGGTCCTCGCCGGCGTGCCCGGCCTGGTGGAGTACCAGCCCGATTAGCGCTGTATGGGCAGTGAGTGGGTGACGCGGGACGACGGTGAGTGGGCCGTGCGCGAGGAGCCGGAGCCGCCGCCGGAGAATGAAAGCAGCCCCCGGGTCACCATCGACCCGGGGGCTGCTGACGCTGACGGGACCGCGGCCCCTGACGCTGACGAGTTAGCCCTGCTGGCCGAACCTGTCGAATTCGCCGCTCTGAACGCCACCGATGAACGCGCGCCATTCGTCTGGCGTGAAGCGGAGAACCGCGCCTGCAGCATCCCTGCTGTTCCGGACGCCAACTTCGCCGCCGGACAGGCTCGCTACCTCAACGCAGTTGCCGTTCGCGAAACTCAGCGAACTCTTGACCCAGGTCGGGCCGGCCTGATGTCCTGCCGTCTGCACTTGCTGTTCTCCTGCCGTAGAAGTTTGCACGGACTGCTGCAGCGGAACCCATTCTGCACGATTGCTAGACTCCAGTCAAGAGGAAACATGATCATCCGGCAGGACGGGGACATACCGGCCGAGGCAGCCGAGATCGCCGACCGCCTGGAGGCTGCCGGGCTGGACGATGCGGCGGCCAGCGTGCGCAGGGCTGCCCGGGTGGCGAAAACTGACCCGTCGCTGGCAGAGGACATCCTCCGCCAGGCAGCCGACGACATCATGGCCCGGTCGCCTGCCTTCAGCTACCGCAGGCGGAAGACGCCTTAGGCGTAGTAAGACGTGTGGGAACGCCAAGGAGGTTTGTTCAGGCGGGTCAGCGGTTCGGCCGGTACGTGGTGCTGAACCCCGAGGCCAGGACGTTTCCGCTTTAGTCCGATTACCCGGGGCATGGGCGATGACCTTCGTTACATCGTGCCCGCCCCTGGCGGAGCCTTCCGGCCGGTTGAGGACGTCCCGGTGGAGCTGGCCCGGTCGCGCCAGGTCACAGGCCGGCTGTTCGAAAAGCACATCCTCAACAAAGGCCCGCTTATTCATCCGGTGACCAAGGTCCGGATCAATATTGACGATGGCTTCGTGTCTGCGATGGAGGCGAACTTCAAGGCCGGAGTCTGTCCCATCGTCCAGGTGCCCCTCGCTAACGCGAGGAACGAGCACGTGGAGAACCCTGATGCCAACATCGGTGAAGTCGTCGGCATCAAGTCCCGTGGTGACAAGGTGTACGCCCTCATCGACGCGCGCGACGAGCAGGCGGCGGCCCGCCTCGGCAAGACGTACCTGGGTGCGTCTGCGTTCCTGAGCACGAACTACACCGATACGCGGACTGACAAGAAGGTCGGCCCAACACTCCTCCACGTCGCGGTGACAAACCGGCCGTACTGCGTGGACCTAGACGACTACAAGGAAGTCCTTGCCGCGTCAGCCGATAGCACCGGAGAAGTCGTCGTCCTGACTCCCGTGCCGGAGGAAACCGTGCCGCTTACCAGGGAAGAGCTGCTCGCCGCTCTGAAGAACGAGCACGGCATCGACGTCGCCGCCTTGCAGGCCGCCGCCACTGCGGCCCCGGACGCCGCCGCGCTGTCGGCCGAGTTCATGCAGGCGCTGCCCGTCGCCGTCGCGGAGGCACTCAAGGACTCGGGCACGTTCCAGCTGTCCGCTGACCCGGGCACGGTGAGCCTGTCCGACGTCACCGCTGCGGTGGTCGAGCTGGCCGCGGACAACAAGGGCCTGCGCGAGACGGTGACCGGCTTGCAGCGCCGGGCGGCCATGACCGAGGTGGACGGCTACATCGGGGCCGGCCGCCTGCTGCCCAAGGCCAGGGCTGCAGCCATCGAGATGGCGCTGTCCCGCCGCGATGACCTGGACGCCATCCTCGCCCCGGCTGACCGTCCGTACGTGAAGCTCGACCAGCAGGTGGGGCTGTCCGGCCCGGACGGCGAGCAGCGCCAGGAGCAGGACATCGACGCCGAGGTGGCGCGGCTCACCGCGCAGCACAAGGACTTCTTCACCTCCGACGGGACCCGGCAGTAACCGGGGATAGGCGCAGCGAGGAGCGCGGCTGATGCCACAGAGTGACTCTTTCGAGTTCGACTACCCGCCGGGGTACGTCAAGCCGACGCACGAGTACGGCCAGGGGTTCGGCGACGAGTTTCACGCCGAGGCCGTCCAGGAGCTGCTGCTCAGCTACGCCGGCTTCACCCAGCGCGGGGTCACCCTCGCGGCCGGCCAGGGCGTGCTCCCGACCGGCTGCATCATCGCCCGGCACGTCGCCTCCGGCAAGTACTTCTCCTACCAGGCGGGCGCGACCGACGGGCGGCAGGTCCCGGTCGGCGTGCTGCGCGACGGTCGCGACACCGGCGGCCCCGGCGCGGCCAGCCTGTCGGCCTACAACGCCGGAACCAACAACGTGAACCCCGGCGGCATCACGCTGGCCGGCGGCGCGGTCGTCTTCCCGGCGAGCCCGGGGGGCAAGGTGGCCGGCGACGCGCTCGGCAACATGGTCATCCGCGGCATCCTCAACGGCAACGTGGTCTCCGGCACCGACACGACCAACATCATCAACGGCCAGGGCCTCGGCTCCGGCGCGGGCCAGGCGATGGTGCTGCTCGGTGCCCGGTACGTCCCCTACGGCGGCGCGGTCTCCGGCGCTTCCCTCGGCGCCCCGTTCCCCGGCGGCCCGATGGACGGCGTCCCCCCGTCGGCCGCCGGCGTCGTGCCGACCGGTGTCGGGGTCAACGCCTTCATCTTCTAGTGACCGATAGCCCCGGCGTGTGGGTTACCCGGGCAGACCTTGCCGCGCTTGAGCGCCGGCTGGACCAGAGGCTGTCCCAGATCGACGGCAAGCTAGGAGAAATCGTGGCAGCTCAAGACGACATCAACGCGGCGGTCACCCAGATCAACGCGACCATGGGTGACCTTCAGGCCCAGTCGGCCGCCATCGGCACCGACGTGACCAATATCCAGGCCGCGCTCGCGGCCCTGCCGCAGAACGTGGACACCTCGGACCTCAACGCCGCGGTCGCCTCGCTCGCGCAGAACCAGGCAGCGCTGGACACTTCGGTCGGCGGGCTCAACACCCTGGTGCCGCCTGCTTAGTGATATTGACGGTTAAGCGGTAAACCGCCACTGCCGCGCCCCGGGATGCGAGCCCCCGGGGCGCGGCTTTTTGCCGTGTCCGATAGGACGGGGTAACCGCCGTGGCGCGGCCAGGCCAGCCATGTGGCCCCTTCCCGGGGCGGCGCAGGCCGGACTCGGAATCCCGGGTCGCTGACTAACCGAGCGAACCCGGACATGAGGGGCTAGCAGTGCCTGATATCAGCCTTCTTGAGCCAGTTGTGCTGCGAGGGGTCGTCGAGAAGTTCGTGACGCCTGAGACCCTCCTGCTGCTCAACCGGCTGGACCAGACCCCCTGGCCTTTCCCCAGCGCTACCTGGGACGTGGTGAAGGGGAGCCGCGCGGTCGCCAAGCCGAACGTGCCCAACAGCGAAGCGCACATCATCTCGCGCCTCGGCCGCTCGCAGGAGTCGGCGAGCTTCATCTACCTTCGCGAGAAGAAGGTCTTCGAGCCCACCACTTTGCACTGGCTCAGGACCCCGGGCGAGATCGCCCGCATCAACGCCGAGCGCGCGGTGTTGAGGGAGATCAACGACCTCAACCAGCGGTTCGACAACTTCGCCGAGTGGTCGGCGTGGCAGGCGCTGGGCGGCGCGATCCAGTACAACTACGCCGACGTCCAGGCCACGATCGACTACAAGTTCCCGCGCAGCCACTTCGTCGTCCCGGCGACCGCGTGGGTGACCAACACCGCGCTCGGCTACTACACCGCGGGCGGAAGCTCGACCAACAGCGGCGCGCCGGGCAACGCGGCCACCCTGGGCCAGGCCAACACCAACCTGAACTCCGGCGGCACCGTCACTTACGCCACGCCGGTGAGCATCATCGAGGACGTCCGGTCCTGGAAGAGGCTGCTGCAGGTTCACGGCCGGGTGCCGGCCAAGGAGATCTTCGCCACCTCGGTGACCATGGTCGCCCTGATGGAGGCGTGGGTCTCGGCCACCCAGGCGTCCACCGTGTCGATCCCGGCCACCATGCTGAGTGACCGGATGAAGGACGAGTTCTACTCGACCGGCATCATGACCGGCTTCATGGGCCTCGTCTGGACCACGGTGGAGCAGGTCTTCGAGTCCGACCTCGGCAACCTGACGTTCTTCGTGCCTGACGGCCAGATTTACATGGGCAACTACCAGGATCAGCGGCCGGTGGAAGTGCTGATCGGCCCGACCGCCGACGACGAGGCCCCCGAGGGCTTCACCGGCAAGTACGCGAAGACCTGGAAGGAAAAGGACCCTTCGGCCCGCCAGTACCTGCTGGAGTGGCACATGCTCCCTATCATCACCCGGCCCGAGCAGATGCTGGTGGCGACCAACATCGTCTCCAACGGCGGCAATGCCCCGGCCGGCTACTACGCTGGCTCGATGGGCGTCGTCGGGGGCGGCAGCCCGATCGACTAGCCTGGAGCCTGTCATCGAGCCCAGTACAGAGAAGACCCCGGCTATGGCGGCCGGGGTCTTCTTGCGCACCGGAAGGAGGTGGCGGCAGTGGACAAGAGCAGGGCCATAGCATGGCTCAGTTTCATCCTCGCCGCAGTCAGCCTGGTCCTCGCCTATGAGTAGGACCCTGGCCGTAGTAGTTACCGTGCCGTGGCACGGGGCCGCCCCCGGACCCGGCACCGGGAATGAGGGAGGGACGGGCGCTAACTGCTGGCTCGCGACTAAGAGGGCTGGCCCCGCTCAGGAACAGAGGGGCCTCGCGGGCAAAGCCGCTACCCGGCCCTCCCGATTTCTGGCCGCCGATACCCCCGGCATGGCAGGACTGAGCGGCGAGCAGGCCGTAATCGACGTGGTGGCCCTTTCCGAGCGGCTGTGCCCCAGCACCTCCAACGAAACCGCCTCAAGATTGGAACCGCCGCCCGGGGTTCCAACGGAGATTGCGTCTTCCTGCCCGCTCGGGCACCCCAACGCGCCCGGCATGCGGTTCTGCGGCGCGTGCGGGCTGCCAGTCGGCGCGTCCATCCCGGTGCGCGGCGAGCCCCAGCGGCCCAAGCCCGCGGCCGAGCTGACCCCGGCGGAAAAAGCTGACCGTGAGCGGGAGCATGCCGCCGCCGTGGCCGCCGCCGCGCAGTTCGAGAGTGCCCCCCAGCAGTACGTGCCGGCGGAGGGCGAGGCCGTCCTCATTCACTTCGTCGCTGACGGGCTGACCGCGTTCGGCCAGGTCTGGTACCGCGGCCAGGAGCTGTCGATCGGCCCGGACCATCCGCGCTGGACCGAGGCACTCGGCTGGATCACCCTGAACCGCTGGCAGCAGGCCGACCGCTGGGGCGAGCAGAAGTTTGACTTCGGCCCGTGGCCCGGCCGCTCTTCCTACGCTGAGGCTTACGGCAGCTTCGAGCAGCTTTTCGGCCGGGACGCGCAGGGCAACAAGGTCGCCATCACCGGACCGACCGTGCAGCAACTGCGCGACGCCGACGAGGCCGAGCGCAGGCGCGGCCGGGCGGTGCCGGCCCCGGCGTTCGGGTGAGCAGCCGTGACCTTCCCCGGCGGGCTGGCCGCGATCGAGGTTACTGGCGAGAACCTCCGCGACTTCGGCGGGGCGCCCCTGTCCGGCTACGTGGTTTTCACCGCCAGCGAGCCTGTCGCCGATCCGGCCGCTGACCTCGTGGTCTTCGGGTCGGCCATGGCGCAGGTCACGGACGGGGTGATGCTCCCGGTGACCATCCCGGCGACCGACGCCGTGAGCCCGGCGTTCACCTACACCGTCACGCTGCGGCTGACCAGCGCTGACAACAACCCTCCCCCCTACGAGGGCATCTCGGTCCCGTCCGCCCTGGGGGCCTCCGTGGACCTGTCAGCGCTGCTGGAGGGCGCATGACCTGGCCCGTGCCGACTTCGCAGGAGCTGGCGCAGTACACCGGCCGGCCGCTGGCCAGCTACACCGCTTACGTGAACTCGGCGCTGCTGCAGGCGACGATGATGTTCACCATCCTGAGCGAGCTGAGCGCGGACGACTACGGCGGCATGCAGCCGGACTTCCAGGCCCTGGCCAACATGGGCGTGATGGCGATGGCCGACTACCTGTACCTGCGCTGGCCGTACGCGCAGGTGCTGGCGAGCCCGCTGCAGGCCGAGACGATCGGCTCCTACTCCTACTCCAAGCCGGTCCAGGAGATGGCCCGCAACGCGCAGGCGATCGAGGTCACGTCCGAGCAGACTGGCGTGCAGATGTTCGACCTGGCCATCCGGCGCCTGGCCCGGCGCCAGGCGATGAATGGCGTGTTCTTCGGCCAGGTCACGGGCTTCGAGCACACCGGGCGCGATGACCTCGCCTACGTCAAGTGGGACCCGCGCGAGCAGCGGATGGTGCTGGTCGGCCCGGCTGACCACGACAAGATCGACTTCCAGTTCTTCAGCATCAGCGCGGAGAGCTTCCCGGCCGACCCGTCTTAAGCGTAGTACGGGCATGGACATTTACAGGGAGCTGGCGGCTAAGGTCGCCGGATGTGACCAGGCCGACGTGTCGGCGGAAGACCGGGCTCGGGCCAAGCAGGCGTTCTGGGACGCGCTCACGCAGGTGGCCCAGCTGCCGGGTAACGGCGCGCTGCTAACCGCGCTCAAGGCCCAGGGCCTCGAAGAGCTGAAGTTCGCGAACTTCGAGTGGCAGCCGAGGTGGAACGGGGCCGAGGCGGTGGCCGTACTGTCGACGGACGGCCCGGCGGTGTTCGCGACCGGGTTCTTCGGCGTCTTGCGGTACCAGCGAGACGACACCAAGAGCTGCGAGGCCATCGTCAACGGTGCGCGCCGGTTCGCCGACATGGTGGAAGAAGACACGATTCGCTACCTCGGTGGCTGAGCGCCGCCGCCTGCTGGTCACCGGGTCGCAGGACTGGGACGACTGGGGCGCCATCCGCAAGCCCCTGAAGAGGCTGTGGGACTTCGACCCGGACATCCTGCTGGTCAGCGGCGGGTGCCCGCGCGGGGCGGACCTGCTGTGCGAGACGTTCTGGGACGCGTACCTGGGCGGCGGCACCGAGCGCCACCCGGTGGACTGGTACGCCAGCGGCTCGTTCGACCGCAGTGCCGGGTTCCGGCGCAGCGCGGAGATGGTGGACCTGGGTGCGTGGGGCTGCCTGGCGTTCGGGCTGCCCTGCGAGCGGCAGGAGTGCAGGGGCAAGCAGCCTGACCCGGGCTGGCCTTTCCACGTTACGCACGGCACCGGGCACTGCGCGCGCTACGCTGAGGGCCACGGCATCCCGGTGAAGAGGTACGCGCCGATCCCGGCTGCATGAGGAAGCTGGCGAACGACGGGCTCTTCGGCGGGCTCTGGGCTTTTTTCGCGCCGCCGGGGTGGGCCACCCAGTGGTACTACCCGGAGAGCGTGCACGGCAAGGTGTGGAACCTCTTTCACGGGCACGGCTGGCAGGTGGTGTGATGGCTCACCGGGGGGTGCAGGGGTACAGGCTCTGGCACAGGGTCCTGTTCACGCTGCTGTTCGCTATTGGCGCGGGCATCGTGTTCTCCGCGTTGTTCATCATCGGGGACCTGCTGCTGTACGGCAGGGTGAACTGGTGACGATCCCGTTTGACCACGGTACCCGCCAGCGGGCGGTCCGGCTCGCGATCTACCTCTACTACCCGGACGGGTCCTCGGCGGTAGCGGAAGGCACGGACCTGCTGGTGGACACTGAGTTCGACTTTGACGGGCACATGATCGACATCCAGGCGGTGCCCGAGCTGAGCTTCCGGCCGTCTCCGGTTATGAACCTGCGCGTCTACCCGGCCGCTCCCGGCCGGGTCACGCTCAGGGTGATGAAGCGGCCTCCGATTCCCAGTGCATGACCACGCCGCAGCCTTACCAGCCGTTCGCGCCTGGCCAGGGCATGCGGATGTTCTACACCTCGGTCTGCCAGGTGCTCCGCCTCAACGAGACGCTGAACTCCGGCGGCGGCATGGCGTTCGCCTGGGACCCGGTGGACCAGGTGGTGGACCACTACCTGAACACGCCCGGCCTGCTGCAGTGCCGCCTTGACCTGACGTTCCTGCGGCCCGGCAAGGACCAGCCCGCCCCCGTCGTGGCCGGCCGTGCCCCCGACCGCACGGGTGTCTGCTACTTTGACCCCGCGCCTGACGCCAACGGCGCGTCGCTGGTCAAGGCGGGCGACCGCCTGCAGTGCGTGCAGGGCCCGATCTTCGGCACGTTCGAGGTCCGGCTCATCCCCGACGTCGCGCAGAACCTGTTCGGCGCGCACCACATCGAGACCCAGGTTTTCGAGGTATCCCAGATGCTCAAGCCAGGCAGCCCGACGCCGTACCCGGGCAGCGCAGATGGCTGAGTACTTCGCGGTCTACCTGGACGGGGCGGGCGAGGAGCTGGACCGGCTGGCCCGCGGCCCGGACGCGCAGACCATCGCCCACATGGAAGCGGCGCTGATGCTCGGCTACGCTATCACCGAGCGCCGGGTGCACGTCATCACCGGGGGGCTGCTGGAGTCCGGTCACCCGCAGTCGCACTTCGACAAGTACACCTGGACAGGCGAAATCGACTACGCGCGTAACCCCGGCATCTTCGAGCTGGCGCGCGGCGACGCCCCGACCAGGCACCACCCCGTGCCCGGCCGCCACTACTTCTTCGATCCCGGCGGCCACGAGTTCGAGGCGGGCGTGCGGCAGGCGTTCTGGAACTGGGTGACCGGCGGCAAGGGCGGGAGGGCCCCGTCGGCCGGCCTGCCGTGGAAGAGCGGCGGCGACTGATGGACTACGCGCAGGTCTTCCACCCGCTGTACGGGTACAGCATGTGCTACGGGCCGTACGCGGACCCGGGGCTGCCCGGACTGGACGCGGTCGCGCACGGCACGCTGGTGACCTGCCGGGTGTGCGGGCGGCTCGGCGTCATCCCCGAAGAGGGGCACGAGCTGGAGTTTCTTCCGCCGGGCACCGAGCGGGGCCCGGCCGGCGGGTTCACCTGCCGGCCGCCGTCCGATTAGCGGCACGTGGATGACGTAGCGACCGGCTCAGTTCGCTACTTGAGCCAGTTCACCGACGTCATCAGCCTGCTCGGCTCCTACCCGCTGTCTGACCCGCCCGGGTTCGCCGGCAGGCCGTGGCTGTTCAGCGACATGAACCAGGGCGTGCTCAAGGTCATGGAGGGCACCTCGGCCGCAGCCGTCGTGTGCGCCGACTTCGGCGGCTGGGAGGTCCCGGTGCCTGGCTCTACCGCCCGTTACCGGCGGCTGCGCCTGGACATCTGGATTGACCCGCAGCGCGACGCCTCTGCCAACGTCAGCGAGTCCTCCTCTGTCACCGGCAACCGCGGCATGGCGGTGTTCAACGCCGTTCAGTTCCGGCTGCAGCGCACCGACCCGGACGCGGTGTTCTGGGGCGACCTGTGCACCATCGGCTGCCAGTTGCTGACTGAGCCCGTCTTCCAGCCGGTAGCCGACGGCGACTGGATGCTGCGCGGGACGGCTTACTACGGGGTGGAGTACAGCGGCTGGACGGATGCGACCGAATAGTTACCCGTGGCCGCGTCATCATCGTCAGCGCGGCGGGTGAGGTAACCGCAACCGCGAGGGGGAGGGCCCGTGCCAGCCGACCGGCCATTGAAAATCTTGATCAAGTCCCCGTTTAGCGAGTACAGCGGGTACGGCCGGGACGGTTACGGGCTGGCCCGCGCGCTACACCGCTGGGGCTGCGACGTTTACCTGCAGCCGGTCTGGCTGGACACTCCCATCCCGCGCGACCTGCTGCCGCTGTTCGCCAAGGAGCTGCGCGCGCCGTTCGACTTGCTCATCAACCACTGGGACCCGAGCCACCTGTTCATCACGCCGGAGGCCCGCCAGTGCGCGCGGGTGGCGGTGGCCTGGACCATGTGGGAGTTCGCCGGCGGGCCGGGCAAGGACGGCAAGGGCGTATCCGGGCTGGTGCCGCACTGCGACCAGCGGTCTAAGCTGCGCAGCTCGCTGCGCTGGTTCGACCTGGTGCTGGGCTACGACCAGGTGAGCCTGGACGCGCTGGAGCCCTACATCCCGGCGAGGGTGCACCGCGGCGTGCTGCAAGGCGGCTACGACGCGGGCGAGTGGAAGAAGGCCGAGCGCGACTGGTTCAGCGAGCGGTTCGGGTTCATCATGCACGGCGCGCTGAATGACCGGAAGTGCCCGTGGACGGCGATCGAGGCGTTCCAGGCGCTCAAGTTCGAGAAGGGCGCGGACTTCGAGGGGGCCACTCTCGCGCTGCACACCAACGCCCCCGGCAAGCTGTTCCCCGAGCTGAACGAGCCGTTCAGGAACACCAAGATCCGGGTGTTCGTGGAGGCGTTCGACCGGCCGACGCTGGATGACTTCTACTCGGCCGGGCACTGCCTGCTCGCCCCCAGCCGCGGCGAGGGCAAGAACCTGCCGGCCCTGGAGTTCATGACCACCGGCGGCGTGGTGGCCGCCACCAACTTCGGCGGCCACACGCAGTGGCTGAACGGCGACTACGCCTACCCGCTGGACTACACCCTGGCCCCGACGTTCGAGGACAAGCCGTGGGCCGCGCACGACGCCAGGGTGAGCGTGGAGCACCTGAAGCAGGTGATCTGGCACATCTACACCCACCGGGCGGAGGCCCGGGAGAAGGGGAACCTGGCCGCGCGGATCATCCCGCAGATGTGCGACTGGGGCGTGGTCGCGGAGAACCTGTTCCGCCGGATCGGCGACCAGGTGACCGGCCCCGGGCCCGAGGTGGCGGCCCTGGCGTTCGCCTGCCGCCGCGAGCCCGAGCCGGGCCCGGAGCGCGCGCTGCCCGGCTGGCGCCAGTGACGGCAGTGGAGGAGATCGAGGTCCGGTGCCCGGCCACGGTGCCGCTCCCGAACGGCGACTGCCCGCCGGGCAAGCTGCTGATGAAGCTGATCGTCCTGGGTGAGTCGCCCTCGTTCGTGCACCCGGACAACCTCATCGAGCTGCCCTGCGACGACTGCCGGGGGCGGCTCCGCAAGCGCGGCGTCAGCGTCAGTCGCGTGCTGCACAGGTTCGACCTGACGGGAACTCTGGTGGCGACACTGACTGACGGCGAGGTGATATAGCGGTAGCCTCACCACCGGAGGTGAGATTTAATGAACGACCGAAGGCTGAGCGTAGTCGGGGGGACCGAGGGCAATGACCCGGGAGATATCCCCATCAAGCAGGTCCGGTGCCGGGCCGGGCACCATAAGTTCGCGCTCGATGACTGGGAGCCGCCGTCCGAGATCCCCCGGGGCGTCAGCGTGATGTTCGCGAGCGAGGGCCGGTACAAGATGATGGAGCCGTGCCTGGCCTGCATGGCGGCGACCCGGGTTACCTACACGCACCCGGGCGGCGGGGTCGACGGGTTCCTGAAGTCGGGCATCGTTTACGGCCAGAACTGGGTGCGGATGCCCATGAGCCAGCCGCGCGGCAGCCGGGTCATGCGCGACGAGCGGTGCCGCCGCGGGCAGGCACAACTGACCGCCTTCATGGGCAGGGCAATTACCGGGCTCACCGACGAGGCTGAACCCGAGCGCCCGCCGGTCGCCCCCGTCCAGTTCCGGGGTGCCTGATGCAAGAGATCCTGGTCAAGCTCTGGGACGACCTGCACGCGAGGGCGGGGGAGCGGGTCGCCTCCGACGTGCAGGTGGAGCTGACGTACAGGACGAAACGCGGTGTCCAGCATGTCCGGCTTGACCTGACCGGCGAGCACGGCGAGGAACTAGACAAGGTGCTCGCCCCCTGGCTGGAAGCCGGGCAGGCGCCGGACGCCCTGGCCAGCCACGGCAAGCCGGGCTCGGCGCAGGCCCGTGAGTTCTACGCCGGGCTGCGCGAGTGGGCGGCCTCCGTCGGCCGTGCCGAGGAGCACTGGACGACCGGGAAGAACGGGCGGCCGAGGCAGCTCTACTACCCCAAGAGGCTCATCGCCGACTACGAGGCGCACCTGAGGCAGGCTGGCTAGTTGGGCGGAATGCGGTTCACCCCGGCCGGCGTGCACCGTGAGGCCCAGGGCAAGGAGCGGCCGGCTGAGTGGTACGTCATCTGGCTAGGCCGGCCGCACGCCGAGGGCAGCGTCGTCATCGGCCGGACCAGGCGGCTGCGCCGTCACCTGTACCACCGCTGCTTCCCTGAGTCAGGCGGTGCCTGCGAGGACATCATGGGGCACACGGCCGGCATCGAGTGGCTGCTGGAGGTGCACCGGAAGCAGTCCGATTAGCCGCGCGTGCACTACCGCGCCGTAGCCGGCTGGCCTGCCCCCATCGCGGTGTCCCGGCCCCGGCCCGGTGACTTCTGCTGCGTCCCGGTCAGCGGCCCTGTCGGGCTCGGCATCACCGTCGGGCAGTGGCTGGACGGCGACCGCTTCCAGTTCTACGACCACACCACGGTCTACATCGGCAAGGCCGACGCGGCCGGGCCGTTCGGCTACACGGTCAGCACCTACCCGAGCGGCCCTGGCAAGCGCGCCCTGCCGTGCCCCGCCTGGGAGCTGCCCGGCTCGCTGTGGTCGTCCGGGCTCATCGACCTGACCGGCACCCAGCGGACCGGCATCACCGCCTGGGCGGTGAGCCACCAGGACACCGGCTACTCGTTCGCCGACTACGGCGCGCTGGTGCTGCACATGCTGCGCGTCCCGGCGCCCGGCCTGCGCGGGTACATCGAGTCGACTAACCGGATGATCTGCTCGCAGTACGTCGACGCGGCCTACCGGCTCAACGGCGTGCAGCTCTTTGACGACAAGCGCTGGACAGGCTACGTCAAGCCGGGCGACCTGTCCGGCCTGCTGCAGGCACGGCTCAGCCTGGTGCGGGCGGCTTAGCGCGTTCCTGAGCGCTCGTGCTGGTCATGGTGTTACCGTCACCTGATCCGCACCTGACCGCCAGTAAGCCCGGCGGCTGAGCGCTCGCGCCTCCCCTGACCCCGGGGCGCACCGCCGGAGGGGAGCCGGCACCGGCGCGCGCCGCCTGGCCGGGAGACACCCATGCACGCACTTCCGCCTGCCACCGTTACCGTCCGCCCCGGCGACACGCTGTCGGCCATCGCCGGGCGCGCTTGCGGGGACCCGGGCGACTACTTCGCCCTGGCCTACAACAACAACGTCGCCAACCCGGACCTCATCTACGCCGGGCAGGTGTTCAAGGTCGCCTGCCAGGCCGCCGCCCAGGCCATCGCCAGCCGGTACGGGCTGATGGGGAACTCGCCGGGCAGTTCGCCGCCTAGTTCGCCGGTTCACTACGTCTCGCACGCCAGCGCGGCGCAGGCCCCGGCTCCGCAGCAGCCGGCGAGCGCGCCCGCGGTGACCTCGGTATCCGGCACGGTCGGCTCGATGCAGGCGTGCATCATCGCCCGCGAGTCCGGCGGCAACCCTGACGCCTGGAACGCCTCTGGCCACTGGGGCCTGTACCAATTTAGTGCGGCCACCTGGTCCGCGCACGGCGGCGCTCCGGCCGACTTCGGCAACGCGTCGGTCGCCGAGCAGAACCAGGTCTACGCCAACACGGTGGCGCAGGACGGCTACAGCGACTGGGCCCCATACGATGGGTGTACCCCTTGACGCATGCTAAACTGGGGGCGTGAGCAAGCCTCTTCCCCCTCTTCCAGTCGGCATGCACTTCGGGCGCTGGGCAGTGGCCGGCGAATCCTTCTTGAGAGATGCCAGTCACCGCGTTGTCCCTTGTGTTTGCGAGTGTGGCACCCATCAGGACGTTCTCGTATTCGCTTTGCGCAACGGTAAGTCGCAGAGCTGTGGCTGCCTCAAGCGCGAGCAGGTAGCGACTTTGGCACAGCGCACCCTCACGACGCACGGCCGGGCAGCAGGCGACAAGGACCCGCTCTACCGGCTCTGGCTGCGCATCAATAAGCGCTGCTACGACCCGAACGCGCACAATTACCGCTGGTACGGAGCCCGTGGCATCAGTGTTTGGGAGCCGTGGCGGCATGACGCCGGGGCGTTCATCGAGTACATCGAGCAGAACCTCGGGCCCCGGCCCGAGGGCATGACACTGGACCGCATCGACAACGACGGTAACTATGAGCCCGGCAACCTTCGCTGGGCTGACTGGCTGACGCAAGCGCACAACCGGCGTCAGCCGACTTTCTCCGCGTGACCGATCGGAAGGGCGAGCCAGGGTCTTGGGCTCGCCCTTCGTCACGCAGGAGGCAGCATGCCACGGCAGGCAGGCAAGTACGGACGCCGGCACCCGGACCCCGCCCGGCCCCGGCTGACGCTGGAGAAGTACCTGGACCCGCGGGTCGCGCTCAGCGCGGCCGGGCTGCCGCCGGTGCCGCTGGCCACGGACGTCGACCGGGCCAGCGCGGTGACGTCCTGGCCCATGTACCTCAACGACCAGCTTGAGGACTGCGCCATCGCCGCCGTCGGCCACATGTACGGCGCGTGGTCCACGTACGCGGGGGCCGCTGAGGCGCTGTTCGCCGATGACCAGATCCAGGCGGTGTACTCCCGGGTGGGCGGCTACGTCCCCGGTGACCCGTCCACGGACCAGGGTTGCGTCATGCAGGACGTGCTCGCCGACCAGCAGTCAGCCGGCATCACCGACGCCAGCGGCAAGGTGCACACGGTGGCCGGCTACGCGGCGTTCGGCAACCCGGCGGACGAGACCCTGCTCGGCCAGGTGCTCGACGTGTTCGGCACGGTGTACGTCGGCATCAACGTGCAGCAGCAGATGGAGACCGAGTTCTCCGACCAGCAGCCGTGGACGTGGAAGCGCGGCGGCGAGGTCATCGGCGGGCACGCCATCTGCCTGCAGCGCCGCCTCGGCTCGGGCAAGGCCCCGCTGGAGTACGTCACCTGGGGAGCCCTGCAGCCTGCCACTGTCAGCTTCCAGGCGCACGCGGCCGAGGAGGCGTGGGCGGTGGTCACGCAGGACTGGCTGACCGCTAACGGCACCACCGTGGAGGGCCTGGACCTGCAGCAGCTGCTCGCGGACATGTCAGGCGTCTAGCCGGGGCCGTGCATGACCGTACCGCAGGAGCCGCGCGACTGGACGCCGCGACCCGACCCGACCCTGCTGACCACCCAGCAGCTGCTCCGCGAGCTGTCGTCGCTGCGCGAGATCTTCGAGACCCGGCTGAATGCCATGGACAGGGCCGCCCAGGTGCTGTCCGAGACGGTCAACCGGACCCCGACCGCCATCCAGACGGCGGTGACCGGCATCCGCGAGGTCTACGACGAGCGGTTCACCAGCGTGCAGCAGCAGCTCGCTGACCGCTCGGCGACGGTTGACGAGCGGTTCAGCAGCATCGCCCAGCAGTTCAGTGAGCGGGACGTCCGGACCGACCAGGCGGCTACCGCCAGCGCCAGCGCGCTGGCGGCGGCCCTGCAAGCCGCCAAGGAGGCAGTGTTCGAGCAGGCCCAGGCGGCGGCGAAGGCCGCGGACAAGACCGAGCTGAGCTTCACCAAGCAGATCGACCTTCTCCTGGCCCAGATCAAGGCACTGGGGGACACGTTCGGTGACCGGCTGGCTGAGCTGAAGGAGCGCATCGACCGGGGCGAGGGCCAGGACGTCGGGGCCGGCCGGCATGGCACCGAGCAGCGGCTGAACACGGGACTGGTCCTCCAGCTGCTGGCCGTGGTCATCTCCGTGGCCGCCGTCATCGTCGTCGTGGTCGTCAGCAAGTAGGAGCGCACTTCGTGGACGCGGGGACTATTGCCGCCCTTGCCAGCGTGGCCGCGTTCGGCGCGGGACTGGCTAGCGGGCTTGTCACGTACCTGATGCGGCGGCGGACGACCGCCGGCAGTGTCCGGACCAGTGAGGCCGACGTCTTGTGGGACCAGGCGCAGAAGATGCGCCAGGAGCTGGAGCGGGAGCGGGACCGGGCGATTGAGCAGCGTGATCGCCTCATCGAGTCGCAGTCCTCGCAGGTACTGCCGGCGCTGTCGCTCGTTGTCGAGTCCCTGAACCAGATCAAGCAGAGCCTGGCCCGTCTGGAGGGTGAGCATGACGGCTGAGGAACGGGGCCGTGACATGGCTGCCGCGGACGAGCGGATCGATGCCCTGGTGCTGCGCGCTGAGCAGCTTGTCGCGGACCTGAACACCACCGTCCTCACGATGAAGCAGGTTCTGGGCGCTGCCCAGGCCGGAGCCCAGGAAGAAGGCAATGAACAGCTCGGGTGAAGAGGGTCCGCTGAACTACAACCCGGCCTCCGGGCAGTTCGAGCCAGTCGGCCAGGCTCCGCCTGAGGAAGTGCCGGAAGACGTTCCGCAGGCGGTCGTGCCCGTGATGCTGTCGGAGGAGGCACTGGCGGGGATCATGGCCCGCCTGGAGACCCTGGGCATGGCCCTGGGGCTGGTTACCAGCGGCCTCCAGGCGGTAACGGCGGCCCAGGTCGCCGACCGGGCCGCCGGCCGCCGCACCCGGCAGCTGGCCGTCGGGCTGGGCGTGTCCATCGTGCTCGACGTGGTGCTCACGGTCGTGGTCACCCTGCTGACGCTGAGTGCCCTGTCCCAGGGCGAGACCCTGCACGCCTCCCAGCTGGCCAACTGCGCGAGCAGCAACGACACCCGGGCTGAGCAGCGCCAGCTCTGGCAGTACATCTTCCAGCTCACGGGGCCGCCGAAGACCGCGGCGCAGAAGGCCGGGGAGCAGAAGTTCCTCGCCTTCGTGGACCTCACGTTCGCGCCGGTCAACTGCACCCAGGCTTACAAGTAGCCGAGCCGATTAGGCCTGCGAGGTTCGCCGCCTAGCAGGAGAGGGCCCGAGACTATGCCCACCGCCAGCAACACCTTTGCGGGCACGCCGTTCGAGGGCTTCTCCCTCAGCCACGCCGCCATCCTGAACGGCTCGACCGGGGCTGAGGGCGCGACTGTCTACGGCGTTCGCAACGGCACGATTTCCACTGACCAGGGCAACTTCGAGAACACCGGCGACGACGTCGTCCTCTCCGAGCACTTCTGGATCAACTTCGCCAACGTGACCATTGAGGAGGGGTACATCCCCTTCTCGACTATCGCGTACATCACCGGCACGACGGTGACTTCCAGCGGCGCCGCGGGCGCGGACTACTACGCCATCCCGCTGTGGACCCTGGCGAGCATGAACCAGGTCACCCAGCCGCTGGCCATCCGGGTGCCGTCCAAGGACGCCGGCGGGCAGATCCGGACACTGGACTTCATCCTGTACCGCGTGCAGTTCCAGCCGTTCAACTTCACCGGCCCGTCGTACAAGACCGGCCTGAGCTGCAGCATCGCGGGCCGCGCGCTGTTCTCCACGGTCAACGAGGTCGGCGTGTCGCTGCCGTCCGCCTACGGCGGCACCTCCGGCTCGGCCGGCAACGCGATCGGTCGCCTGGTGTCCATGCCGGGCACCGAGACCGGGGCGTTCGTGCCCGAGCCCTTCGGGGCCGGCGGCGGGACGGTGGTCTAGGTGGCGGGCAAGCACCGCAAGAGGACCCTTCGCGACGAGGCCGCGGCCGGCGACTCCGTGGAGGCCGAGCCGCAGCCGGGCACGGCGGGCACGGCCCAGGGGCAGCCGGAGGCCGGGGTCGACCCGGCCGAGGAGAAGCCCGAGCAGCCGGACAACCTGGTAACCGGCGGCGAGGCCCTGGAAGAGCAGCAGAAGAACCCGGACCTGAAGGACAACGCGGGCGGGCACCCGTAGCTTGACTGAGGTATAGCACGAGTACCTCCTGAACACAGAGACGAAACGGTACGCTGGCGGCGACTAGCGTGCCGTTTCGCGTTGTTCGCCGATTGCTCGGACAACTGACCCCGAGAGTCCCTGTGAGGACCGCATGCCGGACGACTCCGAGCTTGACCGCATCGACCCGCAGCCTGAGGCCCGCAAGCTGTCCACCGGCTTCGAGGTCGAAGTGGTGCGGATGCAGACCCGCCAGTTCTTCCGCCTGCTGCGCGTGCTCACCCACGGGGCGGGCCCGGCGCTGGCCCAGAGCGGGCTCGACTTCGCGGCCGGGTCGGAGGTGTTCGGCCAGAAGCTGCTCATGCTGGTCATCATGTCGATTCCTGACGCCGAGCAGGAGGCCATCGGCTTCCTGGCGTCGATGACCCGGCCAGCCGGCATCGTGGACAAGCCCGCCTCGCAGCTCACCAAGCAGGAGACCGAGGCCAACCAGGCGCTGTGGACGCGGTTCAACGAGGAACTGCACAACCCTGAGCTGGGCGACACCCTCGACCTGATTGAGGACATCATCCGCCGGGAGGCCCCGGAGCTGCAGGCCCTGGGAAAAAAGCTTCAGCGGACCCTGGACCTGTTCCGCAAGACGGGCCAGGACAAGGAGCCGCCGGAGCCGGAGGCGACGGTGCGGGACCTCAACTCGCCGGCGCGTTCGCGGCGGCGTTCGACGTCCTCAGCCACGAGTACGGGTGGACCGACGAGTACGTCCTAGGCCTCCCGCTGTGCCGGGTCCGGCAGTGCCTGGAGGCGGCGGAGTCGCGGCGCGGCCGGGAGAACAAGGCCCGGCTGAGGCTGGCTGAGTGGCAGGTGAAGATGGTGTGCCAGTTCATCGGGGCGCAGGCGATGGTGGACACGTCGAAGACCGGCGGCAGGAACCCGCTGGTTGAGATGGCACAGTCCATCGACATCTTCGGCGGCAAGAGCCCCGAGGAGCAGGAGCTTGACCGCATCCGCGGCCCCAAGGTCGCTGACCGGGTGGAGGACGACCCGCGCTTCGGCAAGGTAGCCGCCAACCCTGACGCCGGGGTGGAGGCGGACAACGGGGCCGGAAGCTATGAAGCCTTCCTAAGCCTTATGGGAGGTCCGCCGCCGATGCCGGGGAGGGGAGGGTGAGAGATGGCTAGAGCTTTGCACGTAGTAGAGAGCATGGAACGTAATCTCTCACTGCTCGCCGACAAGGCTTGGCTTCACGAGCAGTACGTCAGTCAGGCCAGGTCTACACCGGACATCGCTGCTGAGATCGGCTGCTCTCAGGCCGCCGTCTGGTACCGGCTGGACAAGTTCGGCATTCCCCGGCGCAAGCCAGGGACTTATGCACGACCAACTCCCGCGTATGTCCCCGAGCGTCATCGAGGCACTGGGTTCCGCATTGATCCTGACGGGCGCGAGTGCTCTAGCTGCGGCAAGTACAAGCCCTGGGAGCAGTACCACCTGAGCAAGCCGACACAGCCAGGCGGGCGTATGTCGCGGTGCACCGAGTGCTGGAGCGAGCCGCGTAAAGGCCGGCGGAACGGCGAGTACCGGGCCTGGGCGCTCAAGCGCATGGGCATCACGCAGGAGGAGTACGCCTGGCTGCTAGCACAGCAGGGTGGCGTGTGCGCCCTTCACGGCGGCCCGGAGACTCGCAAGGGTGTCGTGTACCTCTGTGTAGACCACGACCACAATTGCTGCCCGCCCAAGAAGTCCGGGCAGACGCACTGCTGCAAGAAGTGCATTCGCGGGCTGTTGTGCCATGCCTGCAACCAGATGGTCGGGCTGGCTGAAAAGACCGGGCAGGCCTGGCGGTTCCCTGATTACCTGGGCTCGCGCCCCTTCATGCGGAAGGGGGTGGTGCTCATGACGCCTTATTCTGAGCCTCTGAGCCGCAGCTGTGGCTTATGAGGGACCAGAATATTGGTTAGATCGCTTTGGTACGTAATTTACAAAGCGATCGGTTTAACATTCAGGTGACTTCGGCAGCCTGATGCGGGATGCGGCCGAGGCCAAGGCCGCGCTGCAGGGCATGTCGGACGCGGTCAAGGCGGAGACCGCGGCCGAGGTGACGGGCTCTACCCAGGCGGCTGCCGCGCGGGCCAGGGACGTCCAGGCCATCCAGCAGCAGACGACGGCCCTGTCCCAGCTGGCCCAGTCGGCCAAGTCGACTAACACCCAGCTGCTGTACGGCGGCCGGAACGACATGACCCAGCACCTGAGTGACCTGAGTCAGGAGCTGAACTACACCACCCTGCTCAACCGGCAGCACTGGCTCGGCTTCTCCTCGGTCCAGCAGGCCATGTCCTACCGCCAGCAGATGTACAACCTCGCCCTGCTGGAGAACCGGGCGCACTTCGCCGGCTACCAGACCGCTGACCAGTACCTGGGCTTCCTGCAGCGCGAGACCATGCAGACCGCCTCGCTGTCGGCGGCTATCCGCGACCGCAGCGCGGCCATCAGCGCCGAGACCCAGCTGCTGCTCGCGCACGCCAACGCGCTGCAGGGCACGCACGCCACGGCGGGCAGCCTCGGCGAGGGGCTGGGCGCGCTCAACGCCTACAGCGCGGCGCTGGTCGGGCTGCCGGACACGGTGGTCACCAAGGCGGTGCTCGATGACGGCCAGGCGATGTCGCAGCTCGCCGCCTACCGGGCGGCGCTACTCGGGCTGCCGGGCTCCGAGCGGGTGGACATCGTGTCGGTGGCCTCGCGCCTCGGCGGTGTCCCGCTCACGCCGCAGCACGCCACGGTGCCGGTCTCCGTGCGGCCGGACATCGACTACGCGGCGGTCAACCGCGCGCTGTCCCAGGCGGTCGCCGGAGCCCGCCCGGAGGCGCTGCGCGCCCCGCTGGCCGTCACCGGGTCAGGACCAGGCCCCCTGTCGGGAGAGGCGCTGTCCGCCGCGTCCGACGGCACCGGCGCGCTCGCGGGCTCGATGGCGCTGCTGAATGACAAGACCGCGGTCTCCGCCGACGCCATCGCCAAGTTCCAGGACTCGCTCGCGCTCGCCGCGGTTGACGCCCGCGCGCTGGAGCAGGGCCTGGGGCGGCTCGCCGCGGCCGAGCAGCTGCTGTCGGAGGCCGGCGCCCGGTTCGTCCCGCAGCGCGGCGGCCGGGGCAAGCGGGCAGCTCCTGTCACTCCCGGGCAGCGCAACCAGAACCTCGCCGACCTCTACGGGCTGCAGGACGTCGCGGGGGCGCTGCGCGAGGGGGTCATCTCCGACGCCCCGCGCGGCTACCCGGTGCCCGCGCCCATGCAGGTCGTCGCCCGCCCGGCGGAGGAAGAGGAGCTGTGGTCCGGCCTGAGCAAGTACATGCAGGGCGGCACGGCCACTGAGAAGGTAGCTGTCCAGGGCGGCACGGCAGCCGAGCAGGTGCTGGACAAGATCGCCGTTGAGATGGAGTGGCTGGACGACCACCCGGCCCGCCCGGAGATCGAGGACGGCAGCCTCGTGCAGGGGGTTACCGAGGCCCAGCTGCTGGCCAGCGAGCTGGCGCACCTGAACGAGCACGCGCAGGCCCGGCTCGGGGTCGACTTCGAGGAGGTCGAGCAGGCCCGGATGGCAGCCGAGGGGCTGGACGAGGGCCTGCGCGACATCCCGCACGAGGTGGACACCATCCTGGTGGTTGACTCCAGCGGCGCGTCGGAGGAGGTCCGCGACTACAGCCGCGACATCCAGGACATTGAGCGCGAGGTGGGCACCCGCGCCGACTTCGAGGACACCGGCGCCGAGAGCGGGCTGTCCCGGTGGATGAGCGCGCTCATCGAGGCGGTCCAGCGCAAGTACGAGTTCTACGCCAGCTTCGGTGACGACGCGGCCAAGGCGGAGCTGGCCAGCTGGGTCCGCGAGCTGGAAGAGGCACGCGCGGCGGAGAACCGCGTCACCGCCGGCATGGGCGGCGCCTCCGGCGGCGGCGGTGGCGGGGGGCCGCCTCCGGGCGACCCCGGCGGTGACGTGCCCGACCCGGACGAGTCGCGCGCGTGGGAGCAGATCGCCCAGGCGATGCGCGACGCGGACCAGTCCGCGACCGATGCCGGCCGCGCCCTGTACGACGTCAAGGCCGGGCTCGGCGGGCTGGCCGACCCGGCGGCCAAGGCCGCCGCCGCGATGAAGGCCGACAGCGACGCCGCCGTCAACATGGGCTGGCGCATCGGCCTGCTGCGGACGCAGGTCCAGTTGTGGTCGGGCCTGCTGGGCGACACGCACATGATCGGCCAGGTAGCCCTCTGGCACATCCTGCTGGACAGCGTTGTCGAGGTGCTGGCCCTGTGGGTGCCCGCCCTGGTCACGGCAGGGGCCGGGCTCATCGCGTTCGGCGCGGCCGGCTACCAGTCGTTCAAGGAGATCTTCCAGCAGTGGCAGAGCCTGAGCACGGTCGGCAATGCCCTTAACACCACGATCCCGCCGCTGACCAGCAACTTCCAGAAGCTGGAGAACGCGGTCCGCCCGCAGGTCTACGAGCTGCTCGGTGACTACCTGACCGCGGCGGGCAACAAGACCGGCGTCCTCGGCCAGCTCATCAACCAGACCGGCAGTTACCTGGACAGGTTCGCCGCCAAGGTCGTCGTCGCCCTGCAAGGCGGCGGAGGCGGGCTGCAGAATTTCCTGGCGGTCGGCGCCAGGGACCTCGCGCTCATCGGCCAGGGGTTCGACTCCCTGGGCGTCATCGTCGCCAAGTTCATCCAGGCCACGGCCCTCACGCACGTGGCCGAGGACCTGGCCGTCATCGGTGACTTCATCCTCAAGATCGCTGCCGACATCGTTAAGGTCACCCCCACCCCGCTGCTGGCCGCCGGCCTCGGGCTGCACGCCATCGTGCTGTGGGGCGGGCTCGCCGCCGACGTGGTGGGCAAGGTGGTCATCGGGCTGGCCGGGCTCCTCGGCAAGTTCCCCGCCCTCAACGCCGGGGCGGAGGCGGTGGCCCGCGCGCTGGGCGCGACCAACACCCAGCTGGTCAACATCACCAGGAGCAGCGCCGAGGTCGGGGCGGTTTCCGACGCGCTCGGGGCCAAGGCCAGCGAGGAGGAGCTGGCCCAGCTCGCCGTCTCCATCAAGGCCACCGGGCAGAGCGTCGAAGACTTCGTGGCCGGGGCCGGCACCACCTCGGCGGCCCGGCTGGAGAGGTTCAGCGAGGGCCTGGACGACGCGGGCAAGAAGTCGGTCGCCCTGGGCATCGCCGCCGGCGCGAGCGACACCCAGCTGGCCGGGATGGCCGAGAAGCTGGGCGGCGCGGCGACCGGGGCTGAAGAACTGGGTGCCGGCGCTGAGGGCGCTGCCGAGGCGGTCGGCGGCGGGGGCGGGCTGCTGGCCATGCTCGGCGGCCTTGCCCCGGTGCTGTCCAACGTCTACGTGGACCTCGGCCTGCTGGGCGCCGCGCTCATCGCCGTCGGCGTCTACCTGGGCACCCGGGCCGACCAGACCAAGCAGTTCACCGATGCCATGGGCGCTGCCGTTCAGAAGGCGTCGCTGCTCACGGTGGTCTCCACCACCGTGTCCAACCTGGCCGAGGTCACCACCACCCTCAACAAGGCCCAGCAGACCGGCGTCGGCAACGCCTCTGAGCTGGCCGCGTCTCAGTCGGACCTGTCCGGCAAGCTCCAGGAGGAGCTGACCCACGTCGGCGACGTCTCCAAGGCCTACGGGACGAACTTCGTCGGCGCGCTGAGCCTGCTGAACGCGGCCGGGGTCACCACCAACCAGTTGTTCAGCAACCAGGCCAGCGTCTGGGCGACCGCTGAGCAGCAGGTGAAGGGGCTCATCGCCGGGTACCAGGCGATGGGCCAGCAGCTGGGGGCCATCGGCTCCGACCTGAACGCGCTGAACCTGGAGAACTCCGCGCAAGTCGCCTCGATGGGCAAGCTGAACACCGCCTACGACACCTTCACCAAGACGGTGGCCGGCGGCCCGTCCGCCGTCCTCACCCTGGCGCAGAGCATCGCCGGGTTCAACTCCGACGCCGCCAAGGCGGGCGCGGCGATGACCGGGCTGAGCGGGCCCAGCATCACCCTGCAGAACGACTTCCAGTCCAACTACAACAACGTCGAGCAGCTGTTCGACGCGTTCCGTAACACCCAGGCGCTGGCCGGCGGCGGCAACTTCACGGCGTTCGTCAAGAACGCGGTCGCCACCCTCATCCCCATGGCCGGCGGCAGCAAGGAGGCCGCGGCCCAGATCTCCGCCCTTGCCCAGGAGGCGGGCGGCCCGGCCACCGACAACATCAAGGTTCTGCAGCAGTGGGTGGGCAACGCCGTCGACCCGCTGCAGGCCCTGTACAAGGCCAGCAGCGACGCTGCCATCGGGGCCTCCAACCTGAGCCAGGACGCGGCCCGGCTGACTAACACCCTGCAGAGCCTGCTCAACCCGGCGATGGCCGCCGCCATCTTCAATGCCCACGGCGGGCAGGCGGTCTTCAACACGTTCGCCGACGCGCTGGCCAAGTCCGGCCCGTCCAGCGCCGCTACCGCGGCGGCGGCGCACAACGTGGCCGCTGAGCTGCTCGCGGTCTCCGGCAGCAGCGCGAGCGCCAAGGCCAACTTCGTGGGCTTCGGCGAGGCGATGGGGCTGAGCGCCAAGCAGGCGAACGCGCTGTGGGTCCAGGTCACCGCGCTCCCGAAGAGCGTCAAGACCACTTACGAGCTGGACGCGGTCCAGGCACTCCAGAAGGCGGACAAGCTCAAGGCCGAGCTGCCGGGCCTGACCGGGAAGAAGAAGCTCCAGGTCGAGACGGAGATCAAGGACCTGGAGCTTAAGGCCCTGCAGGACAAGCTCAAGGCCACCAAGGGCGATGTCTCCGACCTTGACAACGCGAGCCTGAGCAAGCTGCGCGGCCAGCTGGCGGCAACGGCCAGCTCTACGGCGAACCTGGTCAAGCCGGGCGAGGTCGACACGCTGCTCAAGTCCTTCAAAGACGGCACGTTCTACGAGCTGACGTTCCTCGCGTGGATTCCCCAGGTACAGCGCGGCCTGGAGATCATGAACCACGCGATCGGCCAGTTCTTCGTGCACGACCTGCCGGAGGCGGCGAAGGTCTCCGTCCACGCCGTGGAGTCCGCGTGGGACGGGGCGGTCAACTGGTTCACCCAGTCGGTGCCGCACGGGTTCGGCGCTGTGTGGGGCCCGGTAGCGAGGACCTTCGAGGCAGCCTGGGACGGCATGTTCGACTGGTTCACCCAGTCGGTTCCGCACGCTTTCGGCACGGCCTGGAACAACACCTGGCGCGACGTGGCGGCGCCGGTGGTACGCGGGTTCGGTGACGTGACCAGCTGGGTCGCCTCCAACTTCGACCCCTGGTGGGCCACCCACGGCCAGGCGCTCATGGCGACCTGGGATACCGTCTGGGGCGAAATCAGCGGGGCTGCGGTCAAGGCGTTCGATTTCATCAAGGACACCGGCACCGGCTTCTGGCACGTCATGCAGGCCGCAGCCGACAACAGCTTTACCCGGGACGTGTGGAAGGGGCTCCAGGAGGCCGGGGCACAGGCCTGGCAGTGGCTGAAGGTCTCCGGCTCCGCGACGTGGGGCTTCCTGTCCTCGGCCGGGTCCTCGGCCTGGGGCTACGTCTGGAAGGGCCTGCGGGAATCCGGGGCGCAGGCCTGGCAGTGGCTGAAGGTCTCCGGCTCCGCTGTCTGGTCCACGATTCAGTTCGGAGCCGAAGTCTTTTTCGGATTTGTCGAAAAGGCTGCGAAGTCCGCTGCTGACATCCTGTCTTTCGCGTTCAAGGGCGCGTGGGCCACCGTGGTCGCGATAGCCAAGATCACCTGGGACACGGTGGTCGCGATCATCTCCGTGGCGCTCGACGTGGTGACCGGCCACTGGCACCAGGCCTGGATTGACATCCAGTCGTGGGGCATCCAGGTTTTCAATGCCCTGAAGGCGTTTTTCGGTACCACGTTCCAGGCCATCGCCGCGCTGGCGGTCCAGCTGTGGCACATCTGGTTCGGGCCTGCCGCCGCCCAGTTCAACGCCAACGTGGCGCAGCCGCTGGGCAAGTTCTTCACCGGCACGGTGCCCGGCTGGTTCAACTCCGTCAGCCGCTGGTGGGTGAACCTGTGGAACGCCAACGTCAAGTCGTTCGACACCACGGTGCTCGCCCCGCTGCAGAAGTTCTTCACCGGCAGCATCCCTAGCTGGTGGAACAGCCTGGCCACGGACGCCACCAAGGCGTGGAGCGCGGTCTGGTCCGGATTCAGCAAGACGGTGCTCGCCCCGCTGCAGAACTTCTTCACCGGCGACGTGCCCAAGTGGTGGGACAGCTTCACGGCGGCGGCCACCAGGGCCTGGTCCAACACCTGGTCGGCGTTCAGCCGGGACGTGCTGACCCCGATCGAGAACTTCTTCACCTCCACCCTGCCGAACGCCATGTGGAACTCCCTCAAGGGCGGGATTGACCACGTCATCGACGGGCTGAACACGGTCATCGGGTGGATCAACTCGGTGACGTCGATCGTCGGCGTGCACATCGGCACCATCTCCAAGCTGGCCGGCGGCGGCCCGGTGCACGCGGTGTCCGGCTCGGTGCCCGGCACCGGCGACGAGGACGGCACGCACATCGTCGCCGTGGGCGGCGAGTTCATGGTCCGCAAGCCCGCCCGGATGGCGCTGCAGGCCGCCTACGGCCCGGACGTGATGGACCAGCTCAACCAGGCGGACACCTGGCTGGGCTCGGGCTCGCGCGGCAACGCGGCCTCCCAGCGGGGCACCGGGCACGGCCGGTACGCCAGTGGCGGCGTCATCGGGAACATCACCAACTGGCTAGGTGACGCGGTCACCGGGGTGAAGGGCGCGGCGTCGGCTGCCTGGGACGGCATCGCCGGCGCGGCCAAGGACGTGGCCTCGTTCGGTGAGCAGGCCGTCTTCAACGCGATGTGGTCGGCCGCCGGGGTGCCTGCCGAGAAGGCGCTGGAGGCGCTCGGCACGCCGGGCGACATGGGCGCCGCCTGGCTGCAGGACATCCACAACGGCGTCGCCACCTGGATGACCGCCCAGACCGCGGCGGCCACCGCGTCGGTCGCGAAGACCGCGGGGGCCACGGCAGCGAACGCGGTCGGCGGGTCGGCGGGGCAGGTGCAGGCCCTGGCCAAGGCGATGGCAGCCGCGCGCGGCTGGACCGGGGCGCTGTGGGACGACCTGAACGCGGTCGAGATGGACGAGGCCGGCTGGAACCTCAACGCGCAGAACCCCACGTCGGACGCCTACGGCATTGCCCAGTTCATTGACGGGCCTAGCGAGTACGCCCAGTACGGGGGGAACGCGGGTACCGCTGCGGGCCAGGTGACCGCGTTCCTCAACTACGTGGCCCAGCGCTACGGCACCCCGGCAGGCGCGCTCGCGCACGAGGAGGCCTACCACTGGTACGCGGGCGGCGGCCCGGTGATGACCGCCATCCTGGCGACCACCCCCAACGCCGACACGCGCGAGGCGATGGCGCTCGGCTCGTACCTGCTGACCGCGCAGAACGCGGCCGGGTCGGCCCCCTCCTACGGCGAGTACGGCGCGTGGCTCCTCAGCCTGGCCAAGCACAAGGGCCTCACCCAGGCGCAGGCCCAGGACCCTGTCACGGCGGCCCGGCTGGTGGAGCCGGCCTACGCCAAGGGCGTACTGGGCTCTTCCGCGTCGGCGTGGAAGAACACCCCGGCGAACGCCGCGCTCAACGCGGCGGCGATGGCGTCGACCACGCTCGGCACGCACTGGAGCACCCCGGCCACCGGCCGGCTGACCGACGCGTGGACCGCCGTGCAGAACATGCTCGCCCCGGCCCCCGGGCAGAGCCTGTCAGCCGCCCCGTCCGGCGACGTGGCCGCCTACCAGGCCGAGGCGGCCCGGCTGTACCCGGACTGGGAGGGCGCGCTGCAGCCGTGGAAGTCACTGAACGCCTGGACCCGGCAGCCGGCCGGGGTGTCGGCCGCCGACTGGAAGTCCTGGCTGGCGACGAGGGCGGCGATCGAGAACCGGGTGTCGGTGGCGGGCAGCTACATCGCGCCGCTGTTCACCGACCTGAAGACGAACCCGCAGGAGCTGACCCCGGCGATGTGGTCGACCGCCAACAGCTCGGTGCGCCGCTGGCAGGCGGCGATGGACGTGGCCACGCTGGCCCAGTCCAGGGAGCCGGCCCTCTACAGCCCGATCCAGTCGAACCTGGCTAAGTTCCAGGCAGACGTGGTGGACGCCTACAACGCGTGGCACGGCATCTGGGGCACCACGCTCACCCCGGCTCCGGGTTCCGGTGGCAGCGGGGGCGGGACAGGGGGGGCCGGCACGCCAGGGGCCCCCTCCGGGCCGGGCGGGACCGGCGGCGGCACGCTCATCGACCTGAACAAGCTCATCGTCGGCGGCCCGGCCGCGCCCGCGGTCGGGAACATGGGCTTCGGCCTGGCGGGCGGCGGCGAGGTCCCGGGGCTGGCCGGCGTGGCCGGGATGTTCAGCGGCGGCATGGCGGCCGGCGGCCTGGTGCCCAGCCTGTTCGTGCCCGGCATGTCGGCTACCCTCTCGCGCCAGCTGTCGGCGTCGGCCTCCAGGGAGATGCCGCGCACCATGGCGGACGGGGCGGCCAGCACCCGGGTGGGGCTGCACGTGGACGCCCTGACCATCAACAACCCGCGGCCTGCCGCTACCGAGGACTCGATTACCCGGACGTCCAACAGGCTTGCGTTCCTCGGAGGGCGAGGCATGATCTTATGGTCGCTGCCCCGGTAGCTGCTTACCTGCCAGCGGAAATGTGGTACTGGAACGGTATTCCGCTTCAGTCCAGCTACTACAACGTGGCCACTTTCGGCGGCTCCCGCTTCGGCGTCCCCACCAACCGGGGCCAGGACTACGAGGTGCCCTACCGCTCCGGCCAGCTGTTCCGGGGCAAGTACCTGGACGAGCGCACCATCACGCTGACCATGTGGACCGACAGCCAGATGTCGGCGAGCCAGCCGTACCCGGCGGGCGACCCGCGCCGCGCGTTCAACGACAACTTCCAGATGCTCCGCCAGCTGTTCTTCACCCGCGGGGCGCAGGGCAGCGTGCAAGGCCAGCTGCAGCGCAACTGGTGGCTGACCCAGGGCGGCTCGCCGACCATGGTCACCTCCACGGCGATGGCCGAGATCGCCGGCAGCATGGACCCGACGATGAACAGCCGGACCAACGCGGCTTTCAGCGTGGACCTGCTGCTCAGCGACCCTTACTTTTACTCCGCTCAGCGGTCGCAGGTGGTGGGCACGGGCGGCGGCACGATTACCGCGCTCGGCGAGGGCGTGGTGGGCGAGGGGTTCGCCTCCGCGATCAACTCTTTTACCGTCGCGGTCTCCCAGGCCTGTACGGTCACCAACAACACCGCCGGCGTGGCCTTCTCTCACACGGGCGCGGGCGTCCAGTCCTGGCCGGTCACGGTGGACGTGCTGCGCTACACCGCGCTCGACGCCGTGGGCAACAACGTGGTCGGCGGCCTGGGCCACATCGGCAGCCGGATGTGGATGACTTTGCTGCCGGGGGCCAACTCGATCTCAGTCACTGCGGGTACCGCGCTCTTCGCCTGGGGGACGCGTACGTCTGCCCCGCCG